>Ga0315279_10000244_pt1 | contig 118766 bp, 115 predicted proteins | sample YL17G06_20_MG_FD_203694 | JGI IMG/M metagenome (GOLD analysis project Ga0315279, IMG submission 203694) | Sediment microbial communities from Yellowstone Lake, YNP, Wyoming, USA - YL17G06_20 | ecosystem: Environmental > Aquatic > Freshwater > Lake > Sediment | place: USA: Wyoming | collected... | reverse complement strand
CGCACACGCATTGCATTAGCAAGAAGGCCGTCCCCAGGCGGCCGCCAAACGAGGCCTGCGCCTACGCAGGCCGAGTGGTAAAACGGGAGATACGGCAGCGCGCTCCGCGCGCGATGCCTATTGATAGAATAAATTATAATTATGGTGCGTTAAAGATGATTCGAACACGACTATAAACGCACCGCCAATTGGGAAATGGGGCGTCTTTGAGGAAGAGACGGAAGGTACCTTCCGTCGGAAAATTCAAGCGGCGCTCTTTTAAAATAAAGTTCTTCGTCAATCTTTTTGTCATTTGATTTTGAACTATTAAGGGTTCAAAATAAAATTACTGATTCTAAATTTCCCTCTTCTCTACCAAGAAAGGAGCTTTGCCCTATGAGATATTTTATCTATGCCCGCAAGTCCACAGATGATGAAGATAGACAAGTCCTCTCTATTGAAGCGCAACTAAAAGAAGTAAGAGAATACGCTCAACGTGAGAATCTTTTTGTCGTTAAGGAGATTATTGAAGCTAAGACCGCTAAGAAACCGGGGCGCCCAATGTTTAATGATATGCTTATTGATATTGAGCGTGGACTTGCTGACAGTATTCTTGCCTGGCACCCTGACCGCTTGGCAAGAAACAGCGTTGACGGTGGCCAGATTATCTACCTTGTTGATCAAAAGGTTATTAAGGATCTGCGCTTCCCTACACTTCGCTTTGATAATAATGCTCAAGGCAAATTTATGCTTTCTATCATCTTCGGCCAGAGCAAATACTACATAGACGCGCTTTCCGAGAATATCCGTAGAGGCATAAGGTTGAAGTTAAGTAAGGGAATCTGGCCGCAGTGGGCGCCCATCGGCTATATCAACGACCGCAAGACACGTACGATTATAATTGATGAGGGCAAAGCTCCTTTCATAAAGAGGGTTTTTGAGCTTTACTCTACCGGCAATTATACTCTTCAAGGAATACGAAACAAAATAAACCCTCTTGGCATGACTGGCAGAAAGGATAAACCATTAAGCATAAGCCAGTATCAAACTATGCTCAAAAACCCTCTTTATTACGGCGTATTCCGCTACAAGGGCGAAGCTTACGAGGGAATTCATGAGCCAATTATCACAAAGAAACTTTTTGATAAATGCCAAGAGGTAATGCACCTGCGCGGCAAGCATAAGGAGAAACAAACAAAGAAATTTGTTTTTCGCGGGTTAATGAAATGTGGTGAATGCGGACGGATGATTACCGCAGAACTTCAGAAAGGACATGTTTATTACCGATGCACTAAGAGACTTACTAACTGTAAGCAAAAGTACGTCCGCGAGGAAGAGCTTGCCGCGCAAATCAAATCTTTCATTCAAAAAGTTTCATTGTGCGATGATTGGACAAAGAAGATTTTAGAACAATTAGAAAAAGACAAAAATAGCGGTGTCCAATCATCTTTGCCCCAGCAGCAAAATCTACAAGACAAAATTTCTGAGGTTGATAATAAGATAAGTAAATTAATAGATATTTACCTTGCAGATACTATCACTCTTGAAGAATATCAACAGAAAAAGGAAATTTTTATTAATGAAAAGAGAGAATTACAAGAATCGTTAAAGGATTTTGCTGCTGGGGCAAATAATTGGTTCGAACCAGCGGTGGAATTCGTAACCTCTTTGAATTCAGCGCATTGCGCTATGAATGAGGGAAATTTAGAATCCCAGAAAGAATTTCTGGAAAAGATTGGTTCGAACTTTATTTTAAAAGAGCGCCGCTTGAATTTTCCGACGGAAGGTACCTTCCGTCTCTTCTTCAAAGACGCCCCATTTCCTAATTGGCGGAGAGGCTGGGATTCGAACCCAGGGGCCCAGTTGCCCAGGCCAATTGCTTAGCAGGCAACTCCGATAGACCATCTCCGGCACCTCTCCCTATATCAATTCGCGAGTAACTTTGTAATTTTATTTGAATGCTTTGGATTATGTGAACCTATCTCTTCAAAATACTTTTTAATTCCTGAAACTGAATAAATAAATACCTGATCGCCATGCAGATATGCATCAAAATTAAATTTCCTTAATATTCTCAACACGGAATTTAATAAAGGTTTGGAACGACTAGCAAAACATAGCTTAAGATACTTATAATTCTTCCCATTGGAGTTATACCTATGACAATAGAAACTTCCATCGGTATCTATTAAGCCGCGTAAACAAGCTTTTTGGTACTCAAGTTTATCATATATCCAATCAGGTATATCTACTTGATTTTTTACCTTATTCCCCGTAGCTAATCCCTGCTTTAATAAAAAATCAACTAGATTCGAACTATTCACAACGATATCCGCGCCATTACAACCTTTACGGGGATGTATATGATGATCGACTGAAAATAATTTTCTTAAAATTTTACCTAAAAATACTGAATATTCTTTATCTGTCTTGCTATTGAACGATATGGTCAGCTGATGATTACCTGACATACCCCCATCTCCCAAAATAATCCCGATTAATTCTGCCAACTCCGCGCATCTTAAGGGATATTTTATTTCTTTTCTGAGTATGAACCCGGCTTTTCTCGCCGCATCTTTGTCTCGATGAAATAAACGGATGGCTTTCTTCCCGCCTTTGCTTCTCCCCTCATAAGTGCCGGGATTTCCATATAGTTTAAGCCTAGCAAAAGCGCCCAATCTTGCTGCGCTAGAAACATTCCAAAACTCCGGTAAAGTATTAGCAGTTTTAGGTATCAAAATCCCTGTCACGCCTACCAACTTTACCGCAGATTCATATCTCATATTAAACTTTTCTCTTTCCCAATCGAATAATGTTCGCGAATGAACATTACATATCTTGGCTATGTCAATCTTAGATTCGCATAACTTCAATCTATTCCTTATTAGAAACTCTTTCTGTTTACCTTTAGGGAATAATAATCTAGCCATTTTTATAACGTTTTTTTTTAAAAAACTCGGTCAGTAAAAAGCCGCATTCCTTTTCTAAAATCCCGCCTTTGACTTTTATGCGGTGGTTGAATTTCTTACGATTGACTATATTCACTACCGAACCGCAGGCGCCGGTTTTAGGATCTCTTGCGCCAAAGTATAAATTCTTGAGCCGCGAAAGCACTAATGCGCCTGCGCACATACTGCAGGGTTCAATTGTAACATACAGTGATGCCCCATTCAACCACTTTGCATTGAGATAATTAGCTGCAGAAGTCAAGGCAAGCATCTCTGCATGGGCAGTCGGGTCTTTGAGGCGTTCAACTTGATTATGACCGCGGGCAATGATTTTTCCTTTATGGACAACTATTGCACCAATCGGAACTTCATCTTCTTCTAATGCCTTTTGCGCTTCTTTTATTGCTTCTGACATATAGATTTCGTCAATTTTACCCATAACATCAATGCGCCCAGGAGGGATCGAACCTCCAACACCCAGCTCCGTAGGCTGGTGCTCTATCCAGTTGAGCTATGGGCGCGGTAATCTTTTTATATTCCATAGCTCAAAAATCCTTTAAACCAACGAGCCCCGCCGCTTTTGCGGGGCGAAGTCCCGCACGCTTTTTGCGGGATTGAGCTATGGGCGCTATAATCTTTTTGGCTTTCATAGCGAAATCCGCCAACGCTTTAGTGGCGGATGAGCTATGGGCGCAAGATCATCCTTTAGAATAGATTAATAATACTAAAACTGAGTTTCAAATCAAATATAGCCAGTATTAGCAAAATCGGCCCTACTATCTTATTATTATTCATTAGCCAGGTATCGATGGAAATAATGCTTATTTCTAAAGGAGTAAGGGTAGGGGTTTTAAGAATACCCATACCGAGCATTTCATCTATCTTTTGATACAGCTCCAGAGAAAAAGTGAAGATAATACTTATTATGCAGATTGTGCCATAAACCATAAATACAACTGTGCTTAAAATTAGATTAAATGGGTCCATTACGCACTCCTTATCAGTTTTAATCGTCTCATTCTATTTCTCTGTAGTCAATAAGTTCTTCATCTCTTTTTCCACTGCTAAAAAGAAATTTTGATAAAATTCCTTATCTTCTATTATTTTCTCTCCCTCTTTAATCGCAGTGGCTTCTTTACCTCCTCCTCCGGGTAAAGGGATAATGAACATAAAAAACCGCGTGCGGTCAGCAACAAAGAATCTTTCTGATGGTTTAAAAGTGCATTAAGATAAAGCATGGATTTATTTTCCTGATTAGCAGTTATCTTTGCCTGAAGTGCTAAAATAGTTGTCCTTTTGCCTCTCTGTAAAGACCTCTTGGCTAAAATAAAACCATTTTCTTTATCTTCTTTTTCTATAATAAAGTTTTTAGAACATATAGCCCTAATTGTAGCGTCATAAAGAATGTCCATAGAAACAGGAAACTCTTTGGAATTATAGTTAATATCCTGCTTAAAGACCTCTTTATATATTGGCGAACCGGCACAGCCATTAATTAAAAGGACAGTAACTGATAAAAAAATAGCTATTTTCTTCATCGAGCTTATCTCTTAATAAGTGCTTGGCGGAGAGGGTGGGATTTGGACCCACGGACCCTTTCAGGTCATACGCTCTCCAGGCGTACGCGCTAAACCGGACTACGCGACCTCTCCAACTGCCAAGTAATCCCCGTTCCGGCAACCAAGGCAATAGGATAATTTACAGCATGGCGGCACCGAAACACAAAGTTTTCAGCGGAGGGGGCGAGATTCGGACTCGCGTGAGCCTTACGGCCCAAATCGCTTTCGAGGCGATCCGGTTATGACCACTTCCGTACCCCTCCAGATTTCAAGAATTTCTAAGTGTGATATATTCGTTATATTTCTGTAAGTGCTTAGGATTATGAGTTCCTATTTCTTTAAAGTACCTACCGATCTCCTTACGCCTGTACAAATAAATTCTATTCTTAGTGACTCTTGGATTAAATCCTAACTCTTTCAGAGTGCTAAACATTAATTGCACTAACGAATTAGAATAATTTGTAAAACACAATGCCGAATTTTCATAAGGTCTATTATGAACGATATGCTTATAAGAATAGAAGGAACCTTCTGTATCCATCATTCCTCTTACAAAAGCAGATTTTAATTCTCTGTTATCAATTATCCAAGAAGCAATATTAAATTGCTGTGTTGTTTTCTTCCCACGCTGAAGACCGATAGATGATAAATATTCAATTAAATTTAGGCTGGATACCCTGACTCTATAGATGCCAGATGATTTATAATAATGAATTGAAGGCCTTAGACCAAATAGTCTATTAATTAAATCTGATATAAAACTTGCATATTCTTGTTCATCATTTAAATTAAGACTGACTGAGATTTGATTCTCTGAAATATCCCCATCGCCCAACATAATCCCAATGAATTCTGCCAATTCTTGAGATTTATCTGGAAAAATAATAGGCGTTCTTTGAGACTTTCTTTTTAAGATTGCTTTCTTTCTACCTTCAGGAGTTGCTGGACAACCACTTAGATTACCAGCTATCTTACCACCTTTTACTTTACCCCAATTATCAGATAATATACCTAAGATATAAGGCTTTTTTAGATTAAAACTCGTGCATAATTTTTCTAATATTCCTAAAGGCATCTTATATTTCTCTCTTCGCCAATCAAAGAGTGAGCGTGGAGAAATATTACAGAGGTTGGCAATCTGAAGCCAACTTAGATTATTACGCAATTTAATTAGTTCTAATATTTCCCTTGATCTTCCTTCCTCTAATATCGCTCGTGGCATATCTAATAATTTAAAAACGGAGAGGGCGAGATTTGAACTCGCGAGGGGCACAAGTCCCCTTCCGGTTTTCAAGACCGGTGCGCTCAGCCACTACGCGACCTCTCCAATATTTTAAGTAGTATTTAAAATCTCGCCCGCCTGCCAATTAGCGCAGCCCTCCGTCTTGAAAATCATATCATCAAATTTCTGGATTGTCAATTAAAGGAAAAATTGTCTAAATATGGCGGAGAATATGTTTTTAGCAATTTGGGAGGAATTGTTGCAAAAATTCACAAAAGAAAATTCAGCAAAGATTAAATTTAGGCAAAATGCAAGCAGCATCAAATTAATTATATAGAGCAAAGAAAAACCGAAAATGTAGTTTGCCCTTAAGAAATCTTTTTTGACGCGTATAGATTTTGCGGCGAAGACTAAATGTAATGCGAGAGTAAAACCAAACAAAAAAACAAATAATTTAATGAGCCAATCTGCTTTTATAAAAATAGAGAGAATTCCATATGTAGCCAGCGCAATTATAGTATGAATAGGCAAAAGATTGGGCGCAACATTTAATAGCGGTTTAAAAAAACTAAAAATAATTTCTAATACCCGATGACCTTTTTGATAAATTATTACTGGCTCCCAGACAAACAGATAAACTAAAAGTAATGAAATTAGCCCTGACCAGAAATAATTCTGTAGGGGCTTATTTACAGCAGAGAATTCATTAAAAAAACTTACGGTTGAAGAATAAACCGTAGGCAGAAGACAGATGCCCAAAATAAATTTGATAATCCCAAAGGCTTTATTAGAAAGCCACGAGCTTTTACTGGAGACTCCTTGAGCCTGGGGCGTTAAATTCTCTTTCTTATTATTAGGGAATTCTTTCTTTACCATCTAAATAAGGCCTTAAAATTTCCGGAATAATTACTGAACCGTCTTTTTGCTGATAATTTTCTAATAGTGCTATAACTGTGCGCGCCAAAGCCACACCTGAGCCATTTAGGGTATGGATGTACTCCACCCCTCGGCTCGCTGTCCGCCTGAATTTAATATTTGCCCGCCGGGCTTGAAAGCTCTCAAAATTACTGCAGCTGGATACCTCAAGCCACTTATCAATTCCCGGTGCATAGGCTTCTAAATCGTAGCAAATGCTCGCGGCAAAACTTAAATCTTCAGTAGATAAAACTGCTACTCTATAAGGTAAACCTAATAGCTGTAAAACCTCTTCTGCATCTTTAAGCAATTTTTCTAATTCATCATAAGAGGTTTCCGGTTTTACGAACTTCACCAACTCCACCTTATCAAACTGATGCACGCGCGCCAAGCCTTTGGTATCCTTGCCGTAAGAACCCGCTTCCTTACGGAAACAGGCAGTATAGGCAGTATAATATATAGGTAAGTCTTTCTCATCCAGGATTTCATCCCGGAAAATATTAGTTACCGGGACCTCCGCCGTGGGAATCAAGAATAAATCATCGTCCTTTAAGCGATACATATCCTCTTCTAATTTGGGGAGTTGGCCTGTGCCAGTCATTGAAGCGCGATTTACTAAAAAAGGCGGAAAAATTTCTGTGTAGCCATGCTTTTTGGTATGTAAATCCAGCATAAAATTAATTAAGGCCCTTTCTAATTTTGCGCCCCAGCCTTTATAAAGCACAAAATTTGAACCCGTGATTTTGGCTGCGCGCGGCAAATCAATGATATTCAAATGCTCGCTAAGCTCCATGTGCGTTACCGGCTTGAAATCAAATCCTGGCACTTCTCCCCAAGTGCGCACAATTTTATTGCAAGAGGCATCGCCCCGCGGAATTGAAGGGTGCGGTATGTTTGGGACAGTAAGCAGTATCTTATCCAATTCGCTATTGGCCTCTTTAAGCCCGCTTTCCAATTCGTCTATTTTTTCTGCAATGGATTTCATAGAAACGATCTTAGGCTTAGCATCTAACTTTTTCTTCAACAAAGCAGTTATCTCATCATTTGCCTTATTCTTCTGAGCGCGCAATTCTTCAAGCTCAGTTAAGATTTTTCTGCGCGAATTATCAAATTCAATTAAATCATCCAAATCCAACTTTAGCCCGCGGTCTTTAATAGCTTTTTCTACCAATTCCCGATTTCCCCGAATAAATTTTAGGTCAAGCATATCTTTTGGCTTATCTCCCAGTTTAACCTTTGATAACCCCTAACGGTCGCATCCGACAGACACGCTTGGAGATCCCTACATTATGCACCACATTTACCACATCATTAACATCTTTATATGCCTGCGGTGCCTCTTCTACAATTGTGCCCCTGCCTGAGGCTTTGACAAATATGCCTTTTGCTTCCAATTCTTTTAACAAAACATCTAAATTTATGGACCGGCTGGCGGCAGTGCGGGATTTGACCCTGCCTGCGCCGTGACAATTTTTTACTAAAACAGGAACAAAAGTCTTTGTGAACACGAAATAATTGTGATTATCTTGAATTTCTATGTTATATAATTCATTCATTCCTAAATCATCTACCTTTTTTGCTCGCTGCATTCTTAAAGGCGAATTGATTACATTGATAATTTTTTCTCTATTATAACGAGAACTGGATTGCCAAGCCAAAAATTCTAAAATTTTCTCTCCTTCCATTAAATTATTTCTGTCTGCTTTCCGCGTAAAAGGCCATTTTATATTGCCTGATGTCCAATTCTCAGTGAATAGTTGACGCACAGAAAATAGTTTACTCCCATATTTTTGCTTATGAGGCGAACCCTTTACTCTCTTTGTAAATTGTAAGATTTCTTCTATTTTCTCAGATATTTGAATTATATAACAATTGTCTCTCTGGATAGAGACATAAGGTAAAATTCCCAATTTTAGACACGCTAAAACAATTGCCCCAATCACTTTTTCTTTACTATTAAATATGTCTATAACTCCATGAACAGGACTCCATGTACCATCTCCATCTATAATTCCTGCCAAGAAATTAAATGTGCTTTCTGTATTTAATCCTAAAACCCATGTCTGCAAATTATCAACTATAGATAATATTTCTTCCACAGTGTGCCTTCGACTTGTTACAAAGTCAGTAGCAGTACCTACTATTACTCTGCCCCTTATAAGCCCGCCGCCATATTTGGTTTTGTTTTCATTTAAATCGTGCTCGAAAACAAACTCAAAAGAAGATCTGACATAATCTATAAATTTTAATTTCTCATCGGTTTTCTTTTGAGTGAAAAAAATCCTTTTTTTCTTTCTGTCAATGTAACCATCGGTGGCAAGAGCACCTATTATAAATGCCAATCTAGGACAGTGCATTCTCCAAGGAATACTTATTCTGTCTAAAACACAAACCATTTTCTGAGTATCTATTACTTTTTCAATTTCTTCATATTTTAACTCTGCATTCTCAAAGATGGAAAATCTATGGTTCAAAGTCGTATCTAATGTACTAAATCTAGATCTATTTGTCTGTGAAACACAAATCCTCACTGCTGGACCTGTTCGTTTATTTACGCCCAGAATTGGCTTCCATTCAATTAATAATGTATCTCTGTTAAGTGATAATGCATTATAAACTAAGCCTAATTTATTAAATTCGTATACTTCTCTTAGGGTAACGATTCCTTTATCAGTAAGAATTTTTGTGTCGTCGGTAAAACAGGTCGAGCCAAACGTCTCCTCCATTGCCTTTTGTGTGCCAACGAGTAAATAAGAATTCCTCCCCATATCGCCGGGAATAATTACAGGTTGTCCTGTTTTTTTGTACCTTTCAGGTAACGCCGGATGAGCCGGAGGAAAAGCGCGGGTTGCGCCTTTTCTATGCACGCATAAAGTTTTTTCCTTGCCATCTACAATATGTTTTTCAATCTTGGCAATATTGTGCGCAACATCGTAGATTAGAAACATCCCCATCTTCTGCCAAGACATACCAAAAACCTTTTCAAAAACTTTGCGTGTAAGATACATCAGACACTGCCGATTTGCCCAAGCATAATTGGCTGCACATTTCATTGCTCCTAAATAGGCTTTGCCTTCCGGGGAATTCACCGGAGCGCAGGCAAGCTGCCTGTCTGGAACATTGATATTGTATTTTTGCAGGCAGTGAATCATACTTTTGGTATAATCATCGCAAACCTGATAACCTAGGCCACGCGAGCCGGAGTGAATCATTATTGTAATTTGCCCTAAAGTCAACCCAAATGTATCGCAAAGCTCTCTATCATAAAGCTGGTCAATTGCCTGAATCTCTAAAAAATGATTTCCTGAGCCCAATGTTCCAGACTGTGCTTTGCCTCTTTCGTAAGCTCTATCTGAAACTGCGGCGGGGTCAGCGCCCTGCATTGCGCCATATTCTTCGGTACACTCTAAATCTTCTTGCGTGCCATAACCCTTCTCTACTGCCCATTTTGCACCTTTAATTAAAATCTCCCGTTCTTCTCTCTCGTTGACGCGGATATCGCCCTTCGAGCCCAAGCCCGCAGGTATATCCGAAAATAACACATAAACCAAATCCTTGATTTTATTTTTTATCTCATCGTATTGGAAATTTGTTTTGAGCATCCTCACGCCACATGAAATGTCATACCCAACTCCTGCCGGAGAAATCACGCCGCCATTCTCTATATCTGTCGCTGCTACACCGCCAATACAATTTGAAACAACGAAATTATTAGCAATAAAATTGTGGTCTGAATGAGAAACGGTAAAGTCATAAACAAAATCTTCGGAAGGTATCTCTTCTATTTTTTCAATTTCATCCCAAACCATACCGCTGTGTCCGAGTTTTTCTGTAACCTCTTTTAAATAATCTTCAAATAACGGAAAACTTGCAGGAATTCGAGGGATAATATCTTTACCTTTATTGAGTTTCCAACAGATATCTATAATGAATCTCTTGGTTAAAGGATTTCCTGCTAACTGAAGAGCAATTTTATGATAACTTAATCTTTCTTTTAATAACTGAGGAATAGTTACTTTAATGACTTCCTCTTTTTCTCTTAATATTTTTAGTTTTAATTTAAGATAATGAACAGCTACATTCGCAATAAAAGACCTTTCAGAATTATATTCAAAGCCAATTTTACTCCAGAGGTTAAAAAGATTTTGGGGCTTTGGAGAAATAAGTAGTTCCAATGCCCACGAGACTTCTCCCTTTGTACTAATATGCCTCCTTCTCTTATCTATATAAAGGGCCTTTACTCCAAACTCTCCTAAGAGTCTCACAATATCTTTCAAAAAGTCTTCGCCGTTTCTTATCAAATCTTCTCTTTTATTCATAGGAAATGCCGGGGCATTAAAATAGCCTCTTCTCCCTAATCTCCTATGAGGTATCCTTAATTCACAACCAAATAAAGAAGCTAAAAACAAGCGTTTCTGCCAAAGGGATGCTTTAAAAATCCACTTTGGAATTCTGTATGCTTGACTTACTTTAGTCCCGCGAGGAACCCCCAAGGTTTCTAAAAGTACAACCAAACTAGAAGCATCAACATTGAATGAATAACAATCGTAATATTTATTACTTCCTCCTGCGATCTTTTGTTTTCGAAAATGAATGGGGGTTGCTATATAACCAATGCTATTCAAATCTTTTCTTACTTCTTCTAAATCTTGGGCTTTTCCTGAAAAATGCAAAACCCCATCTCCTCTTTTGCCAATAAAATTCATTGAGGCATCGCCAAATACAAAAGCCATTATTTTTAGAATATAAGGTAGTTTTGGGTGATTATAAGTCAAAGGTAAAAGATTGCGATTTTTTAATCTTTTGAGGATTATTTCAAACTTAGGCGTATTTGGCTCTCTTCCTAATTTTATCAAAGTTCTCCTAATATCTCTTTCCGAAATAATTATTTCATTAGAAGGTTCATCGTAAGGGATTCCTTGAAAAGGGAAAATTGCAATTTTATCACTAACAGACAATTCTCTAATAGGCTTCATTCCTAGTGGAGTAAATAAAGGATGGTCTTCGGTTGCCTTGATCTCACAACCTTCTTTAGTAACTATCTTAAATACAGCAGTTGGTTTTAACTTTATAAACCTTAAGATAGAAGTCTCAATTGGTATTAGAGACGTTACATCAATGCTCTTAAGATTCTGATTACGCCAATCTTTCTCATAATCCCCAATTGTTTTGTAGAAACCGAAATTACTCAATATTTTGGCATCTTTTGTTAAACAAAAACCATAGCCCCAGTGAATATCAGGCATTGCCAAAGAGGCATTGACAATTCCCGGCAAAAATGCGACATTGGCTACCTGCTCCATAGCTTTATCCTGTCGGATATCCTTTAGCAGTTTCTCATCCGCATAAATAATCCCCGGCACACGCATACCGGCTTTATATGATTTAGGTATGCGCCAACGGTAATCGTCAATCTTTTCTAATGTTCCCTGCCAGAGTTCAGACATTTAATGAGCGCATAACTTATGGAGGCGATAGCCGACATAAGTTATCTGCGCGAATTAATCCCGAGCAGCCCTCTATTTAACCTTAGCTGCGAGGGACAAACTAAATTAATCACACATCAAATATTACTTCTGCAGTCCATCCTGACTTACTTTTCTCTAATTTTAATTCATGGTAAGTGGCTGCTTTTATCTCTACGTTTACTTTATAATCTTTAATATCGTAACTGCCGACCTCAACCTCTAAATTATGTTCGTCTAAATTCTTAAACTTAAAATCGCAAAAAATCTTTTCCTTTATTGCTGATAATGAGAGAAGCTCATTTAACCAATTGATAAATAATTCTTCTAAATCATCTGCCTTCTGTTTAACAATAATCTTCTCGATGCCCGATGTCCGATGTCCGATGCCCGATTTTTTTTCCGCAATAATATCAAACATGGAAAGAGCGGCATTTTTGAACAATTCTTTTAAATCGCCGCCCTTGACGCGGATGCCGATATCTGCGGTATGCTCAATAAGTTCGTAGTCTTTCACTTCTCTCTACTAATTCCAAAACCCGGTCTTGAATTATAAATTTATGGGCCATGCAGGGCTTGAACCTGCCACCCTCTGATTAAGAGTCAGATGCTCTACCAAATGAGCTAATGGCCCTATCTTTAAATATTCCTTCAATCCAACCAAGTATCTTATATAAAAGATTCTTATCACATACTTCAATCTTTATTGTTCCGTTATATAAAATATTTTTCCGATGTCCTGTGCCTTCTTTTTTTACATAACTTTTCCCGAATTGCGAAACTGGTAAATTTATCACATTAGACCAAAATTTCTTTATCTGAGTTTCATCTTGTCCAGAATGTAAATTTAGATAAATTTTAAATCTCTCATCCTGAACGCCACATACATCTCTAAACCATTGCATCATAAGACGTATAAGCTCCGGGTCGGAATTAGAAATACCTATATGATGTTTTTTGTTTCCCTCTGCCCAATATAACATTAATCCTGCTATTTTAAATTCGCTTTCCGTCAACGAAGAAATTTCTGACCTTGCCTTTTCTTTAATCTCTCTAACTTCATTAGCTCTTCTTGTTTGTGTTGCTTTTGAACCGAGCAACCTGCCCCTATAACTTCCCTCATTAAAAAGCTTTTGTAGTCTATCTTTTTGTAGTTCTGTTAACTCTATATCTTTGCACCAGCCGCTAATTGTACTTTTCGAGATTGTAAAAGGAACTCTTTGGCTTATCTCTTTATAACTTAATCCTTGATGCCGTAAATTCTGGACTAACTCTTTTTTCTCCCAATTTTTCATAAGTGTCCTGCTCTGCCAATTGAGCTAATGGCCCCAAGATTTAGGTTTCTTTACCAACCATTAGCGAAATCCCCACTAGGGGATGAGCTAATGGCCCATTATATTTTATCAGAAAGTATTATACCATTTGTAAGTTTTTAGACAAGAATAAAAAAGATTGGAGGCGTGCAATAAGGTGGATAATTTTAGCGGGTGGGTTGCTTGGTTAAATGCGCCTGGCAGGAGTCGAACCTGCAACGCCTAGCTCCAGTCTCTCGTATTCATTCAGGACTGGATCCCGAGGCGCAATCTAAAAATGTGCCTGGCTGGGATCGAACCAGCAACATTCAGTTCCGAAGACTGACGCTCTATCCAGTTGAGCTACAGGCACGTTATATAAGTCCACAGAGCAATAATACTCGAGATCGAGTCTTACCAGCCAGTGCCGAGGGACTCGAAGGCTAGCGCTCTATCCAATTGAGCTACAGGCGCATTAAATTATTTCTGCTTTCTCACCTAAAATTTCTTTAATCTTTTCCAGTTTGTTTTTATCTACTGCTAAAATATCCGGCTCGGCAGTTGTGCGCACTGGAGAATTCAATTGAATTTTATCGGGATTTATTTCTTCTATAATTTCTTTTAGTTTTTTAATATACCTTAAATCATCATTTACTCTACGCACAAGCATTACCTCCAGCCAAATTTTGCCGCGAAATTCCTTTCTTAAACTTACCAGCCCATTAATTATTTCTTCGATTTTTATATTTTGATGCGGCCGGTTAATTTTATTGAATACCTCGGGAATCACGGTATCTAAGGATGGAATAATTAAGTCGGCATTTAAAAGTGCTCCTCGCACTTCTATAGCATTCAATAATGAAGCATTAGTTATCACTGCTACAGCAATAGCAGTAACCCCTTTTATTTCTTTGATGAGTTCGCCAATTTTGATGTTTAAAGTCGGCTCGCCTGAACCAGAGATAGTGATATAATTTAAATTTTTTGCTTCCTCAGCGTTATTCTGCAACCAGGACCTTAATTCGGCAACGGTATCTTCTATCTTTATATATTCTTTTCTTTCACAAGTTAGTTCCCCTGTCTTACCTAATTGGCAATAGATACAATCAAAATTACATATTTTATAGGGAGTTAAACTAATCCCTAACGACATGCCTAGCCTACGTGATTTTACCGGCCCGTAAATAAATCTCATATTTTAAACCTTAATCCTCATAAAACTCATAGGGCGTCACTACGGTGACGCCCTAATTTATAAAACAACATTAACTAACCTATCTAGCAAGGTTTTACTTTACTTCTATAAGGCTGTTTTGCGATCCAAAGGCATTAGGAATATAGGAACGACAATGTGGGTCATTAAGCCAAGAGCCATCCACAAGAAATTTATATTCATATCTACCTGGCCTTAAATTAACCTTTACTGCCCAATTACCTCTGGAATCTTTTTTAGCAGAAAGCGTATTGGTGTTCCAGCTATTGAAACTGCCAGCGAGACTGACCTGTCTTGCCTGAGGCGCATAGAGCTTAAATTCCGTTGGTTTTGCCCTGGTCATGATTGCCATAACTACCTCCTTGTTAGCTATTATTTATACACAACAACTAAACTCCTGTCAAGAAAAATTTGCCTTTGCCTTTTGCCACACCGCGTAGGTGGGATGGGGTTACACCGCTACAACGGATATGCTTTTCTTATCCGCCAATTCTATTGCCTTGTCTTTATCTATAAAAAGCGTCTTTTCCGCCTCAATCGCCAGGCACTTTGCGCCTGCCTTGATAAAATTCTTTACAGTATTCAATCCTACCACCGGCACATCAAAGCGCATATCCTGCATAGGTTTACTTACTTTCACAACCGTAAACCCACCTCCAGTAATTTTTCCTGCGCGCCTAATAAGATTATCTGTTCCCTCTAATGCCTCAACTGCCACTACTGCCTTATCTTTTACTGCCACAGTTTGCCCGATGTCCAAATAAGCCACCGCCTTTGCTAATTCTAATCCAAAATAAATATCTTCCCAGGTAGAAAAATCTGGCTCCAACTTAGTCAAAGCACCTTTCTTGGGTAAAAGGTCTTTAATAAAAATGGTGGAATCCAATAATTCAAGGCCCCCTGCTTTAAGTTTTTCTGCAATGGCACCAAATATTGTATCAGCCTTTTTATCTTTAAGACTGGTAAGCAGGCTTTTTAAATCCTTGTCTTTCTCTATCTCTTTACTAAAGAGCCGGTAAGGGCTAATCTGACCAGCCATAATTACTTTTGTTACACCTTCCTTTTTAAATATCTCGAACATCCGACGGAATTCACTCAAAGCCAGCCAGTAAATTTTATCTACGGAATCCTTCAAGCTGGGTGACGTATCGCCCTTTATGGCTATGGCCACAATATAATAATTCTTCATTTTTGCTGCTTCAGCAAAAATGAGAGGGAATTTTCTGCTTCCCGCAATCAAACCTATTTTTTTCATTATCCTCACTTACGGCAGGAGTGCACAATGCCGCGTTGGGAGTTCTTTATAAAATTGAGTAGATACGAGACTTGCGGAGTCTGCGCTATTTCTTTCTTTATCTTTTCTAAGGAATGTTTAATGGATAGGCCGGAATTAAAAAGTATTTTAAAGGCGCGATTAAGTTGTTCTATTGAGTCCCTAGAGAGCCTATCGCGTTTTAAGCCAACCAGGTTCAGGCCGTATATACGTGCAGGATGGCCATCGCAGGTAGAAAACGGTGGAATATCTTGCACAACCTTAGAGCATCCACCAATAATAGAAAGCTTACCTACTCTGACGAATTGATGTATGGCAACCAAGCCGCCTACTACTGCTTTATCTTCAATGGTTACATGTCCAGCAAGAGTACCGTTATTAGCAATTACACAGTCATTACCCACTACGCAATCATGGGCAATATGCGAATAGGCCATAAAAAGATTGCCATTGCCAACTGTTGTTCTACCGCCTTCTTCTGTGCCCGGATTAAATGTGCAATACTCACGGATAATATTATTATCGCCTATCTCTAAAAAACTCTTTCCTCCCTTATATTTTAAATCCTGAGGCCGGCTTCCGATAATTGCACCGGTAAAAATCTCACAACCCGAACCAATAGTGGTATTGCCTTCGATTACGCAATGGTTACCAATTTTAGTTTTTGCAGCTACGGTGACATTATCTCCAATAATGGAATAAGGACCGACTATAATATCGCCAGCCAATTTTGCTTTCTTAGAAACTATTGCGGTTTTATGTATTTGCATCACTAACCTTTGGCTAAGGCAAACATAAAGTCTGCTTCTACTACTAATTTACCGTCAACAAAAGCCTTTGCGTGAAGTTGGCCGGTTTTTGACCTTATTTTACCAGCAACGACATCAAGCACGAGCGTATCACCAGGAACAACTGTTTTTCTAAATTTAATATTATCCGCAGCCATAAAAAAAGCCAGTTTTCCCCGGTTTTCTTCGGGAGAAAGCATCATTACGCCGCCTACCTGTGCCATAGCTTCGATAATCAAGACACCCGGCATAACTGGCCTACCCGGAAAATGTCCTTTAAAGAAATAATCATCTTTTGTGACTTTCTTTATGCCTGTGGCATGCTTACCTTTATCTAAATAAATGATTTTATCCACAAATAAGAAAGGGTCCCGATGGGGCAAAATCTTCATAATCTCTGCCCTATCTAACTCCTTGCCCTCTTTGGGATGGTAGCTTGCGCCGACACCACCCAAGGAGTATCTTTGTATCTGTTCACTAATTTTTCTGGCAAGTTTTAAGTTCAAAGAATGACCGCTCCTTAAGGCAATGATGTGTCCTTTCAGGGGTTGACCGAGAAGATATAAATCTCCTAATAAATCAAGTATTTTATGCCGCGTGAATTCATCTTCATAGCGCAAAGTATTTTTTATCACGCCGCTTTTACCCACCACCAGTGTATTTTCATAATTCGCTCCCCGGCCAAAGCCTTGATGTTGTAACTCTCGAGCCTCTTCTTCCAGACAAAATGTCCTTGCCCTGGCAAGTTCATTCTGGAAAGTCTGGGGATTGACTTCTATCTCCAAAAACTGCGTTTTAAGAAAAGAATGTTTATAATCCAAGGTATAGGAAACCTTAAGTTCTCTAGAAGGAAATACCATAATGGATGCTCCATCTTCTTCCGCAAAAATAGGCTCTTTTATATTAAAATAGCGGCGTTCTTTCTCCTGCTCTATTATGCCCGCCTGAGTGATTATTTCCAAGAAACTCAGACTACTTCCATCTAAACCCGGCACCTCATTATTGTCAATTTCGATATTAAGATTATCTATTGCCAGGCCCGCTAATGCTGCCATCAGGTGTTCTATGGTTTGTATCTCAACTGTATCATAGCCGATAGAGGTGCGTCTGGGAGAACGCTCCGTGGGTAGCAAATTCTCAACCGAGGCTTTAACTATTGGCTTATGCGCTAGGTCGGTACGGATAAAATTAATACCCGAATCTATTTCTGCCGGCTTAAAAGTAAGCTCTACCTTATTTGCTGTATGAAGGCCTACTCCTTCTATACTAACTTCTTTATCGATTGTCTTCTGCTTATCCATTTTTATATTGCTATATTGTCATATTGCTATACTGTTATATTGAAAATTTTTGTTAGCAATTTAACAGTATAACAATTTAACAATTTTTATTCTTTAATCCGTTTCTCTAGTTCCTCGATTTTCCTTTTGAGTTCCGCTATTGTATTATATAGGCGGGGAAGATTTTGGATGCAGGCATTTACGCGTTTTGCTAGAGCATGTGGTTTTGCTGGATAGCCTGAAACTGTAGTATTAGGCGGCACGGACTTGGTAACCCCTGCCTTAGCAGCTACAATTGCGCCGTCTCCTACTGTAATATGGCCTGCCAGGCCGGCTTGGCCTGCTATTGTTACGCCCTTACCTATAATTGTGCTTCCCGAAATACCCACTTGAGCTACGATAATAGAATTCTCGCCGATTACTACATTATGGGCAATTTGCACCAGATTATCTATTTTTGTGCCGCTTCCAATTACAGTTTTGTCAAAACGTGCCCGGTCAATAGTGACGTTTGCGCCGATTTCTACATCATCACCGACTTGGACTGTTCCTGTTTGAGGTATCTTATGATGTAGGCCGTCTATAGCCACAAAACCGAAACCATCTGAACCTACGACTGTGCCGCTATGTATAATTACACGCTTGCCAATAGTTATGCGTTCACGTATAGAAACACGGGGATATATTAGAGTATCGCTGCCAATTTCAGTATGATGGCCGATAAAACAACCTGCATAAATTATAGTGTTATTTCCGATAGAGACTTCATCTTCAATAACTGTATAGGCACCAATGGCTACATCTTTACCCAAAGTTACATTTTTACCTAAAATTGCTGTAGGATGTATTCCCCTGGGGTGGGTAATCTTAAGTGGTGCTGCAAAAGAAGAAATTACTTTAGCAAATGCCAGAGATGGATTATCCGTGCGAATGATAGGCTTAGGAACAGCTCTTATATCCCGGGAGGTAATGACTGCTGAGGCACATGTCTTATCAATAAGAGGAAAATATTTAGGATTGGCTAAAAAGGTAATATCGCCTTTGTGCGCCTCTTTTATTCCTGAGACGCCAGTAATAACAATGCGGGCATCGCCTACTACTTCTCCGTCGATAATTTCTGCTATTTCTTTGAGGGTCTTACGCACTTATTTCTTATATTTTGAATTTTGTGTTATTTTTTATATTCCTTATTCAAAATCTCTAAAATCTTATTTGTGATATCTAGGCTTTTATTCTGATAAACTAACACACGGTCATTGAAAACTAAAGTAAAACCTTCCTTCTCTGAATATTTTTTTGTTGCTTCCTCAATATCCTTCAATATCTCTTTCATTTTCTCATCTTGCTCTTTACGTAAATCTGCCTGTTTCTGCCGGTCAAAGTCCTGAAGCGTTTTGACCTTTGTTTCAATATCCGCCTTTTTTGCCTCTTTTTCTTTCTCGCTCAATAAATTCATCTTGTCCTGAAAACTCTTTACCTCGCTTACTTTCTTATCCCTTTCTGCAGTATAGAGATTTTCTTTATCCCCTAGAGTCTTATCATAATCCTTGGTCTTACCGTATTCACTAAAAATACGGCTTAAGTCAACATAGGCAAACTTCTCTGCTGCGGGGGCTATGCGAATAAAGAAAAATAATACAAAAACAATCGCCAAAAAAGACACTGCAATTTTTCTCATTTATCCTCCCTCCTATCTTCTTTATCGATTTTTAGAAGCCATGGCTGGCGCTAAAGTGGAATCTCCCACTTTTTTTAGTTTCCTCGCCAGGCGCTTTATTTAAAGGTATGCCGTAGTCAAGCAGTATCGGGCCGATAGGTGTTTTGATTCTTAATCCTAAGCCGAAACTGGATTTAAATCCTCCTTGGCCGATATTACCCATCTTTTCCCAGACATTCCCTGTATCATAAAAAGCAGCCAATTTTAAAAAATCAAATAATGGATACGTATATTCAATATTGCCTACTAACATTGATTCGCCGCCTAAGGGGTCTTTGGAGGCAGTATCTATGGGCCCGATGCCCCTTTCTTCATAGCCCCTTATCGTATAAGCGCCTCCGGCAAAAAATCTTTCATAAATAGGTATGCTATCAGAATCACCGTAAGAATCACCTAAACCCGCCCTTGCTCTTATCTCCAGGCTGGAATTTCGCGGCAGAGGAAAATAATGGGATGCGCGACCAAAAAATTTCCAGAAATCTTTATCTCCGCCAAACAGGCCGCCTGCATATTCTAAAGAAGCAGTAAATAAATCTCCTTTTCTAGGGTCAAATACATTATCCCGGCTGTCAAAGGTAAGGCCGGGGGTAAGGCTACTAATGGTATTTTTACCGTATTCATTCTTTAAGTCATCTGTAGCGGTATCTGTGATGTTAGTAATAGCTATCTGGTCAATGCGATATACTAAATCTCCTCTTAAATATTCAGATATCTCCTTACCTAAGCGCAAATCCCCGCCGGTGATTTCCTCATCATAACCATAACCCACGTCTTCCTCTCTTTTGTGCTCGTGTTTATAGGCGTCAAAACCAAAAGAGACAGGATAATCAAAAAGCCAAGGCTCAGTAAAACTTAAATCAAAGCCGCTGCTTAAAGTTCCAAATGAGGCGCGGAGTTTCAAATTTTGACCTGCGCCTGTAAAATAAGGAAAATTCTTGTAGTCAAAATTCTTCTGTTCAATCTCTACGAATCCTACAAATTGATCTACACTGCTATAACCGCCGCCAAAACTAAAGGCGCCTGTCTTAGACTCTTTTACCTCTACAATCAGGTCTTTTTTATTAGGAACCGGGGAATCTTGCGTATCATAACTAATCTCCTCAAAAAAACCTAAATTCTGTAACCTCTCTTTGCTGCGCCTTAACTTCTCGCCATCAAATCTATCGCCCGGATGGAGCCTTAATTCCCGGCGTATAACTACATCTTTTGTCTTGACGTTCCCTCTGATTTTAATTTTATCTAGATAGACAATTTCGCTCTCCGCAATATTATAGACGATATCCACGCGCCCGGTATAGGGATTTACTGAAGTAGCTTCTTGAATCTGAGCCATGATATATCCACGGTCAAAATATAAACCTTGAATATTGAGGACATCTTCTTTTAATGCCTCTTGATTAAAGACCTCCCCCGGCACAGCTTCTTTTAGTTTTGCTAAGATATCTTTTTCCGGAATATCATTGTTGCCCTCTATACTTATGTTGCCTACGAGATATTTCTTACCTTCCTGAATTACTATCGTAACATACAATAAAAATGGTTTTTTTGGAGCAGGTTTAACTCCATAATCAACTATTACATCTGTATATCCGTTCCTGCGGTAGAAAGACCTTATGCGTTCAATATCTTCCTTTAATACTTCTTCCTTTAACACCCCTGGATTAAAGGTCCAGGCGCTCTTGGTTTTTATTAGTCTTAAGATACGCCTGTCAGAAAAGGCCTTATTACCTTGGACTAAGATATTTTTAATCCGCACCTTTTTGCCTTCTGCAACATTAAATTGTATTTTTGCCTTATTGGCCTCTTTATCCAGGTCGACCTTGTAATCTATCTGCACCTCACTGTAACCTATCTTCTCATACATCTTCTTTAGAACTCGCACATCTTCAGCTAGATTAGGATAATCCAAATACTGCTTCTCTTTTGATTTCAGCTGCTCTTTGATTTTTTCATCCTTCATAGTCAGGCGCCTTATGCCGGAGAAACTAATGCTTTCGATTATTGGCCTTTCCTGGACTGTAACTATGAGCTTAATTCCGTCTTTATAATTCTGGGTATCTATCTTTATGTCGCTAAAAAAACCCAAAAGATAAAGTCTCCTCAAATCATCGTTAACTACATTTTCCTGATAAGGACTTCCTATACGGGTTTTCAGCTTAGATATGATAGTATTGGTACTGATAGATTTATTCCCTATTACTTCTATGGCAGTAACTATTTTCTGAGTTTGAGGCTCTGTTGAGGAAACAGCTGGCTGGTCTTCTTCAGGTTGCTCTTGAGCGAATAAAAAGAGGCTAATACCTAAGGTTAAAAAGAATACAAAAAATATAAAAAATATTCTACGCATTATGTTCATTATATAAGAAACCTCCATTTTAATCAATAAATTTATTACTCTATCCGCGCAATATTTTCAAATCTGGTATATTCTTTGATAAAAGCTAACTTTAGCGAGCCTACCGGGCCATTGCGCTGCTTGGCAATGTTTACTTCAGCTATACCTTGATTTTCCGGAGTGGGATTATAATACTCGTCCCTTAACAATAGCACTACCACATCTGCATCCTGCTCTATTGCTCCGGATTCCCTTAAATCCGACAGTTGCGGACGATGGTCTGTGCGCGACTCTACTGCTCTGGATAATTGACTGATAGCTACTATTGGAATAGCTAATTCTCTTGCAAGTGCCTTTATGCTGCGTGAGATTTCCGAGATCTCCTGCTGTCTATTTTCTATACCGCTTGTCCCGCGCATTAATTGCAGGTAATCTAAAATAATTAATTTAATATCGTGGTGCGCCTTAAGCCGGCGCGCCTTAGCGCGCAGTTCCATCACCGAGATTGAGGGTGAATCATCTATAAATATAGGGGCCTCGGAAAGCTTACCTGCGGCTGCGGTCAGGCGCGGCCAATCTGAAGTTGCCAGATACCCCGTCCTAACTTTATGCGCATCAACTCTTGCGTGCGCGCAAAGCATTCTCTGCACCAGTTGTTCTTTAGCCATCTCTAAACTAAAAATTGCTAAAGGGATTTTTTCTACAACCCCTACATACTCGGCGATGCCGATAGCAAAGGCGCTTTTACCCATAGAGGGCCTTCCCGCAACCACGATTAAATCCGAAGATTGCAAGCCGGCAGTCTTAATATCAAAATCTATGTAACCGGTAGGAATACCCGTGACATGCGCCTTTTTCTGATAAAGCCTATCTATTGTCTCAATACTATCCTTAACAATTTCTTTAATGGCTAAATATGTGCCTTTTGCCCTTCTGTCACTTACCTCAAATATAAACCTTTCTGCAGTATCTACCACCTCATCGATATGGCCTTCGCTTTCATAACAGAGCGAAATTATTTTTGTGGCATTATTGATTAATGTCCTTAAAATGCTTTTTTCTTTGACTATGCTTACATAGTGACTTATATTGGCTGCTGTGGGAACAGAATTTACCAGGCCGGTTAAGTAACTTACTCCGCCCACTTCATCCAGAATCCCGTCCCTTTTTAGGACTTCCGTAAGGGTGATAAGATCGACTGCTTTGTTAGCGTTGTAGAGGCCCAATACAGCCTCAAATATTTTTTGATGCGTATCTTTGTAGAAAGAATTCTTATCTAACAACTCAGAAGCTACCGAGATAGCATCTTCATCCAATAACATCGAACCCAATACTGCCATCTCAGCTTCCAGATTTTGCGGCGGGATTTTATCCAGTGCTATTTCTTGACTACCCATATTTTTATCTTTGCCAAGACCTCCGGGTGCAACTTTATAGGCAATTCGTAAATTCCTAAAGATTTTATTGGTTCATCTAACATAATCGCATATTTATCAATTTCAAAGCCTTCTTCGGCTAGGGCAGCTGCTATATCCTGGCTGGTTACGCTTCCGAACAATTTATCTTCTTCGCCGGTTAAAGCAGGAATAGTTAAGGACATGCCTGCCAATTTCTCTTTGAGCTCTTCACATTTTTTCTTAACTTCTTGGAGTTGTAGAAGTTTTCTCTGTTTGGCCTGCTCCAGTTTCTTTAGATTTGCCGGTGTAAGCACAACAGCGAGATTATTAGGCATAAGAAAATTCCGTGCAAAACCATCCTTAACTTTTACTATAGTCCCGGCCTTACCTAGTTTGTCTACATCTTGATTTAAAATAACTTCCATCTTCCCTCGCTATCGTGTATAAGTAACCAATGAAATAAACCTTGCTCTTTTAATTGCCTCAGCAAGCCTCCTTTGGTGTTTAGCGCAATTACCTGAAAAGCGGCTGGAGACCATTTTGCCTCTTTCTGTAATAAAGGTTTCCAGCCTCTTTAAATCTTTATAATCTATTGCTTTGGACTTATCCATGCAGAAACGGCAAAATCTTTTTTTAAAAGCTGACGGGAATTCTCGTTTCTTTTTAATAACTGGCTTAACTCTCATTTGTCTCATCCTCACCTTCTCCTAACCAGGACGTCTCTGTGGTTGGCTCCTGCGGTGTTTCCTCTGTAGATTCAGCAGGTTCAGCAGAAGCTTTAGCTACAGGTGCACCTAAAAATTGCACACGGTCTGCCCGCACATCAATAACGCTGCGTTTCTGTCCTGCATTATCCTCCCAAGAGCGTGACTGGAGTCTTCCTTCAACAAAAACAGAGCTTCCTTTATGTAAATACTGATTGCAAGTCTCTGCCTGTCTGCTCCAAGCTACCGCAGTCACAAAACAAGTTTCTTCCTTCAATTCTTGATTTTTATTCTTAAATTTGCGATTTACCGCTAAACGGAGATTTACCACTGCTATCCCTTGTGGTGTATAGCGTAATTCCGGGTCCTTGGTCAAATTGCCGATTAGATATACCCTGTTAAAATTAGCCATGATTTTCTCCCTTCGGTCGAAAAAGTTTACAGTTAACAGCGTCGTGCTGTAAACTGTACACTGTTCATTGTAAACTACTGTTCTATCTTTATTATAAGCACTCTTAATATATTCTCATTTAACTTGTATGTATGTGTTATTTCTTTTACCATTGAAGGAGCCAAAGAAAAATTCATAAGGTAATAAACTCCCTCCCGGTACTTCTTGAGGGGAAAAAATAGCTTTCTTTTCTCAGACCAGACAGAACTTTCTATAACTTTACCGTTGTTTTTGGCCACTACATCATTTATCTGGACAAACAGGCTCTTTCTTTCCTCCTCAGTTAAATCCGGCTTAACAATAAACATTGCTTCATATTTATTCATTTTTGCTCCTTCAATGAGCAGATAATTTATGGAGTCCGCCGAAGGCGGAGACATAAATTATAGCTGCTTCTATTTCTAATGCTACCAGCGTCTGCGAATTGATCCCAGCCCTTTTGGATATTTTTAAACCTTGGAATAGCCCAAAAGAGCTGGGTCAAATTCAGCCACGAACTTATGTTCGCTATCGCTCCATAAGTTCGGGCTTCATTTGATTAAAGACATTCATCGTCTCAGTAATACCTTTTCTAACCCAAGACCGGCAGCAGCTGCTTGCCATCTCTAATATTTCTCTTAGCTGTGTTTTTTCTCTTCTATTAAAAGCTGATAAAACGTATTCAGCGGCTTTTATACTTTTTAAAGGCCGGCCAATTCCCATACGCAGACGACTAAATCCTTGAGTTCCTGTCGAGTCTATTATCGACTTAAGGCCACGATGCCCTCCAGATGAACCAGAGGGTTTTATCTTGAGCCTGCCAAATCCTAAATCTATGTCATCGCAGATTACCAGAAGCTTATCTAAATCTATTCTATATTTTTTAAGCAAACTAGCTGCAGCCACACCTGATAGATTCATAAAAGTAACTGGCATTGCCAGGATGACATCCTGGTCGTCAATTCTGCCTTTACCACTTAATGAAAATGTTTTTTTATCTTTTTTAAGGGGTATTTTATGGATCTTTGCCAGTGTCTTTACAACTAAAAAACCTATATTGTGTCGGCAATGTCTGTAAACAAATCCCGGGTTTCCTAAACCAACAATTAATTTCATCCTTCGATTCGTTGGTCGCTATGCTCCTCACTCACTCAGGATGATGGTGAGCGTAGTCGAACCATCACTATTTTTCTTTTCCCTTCTTCTCCTTCTCTTCTTCTGCGCCTTCGCCTTCAGCGGGAACTTCTCTCTTTTCTTTAATTACCTCTGGCTCCTGTTGCACTTGGCCCTCAACAGGCGCAACCGGAACCTCTTCCTTCATGGGTTGAGCTATAGATAAAACAATGGCATTTGGATCACTAAGAATCTTGACGTGGGAAGGCAATTTTAAATCCTTTACATATATTGAGTCTCCAATCTTCAATTGGCTGACATCCACTTCAATATTTTTGGGAATCTCCGTAGGCAGGCACTCAACCTCTACTTCCCAGAGTATGCGCTCTAAAGAGCCACCCTCAAGCTTAACTCCTTGCGCCTGGCCTTGGGCAACTATCGGCACATTTACCTTAATCGCCTTAGTCAGGGAGATTTCATTAAAATCTACGTGCACGATATCGCCGTGAACCGGGTCATACTGAACCTCTTTAATCAAACAGGCTCTGGACTTATGTTTCTTATCGTCTTTAATTTTAAGATTAATCACTACACCCTCAATTCTATACTGATGCACAAGTTGTAATAGCGCATGGTGCGATACTTTTATGGGTAGAGATTCTTTACCAGCTCCATAGACTACTGCGGGGATAAACCCACTCTCTCTTAAATCCCGCACTCTGGATTTACCTACTTCTTGCCTTGGCTCCACATCTAAAAATATTTCTTCCATTTACCCTCACTCCCTTAATCAAATAACGAACTTACCGATTCCTCATTATGTATCCTCTTTATCGCCTCACCTAAAAGATCTGCCACTGAGAGGACTTGGATTCTGGGATGCTTTTTATGGTCATCCAGAGGGATGCTATCAGTAATAAGTAATTTTTCTAGATTTTTGCATTTATCTATACGTTCCAATGCCGGGCCTGATAAAACCCCATGCGTAATCGCCGCCCAAATACTCTTGGCCTTAGCTTTCTTCAACGCCTCCACTGCCTCAATCAAAGAACCGCCCGTAGCAATTAAGTCATCAACGATGACTGCATTTTTTCCTTCTGTTTCACCTAAAATGTGCATTACCTCTGCTTCCTCAGGCGATATACGTCTTTTGTCAATTATGGCAAGGCCCGCAGCCAGCCTCTTGGCATAAGCCCTGGCCATTTTTATTCCGCCCACATCTGGTGACACAACCACTAAATCCTTAAGTTTAAATTTGGAAAGATAATCTATGAAGACACCCACAGCAAAAAGATGATCCACCGGTATATCAAAAAAACCCTGGATTTGGCCGGCGTGCAAATCCATAGTTAAAATCCGATTGCTGCCTGTAGTAGTCAGGAGATTCGCCACTAATTTTGCTGTAATAGGCACACGGGGTTGGTCTTTTCTATCTTGCCGAGCGTAGCCAAAGTAGGGAATCACCGCAGTAATACGCTGACTGGAGGCCCTTTTTAAGGCATCAATCATAATTAAGAGTTCCATTAAATTTTCATTAGTTGGGGGGGAGGTCGGCTGAATCACAAATACATCTTTTCCCCTTACGTTCTCATCAATCTTTACCCTTATTTCTCCTTCGCTAAACCTGGTTACCAAGGCGCTTGATAATTTAACTTTTAAGTACTTGCAGATATTTTCGGCCAATTCAGGATGCGCGTTACCGCTAAATACCGCTAATTTATCCATCTTTTACCTCTTTGTTTTTATTGGTTTTGCCGGAGCGCCTACAACTGTTGACTTATCCCCGACATTTTTAAGTACAACTGCCCCGGCCCCGGTCTTAGCAGCCTTACCTACTTTAACCGGAGCAACTAACACGGTATCTGAACCAATAAATGCCCTGTCTTTTATTACTGTGATATTCTTCTTTATGCCATCAAAATTTGCTGTCACTGTGCCTGCACCAATGTTGACCTGACTGCCTATGCGGCTATCTCCCAGATAACAAAAATGTTTTGCCAGTGTTTTAGAGGAAATTTTTGCGCGGACTGTTTCTAAAAAATTACCCGCTACTACATCGTCCTCAATAATCGTTTCTTCTCTTAAATGCGCAAATGGGCCGATAAAACAGCGTTTTCCAATTTTAACATCCCTTTCAATAACTGTAAAGGGATAAATCGTAGTATCCTGGCCTATCTTTGTGCCATAGCCTATAAAGGTTGAGCCAGGGTCAACTATGCTAACGCCCTTTTGCATCAAATCTTCATTGATGCGTTTTTGCATAATCCGATTGGCAATCGCTAAGTCTTGCCGCGAATTTATACCTAACGCCTCATTTATATCAGAAATTCTAATACCATCAATAAGATATCCTTTTTTATAAAATATGCCGACTATGTCTGTAAGATAATACTCCTTTTTACGATTGTTCGGCCTGATATATTTTAAAGCGCTGGCTAATCTAACTTTATTAAAACAAATAATCCCCGTATTAATTTCTTTGATATCTTTCTCGTAATCATCTGCGTCTTTTTCCTCGGCTATCCCGCATATACTTGCGTATTTATCTCTCAGGATTCTGCCATAACCAGAGGGCTTATCCAGATGGGCGGTTAACAACGTGGCATCCAAATTATTTTCTAAATGGTACTTAAGGAGGCCTCTTATTGTCTCTTTCTTTAACAAAGGATTATCCGCATAAAGCACTAAGCAGGTGCCTTTGAAATTTTTTAACAAAGGCAATGCCTGTTTTACTGCATCCGCAGTGCCAAGAAGTTTCCTTTGCACAGCTGTTTTTATTCCGCGGCCCAATAATTTATCAACCTCTACATGCTTATGTCCAACCACCGCAATGACTTTATGGAAATTTAGGCCTTTTACCAAGTCCAAAACATACTCTAACATTGGCCTGCCGCAAAGCGGATGTAATACTTTCGGAAACTCGGACTTCATCCTTTCTCCCTTGCCTGCGGCTAAAATAATTACTGCGAGATTTTTATGCATTTTTTACCGGCTTTCTCTTAATTTCCAGAAAATTTCTCTTCGTTTTCTTGTCGAAGCAAGGCGGATAAACTCATGCATCTGCCAAAGCCACTCTAATTTCTTTTTCGGAGAAATCCGCATAAATCTCAATAACTTTTCCTTTTCAGTTTCCCATTTATAAATCATTTAGTCTTTAACCTCTTAATCCTCTTAAGTTCTTCAATATCAAATTTATCCACGCTGCGACCAGTATTTTTCTTCATCTTAATAAGATTATCTATCGAAATCACAGGCAGCATCATATCACCTATCTTGATTCTTAGCGTGCCCTTCTTTGCCTCTTCAAAAGATACGGGAGATTCTATTATAATATCCACTTCTTTTAATTCATCTTCTTTATAAAAATTGAACGCCTTCATATGTTTATTATGAATCCAGTCGCGTCTTATTTCCGCATTCGCGATTCCCATTGGATCTACCGGTTGTTTTACTCGGTAACCTTCCTTTTTCAAAATAGTTACTACTTTTTTGAGATTACTATCGCTCATCTCAAGAAGGATATCTATATCGGCAGTGCTTCTTAAATAACCAAGCAGGTTAACCGCAATCCCGCCGACAAGCACATATTTTACTTTCTGCTTTTGGAACGCCCGTAATATTTCTTCGTAGAGCATCATATTTTAACCGCGCCCGCCTTGGCACTTATAGATGGCTGGGACGTGTGGATTCGAACCACAATAGCGAGACCCAAATTCTCGTGTCCTACCATTGGACGACATCCCAAAAATTATTTACCTGATATCCGAATAACCGGGACTGCTCGGACCCTTTGTCTTCTCCTGCTCGTATGCCTCTAAGACTCTTTTTTGTAGATATTCCCTGAATGATTGTGTTATGGGATGGGCGATATCTTTGTGTTCCAACTGTGCATTACCGCTTGTTTCCTGACCTATTGGCCGAGGCGCGAAAGGCAATTGCGCACCACATTGATTACAGAATTTAGAACGCAGTTCATTCTTGAAATTACACTTCGGGCAGGGTTGCTTTATTTTTCTTGAAGGCATGGCTATAAATAGACCGCTTGAGCCCTCTATTACTTTTATATTCCTTACCACAAAGGCATTGTCAAAAGTTACTGTAGCATATGCCTTTAATTTCTTATCCGGTGAATCCCTTAAAACTACCCGAACCTCAGTGATCTCCATGATTTGACCTCCTTGTTGCAAGATGTTAAAATGTCCTGGTGACAAAAACCTGCCACGACCTATGCTGTCTTTTTAGTTGCCTACTTATGCGTTCAGCCTCCTTTCTCAAAAGAACCAAACCAAACACTGCCGGACCGCTTCCGGACATTAAGATTGATTTTAAGCTAAGCCTGGTGAGCGCCTCTTTAATGCGCTGGACTTCAGGATACAATCTAACGGTAATCTCTTCTAACCTATTAAATAGCAACCGGCTTATCATTAATCCTTGCTTTATCTTTGATGAGGCGAGGATTAATGAAGAGCGGTCTTTTTTTCTTAATCCTGAAATTAATATTTTAGCATTATGTCTTGGGGTTGTCAATTCAGAATATCTATCCCATTCCTTGTATATTTTAGGAGTTAAAACCTTGATTTTAGGCACCACCAGAATATGCCAGAGCCGCAGTTCCTTAAGCCCTATCAGGGGCTTAACCTTGTCTCCGCGAGCTTGGCCTAGAGCAAAGGAAGTATTATAAATAAAAAATGGGACATCACAACCTATCTTCTTAGCTAACCCCGCCAAACTTTGACAAGAAAGATTTAGCTTCCAGAGTTTATTTAAACCTGAAAGCACTGCGGCAGCATTACTAGAGCCCCCGCCTAACCCTGCGCCTGTTGGAATCTGCTTTATTATCTTAATATCTAATCCCCGTTTAATATGGAATTTCTCCTGCAATAATTTCGCACTGCGATAGCAGAGGTTAGAACTATCTCCTGGAACACCGGGATTCTTACAGATTATTTTTATTAAGTTATCCGGGCGGGCTTTTAGAATTATTTTATCAGAAAGGTCTATCCTTTCAAAGAGGGTGCTTATATTGTGGTAGCTGTCCTTGCGCTTTTTCAGGACTTCTAAATAAAGATTTAACTTGGCAAAGGAATTAAGAATCACGGTTGCGTTATTCAGTTAGGGTTACGTGTTTAATGTATAATGCTCAAAGCTGCCTTTTCTATATCCCGGCTTGTAAGATTATATTCCTTTAAAAGCTCAAGCGGCTCGCCAGATTGACCGAATCTATTCTTTATTCCTACCCGAACCACTTTGGTAGGATGATTTTCTGCAATCACCTCATCAACACTACAAGCCAGGCCGCCCACAATCGTATGCTCTTCACAAACAACTATACCGGCTGTTTCTTTGGCAGCTTCTAACAGCGTATCTTTATCCAGGGGCCTTATGGTATGGAGATTAATTAGGCGCGCTGAAATGCCTTTATCTAAGAGATTTTTTACAGCTATTAATGCTTCATTTACCATAATACCGCAAGCAACGATAGTTACGTCTCTTCCTTCGGAAAGAACCTGCGCTTTACCAAATTTGAACTCGCCTTTATTCTCTATGGTGGAAATTTTGGGCCTGCCTAACCGAATATAGAATGGGCCTTTAGTATTTGCTGCGGCGATTATTGCATCGCGGCTCTGGGGCCCATCGCAAGGAACAATTATATTCATATTCGGGATGACCCGCATAAGAGAAACATCTTCTAAGGACTGATGGCTGGAACCATCCGGGCCCACGGTAATACCAGCATGTGAGGCAACTATTTTAATATCAAAGTTATTGTAGCAAACAGTGTTCCTAACCTGATCCCAGGCCCTGCCTGTGGCAAACATAGCGAAAGTAGAGACAAATACAATCTTGCCGCAACTAGCCAGGCCCGCCGCAGTAGCCATCATATTCTGCTCAGCCACACCAAAGTTAAAAAATCTATGGGGGAATTCCCTGGCAAACAAACTTGTGCGCGTAGAACTAGACAAATCCGCATCCAAAACTACGATATCTTTGTTTTTCCCGCCTAATTCAACTAAAGTCTGGCCATAAATATCGCGTTGATAAAGTTGCTCAGCCATTATTCTAATTCCTTTAGTGCCTTCTCTGCCTCTTCTTTTGTCGGTGCCCGACCATGAAAATCACAAACATTCTCCATGAAAGAGACGCCCTTACCTTTTATGGTATGCGCAATGATTATAGTAGGTTTTCCTTTGGTTGTCTTTGCCTCACCATAGGCAGCAAGAATCTGTTTGGTATCATGGCCATTTATTTCAACTACATGCCAGCCAAAACTCTGCCATTTAGCCACCAGTGGCTCTAATTCCATAATATCACAAACTTTTCCGTCAATCTGAAAGCCGTTGTAATCCAATATAGCACAAAGATTATCGCATTTAAAATGACTGCCTGCCATGGCTGCTTCCCAGATATTTCCTTCCTGGATTTCTCCATCACCCAAAAGACAATATACGCGATAATCTTTTTTATCTATTTTTGCGGCCAAACTCATACCTAGGCCAACCGATAGGCCCTGGCCTAAAGAACCTGAGGCAACATCAACTCCGGGCGTGCGCCTGTCAGGATGTCCTTGTAAAATAGAGCCTAACCGCCTTAGTGTCCAAAGTTTATCCTTAGGGAAATATCCGCGTTCAGCTAACACTGCATACCAGAGAGGACAACAATGTCCTTTAGACAGGTGAAATCTATCGCGCTGGGGCCAGTTAGGATCTTTGGGATTGTGCCTAAGCACGGCAAAATATAAAGCAGTAATCAGGTCTGTGGCTGAAAGGCTTCCTCCGGGATGGCCCGAACCAGCCTTGGCTAACATCTGGACAATTAATCGACGAATTTGCTTTGCCTTTAGTTCTAATTCTTTGATTTGAGTATCACTATATTGCATTTTTAGAATTACTAGTTACTTTTTCTATCTTCTCACGTACCTTATTCTGTTTTGCGTCCATCTTTAAGGACTTTTCCCAATTCAATTTTGCTTTTTCAATATCATTCAACTTTAAGTAAGTGTCTCCTAAGTGGTCATATATAACCGGGTCCTCTAGTTGAGATATTGCCTTCTCTAATTCTTTAATTGCCTCTTTGTAGTTGCCTCTCTTAAAATAAAGCCAACCCAAAGAATCAATGTAGGCGCCGTTATTAGGATCTATTTCTAAGGCCTTTTTAATCATTGTCTCTGCCTGAATTAAATTCCTATCTTCTTCTACATAAAGATATCCTAAATAATTTAGTGCTTGGTGATAATCTGGTTTTAATTCTATAGCGCGCTTAAGCTCTTCTTGCGCTCGAGCATTGTTTTTTAACTCATTATAAATACCACCCAAATAAAAATGTGCCTCGTGATCCTCGGGAGATAATTCTAAAATTAAGTGATAAGTATTTTCTGCGTCTTTGAATTTCTTCTGTTGTAAGTATATCGCACCCAAACTTTTGTAGATATCTATGTTCTGGGGCTGGAGTTTAGAAGCATTCTTAAGCGCTGTTTCATATTCAGTTGTAGCTAAATCCAGTTTATTCTCTGAGGAGTATAATATTGCTAATATCGCGTGCGGCTCTACTGTTTCCGGGTCAAGACGCACTACTATATTTAGTTCTTCGATTGCCTTGGGGATATCATTTTTCTTTATGTAGGCGCTAGCTAAATTTATATGAATAGCGAAAGCCTCACTATCTGTTTTTAAGGCCTGCTTAAATTCCTGAATAGCCCTATCTATATCACCAAGGTCATCATACATTACACCCATAATGTAGTGACTCAAAGCAGAAGATGTTTTTTTATCTAAGGCGAATGTTTTTGTATGAATAAATAATGCTGCCGCAAGACAAAAAAACAGAACCCTACTATATTTTTTATGGTGTAGGAAAGTATAAAACACTCTCCTAAAACCACTTAAAAATCGTACCTTAAGGTTATCGCCGAAGGCGATTTTCTTGGACTGAAGGACCATTATGATAATTTAATAGGCGGGATTAACCCCAAGCTCTCTTCTTTAAGTGGCGAAGACGACGGCGCATCTTCTTTCTTTTGTGCGTCTTGATTTTTCTTCTTTTTCTTTTTCTACCACAAGGCATCTTTCCTCTCTCCTTCTAATATATCACTTTATTCAACGGGTACTCAATTATCCCCTGCGCACCGGCTTTTCTCAATTCAGGGATTAATTCCCGCACTACCTTTTCATCAATTACTGTCTCTACAGCAAACCAACCTTCTTGCGAAAGATTGGAAATAGTAGGTTTTTTTAATGCGGGAAGGCGCGCAATTACTTTCTTAAGGTCTTGTTTCTTCACATTCATTTTTAAACCCACCTTCTCTTCAGCAACAATAGCGCCTTTTAAAAGAAGCGCTATTTGTTTCATCTTATTTTTTTTCCATTCATCCTGCCAACTCTCAAGGTTTGCAATAAATTTAGTAGTAGATTTACAAACAGTGGCAATTTCCTTTAATCTATTTGCCTGGAGGCTTCTTCCTGTCTCAGTAAGTTCAACTATGGCTTGGACTAACCCTTGGGCAACCTTTACCTCAGTGGCTCCCCAGCTAAATTCAACATTTGCTTTTATTTTATTTTTCTTTAAGAAATTTTTAGTAACATTAACTAGTTCAGTGGCAATCTGTTTTCCTTGCAGGTCTTTTATACTCTTTATCGATGAACCTATAGGCACGGCAACCACCCAGCGCACGGGATTTAAAGACTGTTTGGCATAAACTAGTTCCGCAACCTCTACCACCTTTGAGCCATTTTCCTGAATCCAGTCTTCACCCGTGATACCGCAATCTAAATCTGTCTCTACATATCTGGATATCTCTTGGGCGCGTAAAAGCACCGGCTCAATCCCTGAATCATCGATAGATGGAAAATATGAACGTTCGCTCGGTAAAGAAATATTAAAACCCGCTTTTCTAAACATCTTAAAGGTCGCCTCTTGCAGGCTCCCTTTAGGTAAACCTAATTTTAAGATTTTATTTTTTCTCATCTTTAATTCTCTTCCTTGTCTCTTCCTTTGTTTTCTGACGCGAATATATCTTTTTACTTTTTTTAACGCGGGTAGCCGGATTTATCAGCCAGGTTTTTCTGATTTTAATTGGCTTATCCAACACAACCACTTATTATAACTAGATATTGATATTTTGTAAAGGAAATTTTAAAGAACGTAAGCGGAGGTTTAAACCTCCGCTACAGCTTATTGGTAGGAAGGGATATGGAAAACGGGATGGGGAAAAGTATTTTGTGATTGAAATATTTATAATTTCCAATATAATAATTTATAAAACAAGGGGTGTCTGGTATGCTTAAGAAACTGCGCAATAAAAAAACCGCAAAATGGATATGGATTGTGCTGGCAATACTAATTGTCCCGGCTTTTCTCCTCTGGGGCCTGGGCAGCGCTATCCGCAGTAGAGGAGAATCTACAGGAATTTCAAGCTTAGAGTATAAGGATGCGCTGGATGCAGTTAAAAATATGGCCATTATGCAATTTGGAGATAACTTTTCTGAAATGCAGAAGTATCTAAATTTAGAATCGCAGGCTTGGGAGAGGCTTTTATTATTGCGCGAGGCAAAAAAGCGTAAGATAAATGTAACGGATAAAGAGGTAATAGAATTAATTGAGAGTTATCCGCTCTTTAAGAGCAAAGGCCAATTTGATAATAGAGTTTACTCTCAAGTCCTTCAGTATTACTTTCGCACACAACCTCGCGTTTTTGAGGAGCAAACCCGTCAGAATATTATGTTATCTAAGCTTTATAAACAAGCCACGGGCAATATAAAGGTAAGTGAAGAAGAGATTAAAAAAGAATATAGAAGGCTCAATGAAGAAATCAGCATTGACTATATAGCCAGCCTTCCTTCTGATTTTTTAAAAGATATATCGGCCTCTGAAGAAGAGCTAAAAGATTATTTCGCAAAAAACTCTTTTGAATTTAAACAGCCTCTTTCTTTTAATATAGAATATGTTTCTGTAGATTCAGAAGATAAGATAAAAAATGCCCTCCGGCGCCTGAATAAGGAAAAGAATTTCAGCAAAGCAGCCAAGGACGCAGGACTCAAGGCCAAGGAAACAGGCCTTTTTACGCAGACAGATTCCATTCCCGGTATAGGCTGGTCCCCGCAAATCTTGAGTTTGCTCTCACAACTAAAATTAGGCCAATTCTCTGCCCCTATACATCTGGATAAAAACTACTATATTTTAAGGCTTAAAGAAAGGAAGGAATCCTACATCCCGGATTTCGCGGCGATTAAGGATAAGATAAAAGAGGCATTTATAAAAAATAAAGCTAAGGAAATCGCCAAGAATAAAATAGAAGAGTGCCTGAAAGTTCTAAAAGAAACTTACTCTACAGATCCTAAATCAATAAATCTTGAAAGAATTGCCAAGACCTGCGGATTAAAATCTGACTCAACTAACTTTTTTAAATATGGCAGTTATATAGAAGGGATCGGGGCTTCAGATAGCTTTTGGACAACTGCACAAGAACTAAAAGGTGATGAGATTAGTAATATAATCGATGTGCCGGCGGGTTTCTATATCATTAAACTAAAATCCAAAAATCCTATAGACCAGAAGAAATTCGAAAGCGAAAAGCCGGAATTTAGCCAAAAATTATTACAGCAGTTGCAACAAGCATACTTTGTTAAATTTATAGAAGAGCTAAAAAAGAAAGCACAATAACCTTATACGTCTTAACTTACCTTGATTGCGTTCACCGGGCACTGGTCAGCTACTTCTGGCAGATTATGCGTAGCACAACTCTGCGCTTTTACATGGGCAATACCATCTCCCTGAACCTCAAATACCTCAGGACACGACTGCTCGCATAAGCCGCAACCCACGCATGTAGAAGCATCTACTGTTACCTTTGCCATAACTTCTCTTCCATTACCTCTCTAATAAATTTTCGAACATCTCCTCATGGTCTACTTCTTCAGATAAGATATGCGTTACCAATTGATACGTAACATTATCCTTACCCAATGTTTTTTTGGCAATTTTATTATAGACCTCAATCGCGCCTGCTTCTGCCTCAGTTACTATACGGATTATTCGGTTGATATCTGCTGTATTTTTAGGTGGCAGCAGGTAAGGAAAATTGGCATTCTTTTCCAATTCCATAGGATTGGCAACAGGCATATCGCCAAGTTTTATGATTAAATCCGCTAACTCCTGCGCATGCTCTAACTCATCTTTGGCAAGTTTATTAAGCATTTCCTGGATATCTTCGTATGCCCGGCCAGAAACGGTCTGTGCCATGTACCAGTAGAGATAAAACGCCAACCACTCATCTGCATAAGCCTTGTTCAGATCTTTTACAAGATCCTTTAAGCTCAAATCCACAATTGCCCTTGCTTGTTTACCCATATTCACCTACCCCCTTTCTTAACCAACTTATCCCACCTACGCGGTGGGATTTTGCTGGGTTTCGACTTTCAAGTTATACTTCCTTATATTATTATCTGCTATCTCCTGAATCTTTTTTATTTCTTCCGGATTATTTAGTAAGTGCTTAAACCTGCCTTGGATTTTTAGATATTCTTCTACTGGCTTAGGTGTAATTTTTCTCTGTGAAATGAGCGCACCATTTTCATATTCAATCAAAGGATAAAGACCGGTCTGGACTGCCAATTTTGCCACTGTCAATGTTTCATTCATCTGGTGTCTCCAACCTAAAGGGCAAGGAACATGAATCTGGATATATTTCGGGCCTTTAATGGAAATTGCCTTTTTCACCTTACGCTGTAAATCCTGAGTAAATCCTGCGGAACAAGTTGCTACATAAGGTATACCATGCGCCAATGCGATCTCGGGCATCGGTTTTTTTGGCCGGATATTTCCTGAGGATTTACTGCCGATAGGGCTAGTGCTAGTATTAGTATCAAAAGGCGTAAGGCCGCTACGTTGCACGCCTGTATTCATATAGGCTTCATTGTCATAGCAATTACTAATTACAAATGCTCCTTCGGGAATAAAAAGATGGGTATCCTCAACAGTAATATCATAAACGAATTTGGATTTGCAAGGAACTATTTCTATTTTCTCTATAGGATCAAGATAAAAATCATCATTTAAATATAAATCGAGATCTTTAAATAAATCGCCTTTCCCCTCTCCGATAATTTTAATTAAATCTTCTTTATATCTTAGAATCCTTTCCTTTGTTGCCCTACGTGTTCCTATAGCTAATGTACAGATATTTCTTTTCCTATCTAATTTTGTTATGGGTATCTTTTCTTTCACGCAGATTTCCTTTAAAATCTTTCCACATATCTTAGGGGCTATGGAGAAAAATTTTCCTCGTTGCATTCTCGTCTTCCATAATTTCCTAATGTTTTTCATACGTTCCTTTTGTAGCGGATGTTCGCTAGAGATCCTATTTAAAAATTTTTCAATATCTCCTTTTGAAGAAATAATTAAATCGAATCTCTCTTTTTGTTCAACCTGAAAACACGCAATGCCTACCCTCTGAAGCATTTGACGAAGTCTCTTAGATAACCTCTCCTCAACAGTAGAAAGGATAACTCTAGGATCGTAAGAATGCTTGGTTCTTACAATGCCGCAATAACCATCCCCATCAAAATATCCCCTCACAAAAGCAGAAATTAATTCTTCAGGTAATTTTATTAATTCTTGAGGATCGGATTTTATGCGTAATCTCTTTCCTAAAAGAGAAAGAACGGGATTGGCAATTGCTAAAACAATAATTCCTTCTTTACTTCTAAATTCTGAAATCTTCCTTCCGGAAAATAGCTTACGATACCTTCTCTTAAATTCTTTTATTAAAGCTTCCTCTTTGTTAGTGAAAATTACGGTATAAGTTTTATCTCCCAGGGACCCATCTGAACTGATAAGTCCTAAAATGTATAATAAATCGAGGTTAAATTTCTTCTCTTTGATTCTAATAGGCTTACCCCCCTGAACGCCAAACTGGATAAGTGTTTCTTTTATTTCTTCCCATTTTAAATCGGGCAGTTCTCTGAATATCTTCCTTAAAGATTCTAAATCTACCATTCTGTTCTTTTCTTTCATCTGCCAATATTTAAATCCTATAATTTTAGCGGCTTTCTTTATACTCCCGTAATTCTTCTGCAATTGCTGATTAATTTTTTCTTTTATCTCTGGAGGCAACTTTACTTTTATGTTACCATCAAGAAAATCTATGATATAGGACTCTTTTTCTACATCAAGATTAATCTTACGCGGAGCATAAACTTCATCTTTTACTTTTAATAAATCTGCCCTTTGCCATTTCGGACCGACAAGGGCATCTATTAAGACCAGGTGTTCTGCAGTCAAGCTCAGCGTGCGTCCGGAGGCAGTGGTTATTTTAATCAGATTTCTGTTTGAGGTTTTTCTTTGCACGCAAATAACATCTTTAGGCAAAAATCGTCTCTTATCCCAAGATAACACTGTTTTATCTCTCGTCGGTGCAATCTCCACAGCATCAACCTGTTTTTTATTTTCTTTAGTTATAGGAATAATAAAATTGGACTTATCGCTGCTACCATAAGAAGTAAGAGAGAAACTTTTTTGGATAATATTTTCGGAATGAGTAATTAACCTTTCTGTTTCTTTTCCCTGTTCAGAAATAATTTTATCTACAAACTCTCCTATCTCTACAATAGTTCCATCTCCCAGGATAAGTTCTGTCTCTGGCGGTAGACACACATATAAAATATCATGGCCTCTTTCTAACATTCCTGACAATGCCTGAAGGCCAATATCCGCTGTTCCGCCATCTCCTCCCTGCGCAATTACATTAATTTTATCTTTCTTACCTAAATAAATTAAAGCTGCTTCAATACCCGAAGCCACTGCGGCAGCATTTTCAAATAAAGAATGTATCCAAGGCACGCCCCAGCTGGATTTGGGATACCAGGTAGAAAATACCTCAAGACACCCGGTATTATTTGCTACTATGGTATTAGGGCCGGCTGCCTCAATAACTAAACGCGCAGCAATTGCCTGTCCGCAACCCGCACAGGCAGTATGTCCGGGTTTAAATAAAAGTCTATCCTCCATATTCCTCACTAAGCAATTCCGGTTTTAAATCAATAAACTCCTGAAGAACTTCTTTCTGATTAAGTTTTCTAAATATTTCTTTTATCGAATCAAGCGTGATATCTCTGCCGCCTAAACCGGCAACAAAACTACTAATTATTCCAGGCGCCTTTTTCTTGCCAAAAAATGCGGCTTTGATTTCAGTCGCCAGTGGCGCATAAGCGCCTAAAGATACTGCCTTATCTAAAACTGCGACTTTTGCAACATTTTTTAATGCCTCATATACACGTGCATAAGGAAACGGCCGGTAAGATATGATCTTAAGTAGCCCGACTTTTTTGCCTTTTTTTCTTAATTCATCGACCTCTTCCTTAATTGTTCCACAAACTGAGCCCATGGCTACAATTAACTTCTCTGCATCTTTGGCCTGATATTCCTCAACTAAACCATCCTTATAATCCCTGCCAAATACACTTTTAAATTCAAGGCACACCTTAGGAAGAAAATTCAATACATCTTTTAAAGTCTCCTGGATTGCAAAACGTGTCTCCAGGTAATAATCCGGGTCTGCCAACAAACCCATAGTCAGTGGATCGCTGGGGTCAAGTTTATATAAAGGTTTATAGGCGGGTAAGAATTTATCCACCTTTTCTTGTTCCGGGACATCTACCGGTTCCATACCATGCGTTAAAATAAAACCATCCATACACACCATCACCGGAAGCATTATAGATTTATCTTCACCGACGCGATAACCCATAAGATGAAAATCCACTGACTCCTGGAGATTTTCTGCGTAGAGTTGTATCCAGCCTGCATCACGTAGAGAAATCGAATCCTGTAAATCATTCCAAATATTTATAGGAGCAGATATTGACCTGTTGGCGCAAGTTAAAACCAAAGGAAGCCTTAAGCCCGCGATATTAAAAATCACTTCACCCATATAAAGAAGGCCTTGAGAGCTGGTGGCGGTAAAAGCGCGCACTCCGGTTGCCACTGCGCCCAAAACAACTGATGCTGCTGAATGTTCGCTCTCTACATTTACAAATTGCGCAGGCAACTGGCCATTAGCCACCATTTGCGCTAACTCTTCTACAATATGGGTCTGAGGCGTAATGGGATAAGCAGAGATAACTCCTGGTTTACATAACTTTACTGCTTCAGCCACAGCGCGGGAACCTTCTAAAAATTCCTTCACTTCTCTCCTGACTCCTCTTCCATAATAATATCCTGCTTGGGGCAGGCTAAAGCGCAAAGCCCACAACCTTTGCAATAATCATAGTCGGCGGTGAACTTATTCTTCTCTTCTCCTTTAATACAGCCTTCAGGACAGGCTAAAAGACACATCTTGCAGCCAATACAATTCTTCTGCAGGTATTTTGGCCTTAACTGGACTCTCCAGCTGCCTGTTTTATCACCTTTACTTTTTACTGGCTTTACTATTAATGGCCCAAACATTTTCCTTCGCTCCGCTCAGGAGAGAACAGATTACAGAGTACAGATTACAGAAAATATCCCTTTGTTTTTCTCTGTTCTCTGTGCTCTGTTCTCTGTAATCTTCATACTGCTCTGGTTTCTGGTTACTTATTCTTTATAATATACTCGAATCCTTGTGTAACTGCCTGAATATTTCCTTCTAAGGCTTTACCAGCAAATCTTTCTTTAATTACCTCTAAAAGCGTTTCTAGTTTTATCTCTGAGCTTGCTGCGGCAAATGCGCCCACTAAAGTGGTATTGCCTAAAGGCCGGCCGATGGTCTTAAGCGCAATTTCATTTGCCGGAACTACAAAAACTTTTTGCCCGGCCTTTAATTTGGGGAATTCCAGGTCTTCTTTTCCATTTATAATTGCCATACCATTTTCTTTTAGGCCGGAAAAACAATTATATCCGCGCATAAGCGTGTCATCTACAATAATTACGTAGTTTGGCTCATAAATTTGGCTGCGCAGGCGCACCGGTTTAGAATCTACGCGCACAAAGGCATTCATCGGAGCGCCCATCCTGGCTGCGCCAAAATTAGGAAAGGCATAAGGGAATTTTCCTTCTTTAAAATAGGCGTGTCCTAATAATGTGGCAGTAGTAATTGCGCCTTGACCTGCGCGGGCGTGAATGCGGATTTCTTTCATCTTAATAGTTTAATTAATAAAGGTTTGACTATATTATAACTTTTTGTCAAAATTGTCAAATAATTTATTTTTAGAGGGATTCCCTGATGAATGCGGATATTCTGGAAAGCAGCTTTAATATTGCTTCGGATTTATCAGTATCCAATGTGCCCAAGCCGCAACTGGGGCTTATAATCAGTTTTTCTAATAATAAATTTTTATCCAAGCCTTTTTTTGCCAAGATATTTATGCCTTCCTTTATCTTCTCAACCAATAATTCAGCTGATTCGTTACCTAAAAATTCCTGGGTAGGCACAATCCCCCAACAGATAATCCCCCCTCTTTTTAAGAAATCTTTTAGATTATCTGCATAAAGCACAAATTTATCTAAAAAACCAAAGGCGTCAAAACTAATAATGTCTATGCCAGGGACATCTGTAAATATTGACCAGTCAGTGTTACCGCAGCAGTGCGCTCCTAATAAAACACTCTCTGATTTTATGTCTTGCGTAAGTTCTGTCAGGCCCCTTAAAACATCCTCTCTGTTTATCGGAGTATAAGCAGAACCAAAACAGCCCAGATACGGCTCATCTATAAACATGATGATCTTTTTGCCAAACTTCTTAAAAAGCTTTATCTGCCAGAGCGCTTTCATAGTTAGGCCTTTTAAGATTGCCTGCAAAAATACCGCATCATGTAAAAGCGCAACTCCATTATCATCCTTTATTGTAGCAAGAAAGGTAAAGGGACCAGTAACCTGACATTTAATAAATTCTATATCACCAAGATTCATCTTTTCTAAACGCTCGTAAAACCTATGTAATCCTTGGGCAAAATCTGGGCTTATTTTAAAATAGTCTATATCATTGGCAATTATTCGCTCATAAAATTTCTCTAACTCGCCTTCCTGACTAGAAAAAGCTGAGAAATTAAGGCCATTTTGATTTACCTCTAAAAAGGGAAAATTTTCACTAAATTGTGCAACCATCCCTTCTCGCACATCTCTTTTGGGTAATTGTGGCCAAAAAGGAATCTGCGGGCAATATTTAAAAATTAAATCTAAGGCCTCTTCCGCATCCTTATGTGGCAAACTTCCAATTCCCGTCGCTAAACCTTTTAATTTTGCCATTCGTTTAACCTCTAGTATGTTTTAGCGGGTCCTGTCGTGTCTTGTTTCTCGCAGCACCGCTCGGTTTTCCCCACCGAGGAAAACCTCGCTTCGTGAATCTGCTCGCTCTCCCTGACTTCGTATTAGCGGGGGAACCCTGGCCGCTCGCATCTTCAAGATGTTGCTCGAAATCAAGCCACGCCACCCGCTAAAAATCAAAGAATATCTTAAAATGAATCTGGCGGTTTTTGAGCGAATGTCGACTTTAGCGATTTTTTTTTGCGGGTGACGCGGGCGTTTTCGAAGCGCGTGAGCGCAAGAAAATGCCCGCGGCAGGACCCGCAAAAAAAATCACAGGTTCACTAAAACCCTAAATTCTCACCCACTAAAATTACCTTCAATCTATCCGGTATTACCTCAGCCTCAAGAATTAAAATCTGGCAGCACATCCTTTTATATTCGGGAAAAAGACAAATCTCTTTGCGACAGATACCATCTTTAAAACAAGGCGTATTCCAATTGAGCCGCTTGCAATTAAGAGGCGTGGCGTATTCCCTTGCCCGCCTTATCGCTTCCTCTAAATTTGGCGTAAATTTATTTATGCCGCAGACGACAATTACATTTTTCGCATAAGATATCCCTGCCGGCCGGTTACCATAACCACTAAAAAATACCAGTTCGCCCTTTTCAGAAATAGCATTGGCACTGGCTAAATAATAATCTGCAAGGCTGCCTTGTTTTCTCAGTTCTAAATTCTCTTCTCGGCTTATCCCAGGCTTATACTGATTAAATACCTTTGTGTGCCTCCCTTGGAGGAACCTTACTATACCCAGCTCATCTAAAGTCACTGAACCAGAAATACCCACAGTTGCACTTTGCGGAATAATTTCTAATATTTTATCTACTGCCCGCTCCTTAGTATCGCAATAAAATCCCAAAATATTTCTCTTTTGCCAATTCTTAATAAGATTATCTATTTTTTGCTCCATTTATTGCCTTTTCTTTAGTTGATGAATCAATGCCTGCCTTAAAGCATTAAGTTTTGGGCTGATTACAACTGGATATTTATACTTAGAGTAAACTTCCATTAATTCTTGCGGAAATCTAGCCAGATTATTCTTAGTAAACAATTTTATTTTCTCCAAAGACAGCGGCTTATAAATTATCTTACCTTTATCTACAACTTTTATTAATAAAGGCTTGCCCTTTATCCTCTCTTTCTCAAGGCCTAAAATATCTTTTATGAATCTGCCTTTTTTATCCTGAATCCTATAAACTTGTTTCCTTCCCGGATAAGTAACCTTGCCTTTGCTTAATTTCATCGTCGGTAAAAACCTGGCCTCTTCATCCGTAACTTCGCTTATCTTATAAATCACATCTAAACAAGGCGCATCAATGCTGGTGCCCATGTTCGTGCCCACGCCAAAACTATCTACTAATGCGCCCTTATCCAGCAAAACCTTAATCTTAAACTCATCAAGATTGCCACTGGCAAAAATCTTAACATAATTTAAACCTGCCTTATCCAGCATTCTTTTGGCTAATTTAGACAGCTTAGCAATATCGCCGCTGTCAAGCCTGATGCCTTTTAGCTGGTATCCCTTTTCTTTAAGATACAAACCTACGGTGACGGCATTTTCAATTCCCTTTTTAGTATCATACGTATCTACAAGCAGGATTGTTTTGGCTGGAAAAATACTGCTATAGGCCAAAAAACTATCAATTTCCTGTCTAAATGACATCACAAATGAATGCGCCATAGTTCCCGCCAGCGGTATCTTATATAACTTGCCGGCTAATACATTGGATGTGCCGTTAAAACCTGCAATATAAGAGGCGCGCGCTACTTTTATTCCTGCCTGCGGACCATGCGTTCTTCTTAAAGAAAAATCATAAACTTTTCTTGCCTTGGCAGCACAAACTACGCGCGAAGCCTTACTGGCAATCATACTCTGTAAATTTATGGTATTAAGTAAAAAACTTTCAATAATTTGTGCCTCGATAATAGAAGCGGTAACTCGTATAATCGGCTCATTAGCAAAAAATATTGTTCCGCAAGGCATCGCCCAGACATCACCCTTAAATCTAAATCTTCTTAAATATTCAAGAAAATCTGCTGAGAAAAGCTCAAGTCCCTTTAAGTAATCTAAATCCTTCCTGTTAAATTTTAAGCCTTTTAAATAATCTAAAACATCCTCTAATCCACAGGCAAGCAGATACGCGCGGTTCTTAGGCAGTTCTCTGATAAATAAATCAAAAGTAGCGGATGTGTCTTTTTTATAGGCAAAATAACTCTGCGCCATAGTCAATTCGTATAAATCAACTAATAAAGAAAGCTCACTGCTCATAAATCAGCTCTTTATATTTTTCTTTGGGAAAATAATTATTGCGAAAAACAATGCGCCCTTTTTTATCAATCAGAACATAGGTAGGCACACCTAATATATCATAGGCTTCTGCGACATTCGTATCTCTGTCTATCAGAACTTTAAAATTTAGGGCATAACTTTCTGCAAGGTTCTCTACTTTGTAATTCGGTTCTCCCACTGCTATTGAGAAAAGTTCCAGGCCTTCCTTCTGCAACTGCGGATATAATTCTTTTAATGCCTTTAATTCTTTTCGGCAAAAATGGCACCAGGTTGTCCAGAAGAATAAAATAACCGGCTGCTTATCTCTATAACTGCTTAAATTAAATGTATTCCGGCCTAAGTCCTGCAGGCTAAAATCCGGGGCAAGGCTTGTTTCTCTGACCGGCGTTTCATTAGCCTGCATACAGGAAACGGCAAAAAAAGAAACCACCAGAAATACAAAGAATGTCTTTAAATAATTGCTCATCTCAGATTCTTCGAAGTCCTGTGTAGATAAAGTATATTCCCATACCTATCAGAATAAAAGAAAAGGCTTTTTTTATGTAAAGCATCCATTTACCTGTTCTGGGAAGATTAACCAATAGCGCGCTGAATGTGCCGGCAAGAATAAGTATTAACCCCATACCATAGGCAAAACTAAATAATAGGGCTGCCCCGTAAAGTAAATTTTTTTTAGTAGTTAAATGGAGTAAAATCGAGCCTAATACCGGGGTAAGGCAGGGAGAAACTACTAATCCGGAACTCAGGCCTAAGAAAAAAACAGAAAAATAACCTCTTTTTTTTAAGGCCGCGGGCTTAATGACAGGGGGTAAATTTATTACCCATAAATCCGACATGGAAAGCCCAAAGAGAATAATTATAATCCCCACTAATAAGTAAGTTACCGGGTGAGAGCCAATCCTTCCAAAAATCGTCCCGGTCAAAGAGGCAAATAAACCCAAAATAGAATAGGTAATAGCAATTCCTGTAACATAAACTAAGCTTAAAAGGAAACCTTTAAATTTAGAACCACTGGAACTTGCTCCGATATAACCGGCAGTTATTGGTATAAGCGGGTATATACACGGTGTTAAACTTATTCCCACTCCACCTAAAAATGCCTTGAGATAATCAAGTAAGTTTACTGACGGATTCATCTATCCACTCTAAATAAGGTTTATAGCCATCAATTATGGGCAGGGCGATAATCTCCGGCACTTCGTAACTATGCAAGGATTTAACTAATTTGACAATTTTGGCTAATTTTTCTTTTTTAGACTTTATAATTAAAAGCGCCTCTTTTGCTTGTTCAACTTTGCCTTTCCACCAAAAGAATGACCCTATCTCATCCGTAATATTCACACAGGCGGCGAGTTTATTTTTGATTAATCCGTGCGCGATGCGTTTTGCCTCTTTGTTATTTGCAGCAGTAATAAAAACTACAATGTGCATATTTATCCCTCTGGTTAATAATAATCCACAGAGTAGGGGACGTTTAAACGTCCCCTACCATTAGCTGTAAAGTTCCTTTGCTAGCTTGGCAATCCGCGAACCTAACCTTAAACATTCTTTTGCAGCCCTATCATCAGGCGCGCCTATGGCTACCGGTCCGTAATGGTCTCCCTGAGGATCGCCTTGGATAATCATACCATGAATAAGCATAGCGTTCAATATGTCTAAAACCGTGGTCTCATTACCACCACCTACATTGGCACTAGAGGCAAATGCTGCGCCAATTTTACCCTCAAGTTTACCATGAAATTTAACCGAATCATCCAAAAGCTTCTTGATTTCGCAAGCCATACTCCCGTAATAAGTGGGTGAGCCGATTATAATTACGTCGTAATCGAGCAGATCTTCTACTTTTACATCTTTGACATCTTTAATAAAAGCCTTGAACTCTGCCTTTCCTTCTTTTTTTATTCCTTCTAGAATATATTCAGCCATCTTTTTGGTATGACCTGTTCTGGAATAATAAATCACCAGTGCCTTTGCCATTCCTGCTCTCCTTTCTTCATTTGACCTTTACTGACCGAATTCTTCCAATCTGACCACATATATCAAATATAGCTGTGGGATCTTCGGTATTCATATTAATTTTAAAATCTCTTCCCTTAGCGTTATCCTCCAGTAAAAGTTCTGAAATCTCTAAACTATCGCCGAATTCACTTAAAGAATTTTTTACTACCTCTAACGAAGAATTCTGTGTGTGTAAAATAAATTCCAGGTTATATTTCTGCATAGATTTTTACTTATTCTGTGTTATCACTATCAATCATTTTAGCATTATCACAGATATCATCCTGCCACAGGCATTTCCTTCTTTACGGTAGGAAAAGAATTCTCTATTGCGACAGGATGTGCAGATTTTAGAATCAAAGATATTGTTCTCTTTAACCCCTAAATCTAAAAGCCGCTGTTTATTGATTCCGACTAAATCTAAATAATAACAGTTGTTTCTTTTGATTAAGCCCTGAATAAAATAACCGCTGAATTCCTGTCCTACTTCGTAACAACAATCTCTTATGGCTGGACCAAAACCAACATATAAAGCACAAAGGTTGGTATTAAACTTCTCTTGCATTAATTTTATAGTTTTAGTTGTGATGTTTTCCTTGGTGCTTTGCCAACCAGCGTGGATTAAGCCAACAGCAGGTGTTATAGGATCATATAGGAATATGGACAGGCAATCTGCAGTAAATACAGCCAAAGGTATATTTCTTTTATCCGTAATCAGTGCATCTGTGTCAGATAATGCGTTAGCGTAAGTCAAAGCACCCTTACCTTTGTCTTCCTCTTTTGCATATCTTACACAACTGCTATGGACTTGCTGTGCACAGACTAAATACTGATAATCAATACCTAAGCTATTCAAAAAAATTTTACGGTTGCTTAACACTTCTCTTGTGTCCCCATAAAACAAAGACATATTTTTAAAAAAGCACGGGCTGAAGGCAGAAATCTGATTTGCATCGTTTAAATTTCCTAAAGGGTAATATTCCCTATTTTTTAGAAAGGTTAAATTAGTCATTAATCTCAACAAGTTTATCTCTTGATTTCTGGCCTTTAATAATTTTTATTTGGTATTTCTTAATCTTTAGATGTTCGGATAATAAATCGATGAGCTCAAGATTGGCAAGGCCGTCTTGCGCAGGTTTAGTTAAATAGACTTTCAAATGGTCATTTTCTTTTTTAACCAAATTTCTACTTGCCTTTGGTATTACGCGAATATTTAAAATCATTTCTTTACGGCAACACGGTAGGCATCAAGGATGCTGTATATGCCTAAAATGCAGATAGAGACCAACCCCATACAAAATAATACTAAACCACAAATCAATAATTTAATAGAGAGAATTTTCCCCAATAGCCAAAGTCCGATAAGAACGCTTCCGATGATGAAAACCAGCATGCTTAGAGAAGAAAGGAAAATAATCAGCAGTCCTTTAAATATTTGGCCGTTGTAGAGCTGGCCTAAGCCATTAAAAATAAAAGAAAGAACCGCAGCAGCCCCCGGATGGTTTTTTTTATCTTGCTCCATCACCTACCCCCTATTTTTTTTCTATGGATTTGGTATCCTGGATATTTGTCAGCCGGTCTGAAAATCTATCCAGCCTTTTCTGGCTATCTTCGTATTTACGGCTGGCATTACAAAGGTGCCCGCCTAAAAGATCAAAATCGTCCTTGAGCTTGCCGATTTCGTTTGAGAGCATACTTAAATTCTTTAAGATGATTTTGGCATTCTCTTCTATCTTAAGGCCTTTAAGCCCCAGACATATTACCTGTAGATATGCGTAGAAGGTATTGGGAGAAACGGGGATAACTTTTTTGGATACGCCATAGGAAAGTGCGTCTTCTTTAATAATTATCTCATAATAGACATTTTCAGCAGGGATATACATTAGCGCAAAATCATAGGTATTTTCCTGTGGTAAAATATATTTCGAAGCGATTTCATCGATACGGTTCTTTACATCCTGGATGAACTTCTTGCGGTAGGTATTTTTTTCCTGCTCATCCTGCACATTCAATGCTTTTTGAAAATTCTCTAAACTGAACTTGGCATCGATAGGAACAAGCCGCTCGCCCAATTTGATTACCGCATCCACAATGTCGGAAGATTTAAACCGATATTGCATCTGGTAATAATCCTTGGGCAGGACTTGCGATAACAAATTTTCCAGGAGCGTCTCACCCATCTGACCCCTGAATTTTGGCGCGCGCAGAAGCTCCTGGAAGCTGGACATATCTTTGCTAATCTCAACAATCTGTTCGTTGGTCTTTTCTAATCGGCCTAATTTCTCCTGGACATTGCCGAAGATATTGGTGGTGCTGCTCAAACTCTGGCCGATGATTTTATTCGCCTCTTGCAGGGACTGATTCATCTGGTTCAGGCGCTCATTAACCTGAGAAGAAATCTTCAGGACTATGCTTATAATCACTATAGATAAAAATAGGAATAATATTCCTGTAATCCAAAGCATTCTTTTCTCCTTATCTTTAGTATACCACTCTCCACAGCCTTCTTAAAGCAAATAATCTTTTTGCTGTTTTAGTGGGTCACTCAAAACACCCAAGCCACTTAAATTTCCTGCTAAATCATTTATTTGAAATTTAACCCTGAGCGAAAGCGAAGGGCCTTGCTAAAAATCAGAACTATCCCCTGCCTTGTTTTGACTTTGCGAAAAATGTTGCAATAAAAAAAAGAATAAATAACAGATTAACTAAGGGGCCTAGAAAATAGGTGCAAGCCCACAGGCTTCCCAAAGAGCCACTTGCATTAATAACCTTGCTTGGTACATAAGGAATAATCGAGAAAAAAGAATAAATGAAGGTCAGAAAATAAATTATTGCTGATAAGTATGCAAATTTTAAATTTTTTTTCAATAATAGAAAGGTAGGGAATGCATACCCCAAAGCCACCACCCTAAATGGTATTGCACCTTTTAGAATAAACTTAAAAACACTGTAACTTTCGCCGTTAATCTTAAGCAGAGGGATAAAATAAAATCCAAGCATCATAAGCAAAACCGTAAAAATAATCTTAACTAATGCTTCTCGTTTAAAAATCAATAAGCGCGGTAAAAGAAAACTGAAAAAAAACCCAAGCATCAAATAAAAGAAAACTATCTTCAGCAATTTATGCATTAAAACCTCCTGCAAAATGGAAAATTTAGTCAGCGGCTATTTTTGCGCCCCAACCTCCCCCGCCGTCCCTAAAAATCAGAACCGTCCCCTATTTTCTCCCTATTTTCCCTATTTTACACAAACTTCCAGACGCTTTCCGTAACAATCGTGAGGCTGTACCTAGTTCAAGCTGGCAAGTTTACCTTTAGCGGGTGGCTTGGGTGTTTTCGAGCCGCGTGATGCGGCGAGAAAATACCCAAGACAGGACCCGCTAAGCAGTTATGTTTAGGGCCAGCCCCCTAAGAACAACTTGGACTTGTCGGGGACAGTCCCTAAATTCTTCCTGACGCCACAATCATTTTCCTAATTTCACCTGTAACCCTATGCTTCAATAACTCTTCAAGCGAAATCGGAATGGTTAATGACCAGTTTTTGTCGCTGATTGTGCCGGGGGTATTAATTCTATATTGATAGGGATCACCCTTAAAAATGCCGGCAAGATACAGCCAATCAATAATGGTATTAATGCAGAATATTGAGCTGGATTCCAAGCTGATTTTTAATGCCGCTTTGACAATTTCAGCATCGCATTTTTCGCGTAGCGGCCCGACAATCCCTAAATGTTTCCAGAGTTTCTCTTTTTCGTGATAACTATTGTTATACATATCTATAAAATCAAGCAGATGCTCCTTAGGGACAGTCCCCTTCGGGGACAGTCCCTGAATTAGTTTCTCTACGGAATCAACGCTCTTTAACCAGCGTAATCTGCCATGACCAGAACGCGCTAAATCAAAGAGTTTATCTTTTACTTTATCAAAACCAATCTGACGATGATCAGAGCATCTTCTGAAAAATAAATCTTCATCTACAGTTCCTGCCTCATTCTCCCACCAGGCTGGCCAGTTAGTCGTGTCATGCGTAGATAACATCGCCACAGAAAGGGTACGGTAATCTCGGCTTTTAAGAAAATCGTGCTTTACCTTCCAATCTTTTACCCAGCGCTGCACATCATTACCGGGAATACCAAATTCTTTTAGAGTTTCAGGACAAGTCTTGGGGATAACTCCCAAATCTTCAGCGCAAAGAAGCCTATCCGTGCTCTCTAACATAACAGATAAAATATTCCTGCCGTGTTTGGTCCATTCTTTTTCATCTCGAGGGTCAAAAAAACCATTTAATCCCTTGTTTTCCAAAGGCTCGTGATAAGGAATACTCCAGATACGAAATAATCCTACTACATGGTCTATCCTTAATAGGTCATAAAAATTTTGCGCATACTTTAGTTTTTCTTTTAAATATCTATATCCATCGTTTGCGATATTTTCCCAGTTATAAGTAGGCATTCCCCAGCGCTGGCCCTTAGCACAATACATATCCGGCGGCGCGCCACTTGCAAACTCTAATTTAAAAAATTCAGGATGGCTCCAAACATCTGCGCTATCTCTGGATACTAAAATAGGCAAATCCCCCTTTAAGAGAACTTTTTTGGATTTAACGTAGGATTTAACCTCTCTAAATTGCTTATAGAGCTGCCATTGAACCTGCATTTGAAAAGTAATTTCCCGGGAATGCCCTTTTTGAAAATTCTCTAAAGCTGGCTTATCGCGCTTTTTATACTTATCTTCCCAATCATACCAAGTGAATCCTTTGTGATGAACCTTTAATATCTTATAAAGCGCAAAATCCGGCAGCCAATAACTGTTCTCCTCTTTAAATTTCCTAAATTCTTCGGGTTCACTATTTGTATTTAAACAAAAAAACTTCCGGAGTATCCGTTCTTTTTCTTTTTTTACTGCATAATCTACGTGACTTGCCCCGGAAAAAAGTTTTCTTAAATTATTTATTTCAACGGCAATATTTTTATTTCCAGAAGAAGGGATTTTATCTAAACATACGTATGCCGGCTCTAAGGCAAAGGAACTTACTGCATCATAAGGACAATTAAGAGGCCCCATTTCATTCATAGGTAAAAGCTGGACTACAGAATTGTCTGTCTTATCAGCCCAATCTATAAGCAATTTTAAGTCTCTAAAATCTGCGATGCCGATACTATCTCTGGAATAGACAGAAAATAAAGGGGCTAATACGCCTGCCCTTTTTTGCGTGCCGATTCTTTTCCATTTATCTTTTGAAATTGTGCCTAAGAGATATTTATTGGGATTCATACTCAGAATAATCCTTATTTCTAACGGAATAAAAATAAACCAATTATCTTATCTGCCCAGAATAAAGATAGAATTGCCGCTAAAGATAAGAATGGGCCGTAAGACATGAGGTGTTCTTTAAAATAAACCACTGTGACTGTGTTAAATATTTTTATGTGCAATGAGGGACCGTAAGACACATCTTGGTCTTTTTTTACGCTAATGTTTATTATTTTTATGCGAAGATTTTTTATCGCAAAAACTACTCCCAAAAGAGGAGCAAGAAAAAAAGTCAGAATTGCTTTTTGCCAACCCAAGAATGCGCCAATCATGGCTAATAATTTCACATCACCTCCGCCCATAGATTCGGTTTCACCTTGGATGGGAGGTCTTTTTAACTTCTTAAACCATACCCAGTCGAATAATTTACCAGTATAATAAATTATTCCACCTCCAATTAAAATCCCTAAAAAGGAATCTAAAGCCGGAGGTGGATTAATTATGGGATGCTCAAATGAACATTGTTTAAATTCTACAAAATTTTTAACAATATTTAATATAAAACCAACGATTAATCCACCGAGAGAAATCTCATCGGGTATAATGCGATGCTGGATATCTATGAACGTAGCCACAATTAAGGCGCAAACTAAAATCATATAAAAGAAAAAATCATAACTTAGGCCAAAATGGGCAAATAGCGCGACGAACATAATAGCTGTTAATAGCTCAACGATTATGTACCTAAATGATATCTTCTCTTTGCAGAAACGGCATTTGCCTTTTAAAAGCATGTAGCTGATAAAAGGGATATTGTCGTATGCGGGGATTCTTTTTTTGCACTTAGGACAATGGGAGCTTGGCCAGACTACAGACTCTCCCAAAGGCATCCTATGGATACAAACATTTAAAAAACTGCCCATAATAGAACCGAAAATAAAAGCTATAATTTTTGCGAGCATAATTTTTTTACTCCCTGCCTGCCGGCAGGCAGGCTTCATTTAGGGCGCTTCTCATAATTTCAATTGGCGCTTTTTTCCCTATCCAAATTTCAAAAGAAAGCGCTCCTTGATACAAAAGCATTCCTAAACCATTAGAAACTTTTGCGCCTTTTTTCTTTGCCAATCTTAGCAATTTTGTTTCTTTGGGGTTATAGATTAAATCGTAAACCAAAAGGTTCTTATGAATATATTTTTCATCAACTAAACAATGATCGGCACCCCTCATCCCGATAGGCGTGGCATTAATTAATAAATCAGTATCATTTATATTAAGCTCTGCCACAGAATTTACAAATCTAAAATCTACATTCTTAAAATTTTCTTTTAAATGCTTAACAATAGCCTTTGCTTTGGCTTTGTCTATATCGTAAACAGAAATTCTTTTAGGATTTCCTTTGCTTAAATAAACTGAAACTGCCCTGGCTGCGCCTCCCGCGCCAATAAAAGCAATGGTTTTGCCTTTTAGATTAAATTTTAAATCACAAGTTAAATGCTTCAAGAAACCTTGTCCGTCGGTATTAAAACCGTATAATTTATTGCGGGAAGCCTTTATGGTATTTACTGCTCCAATTAATCTTGCTTCTTTTGACATTTTATCCAAAAGAGGCATGACTTTTTCTTTGTAAGGCACGGTTACATTCAGACCAAAGATATTATTTTTTTTGAAATTTTTTAAGAAATCTGGAAGTTCATTGGGTTGGAGTGGAAAAAGTTTGTATTCCGCGTTTATCTTAAGATGGGAAAGTGCCGCATTATGCATAAGAGGGGAGAGGCTATGTTTAACCGGATAGCCTATTAAGCCATAAATTTTCTTTTGGGGATTCATTTTCTTAGAATAATACTAAAAAATATCCTCCAGTGTTCTTCTTTAAAATAGGAAAAGGGATTGGGATATAGCGACATTAACTCAAAGACTATCTCATCTGTAGTTAACTGCCTGACTCTTTTAGGTAAACCTGGTTTCTCAGGGGTTTTTTCCGGAAATACACCGTATATAAGATTCCAAAATTCTCTCCAATCCTTCTGTTCAAAATCAATAAAGGGCTGTCCTACATAAAGCTTCAATTCTGTCTCTTTTTCTATAAGAGAAAGCGGCCGGTGTCTTTCTAATCCGGAGCCTTGCGCAAAGAAAAAATTATCAAAATGAATCTTAAGTTTCTCTAAATTAAATGACCAAAATTCCTTTATTGAAGTTTGATATTTAAGGATTGAATATAAGGCAAGAAAACCGGCGATTAATAAAATCTTGGGCAGGATTCTTTTAAATCGCATACTTATTTACAGCATTCAGATATGCTAATATGGATGCTTCGATAATATCAGTGCTTGAGCCCCTGCCAGAGATAATCCTGTTTTTTATCTTAATTTTTAAATTAGCTTCTCCGATTGCATCTTTTCCCTGCGTCACCGCCTCAAGCCGATAATCCATGAGTTCGCCCTTGGTGCCGATAATTTTATCCACGGCTTTATAACAGGCATCCACTGGACCATCGCCATACGATTCTCCCATAAAGCGTTTTGCTTTCTTCTTTAATTGTACCGTTGCCTTTGGCGTTAAACCCGTACCGGAATTTACCTGAAAACTAATTAGCTGCCATAAAGGCTTAATCACTCTTATTTGGTCTTCAACAATGGTCCTTAAATCATCGTCAAAAATATTTTTCTTTTTATCGGCCAGCTCTTTGAAACGCACAAAGGCCTTATCCAACTGTTGAGACGTTAAATGAAAACCCAAAGTTTTCAGCCTTTCACCAAAGGCGTGCCGTCCTGAATGCTTACCTAAAACCAGTCCTGAGCCGTGAAAACCCACATCCTCTGGTTTTATTACTTCATAAGTAGAACGTTCTTTCAAAATTCCGTCCTGATGAATGCCTGATTCATGACGAAAGGCATTCCCGCCGACAATTGCTTTATTGGGAGCAACCACAAATCCGGTGAGCTTGCTCACCAGGCGCGATACCTTACAGATCTGATTCGTGGCTATGTTTATCTGGATGTCTTTAAATATGTCTGGCCGGGTTTTAATATTCATTACAATTTCTTCCATCGAGGCATTGCCCGCGCGCTCGCCAATACCGTTGATAGTGCATTCTACCTGCCGCGCCCCGTTTTTAATTGCTTCCAAAGAATTTGCCACTGCCAAACCCAAATCATTATGACAGTGGACAGAAATCACTGCTTTATCTATATTAGAAACATTTTCCTTGATCGCAGCAATCAGCCCGGCAAACTCTTCCGGCTGGGCATAACCTACTGTGTCAGGTATATTCATAGTAGTAGCGCCTGTATCAATAACTGCTTCAATCACTTTAAAAAGAAATCCCCTTTCGCTGCGCGTGGCATCTTCAGGAGAAAATTCTATATCCGGGCAATACTTCTTGGCATATTTTACAGATTGAATTGCCAAACGCAATATTTCATCCTCTGCTTTCTTTAATTTATATTTCATATGAATCTTTGAAGTTGCCAAAAATACGTGTATGCGCGGCCGCTTAGAATACTTTACCGCTTCATATGCCGCATCAATATCCACTTTGATTGCGCGCGCTAAGCCGCAGATAACCGGCCCTTTAACGGCTTTGGCAATCTGTTTAACCGACTCAAGCTCCCCTTTGCTGGATATGGGGAAACCTGCCTCAATTACATCCACGCCTAAATCTGAAAGCGTATGGGCAATCTCTAATTTCTCGGCGGCATTCAGGCTTGCCCCCGGCGCCTGCTCTCCGTCTCTTAAAGTGGTATCAAATATTATGATCTTATCCATCATTACATGGTCACCAAGTCACAATGACACAAGGTCACCAGAGGAGATTGCCAGCTAATTGACAACTACTGGTGACGTGGCGTCCTGGTGTCTTGGTGACTTATTTGTGCATCCATGGCATCATCTCTCGAAGCCTCTTGCCTACCTCTTCTATCTGATGCTCATCGCCTGCTTTTAATAAACGGTTAAAATTCTCACGGCCCGTCTCGTTTTCCTTAATCCATTCGCGGGCAAACTTTCCGCTTTTGATTTCTTTTAAGAGCCTTTTCATTGTCTTACGCGTCTTTTCGGTGATAATCATCGGCCCGCGGGTTAAATCTCCGTAGCAGGCAGTGTTAGAGACCCTGCGGCGCATCCCTGAGATACCTGTCTCCTGAATTAAATCTGTAATGAGCTTTAATTCGTGCAAGACTTCAAAATAAGCAATCTCGGGTTGATATCCTGCCTCAACCAGCGTATCAAAGCCGGCCTTGATTAATTCCGTGACCCCGCCGCAGAGAACCGCCTGTTCGCCGAAAAGATCCGTTTCAGTCTCTTCGGCAAAGGTTGTCTCAATCACTCCGGCACGCGTTGCGCCGATGGCTTTGGCATAAGCCAAAGCTAATTTTAAGGCATTGCCAGTTGCATTCTGATATACAGTTACTAAAGAAGGAACGCCCTTGCCTTCTTCATACATCTTTCTCACCAAAGCCCCTGGGCCCTTGGGCGCTACCATAAATACATCCACGTTCTTGGAAGGCTTGATTTGTTTAAATCTAATATTAAAACCGTGAGAGAAACAAAGGGCTTTGCCTTTTTTTAGATTTGGTTTTATACTTTCATTATATACCTTTGCCTGCACATGGTCTTGGGTTAATATTTGAATAATATCTGCGGCGCGGGCTGCCTCTTCCGCAGAAACCGGGATAAAACCATCTTTTTTTGCCTGCTCAAAATTTGGAGTGCCTTCTAATTCTGAAACCACCACCCTTAAGCCAGAATCACGCAGGCACAAAGCTTGGCCGCGGCCTTGAATACCATATCCAATAATTGCAATGGTCTTATCCTTTAGAATTTCTAAATCTGCGTCTTTATCATAGTAAATCTTTACCATTCTCCAGCCTCCATTTCTAATAACTTATCGCTAATCTTCCAGTCCTTACCAACTCTTTAATTCCAAAATTCTTTAAGTCTTCAAGAAATTCTTTAATCTGGTCTTGCTCACCTACCATCTCGATGATTGCAGCATCTTCTTTGTGCTTGATTATCTTGGCAACAAATTTATTGAGTATATTTTCTAATTTAACTTTGTCTTTAGGGGAATAGTTAACTTTGGCCAAGATAAGTTCTCTGTCCACGTGCTCCTTCTTGGTAAAGTCGGTAATAGTAATCACATCAATAAGTTTATTCAACTGCTTCTTTATCTGCTCTAATACTCTTTCATCCTCTGCCTCAACAACTATAGTCATATAAGAAATAGAGGGATCGAGAGTTTCAGAAACCGCCAATGATGCAATATTATAACCCCGCGCACTAAATAAACCTGCAATGCGCGCCAGGACCCCGAACTTATTTTCCACTAAAACTGATATTGTATGTCGCATTTTTGCCTTCCCAAAAATTACTAGTTACTTGTTACTGAATTACTAGTTACTGTTTTTTTATGCCATCCCGCCGATCATTCTGTTGATTGCCTCTTCCCTCGACTTCGTCCTTCACTTCGTTCAGGACTCGATGGACGATTCTGAATGAAATGAAGAATCTCGCTCGGGACTACGCCATTCCACCTATCATACGATTGATGGCTTCGCCTGCTGGAACCATCGGATAAACATTCTCTTCCGGCTCAATATGGAAATCAATAAACACAGTATTATCTATAGAAAGCGCCTTTTCAATGGCTGGCCGCACTTCTTCCTTTTTAGTAACCCGTATGCCTGAGGCGCCGTAACTTTCAGCTAATTTCACAAAATCCGGATTGTAGAGCGTAGTATAAGAATAGCGCTTTTTGTAAAATAACTCCTGCCATTGCCTGACCATTCCTAAATAACCATTATTTAATATTGCCACCTTCACATTTATTTTATTACAGACACAGGTAGCTAATTCCTGGATATTCATTTGAATTGAACCATCTCCGGCAATATCAAAGACCTGTTTTTCTGGACAGCCCACTTTAGCACCCATGGCCGCAGGAAAACCAAAACCCATAGTACCAAGTCCCCCTGATGAAATAAAGGTACGGGGCGAGGTGTATTTATACCATTGCGCCGCCCACATCTGATTTTGACCAACCTCAGTAGTAATAATTGCCTCACCACCCGTTGCTTCATAGAGTTGCTCAATAACGTATTGGGGCTTGATTTTGCCACCATCTTTATACGCTAAAGGGTGTTTTTCCTTCCAGGATTCAATAGTCTTAAGCCACTCAGATGTATCAGGAGCTTCTTTAATTTCTTCTAAAATTTGGCCTAATATATTTTTAGCATCACCCACTATCGGCACATCTACTTTTACATTCTTACTAATAGATGCAGGATCAATATCAATATGGACAATTTTGGCATAGGGCGCGAAAGCATCTAATCTACCCGTAACCCTATCATCAAAACGCGCGCCAATAGCAATAATTAAATCTGATTCCATTATGGCATGATTAGCATAAGCAGTTCCGTGCATACCAAGCATTCCTAAAGAAAGTTTATGCGTGCCAGGAAAACCACCTAAGCCCATCAAAGTCATAGTAACCGGCGCCTGAACCTTCTCTGCCAGTTCTTTCAACTCTTGATGCGCTCCAGAACTAATCACTCCTCCGCCTGCATAAATAATGGGTTTTTTAGATTGGGCAATCAACTTAACTGCTTTCTTAATCTGACCCGGATGGCCAAAACAAGTCGGCTTATAACCGCGGATATTCAATTCCTGCGGCCAAACAAATTCAATATCTTGCTGCTGGACATCAACAGGGATATCAATTAAAACTGGCCCTGGCCGACCGGTTGAGGCAATATAAAAAGCCTCACGGATAATCCTAGCTAAGCCTTTAGTGTCTTTAATTAAATAATTATGTTTGGTTATGGGCCTTGTAACACCGGTAACATCTGCTTCCTGAAAAGCATCGTTACCGATTAAAAATGTTTTCACCTGACCGGTGATGGCAACAACAGGAATAGAATCCATATAGGCGTTAGCTATTCCCGTAGTAAGATTGGTTGCACCCGGGCCAGAGGTGGCAAGACAAACACCGACCTTACCGGTTGCTCGTGCATAACCGTCTGCAGCGTGTGCTGCACCCTGCTCATGGCGGGTGAGGATAAACTTTAAATCTGCATCATAAAGTTTATCAAATATAGGTAAGACCGAGCCGCCGGGGTAACCAAACATCACCTCAACGCCTTCGCGTTTTAGACATTCTATTAAGATTTGTGCACCAGTCATGCCAATATTGCTCCTTTATCAGCCGAACTCACTAACTTAGAATATCTTGCCAAATAGCCTGTCTTAATTTTCGGCGGAACGGGTTTCCAAGTTTTAAATCTTCTTTCTATTTCCGATTCGCTTAATTTGACCTCTAATTTTCTGTTAGGTATATCTATGTTGATTATATCACCATCTTTCAAGATTGCAATTGGGCCGCCGCTTGATGCCTCCGGAGAAATATGCCCGATACAAGGGCCTTTGGTGCCGCCGGAAAATCTTCCATCGGTAATTAATGCCACGGATTCAGCCAAACCCATACCCACAATCGCAGAGGTGGTGCCAAGCATCTCGCGCATTCCGGGACCGCCGCTGGGGCCTTCATAGCGAATAACAATGCAATTGCCTTTTTTGATTTTGCCAGCTAAAATTGCTCTCATTGCTTCTTCTTCCCGGTTAAACACACGTGCCTTACCAGTAAACTTTAACATCTTGGAACTTACTGCTGACTGTTTCACCACAGCTCCGTCTGGAGCAAGATTGCCGGATAAAACCGCAATTCCTCCTTGTTTATGATAAGCTCTATTAAATGGACGAATCACATCTTCATCAAAAATCTGTGCATCTTTGGCAAGAGCATAAATTCTTTTTCCGCTCAGAGTCAGCGTATTATGTAATTTTGCTTTTAATCTTTTTAGCACCGCAGGAATTCCTCCGGCATATTCTAAATCTTCCATAAAATACGGACCCGCAGGCTCTAGATTCGTAATATGCGGTGTCTTTTTGCTTATTTTATCAAATGTTTTAAGCTCTAGCTTTATCCCTGCTTCATGGGCAATCGCCATTAGATGTAACACTGTATTGGATGAACCGCCCAAAGCCATATCCACCACAACTGCATTTTCTAAGGATTTCTTATTAATAATATCTAACGGCTTAATATTCTTCTTCACTAATTCCACAATTCTCTCGCCGCTGTCTTTGGCAATCCGACGTTTTTTCGCTGAAATTGCCAAAGCGCTAGCGCAACCTGGCAGAGACATGCCTAAAGTCTCAGTAATGCAGGCCATGGTATTTGCAGTATATAATCCCTGACAGGAACCTGCGCCGGGACAAGCCTCCATTTCTAAGCATAGTAATTCTTCTTGGGAAATCTCGCCCTTCTTTGCCCGCGCCAACGCCTCATAGGTATCATGCACAAAAGCAAGTTTTCTTTGTTTGTAACGGCCGGATAACATTGGTCCGGCAGTAACCACAATTGCCGGAATATTTAGGCGTGCGCAACCCATAAGCATAGCGGGTGTAATCTTATCGCAATTAGTTAAACACACAATTCCGTCTAAGCTATGGGCATTACAAACTGTCTCAATACTATCGGCGACAATTTCACGTAAGGCCAAGGGGTAGCACATTCCTAAGTGCCCCATGGCAATTCCGTCGCAAATTCCCGGAACGCCAAAAAAGAATGGCACACCGCCTCCATAACAAATTCCGCGCTCAATAAAACGCTCTAAATCTCGCATACCAATGTGGCCAGGAATCAAATCCGTGAAAGAAGTAGCCACGCCGATAAAAGGTCTGTCTAAATCTTTTCGCGAAAGCCCGGTAGCATATAAAAGCGCGCGATGCGGAACCCTCTCTAATCCTTTTTTAATTTTATCCGAACGCATATTGTCGTCTCCTTAATAGATTATTTCGTATTGCGTATTGAGTATTGCGTATTGTGTACTGCGTTGTACGTTTTACGCAATACGCTATACGCGATACGCATAACGCAACTAATCTGCTCCTTCTGTATCATGCACAACTTGCTCTTTTTCTTCGCGCTTACGCCAGATCACGCGTTTTAGAGTGATGTACTTATCCACTAATTCTTTATTGTTGACGGCATTGAGCTGCTTAAAAAGAAAATCAAACTTCTCCTCAATTTCCCTGGCAATCGCATCCCGCACTTCTTGCGAAAGACCCATAATCTCTAATTTATGCGGGCCTAAGGCTTTTTTACGCGTGGTATAGAAAAATTGTTCATCGGTTTGACCTTCCTTTTTCTCAGAAGCTGCATTAACCTTTAGCCATTCATAAATTCTATCTTTTAGCTCTTGCGGAAAGTGCCTACTTTCATAAATCATATTCTGAAATTCTGTAGCTAGATGTACCTCTGCGGTTTCTGTTTCGGCGAATTTATGAAACGCCTCAGCAGGAAGCGTGGAAGCACCGTGCTGCACTGCTCCGGCAAGACCGTATTCTTTTCTGGCAATCTCTGACAGCGTCTTTAAGGTATCAAAATCCAATTTTACCTGGGCAATAGTCCCATCGGGTAGTACCACGCCGCCGTGGGAAGTGCCGGTTTGGACGCTTATCTTACTTATCCCGGCCCTGCCCTTACGCAATCTCTCTTTATAACCTTCCATAAAGACCCTTAAATCCTCGGGTGTCGAATTTTTACTCCCCACCTCGCCAATTTCTCCGCCGACAGAAACTTCTACGCCGCGCGGTTGAATCTGACGAATAAATTGGGTAAGTTTTGCGCAAACCTCATAGTTCCAATATTGTTGTTTCTTCACATCTGGTTTTGACAAATCTACCAGAGTTGAAGAGTCGATATCAATATTATAAAAACCCGCTTCAATTGATTCGCTAATTAGAGATTTTAAACCTTCGATTTCTTTATCAGGACTTTCTTGAAACTTTTTTGCATTCAGTTGAAAATGGTCTCCTTGGATAAATACTGGACCACTAAAACCTTCTTTAATCGCTGCTGCCAAAACTGCGCTGGCATATTCTAAAGGTGGCTGATTAGTATAGCCCATCTCAGATTTGGCAATCTCAAAAATAAATGCCGCGCAATTATTTTTCTTCGCCACCCTAAAAACTACCTTGGCTAAATCATAAGTCATACTTCTTAAATTTATGGCTGGGACAGTAAAACCACTGAATTCGCCTCTGCCGCGCGCCAGATAAAATTGATGAATGCTGGAAAGATAAATCCCTTTTTTATAAGCCAGGTCTAGGATTTTTTTGGCTAATTTCTTCTTTGTAGTCAAATCATCGTTCATAATTAACTCCAAAGCAAATTTTTCAATATCAAGCGGCCTTCTTCCCATGATTTTTCTCCCTTAAACTATGTTAATATTTTAATCAACTGATATAATTTATCTACTTCTAATTCCTTCTTTTTTATCGCAGTTTCAAAATCTAAAACCACTATCTTACCAAAAGAAGAGCCCACAGCCTTATCTTTTTCTCCCCTAAGCAAACAATCTACGGCTTCTCTTCCTAAATTAAGGGCTAGATGTCGGCTAAAAGCAGTGGGCCGGCCTCCTCTCTGAATATGGCCTAAGACCGCGGCCCGCGTTTCTAAGCTGGTCATCTCCGTTATCTTCTTAGCAATATCCTCAGCCCTACCTGCTCCTTCTGCTACCACAATAATCCAGCTGGCCTTACCTCTTAAATTCCCCTCTACGATCTCATGACAAACTGATTCTAAATCGAATTTTTTCTCCGGAATAATTGCCTCCTCGCAGCCTCCCGCCAAAGCCACCTCTAAAGCTATATATCCAGAATCTCTTCCCATAACCTCTACCACAAAAATCCTCTCCAGAGAGGTAGCAGTATCACGAATATTGTCAATGGCACAAAGCGCAGTGTTGATGGCAGAATCTGAACCAATAGTCACATCTATCCCGTTAATATCGTTATCAATGGAAGCGGCAATGCCAATGCAAGGAAAATTATATTTATTGCCGAATTTGTGCGCTGCGGTAAAACTACCATTGCCACCAATGACAATAAGACCATCGATAGAATTTTTCTTTATTGTTTTAAAAGCCCTCTGGTGTCCTTCATCGGTAAAGAATTCTTGACAACGGGCAGTTTTAAGTATGGTTCCGCCCTGGTTAATGATTCCTGATACAGAACGATGGTCTAATAATTTTAGTTCTTCGTTAATTAATCCCCACCAACCGCGAAAAACGCCAATGACTTCTAAATTTTTATGCACGCCATAGCGCACCACGCTACGGATTGCCGCATTCATCCCCGGGGCATCTCCGCCAGTAGTAGCAACCGCAATTCTTTTCATTGCCATAACCTCTATAAACCCTCCACCGGCATTTCGCGTGGGTGTTCAATAATAAAAGTATAAATTATCTCTTTCTTTTGCTTCGGCTCTAATTCTAATTCCCAAAGCCAAACACCCTTTCTATCTTTCCAATCTTTTTCTTTCGGCTCAAGGCTTAACTTCTCTATCTTTACTTTAATCCGGTCATCCTCAGAAACCGGCATTGCTTCAAATAGTTTAACATTAATCTTCTTCGATTTATAATTTTCCACCGTAAGTTTATATTTAAGTGTCGTGCGCTTAGTAGGTGAAGGAATGCCCGCAATCAAGGTCTCATCAATTTTCTTCTCAATCTGTTCTCTTTTTACCTTTACATTCTCATCCATTCCCAAATATAAATCAAATTCCTCGCCTGGCCCAATATTATCAATGCTGGAAGAACCCACAAAATCTCCCTCTAAGAATATATTAACTCTACCAGCGAGTAATTGCAGATTAGGCGCATTAGTAACCCGACTTCCCAGATAGGCATTGAGAACGGCGCGCGGGTAGGTAGAATATTCAAACTTGGCTTGTAGAGTTTGCGAAGATACAGGCAATTTATGCTCTGAGCCGTCGGATTTAACTGTGGCTTTTTTAGAGAGTTTATAGACAACGGCAATACCTTTTTCTTCTACTTTAGCGTATTTATCTATTGCTTCCGTAGCGACTGGTACTCTTGCTTCTCTTTCAAATGCCATCTTTTGGAGTCCCCATCCTCCTGTTCTCCCTTCATCAAGCACTCTCTGCGGCTGATACGGCCTTAAAAACCAAGGCTCCACATAAGGCATTCTTCCGCCGATTGCCGGCTTGGCTGTAGATAAAGAAATTTCTACATCCTGCCAATCTTCGCCTGTTCTTTGCCGAATTATTCCGTAAGAAAGCATTTCCACTTCAGATTTTTCAAAGTTCGCCCGGGCATCGTAGATGGGTTCCCAGTTAGCACCTCCTACAAGATAAGAAACACTTAAATCAAAGTTTGTCACTTTCAAAACTTCCAAATCCACTGCGATTGACCTCTTTACTTTCTTCCCTGAGCCGGAGGAGATTTCAGATAACTGCTTTCTTAAGGCATCAACCTTAAGTTCTAAATCCCTTATTTTCAGTTCGCATTCTAAAACCTGCACATAATTCTCTTTAAGTTTTGTATCTAAAAATTTAAACGTATTATCTAAATCTTGACCCGTAGGCATCTTAGTAACCAAATCCTTAGGGATTTGCCCGTTAGAGAATAATCTTATCGAATCCAAGAAATTCTTCTCTTCTAAAAGCAACTTATTTAAGTCCTGTTCTCTCCTGATATCATCCTCCAACTTTTGAATCTCATCTTTAAGTTGTTTAATACGCTCTGAAGGCGCTTCTTCCAAGAATTCTTTCTTTACCTGCGCTCCAAAAAGTTTCACTTCTGTTGTGCCTTGCGCAGAAACTCTTAAAGAATTTTCATCTACCTCTGGAATAATATTAGAAAATATTACCTTATACTCTCCAGGATTTAACTTCAAGTTGGCTACACGGCTTAAAAGCGCAGAATCTGGATAAACAGTAACTTCGCTAATCCGCGATTCTACTTCAATCTCAGAGGCAAAAACATAACCACAGAATAAAATTAAACCAAAAACCAAAACTATGCTACCCATCTTTTTCATTTTGCGCCTCCATCTTTTATTGCTGCTTAAGACCTAAGACCAAACATCTAACACCTAATTAAGTTCCTAATTCCCAACTGGAAAGATATTTTTTTTGCTCGCCAGTCAAACTATCTATTTTAATCCCCATGGATTTCAATTTGAGATAGGCAATATTTCTATCGATATCCTCGGGCACTTTATAAACCTGCCTCTTTAATCTTTTATAATTTTTCGCGATATATTCCGCTGAAAGCGCCTGATTGGCAAAAGACATATCCATAACTTGCGCAGGGTGGCCTTCTGCGGCAGCCAGATTTATCAGGCGGCCTTCTCCCAAAAGATAAATTTTACGTCCATCCTTTAATATATATTCATCTACAAAATCACGTATGCGCTTCTTATCTTTACTCAGATTCTCTAACGCAGGTATATCTATCTCCACATTAAAATGGCCTGAGTTGGCTAAGATTGCTCCATCCTTCATAAGCTTAAAATGCTCTTTGCGGATTATGCTTGTATCGCCTGTAGTGGTCAGAAATACTTCGCCTATTTTTGCCGCTTCAGATATACGCATTACTTCGTAACCATCCATAGTTGCCTCTAAAGCGCGCAAGGGATCAACCTCAACCACAATCACCTTTGCGGCCATACCTTTTGCACGCATTGCCACACCTCTACCACACCAGCCATAGCCGCAGACAACAAAATTACAACCTGCCAACAATTTATTGGTAGCGCGGATTATTCCATCTACAGTAGATTGGCCTGTGCCATAACGATTATCAAATAAGTGCTTGGTTTGCGCATCATTTACGGCAATGATAGGATAACGCAATTTTCCTTGCTCAGCTAAAGCGCGTAATCTAATTACTCCGGTTGTCGTCTCCTCTGTACCTCCTATAATCTGTGATTTGGTGACGTGGTGACTTGGTGACTTCTTATGAATTGCAGAGACCAAATCCGCTCCATCATCCATAGTAATATCGGGCTTGCCTGCCAAGGCAAATTTTATATGCTTATAGTAAGTTTTAGTATCTTCTCCTTTAATTGCAAAAACAGAAATCTTAAGATGCTTAACCAAGGATGCTGCGACATCATCCTGAGTAGATAACGGGTTGGAAGCGCAAAGCACAAGGCTTGCTCCGCCTGCCTTTAAAACCTCCATTAAAACTGCGGTCTCTGTAGTCACATGTAAACACGCAGCAATTTTAATTCCCTTTAAAGGCTTCTCTTTGCTGAATCTCTGGCTAATCAATCCTAAAACCGGCATATTATTTCTTGCCCACTCAATTCGCAATGCGCCCTTTTGAGTTAATTTGATATCTTTAATATCGTAATCCATAATTACTCCTTAATTTTCTTAACCTTCCGCACCTACGCGGTGTGATAGGGTTATGAACTTATAAACGTGCTGCTTGTCTCTTTAAACTTGCCGCCTTATCTATAATTTCCCAGCTGAATTCCGGTTCAGTTCTGCCGAAATGCCCGTAACAGGCGGTCTTCCTATATATAGGACGTAAAAGGTCCAGTGTTTTAATCATGCCCTGGGGTGTCAAATCAAAATTCTGCCTAATGAGCTTTATGAATGCGCTCTCTGTGAGCTTACCTGTTCCAAAAGTATCTACCATTATTGCCAAGGGATCAGCCCGGCCGATAACATAGGCAAGATGCATCAGACATTTATCCGCAAGGCCTGCGGCAACAATATTTTTGGCAACGTATCTTGCCATATAAGCTGCAGAACGGTCTACTTTTGTCGGGTCCTTGCCTGAAAAAGCCCCCCCGCCCGGCGCCGCTACTCCGCCGTAGGTATCCACGACAATTTTTCTCCCTGTCATACCTGTATCAGACTGCGGGCCACCGATTACAAATTTACCGGTTTCATTAATATAATATTTTGTATTTTTATCAATGTATTCTTTCAATATGGGCTTGGCGATTGCATCAATTAGCTCCTGACGCGCTTTCTTGCTAATCCTTTCTCCAGTCGCATCTAATATCTCTTCGGTATGTTGACATGCCAGGACACAAGAATCTACTCTCTTAGGATGTCCATCGTGATATTCTACAGTTACTTGCGATTTACAATCCGGGCCCAGATATTTTAAAATACCTTTTCTTCTTACTTCAGCTATCCGACGCACTAATTTATGCGCCAGCATTATAGGTAGAGGCATAAGTTCTTCTGTCTCACGGCAGGCGTATCCCACCATAAATCCCTGATCACCTGCACCGCCCTTGTTTACGCCTTGAGCAATATCCAATGACTGGTTATGAATCGTATTAATAACCGCGCAGGTATGATAGTCAAAGCCATATTTTGGATGAGTATAACCTATTTCTTTTAATATATCGCGTGTGAGATTATGCACATCCACATAACCTGAAGTGGTAATCTCTCCTCCCACAATCAAAAGGCCCATGGTAACATAAGTCTCGCAGGCTACGCGGCCATAAGGGTCCTGCCTCAATACATCATCCAGCACACCGTCGGAAATTTGGTCACAGACCTTATCCGGATGACCTTCTCCTACTGATTCTGAAGTAAAAAAATGTTTGCGCACTGCCATAACTTTGCTCCTTTCGTCGCTCGGCGTGTAAAGTTTGTATGAACTTATACACTAAACTTATTATCTAGAAAACTTCTGTTTTGCCTCATTATAAAATTTATGGTCACCAATATCATACCAGCGGCCACCAAAGACAAAACCATATACTGGGGCTTGTTTTCTTAACCAATCTATGTATAAACCTGTGGCATCGCGTTTTTGCGCCATATCTTTTAGATACTTTTTAATAAGCCCTAATTTTTCTTGAGGAAAATAATAAAGACACATTGCCACCAGCGTAGAATTTGGCTTTTTGTGTTTTTCCTGAAAATCAATAAGCCTATTTTCTTTATCCAGCTTAATCACGCCATAATGTTTTGCCTTCTCTTTATTCCTTATATTATAAACACCGATTAGCGGATTTTTTTTATGGCTTTTAGAAAAAGTTAGGAATTTTCTAAGGTCGCCGTCAAACAAGTTATCTCCGCCAATGACTAATAAATCGTCATTTATGCATTTTTTGTCTATAGCAAATCTCATATCGCCGATTGCGCCCAGACGATCTTTGAGACTCCTGGTTAAATCATCTACCAGACTTAGGCGTTTTTGAATCTTCTTCTTTTTCGCCCATCTTCTAAAATGGGAAATAAATTTACTATTTGTAACCACAATAATTTCATCCACCTCGTCTATTGCCTCTAAATTCTCCAGAATATAATCAATTATAGGTTTTTTGTTTAGCTTAAGCAGTGGCTTAGGGTATTCTTTGGTTAACGGGTAAAGCCGCGTAGCGTAACCGGCAGCAAGTATTAATGCTTTCATTCTTTTGCTAATTCTTTCTTTAAATACGTAACTCTATCTACAGGCATAGGGTCTATACCATAAAGTATAGCCAGATAATACGAAATAAAATCCCCAATATATATCAAAGAGAAAATCCTGCTTAACAAGTCTTCGCCGCGCGACCAAATCTCTATCAATTCTACGCCTTCTTTATTAATAATATCCCTGGTTATATCCATTCTTTTCGTTACGCGCGGATGCATTCCTTTATCTCTTAACATCACTACCACAAAATTCTTAAACAATTTTTTAGGATTCTGCCAACCCACAATTTCATTATGGTTCATCTCGGGAAAAACGTGGCTTGACGCCAGGGCTTTTGAGTTCTCTGCCAATTGCCCCCTAAGACGGATTGCGCAAACATCAAAGTGCGTAGATGCAGAATAAACCACGGTGAATTTATTCCGTAATTTAGAGGCAATAAATTTGGCAATATTGTCCTTCTGGCCAATGCGCGGATTAAGATTCTTATTTCTTAGCTCATCTAGAACTTTCACCGTCTGTTTTACAGACTGCTCCACATCCTCAACCAAGCCCAATTTTGACAATATACATAAAGGTATAATACTTAGGTATCCCAAAGCGCATCTCGGAGGCAAACCTTTGGGTATTTGGACAAAACTGACATTATCTCTCTTGGCAAATTCTTCTAATGCGCCGTCCGAAGATACGGCAATAAGGGTTGCACCTTTGTTTTTGGCCTCTCTATAAGCGCTTAATGTCTCTTCAGTATTTCCTGAATAGCTTGATAAAAATATAAGGGCCTGGCTATCTACGCAACTCGGTAATTCATATTCACGAAAAACTAAAATAGGAATTTTACTTTCAAAATATAAATATGACCTAACCAAATCCGCGCCAATAGCTGAACCGCCTAAACCGGCAAAGACAATTGTTTTAAAATCTCTCATCTTGAAAAGAATTTTTGCTTTTTCTGCTATATCCACAGCGGCTGCACATTGCTGAGGAAAATCCAGCAACAAATCCAACATATCTGACTTATCAATTTGCTTTATGGTTTTTGAATTTAATCTTCCCATTCTATTTTAATATTTCTCTTAATTTTGCCTGGCTAAATTCCGCCACCTCTTTTCCGGTAGAAAGACTAAGCGCTTTTTGCGCAATCTCCTGCGCCTGCTTTAAAGTTATTGCGCGAATGATATATTTTATCTCCGGAATAACTTGGGGCGGCATACTAAACTCATCTAAACCAAGTCCGAGAAGTAATAATACAAAGCTCGGCTCACCTGACATCTCACCGCACATCCCTACTTTAATCTTTTCTTTGTGCGCTGCATCAATTATATTCTTAATCATCCTCAAAACTGCGGGATGCGCTGGTTCATACAGATAAGCCACCTTTTCATTTGCGCGGTCAACCGCTATAGAGTATTGAATCAGGTCATTTGTGCCGATGCTAAAAAAATCCGCCTCTTTTGCTAAAATATCTGCGGTCATGGCCGCAGAAGGAACCTCAATCATTGCGCCGACTTTAATATCTTCATCAAAAGGGATCCTTTTATTTCTTAATTCTTCTTTTGCCTCACTGAGTATCTTATTTGCCTGTTTTAATTCCTCAATACCGGAAATCATCGGATACATAAGTTTTAGGTTCCCATGCACTGAGGCCCGCAAAATTGCGCGAAGCTGAACTTTAAAGACATCCGGCCGCGCCAGACAAAACCTAATCGCCCGCCAGCCTAAAAATGGCTGCATCTCATGAGGAATCTGGAATTGGGATAAAAATTTGTCCCCGCCCAAATCTATGGTGCGAATAATCACCAGATTCGGCTTCATCTCCTCAGCCACATATCTATAAGCCTCGTAATGCTCCTCTTCAGAAGGTAAATCCTTTCTATTCATATAGAAAAACTCTGTGCGATAAAGGCCTATGCCTTGGCCGCCGTGGAGTTTTACCGAAGGAACCTCATCAGGAAACTCGATATTGGCGTTAATTTCGACTTTACAGCCGTCAGCAGTCACCGCAGGAAGATCCTTTACAGAGAAAAACTTCTCTGTTATGCCTTTGAGTTTCTCTCCCTCTTTACGATAGATAAGGAGGGTATCATCATCGGGGTCTACAATCACAGCCCCCATACTGCCATCAACTATCAAGATATCACCTGCCTTAATTTTTGCAGTTGCTTCCTCTAAGCCAACCACCGCCGGTATTTCCAGGGCCTTAGCCATAATCGCGGTGTGCGAAGTCTTACCGCCAACATCTGTAACAAAAGCAGCGACGTCTTTCTTATGCATAGTTGCAGTATCTGAAGGAGAAAGGTCGTGCGCTACTACGACAACCTTTTCTTTTAAATCCTCTAAACTCCTGCGTTCTTTTCCCAAAAGATTGCGCAAAATTCTTCGGCCTACATCGTTTATATCCGCAATACGTTCTCTAAGATACTCATCCTCTATTTTAGAGAAGACTTCAATATACTTCTTTAAAACCTCTGAAAATATATAAGCTACATTAAGCCGTTCCTTTTTAAGGCGCGAGATTACTTCTTCAATAAGCATCCGGTCCTCTAGAACCAATAAATGCGCATCAAAGATCTGGGCTTCTTCCTGGCCCATATCGCTACCTATCTTTTTCTGTAACTCTATAATTTCTCTACGAGTTTTTATCAGCGCCTCTTCAAAGAGCTGTATCTGAAGCGATATATCCTCCTGGTCTATGAGCTCTTTGGGAACAACAAATTCCTCCCTGCCTATCTTATAAGCAGGGCCAATAGCTATCCCTGAAGCTGCAGCTATTCCTTTAATCCGTATCATTTTCCTTCCTCATTTGTTACGATTTTTTCTAGCTCGATTATAGCCAGATGCGCATCAGAACCATCTGCTTCTATTATGATTGTGCTGCCCTTCTCTGCCCCAAGCATAAGTATTCCCATAATAGATTTTCCATTAACCTCTTCCTTATCCCGCCTGACTGTAATCCGGGCATCAAATTTATTAGCCACCTGCACAAACAATGCAGCTGGTCGTGCATGCAGGCCTTGTTTATTTTTCACAATTATTTTTTTCTTAATTAATGGCATTCAATGAACGCATAACTTACGGAGCACGAAGTGCGACGTAAGTTATTTGCGTGAATTGACCCCGCTCTTTTGACAGGTTATACTTTAATTGTCTATCTTGTCAAAAGGGCGGGGTAAGTTCGGCCAAACGACTTACGTTCATTTCATTCCGTAAGTCGTGGCCTTACTTAAATTTCCTCCAGAAGCCCTAAAATAATTTTGGCTAATTTTGCATAATCGTGCCTAATCACATCTTCCTGGACTTTGGCCACATCTTCTTCTATTGCACGATAGCCCATATTTTCAATTTTCTTTCTGTCATTGATTACAAAATACGAATTCTGTTGTGCGTAACGCTGAAGTATATCTTGAGGAATTTCTCCTGTATTTACAATAGCATAATCAAGGACACGCGGATGACTGTGGCTTATCAGCGCTCTTATGTGGTCTGAGGCACTATAGCCGTCGGTCTCACCCGGCTGGGTCATGACATTACATACATATACCTTGATTGCACCTGAGGAAACTATCGCCTCAGCAATCTCTTCTATCAAAAGATTAGGTATAATACTTGTATAAAGCGAGCCGGGGCCAAAAATAATCATCTGCGCCTCTTTAATTGCCTTTATTGCATCGGGTGTTGCCTGCGGTCCGGATGGCTGAAGATAAACTTTATTTATAGGCCTTTGTGCCTTGGGTATCTTGTCTTCACCTATAGTGGTTGAACCGTCTTTATGCTCTGCCACTAATTGTACATTATTCAGAGTCGAAGGAATAACCTGGCCTCTTAAGGCTAAGACCTTGCTTGTCTCCTTAACCGCCTTTTCAAAATCCCCGGTTAATCTTGTCATTACCGTAATGAAGAGATTACCAAAGCTGTGGCCATTTAATTCTGAGCTTTTATCAAAGCGAAACTGAAATAAATCCCGCATTAATGCGGGTGCATCTGCCAAAGCTACCAGGCAATTGCGTATATCTCCCGGTGGTAATATATCAAACTGCTGTCTTAACCGGCCTGAAGAACCGCCGTCATCAGCCACAGTCACTATTGCTGAAATATTAGACGTATATTCCTTAACGCCTGTAAGCAGCACAGATAAGCCGGTACCTCCGCCTATAGTTACAATCCTGGGTCCACGGCTGAGTTGTTTCTTCTGATAAAGTATATCCACAAGTTCCCTATCTTTTGAGGCAGGCATAAATGCAGCAATGAAAGAGCGCATCATTCTTTTAATACCTAATATCAAAATTATAATGCCAGAAACTACTATAATTGCATCTAATATCTGCATTGCCCAGTATTCTTCAGTGCGTAAGTATCCGGTCCCAATAATAACCAGGAGCACGCCAAAAGTGCTTAAGCCAATCCAACGTTTAATACCAATGCCTGGGTATAACCATTTAAATATACCTTTAATTTTATATCTTATCATTTAAACCTTCTTTGCGTCTTCTTCGGTTATTATCTTCACGATTGACTTCTCATCTGTACAGGAGCGTAAGGTATCGCGAAAATATTTATCTTTTAAAAGTCGTGAAATCCGCGCCAAGGCTTTAAGATGAGGCCCTGCGGAATCCTGAGGCGCTAACAATAAAAAGAATATAAACGCTAAGTCTCCATCTAGTGAATCAAAATCTATACCCTTTTTAGAAAGACCAAAGGCTGCTACTAATTTACTTACACTATCTGATTTCGCATGTGGAATAGCTATACCTTGGCCAATAGCAGTTGAGCCCAAGGTCTCTCTGGCCATCAGAGCCTCAATGAGTTTATTGCGGTGACGTTTTTCCACTTCGCCAGCGTTAATCAAAGCATCCACCAGCTCTCTAATCACATCTTCTTTCTTTGTGGATTTAATATCTGTGACAATTGCCTTCTTTGATAAAAAGTCTATAATCTGCATCGCTTTCTCCTTTTTTGTTTAAACAATATACAGAATACTTTCTAATTTCTCCTAGTCGGATACTTCGTTAGGCACTCCGCTCGCTACGCCCCTTGTCGGGGCGTTTAACGCTCGCTTGAGTGCCATTAAAATTTTCCTTGTCGGAAAATTTTAATGGAGCGGCGGACGGGATTTGAACCCGTGCCATCCTGCTTGGCAAGCAGGCATTCTACCACTGAATTACCGCCGCATCATTTACTATAATACCATAAGTGCGGACGGAGGGATTTGAACCCCCAAGGGTTGCCCCATATGGTCCTAAGCCATACGTGTCTGCCAATTCCACCACGTCCGCCCGGTGAGCATATCCTCTTACCACTGAAGCTCGCTTGTGTTCCTTATGATTACTCCTCGCTCAGACCCAAATAAAACTTTTTTGAATCGCTCGGAGTAAAAATTTTTACTTCGTAAAAATTTTTATGAGCCTCCCGCGACTCGAACGCGGCACACCCACCTTAAACATATGTGTTAGCTGTATGTCGCCATACAGATCAGACTATCCCATTCCCCCATATCGCCCTAATCGAACAAATGATTCTAAATACCAAGGGTAATGGGGGATCTTGATTATAGTCGTTGAACCTTCCCTTAATCTTAGGATTAAAGGCTTGGCTGCGGATTATCTGCATTCAAGAATTATTACTCTTAGGAGTATCTTGAAATCCACCAGATTTCCCCGCAATTTACAAGATTTATCACTACTAGTTACCTAGTAGCGCCCCCTTACATTGAGGGTGGTGCTCTACCAGATGAGCTAGAGGCCCAAATTTAATTCAAAGAGCAAAATGCAAAAATCAAAATTACATATCAAAGTCCAAAATCTTTCAAAAATTTTAAATTTTGCATTGTCATTTTGATATTTGATTTTTGATATTTGATATTAAAACTCCAGTATTTCTTTTTCCTTTGATTTCAAAAGCTCGTCTATTTTGGCGATGTATTTATCTACGAGTTTCTGCAGTTCATCAATGCCGCGGAATTTGTCATCTTCAGCAATAACTTTGTCTTTTTCCAGCTTTTCCAGGGCCTCTTTAGCATCTCTCCTGATAGTGCGCAGTGACACCCTGCCATCCTCAGACATCTTATGCACAACCTTGGCAAGCTCCTGGCGCCTTTCCTTAGATAAAGGCGGAACTGATAACCGGATTAACTTGCCATCGTTTGAGGGAGTGATTCCTAAATTAGACTTCATGATTGCCTTTTCAATTTCAGCAATTGCTGTGATATCCCAGGGCTGTATCACAATCAAATGCGCATCAGGTACAGAGATAGAAGCTAATTGCTTAAGCAGGGTCAGTGTCCCATAGTAATCAATATGTAAGCCCTCCACAAGTGCTGGGCTTGCGCGGCCCGTCCTAATTTCAGAAAACTCTCTTGCCACAGATTCGCATGCTTTTTTCATCTTTTCTTCGGTGTTATGCAAAACTTCCTTAGCAGCCATGACACGCCTCCTTTACTCTACCACCGTGCCTATCTTTTCACCAAACACCACGCGCTTGATATTTCCTTCTTTATTAAGGTTGAATACGATAATAGGTAATTTATTATCCATACAAAGACTTATCGCAGTGGCATCCATAACTCCAAGGCCTTTCTTTAACACATCTATGTATTTTAATCGAGCAAATTTCTTTGCGCCTTTTACTTTTAAGGGATCGGCAGAATAAACCCCCTCTACTTTTGTGGCTTTTAATATGGCATCCGCATTTATCTCCATTGCCCGCAACGCTGCCGCAGTATCAGTAGTAAAATAAGGATTGCCTGTCCCGGCCACAAAAATAATTACACGGCCTTTTTCTAAATGCCTGATTGCCTTTCTTTTGATATAAGGTTCTGCAACGCGTTGTATTTCTATGGCAGTCATTACCCGCGTAGGCACATCCATTTTTTCTAACACATCCTGTAAGGCCAGGCCATTGATAACTGTAGCCAGCATCCCCATATAATCTGCCACAGACCTATCCATATCTAAACCCCGCCGAGCGATATTTTCCTGGCCCCTAAAGATATTGCCTCCGCCCAGCACTATTGCCACATCCACGCCTAAACTCCTGATCTCTTTTATCTGACGGGAAATAGAAACTAAAACTGAATGGTCAATTCCGTGGGATTTTTTACCTTGTAGCGCCTCACCGCTTAATTTGAGGACAATTCTTTTATAAACAGCCCTGCTGCTCATTGTTCGCCAACTTGATAACGCGTAAATCTGCGAATGACAATATTCTCACCAACTTTTGAGATTATACTCCCTAAGTAATCCTTTATAGTTATACTGGCATCTTTAATAAAGAGCTGCTCCAGTAAACAGTTATTCTTATAAAATTCTTCTTTATCCTTTACCTGCTTAATGATATTAGGCGGCACATCTTCCTTTTTAATATACAAAGGATTGCAGGCTGCTATCTGCATAGATAAGTCTTTGGTAAACTGAGCAAACTCGTTATTACGCGCCACAAAATCCGTTTCACAATCAACTTCTAACAATACCCCGATTTTATTACCGAAGTGCACATAGGATTCAATTCTTCCTTCTTTGGATACCCTATCCTGCTTTTTTGCCGCAATCTTAAGGCCCTCCTTACGCAGCAGCTCAACAGCTTTCTTAATATCTCCTCCTGCCTCCTGGAGCGCCTCTTTGCACTGCGTAATGCTTGCGGAAGTTAAATTTCTTAATTCCTTAATTAATTCAATAGAAATTCTCATTTTATGGTTATGCCTTTTTTCTGGCCCTGGTCTTTTCTGGTACCTGTCTTGGGCGCCCTTTCTTGGTTGGCTTGGTTTCTTCTTCAAGGGGCTCTTTTTCTTCCACTATTTCCTCAATTTCTTTTATCTTCACTTCTTCTTCAGGTAACACCGCTGCTTGCTCCTCTACCTGCTCTTCTACTTTCTCCTCTTTGACCGCAACTCCTTCTTGAGTAAGATAAGACAAGAACTTCTTCCTCCCTTCAATTATCGTATCTGCCATAAGTATGGCGACCATACGTATAGACTTAGTCGCATCATCATTGCCTGGAATAGGATAATCAATTAAATCCGGATTAGAATTAGTATCGATTAATCCGATTATGGGTATTGCCAATCTCCTTGCCTCTCTAACCGCGGTTTCTTCTTTTTTGGTATCCACAATAAATACCGCCTTGGGCATACGCTCCATTGAAACAATACCCGCAAAATTCTTGTTTAATTTAACTAATTCTTTTTCCAGGCGCGCTACTTCCTTTTTGGTTAGTTTTTCAAAAGTACCGTCTTCTCGCATTTTCTCTATTTCCTTCAGGCGATTTATGCTCTTTTTTATGGTGGCAAAGTTAGTCAGCAGCCCGCCTGGCCAGCGCTCAGTAACATAATACATACCACAGCGGACAGCCTCCTGTTGCATAACCTCCTGGGCCTGTTTTTTTGTTCCCGCGAAAAGCACAAATTCGCCTTTTGAAGTTATGTCCAGAAGAAAATCCTTAGCTTTATTAATACACTCTTCTGTCTTCTCCAGATCAATGATGTATATGCCGCTTCTTGCGCCAAAAATAAATTCTTTCATTTTGGGATTCCAGCGCTTAGTCTGATGCCCAAAATGCACCCCTGCTTCTAAAAGTTGTTTAATTAGTTCTGATGGCACTTTCTTAGTCCTCCTTAAATGAGCCCACAACTTACGGAACGATAGTGAACGTAAGTTGTTTGGGCGAATTTAACCCCTCACTCAGCTTTCTATTAAGCTGAGCTAACACAAAGGCTGAGTGAGGGATAAGTTCAGACATATAATTTAAACTATGACTATATCATAATCTCTATAAGATGCAACTATTTTTGTATTTCCTGCATGGAATAGAGCCGTTGATATAGGCCGTTCTGACGGATAAGTTCACTGTGGCTACCCTGTTCAGTGATTCTACCTTTATCTAAAACGATAATCCGCTGTGTCCCTCTTGCTGTAGATAGGCGGTGGGCAATAACAAATACTGTCCGGCCTTCAATAAGCCTATCTAAAGCCTCCTGGACAATACGCTCTGCTTCTGAATCAAGCTGCGAGGTAGCTTCATCCAGGATTAAGATAGGCGGGTTTTTCAAAAGCGCGCGCGCAATAGCAATCCTCTGGCGTTCACCGCCGGAAAGCTTCATCCCCCTATCGCCAATAACTGTGTCATAACCCAGAGGTAAATGTTGAATAAAATCATGGGCGTGCGCCTGAATTGCCGCTTGCTCTATTTCTTTATCTAATGACTCGGGTTTACCGTAAGCAATATTTGCCCTGATTGTATCGTTAAAAAGTATGGTCTCCTGAGTAACCATGCCGATTTGCTGACGCAATGACACTAGGCTCGCTTCCTTTATATCTATGCCGTCAATTAAAATCCTTCCTTTTATAGGGTCATAAAAACGCGGAATTAAATCCAAAAGCGTAGTCTTTCCTACGCCGCTTAGGCCAACCACTGCCAGCATCTGGCCTTTAGCTACCTCTAAATTTATCCCTTTTAAAACTTCATTATTCTCATAACTAAACCAAACATCATCAAATACAATATTCTTTCTAAAACCGGTTAATTCATACCCATCTTTCTTCTCCGCTACGGTTGGCTGCATCTCTAAAACTTCATAAATACGGCTGTTCGCTGCCATTGCCTGCTGCATAATAGAGTTGACCTGGCTTAATTTTTTAAAGGGCCGGATTAAAGAAAGTAAGGCCGCCATAAATAAAGTAAATACGCCGAAAGAAAGCGCGCCTCCCATGACCTGCCTTCCGCTATAATATATGATAAAAAGCGCCATAACTACGCCGGTCAACTCCGTAGCAATACTTAAGACAATCATCCGCTTTATAGATTTCATGGCAATTTTATAGTAGTCCTGATTTTGCCGCTTAAACTTTTCTATTTCCCTTAGTTCAGCACAAAAAGCCCTGACAATCCTTACTCCGGTAAATGTCTCAACCAATAGAGAATTTATATCCGCCATCTTCTCTTGCGACCTTTTGCTTAATTTACGCAACACCCTGCCCACTTTTACCATAGGAATTGCCACCATAGGTAGCACCGCTATAGAAATCAGCGCCAATCTCCAGTTAATCAAAAAAGTCAGGATGGCAAAGGAGATTACCTGAAATGATTCATAGATTAAATCCGTAAGCGCATAAGATACGGCATTTTCTATTAATCTGACATCATTAGTCACCCGCGAGACCAGCTCCCCGCTCCTTTTCTGGGTAAAATAGTCCAGGGATAAAGCCTGCAGCTTGCCGTAAACTAAATTTCGCACATCCCTGATTACTTTCTGTCCCACATCAGCCATAATATAAGAGTGCAAAAACTCAAAAATAGCCCTGATAAAAAGCGCAATGGGCATAATAATAAGCATTAAGTATAAGACCTTTAAAGGCGTAAGGCTATTTAAGAAGTTTAAGATATTCTCTATAAAAAGAGGTAATTTTTTGCCGGTAAATACAATAGACTTATTAGTAAAAATCCTGTCTATAATCGGCACAATTGCGCTCAGGCGAAAAACATCCAGCAGCGTGACAATGCCCATAAACATGCCGGAGAGGGCAAGAAATCCATAATAAGGCCTGGCAAACCTGAATAATTTGCGATAATCTTTCATATTTGTCCTTTTTATCCCTAAATTTGCGTGAATTAGTAATATATCACATAAATTGCCTTTTGTCGAGCCCTTGAGTAACTTTTTTAGCGGGTCCTGTCTTGGGTATTTTCTCCCCGCACACGCGGCTTCGAAAACACCCAAGCCACTTAAATTTCCCCCATATTATCTATTCGAAATTTAACCCTGAGCGTAGCGAAGGGCCTTGCTAAAAAATCTCTCCCCAAACCAAAAATTCAATGTTGCTATTAGTTCCTCCATTGATCCTTAAGCGCAAAGCGAAGGACCTAAAGCAAATTCGCACTTGGGATTAGATTATTTTGGGGACAGTTCTAACAGAACTCATTTATGCACAAAGAGTTATTTGAAAACGGTCTGGGAAGTTGTTGGAATTGAATCGGCAGTTTACTTAGATAAGATTTGCTCTTTGATCTTTTTATTTAGAGGCACGACCTCAAACTTTACGGTAAAACCTATAAATAATAAAACCTTCTCTAACGTAACGATACTGCTAAATTCTCCATTTTCAATTTTAGAGATGTGCTGTTGGGTTACACCTACTCTTTTAGCTAATTGCGCCTGGCTAAGCTTATTCCTAATGCGATAATCAATGATGCGCTTTACTATATTTAATTTCTGCTCTTCCAATTCATAGAGTTCCTTAAAATAAGGGTCTCTTAGTTTTTCTTCCAAATGCTTATTTACCTCTCTCATTTTAATTCACCCTTCCTGCTTAAAAATAATCTTCTTCTTTCCAGTGCTAATTCTTTTTCCCTCTTTGGCGTTCTATTTGATTTTTTGATAAAACCATTAGTAAAAATAATTTCGTTTTTATAAAAGAAAAAATACAAAACTCTAATTGAACCTTCAATGCCTTCAAACCGTAACTCATAGATGTCATCACCTATGCGCTTAGCATGCGGATAAGGTAATCTTGGCCCAAATTCTTGCAATAAATCCTTCTTAAAGAAAAACTTTCTCTGTGTTTTATAATCCAGTGAGTCTATAAATCTTTCAACGGGTGAATCTCCGGATTCAGTCGTAAAATAAAAACAGGAATAAGGAGCCATTTATCTATTTTGCTCCCAAATAAAGTATACAACTATTTAGTTGTATTGTCAAGGGAGTTTTAAATCCTCCTTTCTACTACAATAGACGTAACAAGTGGCAAAATCTAACAGAAATTTTTACAAGATTTTAGTTGCAACGCGGTAAGGAGTCTGGTATGATTTTTAGCATGGATAAGATAAGAATAGGCGTAGTAGGGGTTGGGCATTTAGGCAGTATCCATGCCAAGATATACAATGAAATCCAAAGTTGCTCCCTAGCAGCTGTCTGTGATATTGATAAAACTCGCCTTGGAGAGGTATCCGGCAGCCTAAACGTTCCTGGATATACGGATTATCACGACCTTTTTGACAAAGTTGAGGCAGTAAGTATTGCTGTCCCTACCAACCTTCATTATAAAATTGCCGCGGATTTGCTAAAACACAAAATCCACTGTTTAGTAGAAAAACCTTTTACTACTAACCTAAGAGAAGCGGATTCTCTCATAAAAATTGCCAAAAAAAATAAGCTCATCCTCCAAGTTGGCCACATTGAAAGATTCAATTCTGCATTTTCTGCCACAAGAAAAGTTATCCATAACCCTCAGTTTATTGAATGCCATCGCCTTAGCCCTTTTCCTCATCGTTCATTGGATGTAGGTGCGGTGTTAGATATCATGATTCACGATATAGATATTATCTTAGGGTTAGTTCAATCTAAAATAAAGAAAATTGAGTCTGTAGGCGTAAATATCCTTACCCAATTTGAGGATATTGCCAATGCCAGAATTACTTTCCAAAATGGCTGCATTGCAAATCTTACTGCCAGTCGTGTCTCAGATGAGCTAATGCGTAGAATCAGAATCTTTCAAGAAGATACTTATATCTCTTTGGACTATAAAGAAGCTAAAGCAAGCATATATAAGAAGAGCGGTCTTACGATTACTAAAGAAGACCTGCCTATAGAAAAAGAAGAACCTTTAAGAAAGGAATTAGAATCCTTCCTGGACTGTGTAGCAAACCAAAAAGAACCGCTGGTCTCTGGGCACATTGCCCGCCAAGCACTGGCAGTTGCCTTAGAAATCCAAGAGCAGATATGGAAGAAAAAAAGATAATCATCATCTGCGGAGAATCCTCCGGAGACCTCCACGCAGGAAATTTAGCCAAAGCTCTTGGAGAACTAAATCCAAATATAAAAATTGCGGGCGTAGGAGGCGCGAACCTGCGCCAGGGGGGAGCTGAAATCTATTGTGATATAAAAGATTTGGCTGTCTTCGGATTTTTTGATGTCTTAAAGAAACTTCCTAAATTCTTTTCCTTAAAAAAACTTATATTACAAAAGATAAATGAAGAGAAACCGGATGCCATAATTTTTGTTGATTTTGCTGGATTTAATTTAAGGGTGGCTAAAGAAATTAATAATAGAATCCCGACTATTTACTACATCAGCCCCCAAGTCTGGGCATCCCGTAGCGGCAGGGTTAAAACCATAAAAAAATATATCTCTAAAATGCTCGTGCTCTTTAAATTTGAAGAGAAATTTTACCAAAAGTACGGCATAGATGTGGATTTAATCGGCCATCCTCTCTTAGATATCGTCAGGCCTACAATGGAGAAAAAAGAATTTTACAATAGCTTGAAACTCTATGAATCTAAAACCACTATTGCCCTTTTGCCTGGCTCGCGCAAACAAGAAATAGAAAATATTTTACCGGTAATGCTAAGGGCCTCTGCCATTATCCAGGAAAACAGGCAAGATACTCAGTTTGTGGTAGTAAAATCTAACCAGGTAGACTGGGATACCTACCACCGTATAACCCATAACTTTAAGCTGAATTTAAAAGTTGTTGAAGGCAAAACCTATGATTGCCTAAATATTGCAGATTTTTGTTTGGTCTGCTCTGGTACGGCTACAATTGAAACAGCGATAATGCAAAAACCTTTTGTCATAATTTACAAAATGAATATCCTAAATTATCTTTTATACCGTCCGCAGGTTAGAGTTCCTTATATTGGCATGGTAAATATAGTAGCGGGTAAAAGGATTATTCCTGAATTTATTCAGTTTGGCGCATGCCCAAGAAAAATTGCCAGAGAAGCCTTAAAAATCCTCAAAACCCCTTCTGAAATAGAGCGGATAAAAAATAGCCTCGCCCAAGTCAAAACCTCGCTCGGCGAAAAAGGCGCCACCTCCCGTGCCAGCCGAATTATCGTAGATTTTTTAAATAGGTAGCGGGTCCTGTCTTGGGTATTTTTTCGCCGCATCACGCGGCTCAAAAACACCCAAGCCACCCGCTAACAAAAAATCCCAAGCCTTTTTGGGCTTGGGATTTTGAAAAAAATAGAAATTTCTACTATTTTATATTCAAAAATTAAAATCTCGAAGGCGGTAACTCCTGTGAAGGAGGCTGTTGTTTCAAAGCCATCTGAAGTAAGTTCATTAATTTTTCTGCCCCCGTCTTACTTAATGCTATACGCGTTATTACTTTAGCTTTTGGTAATTGATTGTGTTTTTGTGGTTCGTTATAGCCAAAATCGACAATGAACTCATTGGCATCATTTCTACTAACGCTGAAAAAATTACTGAATAAAGGAACAAATTTCTCTTCTGGAATTTCAATATTATTTGTCATGTTTCCTCCTCTAATATATGTCTGCAAAGAATTTATCAAAAGTATTTGACTGTTACACCTCCTTAGGATATGCTTAAGACAACGGCGCTAGTGCAGAAACCTAGTTGCCTAAGGGTGGATAAAGGTTCCCAATCATATTTTTATCCACCCTTTTTCTTATAATTAGTCCTTTACTACAAAATAACCTACGTATTAATTACTATCTCTTTTTTAATCCATCTCTTTCAAGCCTTATCCTTATGACATCTTCACTTACCTTAAATTTTCCTGCAAGGATAAGAATTGCTAATCCCCTAACTATTTCGGGCTTTTCTGCATAACTGACTTGACATAATTCTTCACTTTCTTTTAATGCTTTCTTAAATTCGTCTTTTAAAATCCTCCGAGGCACTAGGACTAAACCAGCAAATTCATTAGCTTGACCTTCTACCACTTCTATTTCGTATAGTGGCATGTTGTTAATAGTATCTATCCAGCCATCTATAGTATTAAACTTAAATTGTGTGTATAAATATCCGTGCAAAAATCTATGACCAATTTCATGAGCTAACGTAAATCTATAACGAGTATTAACCTTCTCTTGGACATACTTATCTACAGTAATACTTTTAAAATCTGAAGAGATAAATGCATCTATATCAAGCCCTGCTTTTTCAAAAGTGTCTTTCAATCCGGGTATCGGGACAATATCAATTTGTAACTGTAAATCTATTATTTCTTCTATAGGAACTGGGATAGACATAGAATGATGGTAATTATCTAAAAAACTTTCCGCATCAGAATTTATCTGATCTGTGTTTTTATATATCGGTTGGAAATCCATTAGGATTCTTTTATTTTTTTAATCAACCCATTCAGTTCCTCTTTTGAAAATTTCTTGCCTCTTAATGCTCTAAAGAACGCTGGAAGTCTTGTTAGCAATTCTTCGTCTTTAAGGTCTTCCGGAATTTTACCAGCGCTAACAGCAGCTAAGTCTTTAAAGGTCTGCCAATCTCGACTTCCAATTTCGATCTTCAGATACTTAGCATACTCTTTTAATTTCTCTTCTGAAGTGGTTGGTGGCATCTTCCCTCTTTCAATTTTACTAATATTACCAGGATCTAACCCATTCTCCAAACAAAATTGTCTCAATGTCTTTCCTAAGGCTATGCGCTTTTGTTTAAAAAATTCTCCGAAAGTAGCCATTATCTTCACCCCCCTTTCTTCGGGTATCTAAATATATTTTATTGTTGTATAATTAATACAACAGCCAAGTAAAGTATACCATGTTGTAAAAAAAATACAACATATTTTTTAAAAATTTTATGGGGGCTTTTTAGCGGGTGGTTTAGTTTGACTTCGAGTTATCCACAGCCGTAGGGCAGGTTTAAACCATGGCTAACTTTGTTAATAAGTTTTGCGGGATTGGGCGAGGCGCATTAGAAAATTTTCGGCCCAAATACCACGTCCAGTGCGCGAGGAATTACGACGAGCGAATGTGGGAACTGACTGGCAAAAAAAGACAGCTAAGAATTCCCACAAATGAACGAGGAGTAAACCGAAGTGCACGGCGAAAATTTTCAGCGCCGAGAACAAGACCGCAAAACGAAATTTTCACTGCATGGCGAAAATTTTCAGCACGCGAGCAAATACCCGCAGCAAAATATCAAATAACAGATTATAGCGAGAAATCACCCTAGACAGGACCCATTAAGCAGTTCGGTTTAAGTAAAGGATTTTGCCATATTGATGCGCTCATCAATTGGCGGGTGATCAAAAAAGAAAAACTTGATTACAGGATGCGGGTTTCTGTCGGCAAGATTCTGGGTGGCGAGCTTCTCCATCATAGAAATAAATGCTTCTTTTAATCCGGTAATCTTAAGTGCCAGCAAATCGGCATTTCTCTCTAATCTTCTACTGATAAAATTCCCAAAAGGCTCCATAATTATTGCGAATAAGGCGAAATAAATTAAAACAACTGGCAGGGCTGCGATATCAGATAGAGTTGATAAACCAAATAAATTTAAAGCAAAACCACTGGTTTTAAAAATTAGGTAAAAACAAATTATGGTGAAAACGGAATTCACGAAGATAAGCTTAAGTAAATGCCGCAATCTATAATGTGCGAATTCATGCGCAAGTATTACTTCGATTTCATCATACGTATACTTGTCCTTTAAAGTATCTGCCAAGATAACCCTTTTTGTGTTACCTACCCCCACAAATGCCGCATTTGCCTTAAGTGTTTTCTTGCTGAAATCTATCTCAAAGACATCTAAAATCTTTATGCCCATTCTCCTGGCGAGACTCAAAATGCGCTCTCTTAAAACCTCATCAGAAAATTTCTTATATTTAAAAAATAAAGGTATAATCACAATAGGCGTAAGCTTTGCCAAAATTAAACTAAAAAATATCCAGAATAGCGAAATAATCAGCCACCAGGTATTTTGATAGCGCCCTAATATATAGTAGAATGTTACTACCAGAATAAGTGCAATGACATAGGATATAATCCCTGCCTTTACTTGATCACCAAACCAGTCTCTTATTTTTTGATTGGATAGACTAAATTTATGTTCTAAAATAAATGATTGATAAAAATTTAAAGGAAAATCTAAAATATAATATGCGGTATAACTCAAAGCGACATATGTTGAAATGATAAGAAATTTATTTCTTAGTAATTGCCAAAGTCCCCCTGCCAAAAGCGTGGATAGGCCTAAACCTTGAAAAAGAAACAAAAGCGAAAGCAGATAGATTAAATCTAAGATAGCCAGGCTGTATTTAATTGAAGCGTATTTCTTGGCCCGGCTCTGGATGGTGTCTATGTCAACCATATTATTGGGAAGATTTTTCTTTTGCTGGCTCTACATTTACAAATGTGCGAAACCTGCCATGACTGGTTTTCTTTTTGGTAAAATAGACTTTGCCTGGACAGAGGGCAAATAATGTATCTAATCCTTTTACATTGATACCGGCTTTATAGGTCGGCACCCTTCTTACTAAAATCTGTCCGGTCTTAACCCGCTCGCCGCAAGAAACCTTTACTGCCTTGTCTTTCTTGGGTCTTGAAAATCCACCTATCATTTTATCCTCCTTTTAATCAAGCAAGACTTCTTCGTCTTTAACAGGAATATAAGCATTAAGGCCTCCTTGGGTAAGGGTATCGCATAAAACCTGAGATTGATCTATATCACCGTGAACTAAAAATATGCGTTTTAAAGGAAGGCATCCGGAAACAAAATCGTAAAGTTCGTCTTTATCTGCATGGCCTGAGAAGGCATTAATAACTACCACTTCCGCATTCAACTCATATTCAACTCCAAATATGCGCACAAAAGGAATCTTGTCAACAATTCTTTTACCAAGGGTATTCTGGGCCATGTATCCGACAACCAGAATTGTATTCCTGGAATCCTCGATATTGTTCTTTAAATGGTGCAAAATTCTGCCTGATTCACACATTCCTGAGCCGGCGATAATAATCATCGGACGCTTGTCATTATTGAGCCTCTTTGATTTCTCTTGGTCGCGAATATACCTCAGATTTAAAAATTCAAACGGCCCCTTCTTTTCTTTTACTGCTTGGCGGGTCTCTTCATCTAAATAACTAATATGGTATTTAAACAAATCGGTTATATCCGTAGCCAACGGGCTATCTACATATATAGGTATAGGAGGAATGAGTTTTTCTTTCAAAAGTTCATTCAAAAAATAAGTCACTTCCTGGGTGCGTTCTAAAGTAAAAGAAGGAATAAGGATTTTGCCTTTTCGCTCTATGGTTTTATTAATCGCCTCTTTTAATTTAGTCTTTGCCTCTGTTATAGGCGCATGAAATCTTCCACCATAGGTGCTTTCTAATATCAGGTAATCAAGCCCCACAGGAACAACCGGGTCATTCAGCAGGGGTAAATCATTCCTCCCCAAATCCACGGCATAACCTAAACGCAGCGTCTTTGAGTTATTTTTTATATCCAGGACCACAATTGCTGAGCCCAATATATGCCCGGCATCATATAAAGTAGCCCAGATATCTTTGGTTAAACATAATCTCTGGCCGTATGAAAGAGGGCGAATCTTCTTGGCTGCTTTACTTGCCTCTTTTAATGTATAAAGCGGTTTTCTTAAGGGTAAACCCAACCGCCGGTTGATCTTATTCACATATTTTGTATCTTCTTCCTGAATCTTGCCCGAGTCACTAAGCATGAGCCGAGCTAAATCCTTGGTGGCAGAAGTGGCATAAATTTTACAGCGCGCCCCTCTTTTGATTAAGCTGGGTAAATTTCCGCAATGGTCAATATGGGCATGAGATAAAATTATGGCATTTAGTTGGTGCGGGTTATAATTAAAGGCGGAATTTAACTGATAAAATTCATTGCGGTGGCCTTGGAATAGACCCGCATCGAGTAACACCTCTGACTCCCCTGTTCTGATAAGGTGGCTTGAGCCGGTAACATTCCGCACGCCTCCTAAGAATTTTAAGCTTACAGGCATAAAAAATTAATCCTTTTAAGTCACAAAGAGATTGCGGGAGGAAAACTTTCCATCTGTGGTCAAATTTACGCCTAATCTTTTAAGGCCCACTTCATCTCCCGGGGTAGGGATATGGGTCATATGCACTTCGCAATTTTTTAATTCTACTAATTTTTTCATCGCCAATTCCGCGGTATGATTGGTAGTAACACTGATAGAAAGGGCAATCAGGGCCTCTTCTAAATCTAAACTTTCGGACCCTGTATTTAAAATTCCTTCTTTTAGTTTGGCTATTTGACTTATTATGTGCGGAGAAAGCAAAAGAATTTCATCAGGGATATTAGCAAGGACCTTTACAGCATTTAAGACGAGGCTTGAAGCAGCATGCATAAGTTTTGAATTCTTGCCAGTAACAATACGGCCATCTTCTAATTGGATTGCCGCTCCGCAATAAATACCCTCATTACCTTTGCCTTTTGCTTCTGCCTCTTCAGCAGTCTTTCTGGCTACCTCTACCACTACCCGGTCCGTAATCTTTACACCCAATTCTTCCATAAGAAGTGCTACTCTATCCACTGTCTCCTTCTTCTCTATTCCTAGCGCATATTCCGTGTTATAGCGAAAATAGCGACGGATGAACTCCTGTTTTGCTGCCTCCTGCACTACCTTATCATCAATAATACCAAAACCAGCGCGGTTAACTCCCATATCAGTGGGTGAATTATACATAGGCAGATTTGCATCCTTATCAAGAATTTTGCTCAATATTAATTTTAATATGGGAAAACTCTCTACATCGCGATTATAATTTATCGCAGTCTGGTTATATTTGTTGAGATGAAAAGGGTCTACTAAATTAAAGTCCTGAATATCTGCGGTAGCTGCTTCGTAAGCCACATTTACCGGATGTTTAAGCGGCAGATTCCAGATAGGAAAGGTTTCAAATTTGGCATAGCCTGCATTTATTCCACGTTTATGCTCATGATATAACTGTGAAAGGCAGGTAGAGAGCTTGCCGCTGTTTGGCCCGGGTGCAGTAATCACTACTATGGGATTTTTGCTTTTAATGTATTCGTTCTTGCCAAAACCTTTATCACTGACAATCAGATCCACATCTACAGGATAACCTTCTATTGGGTAGTGCAAATAGACCTTAACGCCTCGACGTTCTAATTTGTTCTTAAAAATTACAGCAGTGGGTTGATTTGTAAAACGGGTTATCACTACTGCCAGGATATCTAAGCCCCAATTTCTTAAGTCATCGATTAACTTAAGCGTAGCAGCATCATAAGTAATTCCAAAATCACCACGTACCCGTCCTCTTTCAATATCACCGGCATAAATACACAAGACTATATCTATCTTATCTTTTAATTCTTGCAGCAATCTAATCTTGACGTTTGGTTCATAACCAGGAAGGACCCTTGCTGCATGATAATCAAAACACAGCTTTCCTCCAAATTCTAAATAAAGTTTATTACCAAATTTTTTAACTCTATCCAGAATTGCTGCGGTTTGCTCTTTTAAATACTTCTCATTATCAAAACCGGTCTTTTTCATATTCCTGCTTAATTGAGAACTCTGAAAAAGTCTAAAAATATACGGAGCTCTCTGATTACAGCGATTGCTGCCTATTTTGGTTTTTTTCAGCAATCTCATTATAGTTAATTAAACGATATTTGTAAAGCTAATACAATTTAGAGAAAAACCCGTCTTTCTAGATATTCTTTAGCGGGTGGGGGGGGCCCCCCGCCATAAGCGGGGACAGGACCCGCTAAACCGTTACCGATGTCTATATACAATACAATTAGGGTCGGTGATAGATTAAAGAGAAATAATCTTTACCTTCTTTAAAAGGGCTTAAGAACCGCTCTATTTTAATTTTATCTTTTGTTGCTTTTAAATCAATAGTTTCTTTCTTGTCTGGATCTGGCGGCGAAATAACTTCTACTTTAGGAGAAAATATATCATCTTCATTTTCTTGCCTTACCACGGCAATTCTTCCATCGTTTAAAGCGACAATTGTCCCTATAGGCCAAACACCTATTATCTTAAAAAACTTATCTAGAAGCTGCGGCTCAAACGCCGTGCCTTTTTCTCTCATCATTATTTCATAAATCATCTCTGGAGAATAGTCGTTTTTATAGCCCCTTTTCTGAGAGAGTGCATCATAGACATCGCATATAGAAACAATTAAAGAAGCAATATGTGGCTTTTGCGCAAAAGCCAATTTAGGATAGCCGGAAAGATCATATTTTAGGTGATGCTCAAAGCAAACCACTGCGGGTAGAATTCCCAAGGTATCTATGTATTTTAACATAACTTCTGCGCCTATAATAACATGACTTTTGATTTTAGCGAATTCTTCCTCGCTTAATAAACTAGGCTTTTGAATTATTTTTCGAGAGACATAGATTTTGCCGATATCGTGAAAAAGCGCTGCGGCTCCTATATCCAATATTTCACTTTTTGCAAAACCAAGTTTAGAGGAAAGATACATAGAGAGTATTGATACATTCAAAATATGCGTAAAGGTTCTAAAATCATATCTTTTTATGACTGCGAAATTTAAAAATTCCTGATGTCGGCCCAGAAGATTTTCCATAACATCATTAATAGTAAGCCGCAATGATAAATGATCAAGTTCTCCCTCAATTAAGACTGTTTCTACGGAATCTGAAATCTTGTCTAAAGAGTTTTCATATAGACTTAAATAGTTTATGAATTGCCCTGCCTTGGCTGCTAAAGAGGTATCAGCAGAGGATTTAATTTTGCCAATAACTATATTTTTAATTCCCAAAAAAGAAAGATAATCTTGGGCATCAATCTTTATTTCTTCTTTTGGAGTTATTAAAAAGCTGATAAACTTATTTAATTCCTCATTTTCCATGCCTCGGTAAAAAACAATCCTCTCTATCCCTCTATCTTTTAGATAGAGTATCATTGGTTTTACTGACTTACTTAACTCAAAAAATATCTCCTTCTCAAAAGCCAATTCTTCTCCTATAATCCCTATGACTAACTCCTGCCTCTCCTTTAAAGCCTCTTTTAGACTAAAATAGGCCTTATCTATAGATTTTTTAAATTGCGGGTGCCAATCCGGATAGAGTCTGGCTATCTGTATTGCTGAAATTAAATCCTTAAAAGAATTTTCAATTTTTTCTAGCATGCCAATTCTCTAAGACCTTTCCTGCGCTGTCTCTCACATTCTTATTCCAGAAAAAATGCCTTCTATTAAGAGAGGCCAAATAACTCTCTGCTTCTTTTAATCCTATATCTTCTACAACTTTTATATTTTCTATAATCAGTTTATTTTCCCTACCAAACAAACTGGGGATAATAAGGAGCTTCTCTAAGGCAGTTTTTCTCGTTAGCTCATCTTTAGCCAAAATCACTAAAGCCTGCCGCCTTAAAAAGAAATCTCCTTCTTCTAAGATACCAAACAAAAAATCATTATCATATCTAGATAGTTTCTGCATTGCTCTTAAAACTTCTATCTTTATTATATTATTGGAAAAGGAATATATATTTTTAAGAATTTCTATGCCTGATAAAGAGTCAATCCCTTCTAAGCTCTCTATAACTCTCCCCAAAAAATCTATATCAGTATGTTTTCTCTTTAAATTTTCATAGAACGGAGGTAGGTATTGAAGGAAAAATTTTAAAAATAATTTTAATATATAGGTATTAACTATTCCTTCATTAAATATTTTATTAATATAGAAGTCATATCCTAAAACGCTCTTCTCTAACTCATCTATAAAATATTCTAAATCCAAAGGCGGGCTTTCTTTAAAAGCCCTGTTTTCTATAAAATTGGAGATACAATCTTTAAGTCCTTCAAAGAGTTCGCTGGAAGAAATGCCCCCTTTTATTTTCTTATCCAAAGTTTCCCACAAAAACTTTAAATAATCTAAATTTTCTTCGGTCAAATTACCGCACTCTTTTAATAGGTATTCAGAAATTAGGCTCAGCTTCTCTTGGTCTTGTTCTTTAGCAAGTAGATTAAGAAGGGCAAAACGATAATTTACATCTAAGACATCATGTTCAAAAGGAAAAGTGCCCTCTAAAGGACTCTCATCTAATAGAGGATAAAGAGCATGACGATAAAGCTCAATGGCAGATGAGCGGTCAGAAATAGAAAATAATTCTCTGATTTTTTTCCTTATCTTGGGGTTAGTTTTTAATAACTCTTCCTTTTTTAATCTCTCTTTTAAAGATGGGGCAGCTACCTTATGTTTATCTTCTCCAATAAGCTTTGAAAACACAATAAAACTCAAATAGTTAAAACTATCATCAGTTAAGATTTCATCGCCTAATATTTCAGTTAAGGCATCTTTATCTAAATCATTAAAAAATGCCTTTAAATTTTGGAGCTTATCTTCTTCTAAGATACTTTTATCTTTTAATATCAGCCTGAGTAATCCTTTACTACAGTTATAAAATCTATCTTTTTGTTTTTCTTTTAGATAGTTTAAAAAATTATAGATGTTTTGCCTCAACTGCTCATTTTGAAGCAAATCTTTTGCCCTGAGCTTGCCGACAATTTTTTCAAAATTGTCTGCAAATTCATTGATTTTAAGTTGATCTCCTTCTTCCAGAATTCTCTTAAATAAGTATGCCCATATGTCTCCAAGCTCCTCGCCTTCGCCTCGCAGTAACTCTGAATAATCGAGTTCTTCGGTATAGATGTGAGAGATATTTTTTCTATTTAAAATATTTTGTACACCTGCCTGTCTTAGAATTTCTTTGGGAGGCAGAGATATGCTGCTTAGAAGATCAATTAACTCTTCGATAGTCAGTCCTTCTCTGAATTCGATACTCTTAATTTTGCGAAAATGAAGTAATGATGCTAATTCAACATATGGCGCTGCCTTATCCCAGTGCCTATCGTCTAGGAATAAAGAGTTAGGAGCGATATTAATCTTTATGGGATTTAAGAAATTAAATAATGTATCGACCTTTTGCTTAAAATTTTCAACGGATTTTATAAAATAGGGATGGTCTTTTGGATAGGCAGTTGCGTTACTAAAAACAATGCGTAAACCTCTTAAAAAATCATTTAAAGCTTCTTCCTTATCCACAGCGGTATTTTAAAAATGCCCCGGCTTTACATTTTCTATTTTTTATTTTCTTTGTGTTTGCCCCTTTATATCCTTTGCCAAGATTATGGCTTCGGCAATTTCGCGCATAGATTTGCGTGAATCCATACTCTGTTTTTGGATGAGCCGATAGCTTTGAGAGGGCAAAATATTTGCTTCTTGCGCTAATATATCTTTTGCCCGCTCAATGAGCTTTCGTGTGGTTAATGCCTCCTCAGCACTACGCGCCCTTAAATCTAACTCTGCATTTTCAATTGCTATAGCTGCCTGATTAGCCAAGGCAGTCAAAAGATCTAATTCGGGTTTAGTGAATTTATGTTTTTTGGAAGTGTAACAATTAAGTACTCCAATTACCCTTCCTTTTACAGCCAAAGGAACACTCGCCAAAGAAACAAGACTTTCTTTCTTGGCAATATCCCTGTTTATGTATCGCTCATCCTCTCTCGCATCTAAAACACATATCGGCTTATTCTGCTGCGCAACCACGCCAGCAATACCTTCTCCCAACTTTATATTGGGCTTCTTATTGTAAGCCTCAGATATTGATTGCGTGGCTTTAACCACTAGTTCTTTTTTATCGGGGTCTAAAAGCATCAAGGAGGAAATTTTAGAATTCATTATCTCGGCAGTTACATTGACAATTAGGCGAAGCAGTTCCTCTAAATACAAGCCTGAAGTAATCAGGTTCGCTACTTTAGAGAGCGCTTCAATCTGTTTTATAAAGATCTGGTAGTTTTCCTTCTTTTTTGTCATTCTACAATATGGGAAGATATTTATTTATTTCGTATTGTGTCACCTGGGCCTTATATTCATCCCATTCCATCTTCTTGTTGCGAATAAAGAAATGGAACAGCTCGTCTCCCAGCGCCCTTCTTACCAGCTCCGACCTTTCTGTTAATTTGATTGCTTCAAGTAAATCCTCCGGCAAAGATTTAATTTTGGCACGCTCTCTTTCTCCTTCGGCCATATGGTATATATTGTCATTTGCCGGTTCACATAAAGTATAATTTTTTTCAATGCCCTCAAAGCCGGCAGCCAACATGACAGAAAACGCCAGATAAGGATTGCACGCAGGGTCGGGTACGCGATATTCAATACGCGTGGATTTTTCCTTCCCCGGTTTATACATAGGAACCCTAATCAGGGCTGAACGGTTCATCTGCGCCCAGCAGATATAAACCGGCGCCTCATATCCGGGCACCAGGCGCTTATAGGAATTAACCCACTGATTAGTTACTGAAGTTATCTCAGGGGCGTGCTTTAAGAGCCCGGCAATAAATTGTTTGGCAATCTCGGAAAGATGGTATTTATCTTTTTTATTAAAGAAGGCATTCGCCGAACCCTCAAATAATGACTGGTGCGTATGCATACCTGAACCATTTATGCCATAGACCGGCTTGGGCATAAAGGTGGCATGCAAGCCTTTACTCTGTGCAATCTCTTTAGCTACTAATCTATAGGTCATCACATTGTCTGCCATGGCGAGTGCATCAGTGTATCTTAAGTCAATTTCATGCTGGCTGGAAGCTACCTCATGGTGGCTGTATTCCACCACAATACCCAAATCTTCCAAGGCGCTAACAGTTTCATTGCGCACATTTTGCGCCACATCCAAAGGCGTTAAATCAAAATATCCTCCTCTGTCTAAAACAATTGTATTCTTAGGATTGTTAAAATAAAAATATTCCAGTTCCGGGCCTACACAATAGGTAAATCCCATTTTCTTAGCACGCAGAAGATTTTTCTTTAATACATAGCGCGGGTCTGCTGCAAAGGGCTTAGCATCAGGCGTATAGATGTCACAAAACATCCTCGCCACTGGCTGCTCCTTAGATTCCCAGGGCAGTATTGCAAAAGTTGCGGGGTCAGGCCGGGCAATCATATCCGACTCCTCAATACGCGCAAAACCTTCGATGGATGAGCCGTCAAAACCCATTCCGTCTCCTAAGGCGCGCGGCAGTTCATCTATGGTTATGGTAAAACCCTTAAGAAAACCCAATACATCAGTAAACCATAACCTTATGTATCTAACTTTATATTCCTTTACCAGCTTCATTACATCCTGTCTTGTCCTAGGTTTTACTTTAATCATAATTTCCTCCGGTTCTTCTTTAGAAAATTTTCTATTCTTGAGAGTGCCTCTTTTAAGTTATCCAGACTCAAAGTATAAGATATACGGATATGGTCATCAAGGCCTTTACCGATGGTTCGACTACACTCACCATTGGCCCTGAGCGTAGTCGAAGGGCCGAATGCAGTACCCGGTACAACTGCGACTTTCTCTTGTTTAAGTAATCTTTGTGCAAAATCCATTGCCTTAAGGCCTGTCTTTTTAATAGAAGGAAATATATAGAATGTTCCTTCGGGCTTTCTACAATCAAGCCCTAAACTGCACAGCCTATCCACTACCAGTTCCCTGCGTCTTTTGTATTCTGCCTTCATCTCTTCCACGGATTTTCTCCCCGTTGCCAGTGCCTCGCAAGCTGCCATCTGACTCGTTATAGGAACGCACATTATAGTATACTGATGAATTTTTGTCATAGCAGCAATTATTTCCTTTGGACCACATGCAAAACCTACCCGCCAACCAGTCATAGCATAACTTTTGGAAAAACCATCTAAATAAACTGTATTATCTTTTGCTCCGGGCAGTGTTGCAAAAGGCGTGTGCTCAAAATCATAAGTGAGGTCTCCATAAACTTCATCGGTTATGCAAAGAATTTTATGCTTAAGCATAATCTTGTTAATTTCGTTTAATTCCTTTTTGGTATAAGAGACTCCGGTTGGATTTGTAGGATAATTTAAAATGAGAGCCTTGGGCTTAGTGTCAATATACTTTTTTAGCAATTGAGGCGTCAGCCTAAAATCAGTTTCCTTTGTATCTATATATATAGGTATACCGCCGGATAGTTCTGTAATCGGGCCATAGGAGACGTAACTAGGCGTAGGAATAAGGATTTTGTCGCCTGGATTTATAATTGCCCGCAAAACCAAATCCACTGCCTCACTCACTCCTACGGTAACAAGGATTTCTTCATCAGGGCAATACTCAAGATTATGCCTATTTTTCAGATGACGCGAAATACTTAATCGCAATTTATAAAGGCCTTTATTAGAAGTATATGAAGTAAAGCCTTGCTCTAAAGAGTAAATCCCTGCCTCGCGGATTTGCCAGGGAGTAACAAAATCCGGCTCTCCTACACCCAAAGAAATCACATCCTTCATTCCCAGCACCAAATCAAAGAATGCCCGGATACCGGATGGCTGCATATTTTCTACTTTTTTTGAGATAAATTTCATGTTTATTGTGTTTATTGAGTTTATTGAGTTTATTGAGTTAACGCAACAAACACAACAAACTCTACAAACCCAACAAACTAATAAGATATAGCGATTCTTTTATTCTCTTCCCTGTGCTTTAAGATAACTCCGTCTTCCTTGTACTTTTTTAATAAAAAATGCGTGGTGGTGCCCTTTATATTCTCTAAGGGCGATAATTTCTCTGCCACAAATTTAGCTACGGTATGTAAATCCTTCCCTTCTACCACTAAAAGCAAATCGTATGTCCCAGAAAGAAGATAACAACTACAAACTTCGGGAAATGAATATATGCGCTCTGCAATTTTGTCAAAACCCACGTCTTTCTGTGGCGTAATATTTACCTCAATTAATGCCCGGACCTCAGAATTGGCATCCTTTACCAATTCTTTATTAATTACGGCTTTATACTTCAATATCACGCCTTCTTTTTCATATTTCTTTATTGCCTCTTTTATATTTTGCGGTTTTTTCTTAAGCATTTTAGCAATATCCTCAGGAGTTGTCCGTCCATCCTTTTCTAAAATCTCTAAGATCTCATCCATCTTTCCCTCCTTTAATGAGCGGATCCTTGACATCTTCGATGTCAAGGATAGCTGTTTATTTAACTAATCTCTAAGCGTCTTGCGAATTGTCCCCCCTGCATTCTTGCAGAATGCAAGAAGGGGGGACAAATTCAGCCACAAACTTACGTTCACTTTCGTTCCGTAAGTTTGGGCTTCATTTGACAAATCGGCGGTCCTTTTCTTTTATGTTCGGACCGTTTAATCATTCCTTTTACTTTATTTATCTTTTTTTTCGAAAGGACCTGTCCCCTTTTCTTTTCTATACGTTCTAAAATATCGTCTAATTCAGGATAGGTTATTCTCATTTCGCCTTCATCGGTTTGGCCTGGCCAAAGGCCTGCGCTGGGTGGCTTAGTAATAATGCGCTCCGGAACCCCTAAATCTTTTGCAAGTTTTCTTACCTCTCTTTTTAATAAATCGCCAATGGGCAATATGTCTGTTGCACCATCTCCATGCTTGCTAAAATATCCGACCATAAGCTCTGATTTATTTCCTGTGCCGCAAACCAAATAATTCAATTTATTAGCAAAATAATATAGCGTCAACATTCTTAAGCGTGGTTTTAGGTTTGCTTGAGCTAAACTACCTGCCTTGGGCAGAATTTTTCTTAGGCTATCATATATTCCGGATAAATCTATGGTTTTGGTTTTTATGCCAAGTTCCTTAGCCGCCAATTTTGCATCTTTTAAATCCTGGGGCTGGCTATGGCAAGGCATAATTAAACCTAACAAATTTTTCCTTCCCACCGCTTCTTTAGAAAGACTAGCTACCACACCAGAATCTACTCCGCCGCTTAAACCTAGAACTATGCCCTTTGCCTTGGCATCTTTTACTTGCTTTTTTATCCAGCGAACAATTTTTTCTTTCATTAACTTACTTATTTTCTTTTTTTCTTAAACCAAGATCCGCTATGTTCTCCAATATTATTTCGTCTAAATAACCGGCGGTGAAAGGTTTAACAATATAACCATCCGCCCCTTTTGATTCTGCCTGTCGCGCACTTTCTTCATCACTTAAAGCAGTAACCATAATCACCTTTATATCCTTGTCAATTTCTTTTATCTTTTGCAAAACATCCATTCCCGAAGCATCTCCCAGACGCACATCTAAAAGCACAAGATGCGGCTTTTCTTTCTTTACTACTTCTATCGCCTCATCTGCGGACGTTGCACCAAAGGTACAATATTTCTTTCTCCTTAGGAAACTGCGCGTTAATTCGCAAATCTCCTCCTCATCATCCACTACCAATACCTTGATTATCTCCATTTGTTAGCTATTCACCCGTCTTTTATCTTTTGAATTATAACAAGTAAAGTCTCGGGGGTCAAGGGTATCTTGGGTGTTATTTATTATTATTCCATTGCAGACCTTTGATGATTGCCTGGGCAACGTTATTCAGGTGGTCTCCTATTTTCTCGAAATTACTGATCATATCTAAAAAGACCACGCCGGAAAGGACATTACACTGCCCCTGCTCTAATCTTTTAACGTGATTATCCTTCAGTCTATCTCGCAAGGTATTAATCTGGCACTCCTGCTCCAAGACTAGCTTTGCCTCTTCTACTTTATTTAGGCCCAAGGCATTAACTGAACAGCTAATCATCCTGTTTATTTCTTCGTACATATTCTTTAATTCTTCAACAGCAATAGGGGAAAAAAGCATCTTCTGTTCTATTTTTTGCTCGGCTAAATCCCTTAAATTCTCCGCGTGGTCACCTATTCTTTCCACATCATTAATGGCATGGATAAGCGGGGGAATTTTTTTCGATTCCTCTAGACTCAATTCCTGCTGCATCAATTCGACTAAGTAATTGGTAATTGCCTCCCGCAGAGAATCAACTGCCTGTTCGCCGCGGGTTATCTTCTCTAGGGGTTTTGCATCGTTCTTGATAAAACTATCCATTGCTATTGTAACCATTCTTTGGGTGAGCGATAAGGTCCTGATTATCTCTTTAATTGCCGCATCTATGGCAATAGGCGGGGTATTTAATAAGTGCCGCTCCAAGTACTTGGGAAGATAATCTACCTCTTCCTCCTCTTTACCTTTAACAAGTTTTGTGAGAAAATCAGCGTAGGGACGGACAAAAGGCAGAAATATAAGCGTATTGATCACATTAAACAAAGTATGAGCATTGGCAATTTGCCGAGGAAGTTCGCCAGCAGTATGGCTAACTAAGTTCTGAAAAGGCCTCAAAAAAGGGAAGAAAATAATCACGCCTATGGCCTGCGCTAAAAGATGCCCTACCGCTACTCTTTTTGCAGAAATGCCTGTGCCAATAGAGGCAATCAACGCCGTAACGCAGGTTCCGATATTGCACCCTAAAATTAAAGGCAGGGCGGATTTTAAATCAATTAAATTTGCCATGGCTAGACCAATGACCATACCGGTGGTTACCGAACTACTCTGCAATATTGCAGTAACAACTACGCCGGTTAATACTCCCAAGATGGGATTCTTGCTAAAAGTAATAAACGCATTGTTAAACCAGGGATACTGCCCTAATGGTTTAACGACATTGGTAAGAATATTTAAACCCAGGAAAAGAATACCAAAACCAACCAGAAACTCTCCAATGTATTTATGCACTTTCCTTTTTGCAAAAAACACCGTAAGCATCCCTGCACCGATAATAGGAAGGGCATAGTCTGTAAGCTTAAACGCAACCAACTGAGCGGTAATGGTAGTACCAATATGTGCACCCAAAGTTACGCCGATCGCCTGTACAAGTGTCATCAAGCCCGCATTCACGAATCCTACAAGTATTACCGTAGTAGCAGAAGAGGATTGAATAATGCTAGTTATACCTGTACCAACCAGCACTCCTTTTATGGGGTTACCGGTAAAATTATGCAAAATCTTTCGCATTCTCTCGCCAAAGGCCTTATGCAGTCCTTCACTCATCTCCCATATTCCATAAATAAATAAACCCAACCCTCCTACAATACCGAAAATAATTTCTTTAACCATATTTGTCTCCTTTGCAAACTTTTACACAAATCCCGCAGATATATTGGTCAACTAATTTCTGCTTTTGGAATTCCTTTAGTTTCTCAAAACATTTTAAATGTTCAAAATCTTGAGAATTTTCTTTTATCGCGCCAGCAGGGCAAACAGTGATACAAAGCTGACAGGAACCACAATCCTCTTTTGTGGGCTTATCTATCTTAAGAGGCATATCAGTCAGAATAGAAACTAAACGAAATTGACTACCGAATTTTTTATTCACCAATAAATTATTCCTTCCTATCCAGCCTAAGCCTGCTAAAACTCCAAGTTTCTTATGCGAAAGATGCGCCTTTTGGTTCTGCCAATCTACGAGCTGCGAGGCAGGTATGGGGAGCGCCAGAAAACCTTTATTCTGAACATAATTACAAGCTCCAAGCGCCGCCTGATCCAAGGATGCATTCACCGTGCGATAATGATGAAAATATAAACGTGTAGGAGCGTCTGTAATTTCTTCTAATATACTGCTAGATAATCTTACGCCTAAGCAAACTGCTTTATCTAAATTTTCTAAAATATTTTTAGATAGCATAAAATCTTTTTTTATATCTTTGATATCTGCTACGCCAAATAAATCTATACCCAAATTTTGACAAAACTTTTTTAGGCTAGTGTAGTTTTTATTCTTATCCATTTAACTTCTTTAAATACACCATTAAAAGCGAAATTGCTACCGGTGTGACCCCAGATATCCTTGAGGCCTGGCCTAAATTAAGCGGCTTAAACTTTTGTAATTTTTCCTTTATCTCGCCAGATAATCCGCTGATTCTGGCATAATCTAAGTCTTGCGGGAGCCTTATTTTTTCTAAATTCTTAAATCTCTCTACATCCTTAAGCTGTCTCTGTATAAACCCTGCATATTTTACCTCAATTTCTACTTGCCGCAAAGCAAAATCCGGTATATCCAATTTGATATGGTCTAAATCCTTTAGATTTTCTAAGTTTATGTGAGGCCTTTTTAAAAGCTCCTCTAAAGTAGTTACCTTCTTTATCGGTGCAGTGTTAAAATTAGTTAGCTGCTCATTAATCTCTATAGTTGGCTTTAAACGAACATCTTTAAGAAAAGCAATACCTTTATTCACTGCTTCAATTTTTTCTTGTGTCTTTTGAAATTCTTTTTTGCTCACCAGACCTAAATCATAACCTATCTTTCCGAGACGCGAATCTGCATTATCTTCACGTAAAATCAGGCGGTATTCAACGCGAGAAGTAAACATCCGATACGGCTCATTTGTGCCTTTGGTGGTTAAATCATCAATTAATACACCGATGTAACTTGTGCTACGGTCTAAAATAAGCGGCTCTTTATTTTTTACGCACAGTGCTGCATTGATTCCTGCGATTAAACCCTGGCTAGCTGCTTCTTCATAGCCCGTTGTTCCGTTTATCTGGCCGGCAAGATATAAATTCTTAATTAACTTGGCCTCTAAAGTCGGATAAAGTTGCGTGGGTTCAACAACGCTATGCTCTATCCCATAACCGAAACGAATCACTTTTACCCCTTCTAACCCCTCTATAGAATGTAATATCTTAAGCTGCACATCTTCAGGTAAACTGGTGGATATACCATTAGGATAAACCTCATTTGTCTCTGAGCCTTGTGGCTCCAAAAAAACTTGGTGCCTTTGTTTATCAGAAAATTTAACAATTTTATCTTCAATAGACGGGCAATAGCGCACGCCGGTTGCTTTAATTTTTCCTGTGTAAAGCGGGGAACGGCCTAAATTATCCTGGATGATTTTGTGTGTATTTTTATTGGTATAAGTGATGTAACAGGAAATCTGTTTCTGCGTAAGTTTTTCTGTGGAAAAGGAAAACGGCCTTGGCGGTTCATCGCCTTTTTGCTCGCTTAACTTTGAGAAATTTATAGTATTTTTATCTAAACGCGGACAGGTGCCGGTTTTAAACCTTAAGAGCTGAAAACCTAATTCCTTTAAATTGCCGGCTAAACCTGTTGCCGACGGCTCATTAAACCTACCCCCGCTAAAATGGTTTAGTCCTACATGTATTAGCCCATCTAAAAAAGTTCCCGGACAAATTACTACACAGGTTGCATAAATCTCTTCTTTCTTATCCGTAACTATTCCTCTTACTTGCTCATCTTTTACAATTAAGCTTTTTACCTCTGCTTCTCCAAGAGAAAGATTTTCTTGCCTTTGCACAAGCTCTTTGGCGTATCTATTATATTTATACATATCTACTTGAGCGCGCGAGGAGTGCACTGCAGGGCCTTTTGAGGCATTCAATATCCTAAATTGAATACCGCAGGCGTCCGCAGCCTTTGCCATTTGGCCACCCAAAGCATCTACTTCTTTTACAAGTTGGCCCTTGCCCACACCGCCTATGGCGGGATTACAGCTCATCAGGCCTACGGTATCTTTATTTAACGTAGTCAAAAGGGTCTTACAGCCCATGCGACTTGAAGCAATACTTGCCTCAATACCGGCATGGCCGGCCCCAATGACGATGACATCGTAATTATCCATTTTCGTAACTAGCAAGAAAATCGCTTCGCGACGACCGAAGGAAGTCCCTTTTTAGGGATAACTTCAATGCGATTTTTGAGTGGTATAGGAAAGTGTTTTATACTTTCCTATACCATAAATTAGTAACCCGTAACTAGTAATTGATTCGTAATCGGTAATCAGTAATTGGTAATTAGTAATTTTTGTTTTTTAATTACCATTTACGATTTACGAATTACGAGTTACGACTTTATTATACTATTCTTTCGCTAAAGATACAAGGAGAGGCATGATTCCTTGGCCGCGAAGCTCCCCAATTGAGCCTAATTTGGCTGCTTTCTCGGAAAAGCTTAAGGAGCCATCGGGTTGGATATTACCACCGCAAACTAGCAAAGGAACCGGATCGCTAGAATGGGCTTTGATTGCACAGACAGTAGAATGGTCGGAAGTTACGGCAATAACTGTATTATTAATATCTAAATCCGGCAGGAGACTGGCAAAGAAAAATTTATCTATAGCTTCGATAATCTCCTTTTTCTTATTAAAGTTTCCGTCATGAGCTGGTTCATCCGGACCTTTGATGTGCACATATATACCGTTGTATTTTTTAAGAGAATCTAAGGCAATTTTTGCCCAGATAGGATAATCTACATCTAAGTGGCCTGTGGCTTCAGGCACGTCAATTATCTCCATACCGGTTAAAAGCGCAATACCTTTTTCAACTGGCATCTGCACAAACGAGCCGAATCTTATATTATAAAGTGTATCTATCCTGGGGAATTTGGGCAGATGATCTCCGGCATCGCGTGACAAAATTACATTTGCCGCAAGTTTACCCTCTGAGATTCTTTTTTTATTTACCAGTGATTCATTTAAAACCTTCTGGGATTTTTGGGTAAATTCATTTAATAAAGACGCTGCCTCTTTTGCCTCGCTAGAATTCTCATAACCCGGCATAGGTTGTGACGCTGCGACAAAATTTTCGAATTTCTCTTTTGCTACGCCAAACGCCCCCTCTCTGTCATATGCCGGATCAGTATTAGTAATCCAACCCGATAATTTAGAACGCATCCCTCTAATTACCAATATCCCCCGATGGCCAATGGTATTTTTAAATTCAAAGGTCGCAGCAGATAAGGTAACTTTTGAATTTATTTCTTTAGAAAGCGCGGTTGCCTCATCAGTAGTTAAGTTTCTTCCTACCCGACGGTCTAAAATGGCTTTCCCATCATCAGCTGCAGTAGCAAAATTAACGCGAAAGGCAACATCTCCGTCATGAAGCGCAATGCCCTCGGCAAAAGACTCTAACGGGCCGCGGCCGGTGTAATATTTATGCGCATCATAACCTAAAAGACTAATCACCGCAATATCCGACTCCGGTGCAATCCCTTTTTCTACCGGATAAACTATACCGGTTTTTCCTTTTTGGGCAAGCCTATCAAGGTTCGGCGTAACTGCTGCTTGGAGGGGAGTTTTGTTGTTGAGCTCTTTTATAGGCAGGTCACCTAAACCGTCTAAAACTATATATAAGATTTTCTTCATTGACAACTTTTAGTATAGCGTCGTGTGTATTGTGTATTGTGTATTGTGTATTGTGTATTGTGTTTTACTTTGTGCGGTTTCAAAACGCAATACGCTATACGCTATACGCAATACGAAAGATTAGCACTTCGAGAATCCACAGGCATGACATTTCATACAACCTTCTTCGTGCCGCAATGCCCCACCGCAATCTGGACAAACTCCTACAATATCTCCGTGGTCAGGGATGTCGGTAGCAACATGCTCATCTTCATGAGAATGCTTCATAGCTACTGCGGTTTCTATAGGCGATTTCATAACTTGACTGTTCACCAGCCTCTTTTCCACTACCCGGGCAATAGCGTCTGCGCAGGAGAATATGCGCTGGCCCTTTTCCCAAGAAGGCGAAGGGCAGCGGATATTGCGTAACTGTTCAATAATTGATTTTACTTCAATCCCAGAGCGAAAACCCAAAGAAACTAAACGGCCGATTGCCTCAAGTTGGCTCGCCGCGCAACCTCCGGCCTTGCCCATCTGGGTAAAAAGCTCAAAAGGCCTTCCCTCTTCATCCACATTTATAGTGACATAAAGATTGCCACAGCCTGTAGAGACCTTTGTAGTAGTACCCACAATTACCTCTGGCCGCGGACGGGGAGCAATCTCCTTCTTTATCGCCTCTGTTTTTTGTTCCTCTTTTGGCTGAGCACTGCCTACGTTAAGGACTTGCTCTTCTCGACTTCTATCTCGATAGATAGTAATACCTTTGCAACCTAACTCATAAGCCAAGAGATAGCTCTTGCGCACATCTTCTATAGTGGCCTCATGAGGAAAATTGACTGTTTTGCTCGTGGCATTGTGGACATACCGCTGGAATGCTGCCTGCATGCGCACATGCCATTCCGGAGAGATATCGTGGGCGGTAACAAATACCCTCTTCACATCTTCGGGAATGCCTTCGATATCTTGAAGGGAAGATTTTTCGGCAATCTTTTCCATTAACTCCCGGCTATAAAATCCTCTTTCTTTGGCAATCTCTTCAAATAAAGGGTCAACCTCTACTAATTTGTCATTATCCATGACATTACGATAATAAGATATAGCAAACAAAGGCTCAATCCCTGAAGAGCAAGGACCGGCAATGATGCTGATGGTTCCGGTGGGCGCAATGGTAGTCAGAGTGGCATTGTGCATCCGCACGGGATTTTCTTTTTTATCATAGATACTGCCCTTAAATGCCGGAAATACGCCTTTGGTTCTGCCTAAGTCTAAGGATTTTTTGGTTGCCTCATCCAGAATAAAAGACATTACTTTTTCCGCCAGAGCCACTGCCTCTTCGCTATTATAAGGAATACCCAAACGGATAAGCAATGTTGCCCAGCCCATCACGCCTAAACCAATCTTACGCGTCAGTTTGGTAGCTTTCTCTATTTGCGGCAGAGGAAATTTATTCATGTCAATCAGATTATCCAGGAAATGCACGGATAAATGCGTGACCGCTTTCAATTTCCCCCAGTCGATTTCATAACGGCCACCTACTTTTTTATACATCTGCGCCAGATTTATCGAGCCTAAATCGCAGCTTTCATAAGGCAAAAGTATTTGCTCTCCGCACGGATTTGTTGACTCGTATCTTCCCAATTTTGGCGTAGGATTAAACTCATTCATCCGGTCAATAAAAATCACACCCGGCTCGCCATTTTTGTGCGCCTGCCTCACAATCAAATCAAATACCTCTTTGGTATTCAGCCGCTGCACCACCTTGTGCGTGTGAGGGTCAATTAAATCGTAGTCTTCGCCTTTTTCTAACTTTTGCATAAAATCATCGGTAAGGGCAACTGAGATATTAAAATTGGTGATCTCTTTATCCGACTCTTTGCACTGGATAAATTCCAAGATATCCGGATGGTCCACCCTTAAAATTCCCATGTTAGCACCGCGTCGCGTATTATGGCTGACAAAGCCATTGGCAACATAGGTATTATTCGCGGGAACAGATAAATCTAAGGTTAAAGAGTCTCCTTTTCGTATCTCTACTATCCGGTCATAAAATTGCTTATTCTCCAGAAACCAGCGAATAATCTTATGGGAAGTAAGTTCGGGGTGCTTATTGGCTAACTTTTCTAAGCGGGACCGCGTAAGATTTCTCGAAGAAACTATGCCGGGTAGATAATGCCAAATATCCCTATAAAGCTTGCGATTAGCGCCAAGTTTACAGCGGTTCAGACCACAGCCGCGACCGGGCCCATTATAAATCTGTCGCAGGAGCTCTTGCTGATTAGGAATGATATCGTTAAATTCCCAGGCTTTTGCACTTCCATTTTTAAGACGTGTATTTTTCTTTTTCCCGATAAAACCGATTTCTTCTCGAAATCGTCTCAATCCGTCGACAGTAATAATCCTTAATTGATAAACTGGATTTTTCCCAAAAGCGTCTTTTCTATTTGTTGTCTTGCAGATCTTTGTAGGTATACCTAAGGCCAGCAAGAGTTGTTGAGTATCTTCTATTAGCCCCAAAGAAACACTACAAAGAGAGGGATAACCTTCAGAAGTCACTGTACCGTCTGTGCTAAAAAGGCCTCGCAAGAACCCTTGAGCAAATTCTCTGGTTGCGCTAAATACAATTTCAGGCGCTCTTACCGTTAAAGAAGATGGTTTATCTACGCCGATAAACTGCAGCCAATCTACAAGCGTGGTAGACGCAAAAAAGTAATTTGTGCTGGCATCGTTTTTCTTTTTTTGAACTGAAGGCAGGAGGCCAAAGAGATCCTTGGCAATCTTTAAGATGTGGTTTTTAAGTTCTTTATCTTGATCGGAAAGACTAAAGATGAGCCGGCCGGTATTACTTTTATTTCTAGTAATAGTACCATCCCCAATTAAGGCGCCTATAAATTCACCTAATTCTTCTGATGGGGTGCTTGGCAGACTAATCTTCTTGGCGTTAAAATGCGGTTTCTTTGTAAATTTGGATAGCTTATAATTCTTATTATCAATAAATGTATCTTTCTGCAAAACAATCCAATCCCCGAGCTTTATGTCTTTTAGGTGTTTCCAGACATAATTGCCATCTTCATCAATAACGCGAAAACGATGCTCGTCAGTTGCAGAAACTGAATAACCACTACGTGTACGGATCTTCCTTATGGGCGCCACACCATTATTATAAAATTCAGCACAAATCTTTGGACCTTCGTCGGTAGAAACAGCAAATGCATTCCCATTATAAAGATACCACTTCCCAGAGGGAACTTTATCTTCGCATAAATCCTTTATCTGCTTCAAGCCTTTTTCTGTAGCTACCCGTGTCTCAGGGACAACACATCCGCCCTGCTTTACCGCCTCGGTTGCTGCATCATAAACCTTCATAAAGGAAACCGGACCCGAGGCAATTCCACCTGTGGTTCTAACTACAGAATTCTTGGGCCGCAGACGCGAGAAAGAGAAACCTGTGCCTCCGCCCGATTTATGGATCATAGCCCCCGCTTTCAACGTCTCAAATATCGACTCCATAGAATCATCAATGGGAAGTGTGAAGCAGGCGCTGAGCTGAGCCAGTTCTCTACCAGCATTCATTAGTGCAGGCGAGTTTGGCATAAATTCTAAATTAGTCATAATGCGATAGAATGACTCCTCCAGTTCAGCAATTTCTTTTTCAGATTTACCGTAAAATTTATCCGCCTGCGCCATTGCCTTGGCCACCCGGCAAAACAACTCCTCGGGCGTCTCGATAATTTTACCCTGTTCATCCTTGGCAAGATATCTTCGCTCTAATACCTTTAAAGCATTCTCGGATAGTTTTAAAGACATTCTTTACCTCCGTTCTTTTTATCCCCTATAAAAAGCATAACACAAGTAATTTCCCTTGTCAACAGAAAAATACAATATATAGTATTATATAGTTTTTAGATATACAACAAATTGTGCTCTGGTCTTTAGGCGGATTTTAGAGGTCTCTGAAAAACTCCCTAAAGACTACATCAGAGACCCCTGATTACACAGATTAAGTTAGATTACACAGATTTAGCTTTAATCTGTGCAATCTGTTTTTTAATCGCTGTAATCAGAGAGCTCTGCATAGTTTTAGGTTTTTCCAGAGCTCTCTTTTAAGGGTTTGCAGGACTCCCTAATCACTAATTCTGTAGGCAGGAGAATCTTTTTTACGGGAGCGCTCTTTTTACTGCTCATAAGACGGTTTAATTCTTTTACGCTTTCCTCTGCCATTTTAATTAGAGGTTGCCTTACTGTAGTCAATGCCACTGGTCCATAAAGCCCAGAGGGATTATCATCAAAACCCACAATAGATAAATCACCAGGAATATTGCGACCCAATTCTCTTGCTACTGCCATCACCTCCAAAGCCATAGAATCAGAGGCAACAAATACAGCGCTGGCAGGACTAGGCATTTTAATTAAATTTTCCGCTGCAAGTCGCGCCTGGCCTCGAGAGTAATCTGTCTTAAATATATATTCATCTTTTATCTCAATATTATTGGTTAAAAGCGCACGTTTATAACCTTCCAGGCGCCAGGATGCTGCCTGAGTAACTAAATCACCGGCGATATGCGCTATTTTTCTATGGCCTAAACTGATTAAATATTTAACTGCTTCTTCTGACCCCCTTGTATTATCGATTGCGATGCAACTGACCTCTAAATCCTTAAGATAATTATTAATTACTACGCAAGGTATGTCTTGGTTTACTGCATCCTCTAATTGATGACGGTTACCAATAATATCTGCAAAGATTACTCCTCCTGCGCCCCTTAAATTAAGGCTGCTGCGGGTATCTGTAAGATGAAGTAATAAATCCAATTTGAAAGCCTCGCAAAGCGTGCCTATGCCGCGGATTAATTCTAAAACATAAAAGGAATAGAACACTCCTTCATAGCGCGGTATGACCAGCACAACAACATTACTTTTACCCGTAGCTAATCTCTGGGCAAATACCGAAGGCTGAAAATTAAGTTGTTTTATAGCGTCTTGAACCTTAATGCGATTTTTTTCTTTTACGGTTGGGGCCTTATTAATGACGCGAGAAACTGTGGTGATGGATACACCGGCAAGGCGAGCAACATCTTCTATAGAAACAGTTGTGGAGGGAATTTTCTTGGTACGAACCATTAATGAAATTCAAAATTTATACTTCGACAGGCTCAGTATTCACCCTGAGCGAGCGAAGCGAGTCGAAGGGTTTATTTTATTGTATCGTCGATTTCGATAGGTCTAGTTTCCTGGGTTATGTCACAAGCTGCCACACTTTTACCGATTTTGATAACCTCGATATTGGCAATTTTCTTACCTTCTCTATATACGCCAAAAGTATCGCCTATTTTTACACCTGCCTCTTCGCCTAAATCAATAATGGTAAAATTATTCTCCCTATCCACGGTTAAGACTTTACCTAAAAAATCAGCGGGCTCTTGTATCTGCGTTTCAAGTTGAGGACGCACAACTATAGGGGGAAGCTCTACAGATTCTTTCCTCTGAAGCGGTGCTTCTATTTTGGCAACACCAGTTCGAATAACTTCTAATTGTTCCTTTAGTTCACCTATCTGAGATATCTTACCGGTTAAAACTGTATCCATCTCGGATAGTTTACGCTCAAGACTTGCCTTTTCTTCTTGAAGCTGTTTAATCTTTTTATCGAGGTCGCCCTTACGCATATTTAAGCTTCTTAACTGGCGCACAATAATAACATTCTCGTTTTTTATGGATTTGAAACTATCCTGGATTTGAATCTTATCATTTTTCTCCCTCACCAATTCCTGGGCAAGGCTGTCCATAACTTTTTTATTATATTCGAGCTGGCGTTTTATATCATCGTTTTCTCTTCTTAGATTGTTTAAGTCTAACTCCAGAACGCTCTTGTCTCTCTGTAGCTGCTCATTATTTATCTGTGCTGATTTTAATTCGCCGCGTAGATCTTCCAGTTGCATTTCTAAATCTGTTTTTGCCTTTAAGATACCTGCCCAATAGGCATCTGTGGTGGGTGGTGCGGCTTCGACTTGCGCCGCGGGCCTTACTGTTCCTGCCCGAGGAGATTTCAACTCTTCAGCTAATTTATCTCTAACTCTAGTGGCTAGCTCAAGTTTACTTTGTGCCTCGGTGAGGTCCCTATTAACTTTATCCAAATCCTTTCTTAACGAACTGGCTTCATTTTCTTTTTCTCGAAGGCTGCTATTAAGTTTTTCAGTCTTACTGCTTAATGCTGCATTTTCATTTCTTAAATCATCTCTTTCTCGCATTAATTGCTGTTTAGAATTCAGGGTTTGTATAAAAAGAAAAAGACAAACTATTAATAAACCTACCAGACCCACGATAATAAATTTTGCCTTCTGTTCCATCACTCCTCCTTAAATGAACACATAACTTACGAACACAAAGTGTGAGTAAGTTATTGTGTGAATTTAATCCTTGACATCGAAGATGTCAAGGATAAGTTCGGCCAAATAACTTAGCTTCGCTTAAGCTCGCTAAGTTATGGTCTCACTTAACACAACTGAGCAAATAACTTCTGCACCACCAGACTTGCTGCGCCCAGTGCTACTGCGTTTTCTCTTAATTGAGAATAAACAATTTTTAAATCTTCGGTTGTCTCTCTAAAAGCCCAATCCTTGACAGTGGAATTAACCTGCTTCAAGAAATCTTCTCCTGTCTCTTCAAAACCGCCTCCGATAACCACTATCTGCGGATTAAATAAATTTACCAGATACGCAATCTTTATCCCTAGTCTTTTAGCCGCCATACTTAAAACAGCGCAAACAACATCATGCTTGGTTCTTGCCGCCACCAATATGCTCTTGAAATCAATATTTTCCAGGTTACGCGAAGTTAACTCGAGGAATTTTGCCGCTGCCAGTTTATCCCTAATTAATCTGGATTTCATATCATCAACAATCCCCAGATCCGTCTCCCAACGTTTTAAAAAACAAGGATTGCCCAGCGAACAATTAAAAAGTTTGTCTTCTTTATAATTATGTATAGAAGGCTCACCGGCACAGCCCCGGCTGCCCGTATAAATCTGACCGTTAATCATTAGACCTACACCTACTCCAGAAAACATAAAAATAATATTTTTAAAAGTCGAGTTCAACTGCAGCCAATATTCACCAAAACAAGCGCTAGTTGCATCGTTTTCAATAATGGCTGGTAAATCAAACTCTTTCTCAATCAAGTCCTTAAAACGCACATTAACCGAGGCATAATTGGTAAAGTTAGGACTTATTCTTTCTGGCCAGCATACAGAACCCTCATTCTTATCAATGATACCTGCTATGCCTACACCAACCCCTTGTATATCATAACCTTTGGAACGCTTGATTATCTGGCGTATTATATCTAACAGACACTCCACAACCTCTCCCACAGAAACACCCGAACGCTCAATCTGTGTTTTAAATATAATATTTCCCTTTAAATCTATCAATACACCAACCATATTCAATAAGTTTAGACCCACTCCAATTATATAACCGCCTTGGGGATTTAAATCCAAAAGCTCAGGCCTTCTGCCACCTTCAGAGGCATCGAGTTCTGTTTCGTGCACAAGATTATGTTTGATGAGATTATCAATATAGCTTGAGATGGTAACTACATTTATGTCTGTTTCTTTGGAGATCTCTGGCCGGCTAATCGGACCGCGTCTTCTTAAAATCTCCAGTATTTCGATATTGCGTCTTTCTTTTTCGGTGAACGCTTCTTTTTGAAAGTCTATGGCTCGCATAAGAATTGTTTAACTTTTTATTGTAATTTTCTTTAATTTATACTACTAAAGATGATGTAAGTCAAGCATTTTTAAGAGATTTCTGGAAAAGTCCAGAAATAAGAGAAATCTCTGATTAAAAGATTAAAGACCGATTACACAGATTAAGTCTCCGATGAAAAAATCTGTGTAATCTTTCTAAAATCTGTGTAATCAGAAAACTCTGTATATTTTTAGAATTTTTCAGGGCTTCTTTAAAAAACTATTGATTTTAAAAATAATTATGTTAAAATAACGCTTCAAGTATAAAAATGAATAAATCTAAAATTCTTATAATAATTATATTATTAAGCCTCTCCCCTTGCCTGTCTGCCTTGGCCAAAGAATATGATTTATCTGCACAGGTATTATTTAGTTTTGGAGAAGCCCTCTTTAAGGAAAAGAAGTACATTGAGGCAAAACATGAATTTGAAAAATGTCTTATGTTAAATCCCCAACACCCAGAGGCTAAAATGCGCCTGGAATTATGCGAGCAGCAGCAGATTGCTTCTGAAAAAGATAAGGTGATGCTTCTTGCTTTAGAAGAAGCAGAGAAAAAAATAAATTCCCAACCAGAAATTCTAACCAGCGTTACCACTAAAGAAGAAAAATCTGTTAGCCCGTCCACCGAAGAAGAATCTGTCGCTCCGGCAATAGGTAAAGGTGCCTGGACTTTAAAAAAAGGCGAAATGTATGCGGAACTCTACACCAAGTATTATTGGGATAATCATCAGTTTGACGCCAAGGGCAAGAAAGAAAGATGGGACTACGACGGCAAGGGAAATGAGATAAGGACAGAATTAAAACTGGAATACGGTTTTAATGAAAAACTTACCTTGTTACTTTATACTGTGGCTAAAGAAGCCCATTGGAAAGATAGTTATAAAAGCTGCACGACAAAGGGATTTGTGGAAATGTGGCCGGGAGTAAAGTATTCTTTATTTAAAGAGCCTTTTATCTGCACTTTACAAGGGAGAATGAAATTTCCTTTTGATTATAGCGAAGAGGCAGTCCCAGCATTAGGCACGCATCAAATCGATGGAGAATTTAAAGTTCTCACTGCCCAGCCTTGGCCAAAGCTACCCGGCTATACAAAATTTGAATTCGGCTTCAGGGGCCGTAATGAAGAACCGGCCAACGAAATACCCTATTTCTTTGAATTTGGATATAATCCCTCTTCCTGGTTAGTCCTGAAAACTACCCTTGATGGCAATGAAGGCCTGGCCCAGACAGGCGGGATAGACGAGGACTGGATAAAATATACCATAGGTCCGATATTTAAAATCAAAGATATGCTTAATATAGAATTGGGTTTTGGACACACCTTTTACGGCAAGAACACCTCTGCTGCCAAAGAAATAATCTGCAGTCTTTCCCGCCAGTGGTAACTTAATTAGTGTAAATTTATAAATTGGTAAATCTTGAAATTTTGCAAATTTGTGTTATACTTTAATTGACAAGTAGGAAGTCCTACTGATAAAGGTAAACTAGCAGTAATGCTGGGGCTCAAAGCTTCCGGTCCTAAAGATTAGGATAGCGGGGCTGCCAAAGAGGATTAAGAGAACCCTAAAGATTGCCTTTAGGGTTTTTTTGTGAGTCCGCAACTTACGGAGCGATAGCGAACGTAAGTTGCATGGACGAACAAATCCCGATGAGCAAAGCGAATCGGGATAACCTTTGATTAGCCCTGGCTAGAAACTAGTCAGGGTTTGTTGTTTAAAGGAGAGTTAAGATGAAAAACATCCTTAATGCAGAAAAGAGCCAGCGTGTAGTTACATTTTTAAATCGGGAAGAGGTGGATTTTCTGGATAAATTAGGAAAGGACGCGCTTTTCTCAAGCGGCGCAAAAGTCTCCCGGGTAAAGCTTATTGCCTGGCTAGTTGACTTCCTTAAAGAATTGAATCTTAACGGAGAGAATATTAAATCCGAGAAAGATTTTAAAAATAGAGTTAGGCAGGTTACGTGGGACCTCAAGTTAAAAGGGGGTGAAAAATGAAAATATTAAGGTGGTTAGGGATAGCAATATTAGTGATGGGGGCTTTACTAAGTTACTTACCCAGGGCCTCTGCTGAATCCTCAGCAATAACTGCAACCATATTTATAAGAGTTTTAGAAAAACCGAAAGAGAAACTCGCACAATCGCCGGATTTACAGGAATGCCTGGACAGTCAATTACAAAAAAATCCTCAGTCAGTGCCTGAGATAAAAGTAGAGAGGATCGCGCAAAACACACCCTCTGAGGAACCCCAAATCATTAGATATACTATTTGTGAAAAGCTTTAGAATTTTTCCATAACTACTGGCTTGAGGATAACACAGAAGTTCGTATCAGAAATTTCCTGCCCACCTAATAACTTCACTTCTAATTTTTCAGGAGAAGCTAATTTATATTCTAAAGGTACTTGACCGGGGTCTATAGACACTTCATAGCTGCCAGGAGAAAGAAATTCAAAAAAGAACCTACCATTTTCATCGCTTTTGCTCGTGCGCAGTTTTGGCGACAGATAAATGCTAATATCTTCCAAACCTTCCTCCCCAAGGTCATAAACTCCATTATTATTCTCATCAATAAATACCTCTCCCTTAATGCTGCTTGCCTCTACCAGAGGAAAGTCTAATCTTGCTATTTCTTTTGATTTTAAAGTTACGCCTCTCGCCTCACCTTCTGGTGAAATCAACTCAATAGGCAAATCCTTCATTTCAATCTTGACAGTTTTTGCACCCGGGACAATCTGCTCAAGAACATATTGCCCCTTCTGGTCGGTCTGAGCAATAAACTCCTCAGGAACGCTAACCGCAACTGCGGCAAAAGTCGGCTCACCATTATCATAAACCCCATTTCCATTTAAATCCTTAAATACCCTTCCCTTAATCTTACCCCATTTGGAAGGGCTATTCATCTCAAATCTATTAAAAAATCTAAACAACACCGACCAGGCCCTTGAGTTACAATTCTGCTTATTGCTTAAGTCATAGGGAGCAAAATTAAAATCAAGCCCTAACCCCGTATCTTTATTCACATCCCACTGGACACTGGTAAGCAAAGAAACAAGGTCGCTTTTCCTCTCACCTTCAGTTCTTATGTTGTTTATATTTACATTTCCATACACAGAGAAGTTACGCATAAGATAATACTTAAGACTAAAATCACTATTATAATCAGTTGTGGGGGGAGTGGTTGATTCTTTATACTCTGTCTTTTTTATCTGTTGCCTTGCCCTGAAGTATGAACCCCGTAATTTAGGCATAAATTTATATAAAGAAAAGGAAGCTGTATCCGAAAAAGAACCTGTTTCAGCCTCAAAGTCGTAGTGGTCGTAAGTAAGCATAAGGAATAAGTCTTTCCAGTTTTGGAAAAGGCTAAGTAGATAATCATAAGATGTTGAGCTACTCATCCCTGAAGTGGGGTCTTGGGTTTGGCTATCGCTTCTTAACCAGTTTAAACTAAGGTTGGTATTACTTGCCAGAGAAAAATTCGTGCCTAAAGATAGATTCTTATTTTTGTTTGTGGGTTGGGTTTCTATACTATCCACATTATCCTGTGATTCAGAATAAGTTCCTGAAGCAGAAATTCGTTTGGTTAACCTGTATCTACTGTATAAATCCCAGCCTTTATAATCCTGATAAGTTGAAGGGTTGCCTAAAGAGGCATACTCATCGCCAACAAACTCGTATGTATAACCCCATAAGAGTTTTTCCCCATCCATTTTTACTCCCATTCGCCAATCATTGTCCTGAACCAAGGTATCCTTGTTGTTATCAGGATTGTAATTGCAAAGGGCGTATTGGCCAGAAAGGTCTATTTGATAAGGTAAATTCAGGGTAGTGTCAGTGACAGAAACAAGGTTTCTTCTGGGAAAAGCAGTAGTGCCGGCTTTCTCCTGCGTCTCTGCCTCGGCCTCGGTACTGATAAAAGACTGTTTTATATCTATGGCATCAGAGGCATATCTCTGCTCAGCCCCTACGAGATGGCCATAATAACGCACTGCGCCAACTGCAGATGGTCCGCTTACAGTAATATCCCGCTGGCCAGTATATACCTTAGTGGAATAGGGATTATAAAACTTAGTGATCTCTGCGCCTTCGTAGCTCTCTGCCTGCGCACGAAGATGGGGGATAATCGCTGAGAGATTTAAAAATTTCAACCAGAGGTCTTCCTTAAAAAACCCAATGTATTTGCCATCATTTAAGAAATGACCATTATCTGTCTCCTTCCACTTAAACTCAGAATCGAGTTTATAATCATAGATATCACCCGCTATGCGCAACTGTTCAGTCCCTAAACTCTTCTTGGTTAAATTATCATAAGAAGAGGTCACATAGTTATCAAGTTCGAGTCTTATATCGGGTTGAAGTTGCTCAGGCACAGGGGCTAATCTACCTAAAATGGGTGGCTTCTCTTCAGGTTGAGTTTTGATTTCTTCAGGTTTAACCTCCTTAGGCTTGGTTTGCGTAAAGGTAATAAATTTTTCGGATACAGGTCGGCTATTTACCGTAATTATTTTATTGTCTTTATCCCAATTGGTTTCTAAATCTAATACCTTACCTAAATCCTCAAGGGCAATCATTGTCCAACCTTCATATTTTTCACCAACCCTAAATTCCAGAGGCAAACCCTCAGGGCTAATTACGGTTAAAGTGCCTCTTTCAGAAGAAAACACTACTAAATCCAGGACCTCGGCCAATTTTTCTAAAGGAAGGCGAATATCGCTATCTTTAATAATAATGGGAGTTATCTCTACTTGATTGTCATTTATAAATAACTTGGCTTCACTAAGCAGGTAGTAATCCTCTAACTCTTTAGAGGTAACCCTTTCTGCTGGTTTTATTACCCACTGAGGCGCTATCTTCTCTTTAGGCTTTGCAGGCACTTTCTCCATAGCTATTACCACTGGTTTTTCCTCTTCTTCTGTTACCTTTTTCCCTTCTTCCAATGCGCGGAGAAGAGCTCTCTCCCTCTCTTCTGCAGGAATCTCCTTTACCACTTCCTTATAAAGCTTGCGTTCCTCTAATCTTTTCTTAATCAACAATTCCTTTTCTAATCTATCCAAGGTTCCGAGCATGGCCTGGCTTTTTGCTTCCTTTATTTCTTCTAACTGTTCTATCCCAATCGCCTCCTTTTGCTCTGTTTGCTCTTTCTTAATCTGCTCTATTAACTTAATTGCCTCTTTATTGGTGGGGTCAAACAATAATATCTTGCTCGCCTCATGTAATGCCTCACTAAGATTACCCAACCTGTAATATTTTAAAGCTTTCTCATATAAAAAATTAGCTACTAAACCGCCCGGATAAGCAAAGGATAGCCCTGTCTGCGAAAAGATTAACTCACCCACTATTAGTATGATGATTATCTTTCTTAACATCTTTTTATAAAAAAAGGGTCCTCTTCTTGCCTGACCCTTCCTTTAGTAAAGTATATAAATATACCTATTCGGTAAAATTCACATCAAATGAAGTCTCTCCGCCTAATAGGGTCTCTCCCCCATAATCCAAAAGAAGCCGAACTACATATCGACCTTTTCTCAAAGACTCCTTACAATCTACAGTAAATTTTCTACTGGTTTGGGGGAAGATACCTTCCTTATTGGAATTTACATCCATCTTAGCGGCAACCTTACCTTGTGCATCAACTATCTGAGCTGTTCCAAAAGGACGAATGAGGATATTCCCTGAATTTTGTATTATGTATTCTATCTGATAATGATTATCTTTTTTAACTACAGCGAGGGCAGCGAGTTTTGCTTCATATACAGATGTGCCTGCTACCTCAACCAATACAATTGTGCCTATCCTTACTCCAATGGTTAGCGTAGTCTGGTCTTTCTTTATTGGTTGAGGAGAAAGCATTTCAAAAAATATAACTCCATAATATCCTCCTTGTGCTTCGGGAGGAACCTTTACCTGAAATCTAACTAGCTGTTCCTGGTTAGGCGGGATATCGAATTCATCGGGCTTTATTTTAACCCAACTTCCCAGTGACCAGGGAGTTGAACCTAAAGGAACAAAGTCATTAGTTCCGTCGGGAAGATAGATTAGGTCCAAGACATAAGCCTTGATATGTATCGTGTCTTTGGGATTTGTATTGGTAATCGTAATGTAGCCGCTTTTTTTATCTCCTGGCTTAATGTTAAGACTCAACTTAGGGGGATCAACATTAAATTGGAATGCGAATGCATCTGAAATAAAAAAGAAAAGCCATAAAGAAAAAAAGAGAACAAAAATTAGTTTAGGTCTTCTTAATCTTTTCATTTTTAGAGCAACTCGGTCATTGTATAACGTATGACTGCGCGATAATTACCGGCGACCTGATTCTTTGGTATTAAGAGAGAATACTTAAACCTGAGCTTAATTTCACTGCCCCCAGAATCATTAGGGCCGCTGGTATAAACAAGAGAAGCGGTATCTGAAAAAGCGCTATAACTATCCTTATTATGAATAACCCCATCTCCCGTTAAAACCTCTACGACCTTCCATTTAAAATTTTCATCAGGAATATAATCCTCTCCGGATTTAAGTGGCTCGATAGTCTGAATCTTAAGATGCCAGGTCTTGGCATTATCTGACTTACAGGTAATCTCGTTATGATACACCCCCTTTTCCTGGACTTCCTTTGACTCCCCGATATTCATAAAACCGAAATCAATGCCATAAGCATCTACCTCTATCTCAAATACTGCGTAAGCAGGCTTATTTATAAAGATAAGGCTTATAAAAAAGGCTGTTGCTGCTAAATTTCCTTTCAAAGATAATCTCATCTTAAGGGCTTTCTGTCATAGTATAAACTAAGGCTCCGTTGTAATTACCGGCTGGAACGTTACCGGGAACATCTAAGGCATATCTAAGTCTAATATAAATCTCTTCGCCTTGGCCATCCAGCGGCCCGCTGTTATAAATCACTGTGGCTTTATCCTGTTGTAAGCCCTCCCACCCCTCTCTTTTGACGCCACTGCCATTTGTCCAAAATATCTGCCACTTAAGGCTATCTTTAGGCAGAGCAAAACCTCCTTGACCCACAATGTCTCCAATTACTGAGACTTTTAAATACCAGGTCTTTTTATTATTGGAAATACAGGTAATCTGATGGTAATGTCTTTCCGGATAAAGTTCTATCCATTTGCCTGGCTTTATCACTCCAAAATCAAGGCTGGCCTTATCCAAAGATAATCTAAAGGTTGCTCCTATTACCACAGAAGCAACCACATCCTGGAACCTCTGCTCAGCAGCATAAACCCCAGAAAAGGATAAAAAAAATACTACTACAAGGCTTACCTTTCTAATCATTTACCTGTTTTTATTTACCCGTTTTTAAATACAAAAGCACCTTCTTTAATTATAATCTACTATTATAATTCTTCAAGTAAAAATAACTTACCTGCTGCAGGCAAGGATGTGTACGGATAGAAAAGCAGCTCAGCAAAGAATAATCAATCTACGCCCATATATGAATGGTGCAGATTAAACACCTGTGGTCATTGTAAATATAATACTAGCAGAATAGCTTCCTGCAGGTAATGCTGGACCGTTACAGACCTGCCTAGTGCCATCCATAAATTTCCCCGAAGGAATGATGGCAAAGCTAAAGGTCATTAACGTTCCCCACTGCGTAGTAAGCAAGTGACTATCATCGGCCTTATATATCAGTATATCGCTTGT
>Ga0315279_10000243_pt1 | contig 118975 bp, 119 predicted proteins | sample YL17G06_20_MG_FD_203694 | JGI IMG/M metagenome (GOLD analysis project Ga0315279, IMG submission 203694) | Sediment microbial communities from Yellowstone Lake, YNP, Wyoming, USA - YL17G06_20 | ecosystem: Environmental > Aquatic > Freshwater > Lake > Sediment | place: USA: Wyoming | collected... | reverse complement strand
CTGGCGAACCGGCTGCCTGGGATGAATTGACACGGCTGGGCCAAGAGATCGGACGCGGCTGGCCGGCGGGCGTAAGCAGCGCCGACGTTCTTTCGGAGATGCGACGCTGATGGCCCGACCCTTTACCGTAGATGCGAGTGTTTTTCTCAACGCTTTCAATCCGTCCGAGGCGGGTCACACGGAAAGCCAGCGCGTGTTGGCCTGGCTGCAGGAACAGTCCACGCCCATCATCGTGCCGACGCTGGTGCTGCCCGAAGTGGCCGCCACCATCAGTCGCGTGCGGGGCGATGCGGCGCTGGCTCGCGATTTTGCGAGTGCCTTGAGCCGACTGCCCAATCTGGTGCTCGTCAACCTCGATCCGACGCTGGCCCGGCAAGCCGCCGAGGCCGCCGCTCAATACCGGCTGCGCGGCAGCGATGCGGTGTATGCCGCCGTCGCATTGCGTTTTGGCAGTGTGCTGGTGACGCTCGACCGCGAACAGCGGGAACGGTTGGATCAAGTTTTGACCAGCCGTTATCCGACTCAAGTTTTGGCTGAAATCAAGTGAGGAATATTATGGCGGTCGTAATGGTTGGACATATTGAGGTGACACCCGATGTGTGCGGCGGAAAACCGCACATTTCCGGTCACCGTATCACCGTGCAGGATGTTGCCATCTGGCACGAGCGGATGGGTCTCGATCCCGACGAGATCGCAACCGAGTCTAGTCTGGAATTGGGCGAGGTGTATGCTGCACTGGCTTACTATCATGATCATCGCGCAGAGATAGACGCGTTTATCCGCGCCGAGGAAGCGTTCATGGCCGAGTTGCGCCGCCATACGCCTTCCAAAGTGATGGAGAAGCTGCGTGCGCGGGCAAATTAGATTCTACATGGATGGACACGTGCCCACCGCCGACGCGATGACAAGGTCGAAGCTATTGCGATGAAGGTGGCCCGCGATCATGAAGTAGTCTGCGGTGCGATGGTGGAAGACGTGAGCGACCCGCAGTGCAAGATGGGCTTTGACCTGCGCTCGGTTCGGCCCGATGGCTCGGTGCGCTTTATCGAGGTCAAAGGCCGCGCCCGCGTGGGCGATCTGGAACTGACGCCGAACGAGTGGGCGCAGGCCAACAATCACCGAGACAAGTACTGGCTGTATGTCGTGTTTAATTGCGAAACGACACCGATCCTCAAGCGCATTGTTGATCCAGTAGGCTATGGCATCGGGCGACCTAAAGGTGAGGTCACGATTGATGCATCAGATATCGAGAGCCTGTCAGGCGAGTAGCCGACTCTGAAGCACACAGGAGGAATATCATGAGAGACGCTATGGATGTTCACGTCGAACGCGCCATCGTTCATATCGTGAATCACCGTCAGCAAAGGTTAGTGCTTTCAGAAGCAGAGTTATCGCTCCAGTCAGGATCAGAGTTCCAGAAATACTTGGATGACCAAGTCAAAAACGCGCTAGGTGACTCGGGGACTAGCGCGGCCAAGTTCGTTCCGGAAGGCGACGGCACTACCGCTTCACTGTGCCACGGCATATTGCGTGACACGGAACAGCTACTGGACTCGTCGCAGAAACTGGCTCAATGCCTGTTCAACGCCATGCGCACTGATAGGCGCATCACGCCGGGCAGTTTGGTCGTCTGCCTTTATACGGCGTCGAACTATAAAGCCAAGTTTCTGGCGCTGATCAAGATAGATCCCTCGGATGTGCTTGTACAAAAGGTCGAAAAGGATCGGCGTGGCCGCCGCATCGTGAGTTTCGACATCCGTGGAGACGCAATGCCGACAGCGCGCGAAAGGCTTCAGAAGGCGGCATTGATTCAGCCAAAGCGTAGAGGAGCTGACTACGACTTGCTCCTGCTCGATCGTCAGGTCGCCAAGGTTGCGGCAAACTTTTTTGCCAAGGACTTTCTGAACGCAGCGCCTGCACTGGATACATACGCACGTACGGAACGGTTTTACATCGGAACACAAATCGCTTATAACCGGTTGACCCAGCCCTCTGAGAAAGGTCAACCCGTTCTAACACCAGAGCAGGCCGATGTCTTGCTACAACAGATTGACGTCGCTCTGCAAACTCAGACTCTTAACACGAACGAGTGGGTCGCCAATCTCGATTTACCGGCTGAGGCAAAGCAGGTGATCACTGAAGAGGTAGTGAACCAACTCCCGGTCGATCGGCAATTCAATATGGACACAGAATATGCACAGAAAAAGTTGGTTAAAAAGTACCGGTTCCGTGGTGACTATGGCGTGTTGATTGAAGTGGAAGCCGATTATTACAAGACTGTAGTCACAAGTAGGAAAGACATCAAACGCCCAGACAAAACCGTCGTTACACAGTTGACTCTTGAAGTACCCAGTCTGCGATGGGTGAAAAAGTGATGACAGTTCAAGCAAATTGGCAAGATCCGGCCAGTCCACTTCTGAAACTGGCTACTGGGCTCAAGATTGACCCGAAGATACTTGGGGCGAGTGAGGATGCGGATAAGCTGCTCCTGCGACACGAGCATTTTCCGACTGAGATAGCCCGGCAGCTTTCGTTCGATGTTTTATGGCCTTTGGTCGAAACTTACGGTGCTGCGTTCACATTCGAGTTGTATCTGGGCAAACTCCTAGTGCTCAGGGTTGATGATCAACTCAGTGAGGCCAAGCTAGATGAATTTCGGCAGAAGACTGCGCGCACCCCGACCCTGATACTTGATCTAAAGCTGGACAAGACAACTCTGCTGGAATTGTGGGGCGTTGGGCACCCTCAGAATGCTGTCGTTAAACTGTTTTTATTCTCTGCTGCCTTGACCCGGGCGCTCAGTGCACCGCTGGAGCAAATCGAGCAAGACCTCCTGCGCGAGGCAAATGGCGAGCACAAGATTGTGATCCTTGTGCCAGAGCATGACATCTTCCTCGACGGCGACTACCTAGCTGTGGTTGGACGACCAGAGATTACGCAGTGGAGGATTTATCTCCCCAGTGCAGGTCCCAACCAAGAACGAGTCCGGCATGTACATGCTCAAGCCGAGTCCCTCAAGTGGACTTTTTTCAACCTGGACTTTCTCACGCCGCTGCAATTGGTCGTTTCGGAGCCGAGGGATAAAAGAAGGATTCGTCAAGACGATGCGCTCGCCTTGGCACTGTATGAGAAGCTCGTCGAGCTAAGTCTGATCTACACGGCTGATCAGACTAAAGCACCCAGGTCGGATTCCAAGTCGCCACCGTCTAGCCCTGAGGTGCCGGCATCAGATTCTAATGCGCTGAAGTCAGACCCCAAAACGGTTGCACCCGGCACTTGGCGCGCCACCTATACAGCAGAGAGTTATGTTTCCGAGGTCACATTTGGCCAGAAGGATGCGCTGAAAGAGGCCCTCGATGATCTGAATATCCAAACCTATCCGTGGGACTTGCCGCTAACCTTAGCGACTATGGCCTTGTGGGCATACACAGGTGAGCAAGATCGTGTGCTTGGGCGGTCAGATCGAATCCATGTACTGCAAGGTGTCATCGCACACAAGCTTCAGGGCAATGACCCATCTCTAAACTACCGCGAAATCGTGCGCCAAGCAGGACACCTCAAACAGGAGGTAGAATGGGGATGGGCGGCTTTCATCGAAGGCAAGCTGAATGCCTACTTTTCGCGTGTGCGTGATGTCGAACAGACTGTCGATGCGCTTGTTAAGAGCTTCAATGAACAAGTGCAGGCTTTGACAAAGACTTTGACCGACAGTGTCTTGGCCGCTGTCGGTGTGATCGTGGGGTCCTTTGTTGCGGCAGTGTTCAAGGACAAGTTTAACGCGGCTGTCTTTCAACTTGGTTTGCTGGTATATGCTTGCTACTTATTCTTCTTTCCTGGCCTACTTGGTTTGATCTCGACATGGCAGCGCTATCAAGATACTCTGCAGGCCTTCGAGAAACGCAAGACTGATTTCGGCAAGCGTTTGTTTCCTGATGAAGTAGACAAGATTGTAGGAACAACCGTCTCGAAGCGCGAAGATTGGTTCAAGAGGTGGTTCGCCGTTTCTGCAATCATCTATATGGTCGTGATCATTCTACTGGTGATGGCTGCCATGTCTGTGCCAGGAATAGTCGGAACCTCAACGCAAGTAAATGCCACGCCCATGTCACCTATTCCTACGCCAATACCGTGACCCTTGAGACCCAGAGCATTCTAGATCGCGTGTGAGATACCTAACCTGTAGATTGTGTCTGTGAGCAAACTGGGAGAACGATCCTATGAAACATTCGGCGCGCAAGAGATGCTCGCCCAACACGGCAGCAGCCCTCGCAAGTGGCCCAACATGCTGGCCTTCCTCGCGCCCGACCGCGAGCGGCTGGCCGAGCTGGAACAGGCCGTGCGCGATTGGCTGGCGTGGCAGTCTATCGTGGAAGAAAAAGAACAATTGAACCTGGATGCCGTTCAAGGCCGCCTGGCCGATAACAATGCCGGCAAGGCCAATGAAACTATCCAGACTCGCATCGGCGAAACGTATTGCCATTTGCTCGTCCCTACACAGGAAGGCACCCAACCGATAGAGTGGACGCGCGTGCGCCTGCAAGGACAAGAGTCAATCGTCGTGCGCGCATCCAAGAAAATGCGCAACGACGGCCATCTCATTACTGAGTGGTCGGCTGCATTGTTGCGGCACGAGCTGGAACGCCTGCTGTGGAAGGATCAGCCCCATATCGGCATCAAGCAACTGTGGGAGTATTTGTGCGAGTACATTTATCTGCCGCGCCTGCGGGATGAAGCCGTGTTGCTGAATGCGATCAGGCAGGGTGTTGGCTCGACAACCTGGAAGGACTTTTATGCTTTTGCGCTGTCGTACGATGAAGGCAAAGGGCGGTATCTTGGGCTGGTCACGGGTCAAATCCCGCAGGTCATTCTGGATAATCTCTGCGTGCTCGTCAAGCCCGAGGTAGCCGAGACCCAATTGGCGCTTGAGTCAAAACCCAAGGTAGAGGCTGTCACACCACCAGAGGGTGGCGAGTTGCCTGTCACGATACCCGCGAAAGAAGGCAAGGACGTAACCCCACCTCCACCGCCGCCACCTGCCAAGCTGACTCGCTTCCACGGCACTGTCGTGCTGAATCCTACACGCATTGGACGTGATGTTGGGCAGATAGCCGAAGAAGTCATAGCGCACCTGTCCGGCCTGGTTGATGCGCAGGTGAACATTGTATTGGAAATAGAAGTGCAAGCGCCAAATGGCATTCCCGAGCAGACCGTGCGCACCGTCAGCGAGAACTGTAACACCCTCAAGTTCAAAGGCCATGAGTTTGAGGAGGGGTAGCTCGTGAGTGCCAAGATCAGCCTCATCAGCCAGCCGCAACGGTTGCTCATCGAAAATAGGTTCTTGTCCCATCACCCGGAGCTAAACTGAAATGGGGTCATTTCGCAACAACTGTTTGCTTGAACCGGTGCGCGGCACTGTCGCCAATCTGATGGCGAGCCACGATGTTACCGTGACACTGCGAGCCAACCTATGAACTACACCCAACACATCCTCATAGGAGTCGGCGCAGCTGGGCTGACCGTCCTGGCCGGTCGAGCCATAGGCCTCCCCCGCCCCGCTGCGACCACCCTGCTCACAGGTGCCGCCGTAATCGCCGCTGGTGCGATTGCGGTAGACATTGACCATCCCAGGTCATTTGTCAGTTCTGGACTTCCTCTCGAGATCCTCGATAGACTCTTGCCTTTGGTTGTGCTTGTCGCCGTGCTGGCGGCCGCGTTGCTGGCAGGTCATGACAAAGGCTTGACGGGCTTGCTGCAGACATCGTGGGTCAAGTTGACGCTGACGGTCGCCGGGCTGGCTCTTTGCTTGCCGCGCCACGGCCCGCGACCCGGGCGTTGGGTGTGCGCACGCCGCCGGCCGAAAAGACACGCAGGTCATCAGGCAAAATGAGGACACCCAAGCCAAGCTGGTCTCCCAGTTTGGTCAGTTGATGCACGCGACAGCCTGGTGTGCAGCCCGCACAACGAGCGCCAAAAAAAGTCAAACGGGCCTGGCATTTGTCATCGGGTTGAGCCCGCAGGCAGGGCGGCACAACCACCCCCTTCCGCTCTGTGCTGAGAAACCTGGGCCGGAAAACCCGGTTGAGGGTCTCGGTTCCGACCATGTTCAGGTGATACTCGACGCGGCGCCGGCCGCAGAAAATGACATCCTCTCGCCGGCGATAGTGGGGATGAACTTTTGTAAGATAGTGTTCGACCTGGGGCGTGTAACGGCCGAGTGCCGCTTCACTGCGAGCTTTTAACCAGGCGGCAAACGCCATTGTTGTTGCCACACGGATTTCCCTGAAGGTCTTTCCGGGTCTGAAAACTGGCAAGCAGAGTCCCGAACTTGCCGAAGGGGGCAAACGCTGCTTCCCCAACAAGTTGGGGAGTCCAATGAGCGAGCATGCTCGTCGAGTCCGAGCCGCAACACACAGTCCCGGCAACCTTTGCCCGGGGCAACATCTCGGTCGCTGCACTGCCGCTGGCATTTGTTTTTTCCTCATAAGCGGCGTAAAATAACTGGCGGAGAATCAAGATGAGCACAGCCACTCACACCCGCCACCGTCCCTATTTCTTTTGGGATTATGACATCAGCGAGGAACAAGTGCGCGACCTGGTGCGTAACGGTAGCCCAACTGAAAAGGCCTGGGTCGTTGGGCGCATCCTCGAGCACGCCACGTGGAGCGACATCTGGCGTTATCTTACCGTGGCCGACATTCGAGATAGCCTTCCGCACATTCGCTTCCGTCACCCTCAAGATCGAGACCATTGCTTCGGGTTCGGCAGTTTCAGCATCTCCCCAACACAATGCCGCCGCTGGCACTCCCCGAACTCCAGGTCTTCATTATCTCTCTGGCAGACCGCCTGCTAGACCAGTCACGGCCACCAGAGAATAGTTTCTAGTCTTGGCGTGACAACACCTCCGCCCAGCCCAACCCCCAGCCCGATACCGCTCGTGCCCTGGGGCAGCGGATTACAGTTGATATCCAAATCGAATGTCGGCGGCCTGAAGCAAGTCGCGCAACTCAAAGGCCTGTTCGGCCCGGACAGCATCCAGTGGGCCTGGCTGCCCGACCATTCGCCGCTTCTGGCGGTGCAGACCTGGCCGGTGCACGCGCTGGTAAAGCCGGCGAGCGAGGGCCTCTTTGCCGGGGCACTGGACATTAGCAAAATTCCGTCGTTTGGCGATCGGCTGAAATTTCGCTAGAGTGTTCTCTTCGGCGTTTGGTCGGAGGGCGATCACCGGGATTGGAACGCCATTCGCGCCTGGGCCGAGAGCCTCCGCCCGCTGCTGCTCCAGTAGGTTGTGTGGGAAAGCACCCGCCCCCGATCTGTTCGTAGATCGGGGGCGGGGCCCTGAAGACGAAGCGATGAAGGCGACGGGCGGCACATGACCCTTGCAAAATCAGTGGAACCGTTCGCACGAGCATCTGCTGATTGGCACACTAACGGAGCGATGATAAGCCAAGATGAAATCGGCACTCAAACTGCTCAAATATCTAAGGCCTTACTGGCACTGGGTCGCGCTGGCGCCCGTGCTGATGTTGGTCGAAGTCACCCTGGACTTGATGCAGCCGCGCATGGTCGAGCGCATCGTAGACGACGGCATCGCACGCTTGAACATGCCGCTGGTCGTTCAGACCGGCTTGGCGATGATCGGCCTGGCGATGATCGGCGCGCTGGGCGGGATGACCAACGGCATTTGCGCGGTGACGGCGGTGCAGGCTTTTGGCGCCGACCTGCGCGAGACGCTCTTCCGCAAGGTGCAAACCTTTTCATTCGGCAATCTCGATGAGTTAGAGACCGGGCAGCTCATCACGCGCCTTACGAATGACGTCACCCAGGTTCAAGAGGCTATCCAGATGCTGCTCCGCATTATGGTCCGAGCGCCATTCCTGATGATCGGCAGCCTGGTGATGGCGATTATCACCAGCCCGCAGTTGGCTTTTCTGCCGCTCGTCCTGATGCCGATCGAGTTGGCCGCGGTGGTGTGGATCGTCAACAAGGCAACGCCCATGTACACCGTGGTGCAAGAATGGCTCGACGCGCTCAACGGCGTCATGCAGGAAAACCTGGCGGGTGTGCGCGTGGTCAAGGCATTTGTGCGTGCGCAGCACGAGCAAGCGCGCTTTGGGGCCACGAACGACAAGTTGATGAATCAAACCATCCACGTCATGCGCACCATCGCCGTGACCCAGCCGTTCATGATGCTGACGATGAACCTGGGGGTGGCCGGAGTCATTTGGTTTGGCGGCCTCCAGGTGACGCGCGGCCACATGCACGTTGGGCAAATCATCGCCTTTGTCAATTACTTGATGACGACGCTCTTTTCGCTGATGATGGTGAGCGCGATGGTCATCCAACTGGCACGCGCCTTGGCCTCCGCCGAGCGAATAGGTCAAGTGCTGGATACACAACCCAAGGTGCAAGATCGGCCTACAGCGACAAGTTTTGCGCCGCAGGGCCGGGTCGCTTTCGAGAATGTCACCTTCTGTTATGACGGCGACACGGCTGCCCCCGTGCTCAAAGACGTCAGCTTTGTCGCCGAGCCGGGACAGACGGTGGCGCTCTTGGGCACCACGGGCACGGGCAAATCGTCGCTCGTGCACCTTATCCCCCGCTTTTACGATGTGATCTCAGGGCGCGTGACGCTGGACGGGATTGACGTGCGCGACATAGATCAAGCCGCGCTGCGCCATCACATCGGCATCGCGCTGCAAGAGACGGTGCTATTCAGCGGCACCATCCGTGATAATATCCGCTACGGGCGGCCCGACGCGACAGATGACCAAGTCATCGCCGCCGCCCAGGCCGCACAGGCGCACGACTTTATCTTGTCCTTCCCCGATGGCTATGACACCGTGCTGGGCCAGCGCGGCGTGAACCTCTCGGGCGGACAAAAGCAGCGCATCGCCATCGCGCGGGCGCTCTTGCTCAAGCCCACCGTGCTCATCCTGGACGATAGCACCAGTTCGGTGGATGTCGAGACCGAGACCAAGATTCAAACGGCGCTGGCAGAGGTGATGCGCCATCGCACGAGTTTCGTCATCGCGCAGCGCATCAGCACCGTGCTGAACGCCGACAAAATCCTGGTGCTGGACGAGGGACAGATTGCGGCGCAGGGCACGCACGGCGAACTGTTGGCGTCGAGTCCGATTTATCGTGAGATTTACGAATCGCAGTTGGGCAACGGAGTGATGGCGCATGGCTGAGCAACGACGCAACGGACAACGCAGTGTACAAAATCAGCCGCCCCCGGTCCTGGGCTTTCGACCGGGCGGCGGGCCGATGGGCATGTTAGGAGATACGGAAAAAGCCAAAGACCGGCGCGGCACGTTGGTGCGTCTGTGGGGCTATTTGCAGCGCCAACGCCTGGCCTTGATCGGCACGGCGATCCTGGTACTCGTCACTTCAGTCGTAGACTTGCTCGGCCCATTTCTGATGGGCAAAGCGATTGATGTCTACATCGGCCACGGTGATCTGCCCGGCCTGGCACGCCTGATCGAGGCGATGATTGCCACCTACGTCGCGGCGTCGGCGGGGACCTGGCTGCAAACCTACATCATGGCCGACGTGGCGCAGCGAGCCGTGCGCGACCTGCGCCATGATCTGTTCACCGGATTGCAAACGCTCTCGCTGCGCTTTTTCGACCAGCACTCGCACGGTGAGCTGATGAGCCGCCTGACGAATGACGTGGAAAACATTAGCAACATTCTCACCACCAGCGCGACCCAGTTGCTCGCCAGTGTGTTCGGCCTGGCCGGCGTGATCGTCATGATGTTCGCCGTCAACGTACCGCTGGCCATGGTCAGCCTGATCGTCATACCGCTGACGTACGCGCTGACCCGGTTTGTCGCGCAGCACACGCGCCAGGGGTTCCGCGAACAACAGCAAACGCTCGGCGCGCTGAACGGCATCATCGAAGAAACGATCACGGGGCAACGCGTGGTCAAGGCGTACGTGCGCGAGCAAGCCGCGGTGAACGAGTTCGAGGGGGTCAATCGCCGTCTGCAACGCGCCGCCACCCGCGCACAAATCCTGGCCGGGTTCATGGGGCCGTTGATGAATATGGTGAATAACCTGAGCCTGGCGGTGGTGGCGGGTACGGGTGGCTGGCTGGCATTGCAAGGACTGGCGACCGTGGGCACCATCGCCACTTTTGTCAACTATGCCGGGCGTTTCTCCCGCCCGCTGAATCAGATCGCGCAACTATTCAACTCGATTCAATCGGCCCTGGCGGGCGCGGAACGTGTCTTTGAGACCATGGATGAGCCGCCCGATCTTGACGCGCCGGAGGCGCAGGCCCTCACACACATCACGGGCGATGTGGCCTTTGAGGATGTTTCCTTTAGCTACGAAGCGGGCGTGCCCGTGCTCAAACACGTGAGCCTGCACGCCGAGCCGGGACAGATCATCGCGTTGGTCGGACCGACGGGCGCGGGCAAGACGACCATCGTCAATTTGCTCACTCACTTTTATGACATTGTCGGCGGCGCGATCCGTATTGATGGGCGGGATGTGCGCGAGGTCAAGAAGGATGACCTGCGGCGCAAGCTGGGCCTGGTGCTCCAGGACAATTTCCTGTTTGCCGACACGGTCATGGAGAATATTCGCTATGGGCGGCTCGACGCAACCGACGAGCAGGTGATCGCCGCCGCTCAACTGGCGAACGCCGATCTGTTCATCCACCGCCTGCCGCACGGCTATCAGACCGCGCTCACCGAGCGCGGCAACAACCTGAGCCACGGCCAGCGGCAGTTGCTCGCCATTGCACGCGCCGTTCTGGCCGATCCCGATATTCTCATTCTCGACGAAGCGACAAGCAACGTGGATACACGCACCGAAAAGCACTTGCAAGAAGCGCTCATGCGGCTGATGAAAGGGCGCACCAGTTTTGTCATCGCCCACCGCCTGAGCACCATCCGCGATGCCGACCAGGTGCTTGTCATCAACGACGGCGAGGTCATTGAACGCGGCACGCACGAAAGCTTGCTGGCCCAACGCGGCTTTTACCGTCGTCTCTACATGAGCCAATTCAAGGGACAGGCGCAACCGGCAACAGTCGCATGACCGAGGGCGTACAGGCCCCAAGGCCCCAGCAATCCAAACGCGCCCATTGCCCGGGCGCGTTTTTTGTTTCTGCTTTTCTATCAACCAGCACATCTGCCGCCGTCCTCATTGAATCTTCGAATCTTTACAAGGCGGTGATACTTTGACGACCGCGTGATATAAAAGGTGCGACCGGATTCGCAGTTGTAGACACCACCCTGGTGGCCAGACAAGATGCGGGGCGAGACATCCGGATCACGCAAGTCCCATAGTCGAGCAGTCTTGTCCTCGCTGGCGCTGACCAACCAACGCCCATCAGGGCTGAAGGCGACAGCCTTGATCCGCGACCTGTGACCTCGCAAGATGCGGGGCGAGGCGGCAGGGTCAGGTACCGTCAGATCCCATAGTCGGATGGTCATATCACCGCTTGCAGTGGCTAGCCAGTGCCCATCGGGACTGACACCAATGGCAAAGATGCCTTTCTCGTGGCCGCGCAGAAAGCGAGGCGCAACAGCCGGGTCGGGTGCACGCAAGTCCCACAAGTAAGCGGTCGGACCATAATCGTTGGTGACCAGCCAGTGCCCATCGGGACTGAAGACAATGGGCCAAACAGCACCCTCGTGGCCGACCAGCACCCGCCCACCCACACTGGATAACGCCATACGCAAGGCTTCTTCAGCCAATGGCTCAGCTGGTTCATTCACTCGTAGCGTGGTACTGAGTGCTTCAACGGCCCAAAGCAAACTGCGCTGAGGATATTGGTTCAATGCGACCTGCGCCTGTGCCCCCAGTTGGCGAGCAAACATAGCGCGGGTTTGTCGTTGCGCCGCGTCACGTTGCACGAGAGCAACCGCTTCGGCAGTGGCACGAGCGTGGGCTTCGACCTGCGCCGTGGCAGCCTGTTGAGCGACCTCAGTGCCTTGCCGTTCTGCTAACCCTAGAGCACAAGTGGCGAGGGCGACTTGTCTGTACGCGTCCTGGGATTTGCTCAAGGCCCAGAAGCTCAAAAGTCATCACAATTGACACAACGATAACACCGACGAGTAAACTGTTCCGCCACTGCTCGCGGGTGACACGCTCTCGCTGAGTGGACCGTGGATCGCTGGTCATTGCTGCCTCCGGGTGTAGACAAGCTGTACATAGGGATTGTAGGCCAATCAGGCCAAAACACAAGATCCGCTCGGCATTCCCCGCTGACTTTTGTGCTATAATGAGCGCAGACCGAACACTTGTTTCCTTTCGGGTTGAAGTGAACTAGGGGCGACATTTACCTTGAACTCAACATCGCGAATATCCACGATCTCGAACGCCAGAAAGAAATATCTTTCCTTGTGGATACCGGCTCCACGCGCGCCTGGATTCCGAAAAAGATCGCGGATGAATTGGGCATTCAACCTGTTGGCAATGTCTCCCTTGAACTGGCCGAGGGTAGTGTCAAAGAGCTTCCTATGGTTTCTGCCTGTTCGACTTTGGAGGAGAAACGGTCGCTGGAAATGTTGTCATTGGACAGCCAGAATGTGAGCCAATTGTCGGGACACATGTCCTTCAAGATTTTCGCCTTGTCATAGACGTGGAGCGGCATACGGTATCGCGAGTACGAGCAATGAAGGCGAAATCGGTGGCCGTATAGGGTTATGGCTAGATCGAGTTCCAAATCACCAACATCCAAAAGCAGATCCCGCACGGGCGGCAGGCGGAAAACGCAGCGCCCGGCGACACCGGCTATCAATCTGACGCTTGACCAGAAGCTGGACATTCTCGGCATCGCGCTCGTCGCTCTGGGCGGCTTTACGCTGCTGAGCAAGCTTTCGCTCAACCAGGGCAACCTCACCAAGCCCTGGCTCGACTTTTTGAGCCGGGCGTTTGGATGGGGTGTGTATTTTGTGCCGCTGGCCTTGCTCGTCGTCGGCGGATGGTTGCTCTTGCGCAGCTTTGAGCGGGTGCCCAAGCCATCCATTGAGCAGGGCGTCGGGTACCTACTGGCGTTGCTGGTGAGCCTACTCACGTTACAAGTCATTGCCATCGTCTACCCCGGCGGCGACGTCGAGTCCATCATTGAAGCAGGCGCGGGCGGTGGGAGCATTGGTGAGTGGCTGCGGGAGACGCTCGTCACGGGCATTGGCGCCGTTGGTACCGGCATGTTGATGCTGGCATGGTGGCTGGTGGCGCTGGTGATGTGCCTGGGGTTGACACCGAGCCAGTTGCTCAGGCCTCTCCTGGCCCTGGTGGCACGGCTGCGCGGCCAACGAAAAGGGCCTGCCGCGCCGCTCGTCATCAAAAACGGCGGCTCTGCTGCGCGCTCGGCGGCCCGGCCGCCGGCGGATGCGACGGCGGGCGAGCCGCAAAAGCGTATGCGACCGCAGGCTCCAGGAGTTGCCTCAGCGCACATCCTGGGCGATTCGCCGGCCGGGCCGGCCGGGCCGCTGTATCGGACGGCACCCGTGCCACAGGTGGTGTGGGAGTTGCCCAAGCTTGAAGATATTTTTGAGTTGGGCGGCGATTCGGCGATCCCCGAAGATGACTTGCGGATCAAGGCGAACATCATCGAAGAGACGCTGCATCACCTGGGTGTCGAGGGCAAGGTCATCGAAGTTAATCGCGGGCCGGCCATCACACAGTTTGGCGTGGAGCCGGGCTTTATCACGTCGCGCGACGGCAAGCAGACCAAAGTCAAAGTCTCGCGCATCACGGCGCTGGCCGACGACCTGGCGCTGGCGCTGGCAGCCAGGACGATCCGCATCGAAGCGCCGGTGCCGGGGCGCAACATTGTCGGCATCGAGGTGCCCAACGCCGAGACTGCGTTGGTCGCTTTGCGAGACGTGATGGAGTCCGAGAGTTTCGGCAAGGTCAAAGGCAAGCTGGCGATTGCGTTGGGTCAGGACGTGTCTGGCCAGCCGGTGGCCGCCGACCTGGCTGCGATGCCGCACTTGCTCATCGCCGGGACGACCGGCTCCGGCAAGTCGGTGTGCGTCAACGCCGTCATCGCGTGCTTGCTCACGCGCAATACGCCGGACGATTTGCGGCTGCTGATGGTGGACCCCAAGCGAGTGGAGCTGACGATGTACAACGGCATCCCGCATCTGATGAACCCGGTGGTAGTTGAACTCGAGCACGTCGTGCGCTTCCTGCAAGCGGTGACACGTGAGATGGAGAGTCGTTACCACAAATTCGCCAAAGCCGGCGCGCGGAACATTGACGATTTCAACCAAAAAGTTGCGGCGCAAGGCGCGGCGCAAAAGGATGTGCCCGAAGGCGTGGAGCGGTTGGAAAAGCTGCCCTATATCGTGGTGATCATTGACGAGTTGGCCGACTTGATGATGCTGGCCCCGGACGAGACCGAGCGGACGATCTGCCGCCTGGCGCAGATGGCGCGCGCCACGGGCATTCACCTCGTCCTCGCCACGCAGCGCCCGTCGGTGGATGTGGTGACGGGCCTCATCAAGGCCAATTTCCCGGCGCGGATTTCGTTCGCCGTCGCCTCGTCGGTGGATAGCCGCGTGATTTTGGATGGCCCCGGCGCGGAAAAGCTCTTGGGACGCGGCGACATGCTGTTCGTCTCGCCCGAGTCGGGCCAGCCGGTGCGCTTGCAGGGTTGCTACGTCTCCGACAAAGAAATCCTCAAACTCACGCGCTACTGGAAGGGGACACGCGGCACGACGGATGCTGCGCCGGTCTCTGGTATTCCTGTTGCGGAACCTACCCCGCCGGTTCAGCAGCCGTTGTGGGAAGATATGCGCGCGGCGGTGGAAAAAGCCAAGGGCGTGCAGGAAGATAATTTGCTGGGGCGTGCCATCGAGGTCGTCAAGCTGCAGCGGCGCGCTTCCATCTCGCTCTTGCAGCGCAAGCTGCAAATCGGTTACACGCGCGCCGCGCGGCTCATTGACCTGATGGAGCAGAAGGGCGTGGTCGGCCCGGTCATGCAAGGCGAACGCTGGCGCGAAGTGCTCGTCGCTCCTCCAGGCGGTGTGCCAGACACGGGCGATGAAGAGTTTTGACGAATTGGGTGATCAGTTACTTGGTCAATCAGTCACTCGGTCCCTCAGTTACTTGGCCGGCTAGTTGACCGAGGGACTGATCACGGGTTGACGGATTGACTGGTTGACTGCCCCCGTTCGACAATCGCCTTGAGCCTCCGCTCAAACTCGCCACGTGGCAGGAGCACGCGGCGTCCGCAGGTGAGGCACTTGATCCCAATGTCCGCGCCCAGCCGGACGACGCGCCACTCGTAACCCCCGCACGGATGTGGTTTCCTCATTCGGACGATGTCGTTGAGCGCAATTTCGACTGGCATAGTTTCCCCGTGCCGGGTGTTGCGTAACGGAATACGCAACACGCGCAATGTTACTTTGCTACATTGACCTCGCCCAGAACCATCTGATCTTTAGATGTGCCGCGCACTTGCAGCCGCACGTTGTCAAACCCGTACAGCCCCACGGCAATGCGATAGCGTCCTGGCGCAGCGTCCAATGGAATGGCGACGCCGTAACGGTCAATAATGGTTTGCCCCGGCTGCCAGATCGTGGTGGGAACAAGCCCGCCGCCCGGCTCGCGATCCGCTTGCGCCACAATGCGGTCGTCCGCACCGAGAAGGTGGACGAAGATTTTGTAGCGCGCAGTGATCAACGTCGGGGTTTGCCAGAACAAGGCCAGTTGAACAATGTCGCCGGGGGCGAAGGTGTCTCCAACCCGTGAATAGCCGCGCAGTTGGATGGCATCGCCGAATTGAACGTCGAGCGGGTGATCGGGTTGACTGGACATGGCGGTGGGCACAGCATATACCGCCAGCCGCACCGTGCCGAACCAGTCCTCGGACGCTTTGTAGGTGTTCGCGTCCAGCCATCGCTCGACGTAGCGGTTCGGGTCGGGTTCAGATTCGGCCCAGTACAGCACGAACAGCCGTTTGTAACGCGCTGTGATTGAGATCAACTCGCTTGCCGCGGATTCTGCCGTCACCGGGCGGACACGGGCCAGCGGAAAGACGTTGGAATCATCGCGGTGGTAATAGGTGAATGTCTCCCATTGGTTGGGCGCGTTAAGCAGGATTGCGTCGCCCGCTCGCGCGTTTTTCTGGATGCTTTGCGCGATGCCCCGATAGTTATCACGCGCGTAGGCTGGGTCAAAGTAAAGATTGGAAAGCGACCGGACCGTGAACAGGGCCACGAAAATCAGCAGCAAGATCACGAGTGTCTTCCAGAACTGGGCCGGCGAGCCGGGGCCTTTTCCCAGCTCCTTGAACGGCACGACATTGCTTGCTGTGCGCCAAGCCGTCACGATGCCGCGCGCGAATAGCAGGCAGAACGCTGGGCTGCACACGAGCAAGAACTTCACATAGGCTTCCTTGTAAAGTCCAACGGCAAAGATGAGGGCGACGGGAACGAGCCACCCAGCGAGAAGGAAGACCGTAGAGCGTAAAGCGTAGAGCGTAGAGCGTGTTCCATGTTCCGTGCTCCGTGATGGCAGGATTGAGACGAGCACAAAGAGGCTCGCGATTCCCAATGCCGTCGTAACCTGTGTGGTTAGGATGGTGCGGCCAAAGACGAACCAGCGGAACGTGTCGAGCAGCGCCGGGCCGAGTTGGTACGCGGGCGCGGGCGATTTCCATTCCGGAAGACGTTGCAGCGGCACGCCCAGCCATGGCAGGTACAGCACGAGGATGGCAGCTTGTAGCGCAAACCATGTCGCCCATCTGCGCCATCCCTCGCGCCGAACCGCCAACCACACAAGCGCAACAAGATTATGCACGACTAGGACGAATGGGAAAGCATAGTGGGTGTACATCCCGGCGGCAGCCGTCAGCACATAGCCAATGTAAGGCACGCTTCGCGTGGCATCTTGCCCTACACATCGCAAGAGCAGGTACGTCGAGGCGGCGGCCCAGACGGCCAGCAGCACATACATCCGCGCTTCTTGCGAGTAATATACCTGGAACGGATTGAGCGCGGCGACGAACGCTGCGGCGAGCGCGGTAGACTCATCAAACAGTTGGCGACCCAGCAGGTAGACTAGCCAGACGAGGATGACGCCGAGCGTAGCGGACAGGCTGCGCAGCGCAAACTCGCTTTCGCCAAAGACGCCGCGCCAAAAGTGGAGCGTGTAATAATACAACGGCGGGTGAATATCACCGACGGCAGCGGCGGTGATGAGCGGCAAGCTGCGCTCGGCCACGCGTGCCGAGTTGCCTTCGTCGTACCAGAACGATTGCGCGTCGAGCTGGAAGAATCGCAGCGCGGCAGCGAGGGCAAGAATGGCAAGAAGAATCCAGAGGGTGCGTTTCATTGCCCTATACTTGTCGGTTGCTCTGCCGAATCCTGCGAAGACAAAGGCTCAATGCCGACCATCGTCTTACTGCGCGGAACATAGTACAGCCGATATGCCAGCCCTGCGATTAGCGCATTGTAACTCCGTCGCGACACCTCGAATTTCAAAACATTGATCTGGTAATAATACCAAGTCCTAACCGACCCTCTCCTAGTCATTCTAAATGTTTTCTGGATCAGTCCCTCAACCGCAATGACCTGCCTTGCCCAGATGTCGGCGATGATTCTGACGACACGTAACAGCGCATAGAGGGCTAAGGCTCCTATCGCTCCCAAGGTGATCAGGACAATCACTGTAGTCACCAGGTCATACTTCTCGGAGACGAATCTCATGGCAAAGATCAATGCTATGCCAATCAGGGCTAAACTCTCTAAGGAGTGGCGTAACATCAGACGCAAGAGCGGCCGGACTTGATCATCCGCCAACCTTCCCCTGCGATTGTCCACGATTGCTTCTAGACTAGAACCGTTTGCATGGGCCAATATATTGCGCAAGTCGGGCGAGGTTTGTTGCTCTCCGGCAGCGAGTCTCTCCGCCGATAGCAGCCAGCCTGCGCGCGGTAGATAAAAGAGTTGATAATTGCCGGGCAGCAAGTTTAGTCTACCGGCAGGCTTCAAGCGGCGTCCTTCGACCTCGGCGATATAGTTCTGCTCATTCCACGTAATTTGGCCCTCAGCCTGTTCAATTCGTTCTGTGAGCCATTCACGCCGGGCCAGGATAAAGCGCACTATGTATAGCAGCGCGAGCACACTCGCGACACTGCCGACCAGACTCATCAGGGTAAAGAAAATCCAAACAAAAGCCGGTTCACTGGCCAAGTAGGGTTGGAGTTTCACGAGCGCTACCACACCAAAAATGCAGAATGCCAACCCAACGATCAGAACAGGCACTGGCACAACGAAGCTGTCCAAGCGCAAGGAACCGAGCCGGGCGTGTTGCTCAGGCGTTATCTCGCCCATCCGGTTTGCGGCAATCACATCTGGGTCAGTCAGGCTATATCGAGACGAGTGTTTCATGGCGGTGGTCAGTCATCGGCGGTCTGTAGCTTTGACAGAATCTCCGGCCCATGCTCCGTGATGGCGATGGTGTGCTCGAACTGGGCGGAGAGCGATCCGTCTACCGTGACGACCGTCCAGCCGTCTTTGAGCATTTCCCATTCCGGCAATCCGGCATTGATCATCGGCTCGATGGTAAAGACCATGCCGGGGCGAAGGATAGGGCCATGTCCCGCCGGGCCGACGTGTGACACCGAGGGCGGCTCGTGCAGCTCCCGTCCGATGCCGTGCCCGCCCCACTCGCGCACGACGCTATAGCCGTGAGATTCTGCATGAGCTTGAATCGCCGCGCCGATGTCGGACAGCCTCCGCCCCGCTTGCGCCGCGTCAATGCCCAGGTACAGACATTCTTGCGTCACCTTCATCAACTGCTGCGCTTCGGGCGCGGCTTGTCCGACGGCATACGTCACGCAAGCGTCGCCGCAGTAGCCCTTGTACTTTAATCCGATGTCTACGGCGACAATATCGCCTTCGCGCAGCACGCGCTTATCGGGCAGGCCGTGGCAGATTTCATGGTTCACCGAAGTGCAGATGACACCAGGGAAGGGTGGATGGCTGGGCGGGTTTCCGCGGTAGCCCTTGTAGAGCGGCTGCGCGCCCTGACTCTTGAGGTACTCGGTCGCCAGGCGATCCAGCTCGCGCAAGCTGATGCCGGGGCGGACCGCTTCAGCCAGCCGGGCAAAAACTTGCGCCACGATTCGCCCCGCGTCGCGCATCGCGGCGATTTCGCGCGGACTCTTGAGTTCGATGGCCCAGTTTTCTTTCGTCATATAATTCGCTCAGTTATGCATCACTTGGTTGCATACGCTTTGATCGCCTCATAGGCGGGCAGCGGCGTAAAGTCGGGGTCTACGATGCGAAAGTAATACTTGGCCTGGTTGCGCTCGTGCTCGTCCGCCGGCTTGAAGAACCACGTGAACGCCACGCCCACCCACGGCCACTCGGCGCGGATACGCTGGTACGCGCGCACGAGATATTCGCCCTGCTGCTGTTGTGTCACCTGCCCAAACGCGCCCCACTGGATGATCTTGGGGTCGTTCGGGATGGCGTTCCAGCCGACTTCGGCGATCCAGATGGGCTTGCGCTCGTCGCCGTTCCTGACCATCACGTCGCGCAGGTACATGGGCCGTGAAAAGTTGGTGATGTTGAAGCGCAGCCGCCGGTCGGTGGGACCGGAGCCGAGTCCGTAATCGTTCACGCTCAAGATGTCAAAGCAGCGGCCTGCGCCCGCATCGTACATTCGCTGCAAAAAGATGAACTCGTTCATGGCACCCGGTGGAAAGCGGCCCAGATCGAGCGTCTGGCCCAACGCGCCAGAAACGATCACTGCGTCCGGGTCAACCGATTTGGCGCGTGCGTAAGCGGCGCACAGCAAGCGCGTGTAGGCTTCCGGGTCAACGCCGCAGGTGGGGCAACTGCCCCATTCGGGCGAGAGGTTTGGCTCGTTCCAAATTTGCAGATAGCGCAGCCGGCCCTTGTAACGGCGCAGCACCGCCTCGACAAAGTCCGCATAGTCGGCGACGTTATCCGGCGGGGCGAACGCCCCATGCGTTTCCGTCACGGCGCGAGTCCAGGCCGGGGGACTCGTGAGCCGTGCCATGACTTGTACGTTGTACTGGCTCGCCAGGTCAATGATGTTGTCGTATTTGGCCCAGGCATCCACGCCCTTTGGGTCGTTGCGGCGATCTACAAAATCGCCTTTGGCCGTGATCTCAATGTCGGCCCAAGCGAACTCTTGGCGAATCCAGCGAAAGCCCGCCTCGGCAATCATTTGCATTTGCCGCTCGCGCTTGGCCGGCTCGACTTCCTGCTCGAGGAAAGTGTTGACGCCGAACGGGCTGACGCCGGACGCGAAGTGGGCAATCTGTACATCCGGTCGCGTATCGGGCTGGGGGCGTGTCCAGTTGGTGGCGTACTGAAGCAAGCCGCGCGCCTGGCCGAGTGTCTGCTCTTCGCCGGTGACCTCGAAGGCGAATCGGCGCAATGGCGCGCGAAACGTCCACACCAATACCAGCGAGATGAGAACGAACACGAGAATCGTAAGAGAGAGCCTCAAGTAGCGCATTGAAGAATCCCATAGCAAGTGGCTGAGCTTGCGACGAGCGCAAGCAAGAATATCAGCAAGATGCCCGTCTTCTTTCGAGTTGTCATGTAGGTGCCATCTCGCACCCCCAACACAACCTACCTCAACGTATTGGAGGCACGGATTTCCACGATATAGTTCTTGTCGCCCCTCGTTCCTCGAAACTGGTATCTTCCTTGTCCAAAATGAACAGAATAAAGCGCAGTTTCACAACAGTAAGCAATGATGATCTGGTCAAAATCGGGGCCGACCTTCTGTCCATCATACATCACGAAATACTTGCCACCTTTCTGAGCCACAAAAATCAACTTGCCAGCCAAACTATACGATGCGTGAGCTTTGTCCAGCCCATAAAGATGTCGAACATCCTTCCCATCATAAACGATGGTGGCTGGATTTTCGTTTGCAATCTCCCAAGCCACTTTGCCGCCAATGTTCTGGAGGAACATATGAAGCCAGAGTGTGTCACCTACACCGATTAAACTCTTGATTCGGCTCTCATTCCTGTAAAGGTTGTAGAATGTCAAGACAGCAATATCGTTAGCCTGAGCTTTGTAAACATCGTGACCCACCGTCAGCTGAACGGTATCGTTCCCAAAGTTGCCTTTCTCGGTCTCACTCAATACTGGCGGGAAAGGATCAAAACAGTCTACAGGCTCTTCCATAGCCGAGGCGCCCGGCAACTGACATTCTTGCCAATCCAACCCCGCTTCACTGGGTGTGACGGAACGGATGGGCTTTGGCAGGAGTGGGGATGGCAAAAGATACTCATAGCCAATCCATCCCGAAACCGCAATGAAAAGCAAGCACGTGAACAAAAGAACTCGACGTTTCATCTAGCCTTACCCCAAGAGGGTATGAGTCGCTGCCCGTGCGAATTCTATTCAAAGACACCGATTTCTACATAGTGCCACACTGGCCGCACTGTACCGCGTCGAGCAAAAAACGCCACCATATTCTCGGCGCTTCTGGGATTTAGCGCCGATGCGCTACAACACCCATAGTGGAGAATCTGAGTGTATCCCAAGGGTATCTCCCGATTATCATAGGAGACTCCCAATCGTCCCTGCTTTTTGAAGAAATAGAATGGCTTGCCTTTCATCAGTCGGAAGCCAAAGGTCTCTTGATATCCGAGCTGCTTGTTCAGAGATATTCCGTCCTGGATAATCTCACCGAAGACATTAGAGCCGATTGCGTATGAGAAGATTATGTTATCAGTGACATGGGCTACTTCTAGTACCCAATGGTTATCGTACGCCCATAATCCCCATAGATTGGGAATAGCTTCAGTGCTGGCGGTACCAAGTTGGATCGTGTAAATCACTTCTCCATGGCGGGATACTTGCACAGAACTCGATACTGCCACAGAAACCTCTTGACCCTTATCGGTATAGTGGGCATACGTAACGTTGTCTATTGCCGTCAACTGATCGTCTCCCCGCGATACCAACCTTTGGTTGGAATACGACCAGTCTGGGAAGCGCTTGTTTCGCTCGCCCTGGTGTTTGCCCAGGATTTCTGCTGGGGTGCTTTTCACCGGCACAAAAGTCAGAGGCTCGATTTCTGGCATATTTTTCAGAGCATGTTCTTCTACGCTCAATCCTGGTGGGAGCGCCTCAGGCATTTGAGGAGGCAGCGGATTTACAAAATCGCAGCCACCCAAACAAAGGCAGACAAGCACGATGATGCCGCAGATTGAATGTGTGACAAAACGATACATGGCGATGCTCCGTCCCGCATTGTGGCAGCCAACGTGCTTTATCGCGCGGCATCTCTTGAGAGCGCTCCACGCCTCACGTGGCTCACACCGTAAAGTCGCGTAATGTGGAGCCGCCGATAAACTCGCGCAAGAGCGAATTATCGGGCACGTGTTCCGACGAGCAGGGCAGGAACCACTCCAGGAAAGCCAGCAGCCGGTCGGCCTCCATGTATTCCGGGCTGCCGGGCCGGATTTGGCGCAGGAGCGGCTCGACCAGCGGCTTGAGCACGGCGTGCTCGTACACCAGCGCCGAGTTGAACATCACGTCGGCGTTTTCCTGGTAAGGGAAAATGTTGCGGTTCTCGCCCGCGCGCACCGCCTCCCACCGGCCGATGGTCGTGCGCGCCGTGTAGCCGCGCGTGGCGCTATCGCGCACGATGCGGCGCACCAGTCGCGTGTCGGTCGTGGGCACGCGGTTGTGCCGGTCAATGTTGAGCTGCGTCAGCGCCGAGACATAGATGCGGAACATGCGCTCTGATGGAATGTGCGGCACCAGCGCCGGATTCAGCCCGTGGATGCCCTCGATCAAGATGATGTGATCGGGGGTGATGGCAAGCTGCCCGCCGGCTTCGCGCTGGCCGGTCTTGAAGTTATAGACCGGCATCTGGATTTGTTGCCCGTCCATCAGCTTGAGCAAGTGGTCGTTGAAAAGCTCCAGGTCGAGCGCGCCCAACGCCTCAAAGTCGTATTCGCCGCGCTCATCTTTGGGCGTGCGCTCTCGATCCACAAAATAGTTGTCCAGCCCGATCGCCACGGGGCGCAACCCTTGCGCCAGCAGTTGGATGGAGAGCCGCTTGGCGAACGTCGTTTTGCCGGACGACGATGGCCCGGCGATCAGCACGATGCGCACCTGCTCGCGCCGCTGCAAGATCATCTCGGCAATGTCGGCGATGCGATGCTCGTGCAGCGCCTCGTTGACCAGGATCACTTCGCGGATGCGGTCGGTCTCGGCGGCGCGGTTGAGCGCGGCCACGTCCTGCGCCTCAATGATGCGCGCCCATTCCGAATGTTCGCGAAATACGGCCACGAGCTTGGGCGATTCGGAAAAGCCCATCAGGTCGCCGGGGCGACTGCGGCGCGGGAAATGCAGCACAAAGCCCGGCTGTCGCTCGCGCACACGAAAGTAGCGCAGGTAGGCGGTGGAAGGAACCATATAGCCGTAAAAATAGTCCGTCGTATCGCGCAGCTTGTAGACGGTGAGATAGTCCTTGGTGCGGTATTTTAATAATCGCAGTTTGTCGTCATAGCCCTGGCTCGTGAAAATCTCGCGCGCGGTTTCCAGCGACAGGCGCTGCTTGATGATAGGCTCATCGAAGGCGACGATTTCGCGCATTCGCTTTTCGAGGCGGGCGATCTCTTCGGCATTGAGGGGCGGGCGGCCTTCGATCTCGCAATAGAATCCGCCGAACGGCATCGAGTGATCTACGACGATTTTGGCGTCGGGGAACAACTCGCGCGCGGCCACTGTCAACAAGAATGCCAGCGAGCGGCGATAGATGCGGCTGCCATCGGTCGTGCTCATCGTCATGGGGCAGACGTCAATGTCCGAGGTCACCGGCAAAGTCAGCTCGGCCAGCTTGCCGTTGACCAGCGCGGCGACGATGGGCACGGTCATCTGAAGTCCCGCCGCGCGGATGTACGATTCGAGCGTCGTGCCGATTGGGGCTTCCAGGATTTTTTGAGTGCCATTAGGTTCGTTGAGGCGGACCTGCGCCGTCGTGCGCGGTGTGCCGGGGGCGACGACTTGGGGAGTCGGTTTATAGACTGGTGTCATTTCGTCCTTCTTGTTCGCTCTGTCTCGATGAGGAGATGGCTTGCAAGAAGGATACCACACTTGTGGCCGTGCGACAACAGACTCGAAGGGTTTTGGAAACCCTGCGAGTCTGAGCGGTGAGACAATCTTGACACACTGTCCGGCAAGAGTTACAATGCGGGAAGAATGAAACGTGCTGCGTAAGTTAGTTGGTACGCAGCACGTAGTATGTAACACGGCAGGTATCTAATGCTCCGTACTTTTTCTCGCCTGTTATCCCTTGGCGTGTTGATTGCGTTGACACTATCACTCGCCCTCGTTCCGGCTCAAGCCCAGCGCGGCGGCGACCGGCGCTTTGGCGTGGTGGACGCGTTCGATAATTCCGCCGCCGCGTCAAAGCTGGGCGCGGGTTGGACGCGCATCCGCTTTCCGTGGAACGTCATCCAGCCCAACGATTCGGGCCAGTGGAACGACGCGGCGTTGGAGGCCGTCGTCAATTCCGAAGTCGCCGCCGGGCGCGAAGTGGTGGGGTTGATCGTCAACACGCCGCCGTGGGCGCTCAAGGATGGCAACAAGGCGGGTGTCCCGGCTGGTATGGAATTGCCGGCCGAAAATCCCCAAAACTTGTGGGCCACTTTCATGCGCCGGTTGGTTGCGAAATACGCCGGGCGCGTGAATCACTGGATCATCTGGAACGAGCCGGACATTTGGGACAACAAATATCCGGGGCAGACCTGGGGTGGCTCGGTGGACGAGTTCCTGCAATTTCAGCGCATCGCCTACACAGTGAGTAAAGCCGCCAATCCCAACGCCGTGATTCACCTGGCCGGGTTCACCTTCTGGTGGGATGCGCAGTACAACCGCACGCCGTTCTTTCAGCGTTTCCTCGATGCGCTGAAAAAAGATCCCAACGCCGCCGCGAATAACTATTACTTTGACGTGGTCACGTCGCACCAATATTTTAGGCCCGACACGGTGTATGACCTGACGGTCTGGCATCACACAATGATGCGCGCGTACGGATTCGACAAGCCGGTGTGGCTGGTGGAGACGAACGCCGCACCCTCGCTCGATCCGGCATGGCTCGCGCCCAATTCGCAGTTCAAGATCACGCTCGACGAGCAGGGCGCGTTCATCGTCCAGGCGCTTGCGATGGGGCTGGCGGCGGGCGCGGAACGCATCGCCGTGTACAAGATGGCGGATACTCCGGGTGATCGCGCAGCGAATCCTGAACCGTTCGGACTGGTGCGGCTGGATGGCTCGCAGCGCCCGGCGTTCGCGGCGTTTCAAACTGCGGCGGCATACCTTTCGGGGTTCCGTTCCGCCACGCTGGATCGGCGCGATGAGGTGGCGCAGGTGACGGTGAATCGCGGCACGCAGACGACGACAGTGCTCTGGTCGCGTGTGCCTTCGCCGCAGCGGATGGTGTTGGGCGCGCGCGCCGGCTCGGCGCTCGTCGTGGATAGCCGGACCGGCGCGGCGTGGACGCGAGGCGCGTCCGGCGGAAAGTACACGCTCGATTTGCCCGGCGCGACGTGTACGCACGCGGCGGACGGCGCGTGCCTCATCGGCGGATGGCCGATCTTGGTGGTGGAGCAGGGCAGTGGGGGAGCCGCGTCGTCGCAGTCGGTCAGTCTGACGGTGACTCCTTCGGTTACTCGGTCAGTCAGTCAATCGGTCACTCAGTCATCCAGTTACTCAGTTACTCGGTCAGTCAGTCAAACAGTGGCAACAGTAACGCCAACTGCTACAGCAAGCGCGACGCCAACCGCTACCGTGTCGGCTACGCCAACGCTCGCTCCTACTTTAACACCAACTGTGACCCCCACCACGACGCCGTTACCTACTCCGACTCCAGCCCTCATCGCTTCACGAACTGGAATCGAAAATCAGCCACCCCCTCAAGAGGGAAATTCCGAAATCTACAATCCGCAATCTGAAATCATCAATGCTCGGTCGGGCCTCTTGATCGGAGGTATGGCGTTAGTGTTCCTGGCTGCGTTTGCGTTTCGTCCTCGGCAGCATTGAGCCGCTTTCCGTAACTGCTCAGCCCTGGCTCTTGTCATTGCGAGGAGCGCCATACCTGGCATTCCCCCCACGCGCTCCATCCGTCCACCACCGGCCATCACGCGGTCCCCCACGCTATCACCCAACCAACTATTCGCCTTTCTGCGCGCGCTACGTTCGTCCAGGCGCGGAAGGAACGTGACGAGCACACGCACTCCCTCAGGTGCAGGCGTGCCGACCGGCAAGTGGATATGTCCCTGTTTGACAATACCTTCGTAAGTCGTCAGCATCGCACACTCCGCTCCTTGCTTGCACGTGCCCTTCCGTTTGCACTGCAGCATCGTCATTTTATCGCAGGAGCGCAAGTGGTCAAGTGGGCATGGGGAGTCATCAGGATAGAATCTTTGTCCGTCTCCAAGGCCGCTATCTCGCGGCAGCCGCTTTATCCCACCCACATATCAAACGTAAAGAGTGTCGCACACAATCCCATCAATAATATGCTGGCGAGTGTCCAGGCCCGATCAAAAACAATGTTCTTGCCCAGGCGGCTCAAAATCAAAAAGATCGAAGGTATTGCCAACACATAGCGGTGCATTCCTTGTTCCAGCCCGCTGGTGAAGGGTACCGCGATTACGGCCAGACCAAACAGCGCCCAATCTGGATAGCGCCGTAAGGTCAATAGGCACGCGGTCACCCCCGCAAGAATAGCTGAAAGCTGAATGCTGTAGTAGATCACTGTTTGCGGGTTGTTGCTCCAGAGCGACAGGAAGGCCTCCCGCCAGACGCCCCATGATTTAGCCAGTGCAAACATATCCCGACTGAAAAAACCGTGCTCAACGATCCGAAAAGCCATGCCCAAATATGAGCGCTGCCAGATCAAGTAGGCAGCCAGGGGTGTCAAAACGAGCAGACCTTTTCCCACGGTTTTCCAGGGAAACGGCCGGAGCGTAAGCTTGTTCCAGTTCACCTCGTGCAACCACGCCACTGCAAGCGAGATAATGATCAATCCTCCCGCAGGCCGCGTCCAGGTGGCACACACCGCCAGCAAGCTAGCTCCCAGCCACTGCCTCCGCCGGACCAAGGCCATGCTACCAAACGTCAGTCCGAGAAACAATCCCTCAGTATAGACCTGGGCCAGATAAAAACCGGTTGGGAAAATGAGAAGGTAGAACGCTGCGCGTATACCGCCATCATGGCCTAACTCTGGGCATACCATGTCATACAATCCCAACATTGCGCCCAATGCACCCAGGAGCGAGACCAGCACGCCCGCTAGTGTTGACGTGGCAATGGGCGTCAGCCCCAGCAACAATAATGGGACCCGCACCAGGCGCATTGCGAAAGGATAGAACGGCGAGAAGGCATAGTTCAATGAGAAATTTTTTCCCCCATCATCTGGTATCCATATCGCGCGTACCAGTGGGTCATCGTAGCCGACAGTCGCAATTGAAAGATAGAATTCCGAGTCCCACGATACTTGAGTGTTCAGGAACGGATCCATCAAGTAAGGTTTGTCGTCCTGGCTATGGGGGCCGGTTTCGGAGGGCGTCCAGTACAAGACGCGGTCTGGCCGTTCGGGCTGGAACCGTTTTGGGACTGTATTCTGAAAACCAATCAGGATGACAGCCCAGGCCAACCAGATCAAGACAATAGTACGACCAGGATGTTGCGGTGGCACTTCAACCTCCCAATACTTTCCATTATCATTTGTTCTGCGGGGTGCTTTCTTCCTTGCGTCGTTGTAGTAGTGGATAACGAAAAGATCTGCTCCGATTGACCGCCATTGTCGCGCGGATGCGCAGGATGAGCGCCACAATCATCACCGCGAAGAACCCAACCAGCGCCAACCCTGGCGCACACACCATGACCAGGGCCAAACGCGCCACGTCCGCGCCCATGCTGTTCGGCAACGCGGCCAGCAGCGCATTTCCACCCAACGCCACGCCGAGGGCCAACGCCGCCACGATGAAAAGCGCCGCAAGCGTCACGCCGTCAAAGAGCATGGACTGGGCGGCATGCGCGCGGACAAACGTCGAGCGATTACGCCACCTCAACCACACCGGCAGCGCGGTGAGCGTCCCCAGGCTCTGGGCCAGCGCAGCCATATTCCGTTCGTCGCGGCTCACGTCCGTCATACCCGCTCCATTGCGCGAACGATGTCAGCCCTGCCGCACCAGATAGCGCTCCAGCCGCGCGCCCAGGATGGGGTAGCGGAAATCCTGGCCCGAGATCACCGACACGCCGGCGTAGATGCGCAGCGCGAATACGCTCAGCGCCAGCAGCATCAACACGACCATGATCGCAAACGGCAGCAACGCAGCCACCAGCGTGATCAGTATGAACACCACCACCATCGAGCCGGACGCATCGCCTTGTCCCTGGCCCGCAGCCGCCAAGCCAAACGAAAGAGGGAGCATTAGCCCCATGCCGCCGAACATTGCGCAAAACGCGCACCCGCCTATGACGGCGAACGTCACCATCACCACGACGTCGAACGCAATGGCTTGCATCGCCTGGAATGCGACGAACTTGCGCTCCCTTTGCGTGGCCCAGACGATGAGTGCCACGATCAGTCCAAAGATATGAGACAGCCCGGCCATCAATCGGTCGTCTTGCGAGATGGGAGGGGACTCGATTGCGGTGCTCATGATCACATCCTGCACTAGCCGCTTGGCGCTCATGTCGAGGATGGGCGGCTATCTTACCCTGGCGAAGGGTCACTCGGAATTCATTGCAACATCGGCGAAAACCTTTGCAAGGTGAACCATTACTTGCCTGCCAACAGACTCGCCACCAGGCGGGCATAGATGTGCGCGGCCTGGATCACGTCATCCAGGCGCACGTGTTCATCGGCTGTGTGGGCGAGCTTTTCGTCGCCTGGTCCCAGGCCCACGGTAGGGACGCCGAGCACGCCCGCCGTGTAGACGCCATCGGTGGAAAATGGAAACTGGGTGATCTTGGGTCGCGCGCCCGATTCCTCACGCGCGGCGCGCTCCAACGCTTGCACCAGTGGATGATTCTCGTCGGTGGCCCAGGCCGGGAAATACTCTCGTTGCGAGGCGACATAACCGGTGAAACTCGTCGAGCGATACTCGGTCACTTGCACGTCGGCGCGCACACCCTCGCGCCCGATGACGGATTGAACCTCGGCCAGCGCCTTGGCCTCGCTTTCGCCCAGCGTCAGCCGCCGGTCGAGGATGAAGGAGCAACGATCCGGTACGACGTTACGTGACCCCGCCTCGCTCTGGACATGCGTCACGGCCAGGCTGCCCGCTCCCAGGAAACGGTCGTGGCCCAGGTTGCCCGACAAAAGCTCCATGCCAAAAATGAGCCGCGACGCGGCATACACTGCGTTCTCGCCCAACTCGGGCTGGCTGGCGTGGCAGGCGCGGCCATGCGCCGTCACCTGAAACTCGACGCGCCCGCGTTGTCCGCGCGCAATGTTCATGCTCGTCGGCTCGCCCAGCACGACCCAGTCGGGCCGGACGCCCTCTTCTTCGACGAGCACGCGCGCCGCCAGCCCTTCACAGGGTTCTTCTTGCACGACGCACGCGATCACCAGATCGCCCTTGAGCGGTAGATGGCTTTCGGCAATGAGCTTGCCGGCGTACACCATCGCCGCCAGCGCGCCCTTCATGTCGCACGTGCCCAGGCCGTACAGTACACCCTTCTCAATCTCGGCGCCGAATGGATCGTGCCGCCACGCCGAAGGATTGGGCGCGCCGACCGTGTCCATGTGCCCGTCGAACAAGAGCACTGGGCCTCGTCCGCGTCCTGGGCCGCCCGTTCGTCCGATGACGTTGCCGATGCGGTCCATCGCCACGTCGCGGAATCCAATGGCGCGCATCTCGTCGGCAATGCGTGTGGCCACCGCGCCTTCTTGGCACGACAGGCTGGGCGTGCGGATCAGGTCGCGCAGGAACGCGACCATTTTCTGTTGGTCTTGGGCAGACAGTTGAAACATATTTGGATTTCCGATTTCAGATTTCGGATTGTGCCTTGTTTCGATTCAATTCCCGCGATCCACAATCTAAAATCTAAGATCAATACGCCCCTTCTCCGAACAGCACCTTGGGCACCGTCCGCAGCAAGATGCGGAGATCCAACGCCAGACTATGGTTTTCGATGTAAAAGATGTCCAGCAGGCACGTTTCGTCGAACGTCAATTGACTGCGGCCCGAAACCTGTGCCAGGCCGGCGAGGCCCTGGGGCGCTTCCAGTCGCTGCTTGTGCCACTCCTGGAATTGCGCGACTTCGGATGGCAGCGCTGCGCGCGGGCCTACCAGGCTCATCTCGCCACGCAGGACGTTGTAAAACTGCGGCAGCTCGTCCAGACTGAAACGCCGCAACCAGCGCCCTACGCGTGTCACCCTCGGATCCTCTTTGATCTTGAACAGCGGCCCTGTGGCTTCGTTGAGTTCAAGGAGACGCTCTTTTTCTGCCTCAGCGCCCTCGCGCATCGAGCGGAACTTCCAACACTCGAATTCTTGGCCGCCTTTGCCCACGCGCGTTTGCTTGAACAGCACCGGGCCGGGGCTATCCAGCCGGATCGCCAGCGCAATCAACCCCATCAGCGGAAGTGTGATAATGGCTAACAGCCCCCCCAGGATCAGATCCATCGCCCGCTTGACTGCCAACACACTGCCACGCATGGTCACGGGCTTGACGCCGATGAGGGGGATGCCGCCCAGGTCGTCTACGTCCACGCGTGAAAGTGTGAGCTGGAAAATATCGGGCACCAATCGCGCCCGGACGCCGGCTAGTTCGCATTGTGTGATGAGGCTCAAGATTCTGCGGTAATTGCTCCACGGCAACGCGATGACGGCTTCGGTGACGTGCTCGCAGCCCAACACACTCGGCAGCTTGTCCAGCCCGCCTAACGCTTTGAACGGCCCGATGTCCGTCTCGCCTTTCTCCGGGTTATCGTCCAGGAAACCGACGATGCGGTAACCCAATTCCGGCCGCGCGACGACGGTGCGCATGACGGTGCGGCCTACTTCGCCCGCGCCCACAATCAGCAGGCGATCCACGCCCACGCCGTGCGCGCGCAGACGCGAGAACGTCACGGTCAGGACAATGCGGCTGGCGGACAGGCACAGGATGATAAGAATGTCGGCGTAGAGCCAGATCAGCCGGGAATAGAGCAACGGGCGTAAGAACAACGTCACCACGATCATCACCATGATGCCGATAGTCGCGCCGCTGGCCAGTGAATAGAGCGTATCGAAGAGAGACGTGCCGCGCCGTTGGTCGTACACTCCCGCCAGCCGGAACGTTACAAGCAGCAACACGGTCAGCACTACGGCGAAGGAAATGTAGACTGAGAAGGGATTATAATAAGCCGGGTCCAACTCAACAAACAATCGCCACTCGTAGCGGATTTCGTACGAGACGACGAGCGCCAAGTTGATGAGCACAATGTCACTGGCGATCAAGGCCCAGGTCAGCCAACGGGGCAGATGACGCGGCATTTTCTCTCACGTTCTCGCGGCTGTCCCTCATCCCTGATCCGCCTCTCAGAAAGAGGAAGTGAGGGGCGACCACACGGTGTAGCAGATTTTGCGCTACGGCGGTTTCATCCTTCGAGGGTGACAGGCTCCAACGGTTTGGCGGCGTGCGGCGCATCCTGCATATCCCGGAAGTTATTAGCCAGGGCGACCGGCGCAGCCCAGCGCACGGCGTTGACGATCACGCGCAAGACCTCAGGCTGATAGAAAATCGGCAGCGTCTCGTGGCCCGGCGCAAAGTAAAATATCTTGCCGCGTCCCCGGTGGAAACAACACCCGCTGCGGAAGACGTTCCCGCCCTGATACCAACTGATAAAGACTTGCACATCGGGCTGTGGAATGTCAAAGAACTCGCCGTACATCTCGGTATGCGGGATCTCGAAATACTCGCCCAGCCCCTCGACGATGGGATGCCCGGGCGCGGTGACCCACAACCGCTCCTTCTCGCCGATCTCGCGCCATTGGAGCGAGCAACAAGTCCCCATCAGCCGGCGAAAGACCTTGGAAAAGTGTCCCGAGTGCAGGACGATCAAGCCCATGCCGTTGAGTACGCGCAGTTGAATCTTGTCCACGACCGCGTCGCTCACGTCGCCGTGTGCCAGGTGTCCCCACCAGGTGAGCACGTCGGTGTGGTTCAGCACGTCGTCGGTCAGGCCGTGCTCCGGCTCGTCGAGCGTGGCCGTGCGCCCCTCAAGTCCGGGTTGGGCGCGTAGATGGTTGGCGAGGGCGCCGTGGATGCCCTCTGGGTAAACTGCGGCGACCTGGGGGTCCGTCTTTTCGTGACGGCCCTCGTTCCATACGGTCACGCGGATGTTGCCTGTTGCTGGATTAGACATAGTTTTTCTCGCCTGCATTTCTAGTTTCGAGTCAGTCAATCGGAAAGGTATCTGAGCATCTTGTGTCTGCGCCGGTTGGCTTGCGACCTTTCTAAACTTGCGCCGCCATAACCTTATCCGCAAGTGAGAGCGCCTGACGATAAACGGCCACGGTGCGGTGGGCTGTCTCTTCCCAGGTGAAGGTTGTCGCGCGGGCCATGCCTTTGCTGGACAATTCCTGGCGCAACTCCGTGTTCGTCAATGCACGGTGGAGCGCAGCAGAGAGCGCGTCCACGTCGTCCGGCGAAACGGTCAACGCTGCGTCTCCCGCCACTTTTGGCAGCGACGAGGCAGTGGACGTCACCGTGGGCGTGCCACAGGCCATCGCCTCCAGCACCGGCAGCCCAAAACCTTCATAGCGCGATGGAAAGGCAAACACATCTGCTGCGTTGTACCAGAGTGGCAGGTCTTTATTCGGAACGTAGCCTACCAGGATCACGCGATCCTTTAAATTCATCCGTTCGATGGCAGCAAAGATCTGGTCGTAATACCAACCCTTGCCGCCAATCAATATCAATTTAAGATTTGATATTTGAGATTTGATATTTGAAAACGCTTCAATCAGCTTGACCAGGTTCTTGCGCGGCTCGAGCGTTCCGACGAACAAGATAAAGTGATCGGGCAGGCCACGTGCGCGCCGGAACTCGGCCACTTGGGCTGTGGGGCGCGGGTAAAAAGCCGGGCCAACTCCGTGCGGGATCGCTGCAACTCGCTCGCCCGGCACGCTGTACAAACGCATCACGTCGGCGCGGGTATTTTCGGAAACGGTGATGACACGAGCCGCGCGACGGCATGCAATGCGCGTGAACAGCCGCAGGTACATGCCGTTCGGGCCGCGAAAGAATTCCGGGAACAGAGCAAAGCTCAAATCGTGAACGGTGATGATCGTCGGGCACGGGCACAGTAGCGGCGAAACAAAGGCCAGTCCGTGCAGCAGGTCGAGTCGTTCGCGCGCACACACCCCGGGAAGGAACACCTGCTCCCACACGATGCGCGGAGCCGGTCTCTCGGTCGGCCAGCGTGTGGAGCGGGCCGGCATGGCGCTCACCCAAGATGAAGCAAGCTGCCCTACAAAGGCCGTGTAACGAATGTCCGCGTCGGCTGAGGGCAAGCGCTGCAGCAACTCGGCAATGTACCCGTGAATCCCGGCGCTGCGATACCCGGCCGCTCCGGAGAGCAAGTATGCGTTCAGCCCGATGTGCGGGCGCGAGTCGTTCATGTCGGAGTGTATTATACCATCGGAATGTCGAATGGCGAGTGTCGAATGACGAACGCAGATTCAGGAAAGCACACTTGGGTCCTTCGTCATTGCATCATCTGGCGATACACCGCCACCGTTTCAATCGCGATTTGCTTTTGCGTGTAGTGGGCCAGGACACGGGCGCGACCGCGCATTGCCAGATCACGGCGCAACTCATCATCGCGTTGCAGGCGCAACAGCGCATCGCGCAGCGCATCCACGTCACCTTCGGGAAAGACCAGCCCGGCGTCGCCGAGGACGTGTGGAATCTCGCCGCACGTCGAGCCGATCACCGGCACGCCGCAGGCCATCGCCTCTACCAGCGCGCGGCCAAACTGCTCTTTCCAGTGGGGACGAGTGCGCGAAGGCAACACCACCACGTCCAGCTCGGACAGGTACGCCGGCATCTGTGTGGAGGGGATAGGCGCGTCAAACACAATGCGATCGGCCAGCCCCAGTTCGTGCGCAAGGTTTTCTAGCGTCTGGCGCTCCGGGCCAGCGCCCAACACGTACACACGCCACACACCGGGCAAGCCTGCGGCGGCGCGCAGCAACAAGTCCACGCCTTTCTCTTCGACCAGTCGCGCCGCGCCGCACCCAATTGCAAAGCCTTTTTGCTCGCCGGCTTCCGGTCGGCGAGCCGGTTTGAACAATTCCGGGTCAACACCAAATTGTGGAATGACGACCATCGGGCCGGCGTACCCTTTCGCGCGCCATACCGTCACGGCCTCGTGGCTGCCCGCGATGCCGTAATCGGCGTGACGCAAGTTGTACCGTTCAAGCCCGTTGAAAGGAAACGGGTAGCGCCGGTTGAGATTTTGCCAGGTGAAGAACAACGCGCGCGCGCCGTTCCGCTTTGCCAACCATAAGGCGTGGAACGTCGCCAGGTTATAGGGTTCTTCATCTATGTGGACGACGTGTGGTCGGATGCGCGCCATGCGCTGCGCCAGGCGCGGGTAAAAGTGCAGATGAAAGTTGCCGTTGAAGACAATGGGATCAGCGATCAACTCGTAACCCGTCACGTGCGCGCGCTCCAGGTGAATCAGCGCTCCACCCGGCTCTTGCCAGGTGGGCGGCACAATAACGGTCAAATCTATGTCGGGAAATGCGGCAATTTCTTCGAGCTTGCGTTGGTAAGCGCCTACCAGGCAGGCTTTGGAAATCATCAGCACGCGGATATGGGCAGCAGGGGAATCTAGCATTAACATAACCTTTCAAGTTGTTTGACACACATGTCTATTGTGCTATAATCCGCGCCGTCACGCAAGTCGAGAGACGATTGGCTCGATGCCTCTTTGTTCTGGGCAGCGGTCTGATCTGCTTCGCGGCCAATGGAGGCTGCAAGGGTTTCCCACGATATTGACCTCAGGCTGCCTGACTGCCGCCAACGGTCGGGCAAATTCTCAGCAAGGTAGGCAGTGTGTTCGTCACTCTAGTTATACTCCCTGTCGCAGAGCGCATTGAGACTGTCCTGGTTCATTGAGGGAGCCTATGAACATCCGGTATGGGAAGAGGAGCGTTTGATGCGACACAAGTTGATGGCTCTGCTGATGCTGGAGTCGGCCTTGCTGCTGATGTTTGCGCCGGCCCTGGTGTTGGCGGGGCCATCCGACCAGCCTGTTCGTGAGGATGGGCCGAATCTGCTCCAGAATGGCGATTTTGAAGTTAATGGAGACACTTGGCCGATGCAAGATGGCATCGGTGAGGTTCAGGCCGCGCTCGGTTGGCGGGCTTACTATGTGGACAAGCCGCCGAAATACGTTGTGCGCCCCGATTATTGCTGGGATAATACCGCCAAGCCCAGACCCAAGCCCCTGGATGACGGCTGCTTCTGGTCCAGGCCCGAATACCGCCCGATGAAGACAGGCCCGGACACCAAGAATCGTATCCATGGCGGCGTGCAGGCGCAAAAGTATTTTAGTTATGGACGTATGCACGAAGCCGGCTTGATGCAACGCGTCACGGGGATCACCCCCGGCGCGCAGTTGCGCTTTTCGGCCTACATGGAAGCCTGGATGTGCAACGACTATATCCCAGCCTGCGATGGAGGCCGCAAATCTCAGAATCCCACCACGATGCACTTGAGGGTTGGGATTGACCCAACCGGCGGGACGGATCCTTTCAGCTCTACTGTTGTTTGGTCAAGCGAAGTTGACTCGTTTGATCACTGGACTCAATTCAGCATAGAAGCGGCGGCGAAGGGCGATGCCGTGACGGTGTTCACCCATTCACGGGCGGAATGGGTTGATTACGCGCGCATGAACAACGACGTTTACGTTGACGACGCCAGCCTGATCGTCGTTGGCGCGCCTCAGCCCCCCACCTCCACGCCGGGAGCCAGTCCCACACCTGCGGCAATCAAAGTTGCTGCGTCCAAGCCGACCGCGCCCTGCGAGCAAATGCGCTTTGTGTCCGATGTGACGATTCCCGATGATTCGCCCGTTGCGCCAGGCGCTTTTTTCGTCAAGACGTGGCGCGTCCAAAACTCGGGCACGTGCGCCTGGTCGGGCACACTCAAGTTCATTGGCACAGGCAATCAGATGGGCGGAAAAAGTCCGGCGGATTTGCCCAAGACGAATGTCGGCAAAGAAACCGACGTGAGCTTGAATCTGACCGCGCCGACGCAGTCTGGCGACTACCAGGGGACGTGGGAAGCCTATGCCGCCGACGGGACGGTCTTGGGGCGCCTGGTCGTAAAGATCAAAGTGGCGGGTGAAGCAACGTCAGCGCCAGCTTCCGTTGCAGTTGCGCCTGCGGCGGCTGCCACTGCCGGTGCGCCGGCATTGGGTGGGTTATGTGTTCAGGCGTTTAACGACCGCAATGCCAACGGGTCATACGACGGAAATGAAGAATTCGTCGGCAATATCAAGTTCGTGGTGTTGGCCGGCGCTACTCAAGTGACGACTTATACGACCAATGGCACTAATGAGCCGTACTGTTTTCCTGATCTGGCTCCAGGCAGTTATGTGGTGCGCGTAGAGTCGCCCAAAAACTATGTGCCGACGACCGACGAACAATTCGGCGTCAAACTGACAGCCGGGCAAACGCTCAACGTTTCTTTCGGGACGCAGCCGCCAGGCGGCAAGAGCCAAGTCGCGTCCCCCGGATCGGGTAAAGCGACGAATGGGTTCGCACGCTTCGGAGGCGCGATGTGGGGCCTGGGTGGCCTGGGAGTAGTGCTGGCTTTTGGCGCGGTTGGCTTTGTTTTGCTTTCTCGCCGCCAGTAGGAGGGCGGCATTGGGATGCCGCTCTTTCTAATAGCGGTCCGAGCCTATGTTCGGTTGGGGCACATCCTGCGGGCGACAAGACCGCTGTTCATCAGTGTTACGGTTGCCCTGCTGATAGGGTGGATGATGTCGTCTGTGCTGACCGCTGGCGCGACATCGTTCGCAGGGAGTGAACCACCGCGCGTTGCGGCAGACGAGGGGATGGGGCAAGTGGTCACCGCCACCGTGCAGAGGCCGGTTCCCACGACTGGCCCACGAAGCAACCAACAGCCCGATGGCTCGGTGTGGCATGTGGTGCAGGGCGGTGACACGCTGTTCATCATCGCGATCGAGTACGGCGTGACGGTGGATCAGATCATGCAACTTAACCATCTTCAGCCAGGTGACTATCTAAGAGTTGGGCAGGAGTTGATGGTCAAGGGACCAGCCCAGTTGCCCACGGCGACAGCTTCTCCCCAACCGGAGACAGTCCCCACCGTCGCCGTGACACTTCAGCCGACCGCGGTCGCTGGCACGCCTGCGCCGGCGGGGTTGTGCATCCAGGCATTTAACGATCGCAATGACAATGGCCTGTATGACGGGAACGAAGAACTGGTCGCCAATGTCAAGTTCACAGTGCTATCTGGCGAAAGCCAAGTAGCGGCTTTTACGACCGACGGCATAGCTGAACCTCGGTGCTTTGCCGACCTGGTGCCGGGCGCGTACACAGTGCGAGTGGAATTGCCCCCCAGTTATATATCCACGACCGACGAACAAGTTGGGTTGGCGCTGGCTACTGGACAAACAGCCAGGGTCGCGTTTGGAGTGCGACTGTCGGGCGACAAGACTGTGCCCAAGCCAACGCCGACCAGATTGGATAGGATGACGAGTGCGTTCGTGCGGTATAGGGGCGTGCTCGTGGGCGTGCTGCTCGTGGCCGGCCTGGTCGGCCTGACTATTTTTCGACGAAAGTGAAAGGAGTAAGATGCGAACAACCAGACTGTTGTCCACTTTCGCTGTCACCGCTCTGTTGGCAGGGTTAATGGCCGCCCCAACTTTGGCCGCCCCTTCTATGCAAGGGGGCAATCTCTTGCAAGACCCTAGCTTTGAGCAGGCCGCAGCAGGCAATTGGGCATGGCAATGGTGGCAGTATGAAAACACTGTCTACGGCAACAAGAAAGAGTATGATCTGAACCAGTCTTTCTTTGGGCCGGCTTTTATGACGTCTGAGGCCAAATGGGATAAGGAAAGCAATGGCACAACAGGCGTGGCGGGCGCGTTGTCCGGTCAACAAGAGAGAAAATTCCGTGCCGGTTTTTACCAGACGGTGAACGTTGCCGCCGGCTCGACGGTCCGCTTCAGCGTGGCAGTCAATGGCAAATGCGTAGCCAGGGACGGAACCAAGTGTGATGTCAACTTAAAGGCCGGGATTGACCCTGATGGCGGAACCAATTGGTCGTCGGCCAACGTCAAGTGGGCAGAGACGGCAGTGGGCAATGAAAAGTATGTCGTGTTGACAGCGCCCGAAGCGACCGTGGGAACTGGTGGCAAAGTTACGGTGTTCACATGGGGCGAGCCACAATGGCCGTTTTTATATATTGCCGCTTATTTTGATGAAGCCAGCCTGGTCGTCACAGCCGCGCCAGCCGTGACGCCGACGGGCGTTCCGCCTACAGTTCGGCCCACATCGCCGCCTGCGCCAGCGCCCTGCGCGCAGATGCGCTTTGTGTCCGACGTGACCATTCCCGACGACTCGCGTATCGCGCCGGGCACCCAGTTCGTCAAGACATGGCGCATCAAGAACGTGGGCACCTGCGCTTGGGCGGGCACGCTCAACTTTGTTGGCACTGGCAACCGGATGGGCGGAACAAGTCCAACCAGTTTCCCCCAAGTCCTTGTAGGCCAAGAAGCCGAACTGAGCGTCAGTTTGACTGCGCCGACGCAGGCCGGTCCATACCAGGGCACATGGCAGGTCAGAACCACTGATGGGGTGGTGTTGGATAATTTGTTCCTCAAGATTATCGTGGCGGGCGAAGCAGCTCCACCGGTCGCGGCTGTCACTGCCACGCCACAGAGTCAGGCCCCGGTTCCGTCGGCGACGCCCACACCGGGACAGATTTGTGTCCTTGCCTTTAACGATCGCAACAGTGACGGGCAACAGGGCGCAGACGAAAATCCCCTGGCGGGCGTTGTTTTTGCGCTGGCGGATTCAAACGGGCCGAAGGACACGTACACGACCGACGGCGTGAGCGAGCCGTATTGCTTTGCGAATTTGCAGCCGGGGAGTTATACGCTGACGGCCAAAGCGCCCAGCGGCTACGGCCCGACATCACCCAAGACACAGATTATCGCTATCAGTGGCGGCAAAGAGGATTTCGTGTTTGGGGCCAGGCGCGGCGGGGTGGTGCCGACGCCCACCCGCACCAGTAGCGGGGGAGGCGGGAGCGGGGCTGCTTCAGGCTTGCTGGGCGGCGTAGGCCGGTATATATTGGCGGGGGCCGCCTTGCTGGTGCTGATTGGCTTGGGGTTTGTGGCAGGGTTTGTGTTGATGAACCGCCGCTAATGTGTGGCTAAAAGTATTACCGCCCAGGCTCAACACCTGGGCGGTTTTCGTTTCCGCTCATGTGGGGGCAGACGTGAAACGGCCTTATGCTAATGTTTTTAATGGTGTTGTAACATGAGTGCAACACACGGCGGATAGCGGCTGTGTTACTATTGAGTAGACCAGTTCGAATGGCGCGCCTTGCTGCGGCCCGTCTCGGTAGACGGGCCGCGTTGCAAGCGATGGCGGAGCTTGGTTTGGAACGGGCCGGGCGCCCTCGTCGGCGACGTAGCGGTCAAGGCTCAACCTGGATTTTTAGGTCGGTCGGGACCATCTGATACCACGAGTTGCCGCGCTTGAGCGGCAGCGGCTTGCCGTCGGCGCCCACAAAGGTCAGCATGTTGTCCGGGTTAGTGCGCACCCAGCGACCGTTCAGCACTTTGCCATCGCGGAAAATCTGGACGGGGCCTTCGCCCCAGATCTGAATTTGGATCGAGAATTGCCCAGGCTGTTTGCAGTCGGGATCAATGCCAACTGTGTTTTCTTGAATCATGCAATCGGTGACGTGATTGGCATAGACGACGATGACGTTGGCAGCCGAGATAGGCTGGTTGTTGTTCGCGTCGATCCAGTCCACTCTGTCAGCCGAGCGCAGATAACGACCGGTGGTTGCATCGTAACGCCAGCGCACCACCTCGGCGGCATACGACGACCGCCAGGTGTATGAAATAACCACGCTGGAGGCCGACCCGCTCTGACCGATGGGCACGTCGGAAAATGATAGGCCTTTCAAATCCTGGCGCGAATTATCCATGCCGTGGTTTTGCGCCCACTTGTACAGCAACGCCGGCTTGGCAAACAGGGTGTGCTCGAATGCTTTGCCGCCTTGCGGAATGCGCGCAAAGGGATCGCCGGATTCCGGCACGCCAAAGTCGGGAGACATGACGCGGTTGAACCACGGCGCATTCTGGATGCGCAACTTGATGCCGCCAGACGAGCCGGAGTAGGCAAAGAAGGCTTTGTACATCGGCACGATTTCGAGGTCAAGGTAGCGTCCGCTCCGCACCGATCCAACCAGTTCGGGCATCTGGCTGTAAAAGACCGCCGTCAAGCGTGTGACGCCTTCCAGGATGTGCTCAAAGACCAGGTCCGCTTGCGAAAGCCCGCGCTGTGGGCGGACTTCTGGTGGATAGTTGGACACTTTGATCGCCAATGGCCGCCGGTTGAGTAGGGTGGGATCAGCAACCTTTTCGCCGGTGAGTGGGTTCACGTCGAGCGGGAATGTGCTCTGGATGCGCGTATCGGGCGTAGGAGTCGGTGTAGCCGCGGGCGTAGGGGACGCGGTAATGGTCGACGCGAGCATGGGCGTGGATGTGGCCGGCCGGCGCGTGCGCGTGGGCAAAGGCGTTTCGGTGGGCAAAGTCTGAATGACCTGTTGACAGCCCGTGAGCAGGCCGAGAAAAATGAGCGCGCCGATCAATGCTGCCAGCAGCGCGCGAGATGGCGACGATCGATATAAATGCGGCATGTAAAGTTGACCTCCGAGGTTAGTCTCGTAACTATCCAACTACATCCGCATTATAACATGAACGCATCAGTGCGAGCGGAGGGGTTGCCGACAATGGCCGTGAGTCAAAATACGCGCTGGCGCGCGAGTTTAGTTGACTTGCATATCAAGACAGAGTATAATCCCCACGACCTGGGATGGATGAACACCGGGCGCAGGGTTTTGCCCGATGTCCATCGTCGAACCGTTTGCTGGGACCGCCGAGACTTTTCCAGGCTACATTCTGCGTGTCCGGTTCCCCATCCGGCTGCAGAGTTCGGTGTGGCGGCGGCACTTTAAGTGGGAGCGCGAGGCAGAGGACTATGGCGTTAAAAGGAAATCTGCGCGATTTCAGCACGACCCAGTTGCTCAACTTGATCAATCTAGCGCGCAAGACCGGCACCCTTCAGATCATGACCAAGGGCAGCGCGGCGCAGGTTTGCTTCAAGGAAGGCAAACTCATCTACGCGACGCTGGGTCAGGACGGCCACCTGGCCGATATGCTCCAAAAGGTCGGCAAGCTCACGCCGGATCAAGCCCGTACCATCCGCGAACATTCTGCGAATCAAAGCGAAAAGGCGTTGGGACAAATGCTCATCAACGCCGGCAAGATTTCGCAGAACGATGTGATTCAGGCCGCGCGGGTCCATATGCTCGATGTGGTCTACCGGTTGTTCGCATTGGTCGAAGGCGACTTTCGTTTTGAGCCGACCCTGGCCCCGGCACAGGATCACATCACGGTGCCGATTGACCTGGAAAACGTGATTATGGAGGGCAGCCGGCGCTTGAAGGAATTTGAGCGCCTTCAGGACGAGCTGCCCAACCTGGACATGGCGATGCGCTTTACCGACCGGCCCGATACGCGGCTACGGAACATTAGCCTGAGTGTGGAAGAATGGCGGGTCGTGTCGTTCATCAAACCGGGCAACTCGATCAAGCAGATCGCCCAGTACAACAGCATGAGCGATTTCCAGATTCGCAAGATCGTCTATGGGATGCTTCAGGCTGGCTTGGTGGAACTGGTCCAGCCCGAAGGCTTCGTGCCTCCTTCGGCCCGGCCAAGTGCAGCGCCCGGCGCACCACCGGTCAAACCGATGGCACCGGCTGTCAAGCGGTCTGTCGTCGTCAAATTGATTGACTTTTTCAAGAAGCGCTAGCAGACACTAGCCCACATCCCCCCAGAGGCAGTGAGACGAGATGCAGACAGTTAAAATGGTTGTCACAGGCCCCTTTGCGGCCGGCAAGACAGAATTCATTCGGAGCATCAGCGAGATTGACGTCGTTTCCACCGAGCGCAAGATTACGTCGGAAGCCGAGCGCATCAAAGACGCCACCACAGTGGCCATGGATTTTGGGCGCATCACGGTGGACGAGGATTTGGTGTTGTATCTGTTCGGGACGCCGGGACAGAGACGCTTTGACTTTATGTGGGAAGTTCTTTCGGAGGGGATGCTGGGATTTGTGGTCGTGATTGACAGCACCCGTCCCGAAACGTTCCGTGAAGCGCGCAGCATCCTGGACATTTTTCGAGGTTATGCCGCCACGCCGTACGTGGTGGCGGCCAACAAGCAGGATCAGGAAGATGCCTGGGAGGCGGAGGACTTGCGCATCGCGCTCAAAATGGATAGCAGCGTCAAGTTATTGCCGTGCGTCGCGCGCGATAAAGAGAGCGTCAAGAACGTCTTGTTGGAGTTGTTGTACGCCATCTTGGAGCGAATAGAAGAGGAAGAGTAACGCGTTCTGAACGCCGCCAGGCTAGTCACTGGCGCGCTTGCATGGCTTTGCGGTGACTCGCCGATTTGATCCCGCTTGAAGACGGGAGTTGTCTTGTATCAGACAACACCGCAAGACATTCCGTAAGCGAGACCTATCGATCCAGGCAGCTGTGCCCTAAACCGGTGTGCCCAGCCGGTGGGCACGCCAGACCTTGCGTTCAGCGCAGCTCGCGTCAGAGCTTGCAGCCTGCTCATGTGATCACTTGACGACCACGACGGAGACACAGCGTGAGTTCCATTGTCACTCCCCAGGGCATTGTCCACTATGAATCTTACGGACGGGGACGTCCAGTGATTCTACTCCATGGTTGGATCAACTCGTGGGGCGTGTGGGAGGATTTCATGGTGAACCTCGCCGAGTCGGCTCCCTACAAGGTCTATGCGCTGGACTTTTGGGGCTTTGGCGAATCGGCCAAGACGATGCGCGGGCAATCGCCGCCGTTCAAAGTGGCCGCTTACGGGCAGATGGTGGATCAATTCATGGAAGCGTTGGGCATTCAGAGCGCGCCGGTGTTCGGCCACTCGATGGGTGGGACGGTGGCGCTCACCGTGGCGCTCGAGTATCCCGAGCGCGTGAAAAAGGTCGCCATCGTCGGCTCGCCGATCAATGGCGATTCGCTCAATATCTTCCTCAAATGGATGGGCGTGGACTGGATGGCGCGTTTGGTCTGGCGCCTCCCGGTGATCGTGCGCACCTTTATCCGAATTATCCTCATGCGCGACCCGCCCCGTGTGCAAAAGATGGTGCTGCGCGACGTGCAGCAAACCAGCATCGAGTCTTTCTTTCTCAGCATTGGCGACCTGCATCATACGAACCTGGAACCGCGCTTGTCACATCTACAGGTGCCCGTGTTGGGCGTGTTTGGCGAACATGACGTGATTGTGGACCCCAAGGAAGCCCGGAGGCTGGCGGAGGGTGTCAAGCTAGCCCGCATCGAGATGATGCCCATCTCTGGACATTTTCCCATGTTGGACGACTCGGAGCATTTCAACCAAACCCTGCGCCACTTTTTGGAGCATTGACCTGACGCGACGATGGGTGGGGAGATATGAAACCAGAAGCAGGAACCGCGATGGTCAACACCAAGCCCGCCGCCACACAAAGAACGTATTGCTACCCCAACAAGATGGGGCGGATTGTCCTGTTGGCTACCGAAGAAGTGATGGGCCGCAACGGGGTCAACGCGGTGTTGAACCTCGCTCGGTTAAAGCACTTGGTCAATAACTACCCCCCCAACAATTTTGACCGGCAATTCAGCTTCGACGACTTTGGCCGTCTCCAGCAGGCATTAGAAGAAATGTACGGCCCGCGCGGCGCGCGCGGGCTGGCGCTGCGCGCCGGGCACGCCGCTTTCAAATACGCGATCAAAGAATTCGGGCCCGTGGTGGGCATCAGCGACCTGGCTTTCCGCTTACTACCCATCGGCATGAAGATGAAGGTCGGCATTGAGGTCTTTGCCGAGGTCTTTAACAAGTTTAGCGACCAGATCGTGCGTCTGGGCGAGGACGAATCTCATTATATCTGGACGATTGACCGGTGTCCGGTGTGTTGGGGCCGCCGCACGAGCGAGCCGTGCTGTTACGTGGCTGTCGGCATCTTGCAAGAAGGCGCCTACTGGGTGAGCGGCGGCAAATCATTTTCAGTCGAAGAGGCGACGTGCATCGCCAAAGGCGACGATGCCTGCACCATCTTGATTGGCAAGCGGCCACTTGATTGATGCGCAAAATTATCGTTCGTGACCAACGCAAGTTGACGCCATTCAACGAGCCGGCGCGCGAGTTGCGGGTGCTCAACAAGCCGCTCTGGCTGCACCAGCGCGACGTGTTGGCCCGCTATTGCAAACGCGAGTTGGCGCCCGTGGACTCACTCGACGGGCTGCGCGACGAGGACCGAGCCGAGCGGGTAGAGACGATTGTCTACCGGGATAATCTGTTCTTTGATCAGGCATTCATTGACCAGTTCATCGCAGACGCGCAGAGATTAGGCAAGGCATGCCGCGTGGCGTTCAACCCGGACGACCGGGCCATCCTCCATCATGCGCTCCAACTGCAACGCGGCATCCGGCGCGAGGGCAATTATTTCGTCGCCGACCTGTGGTATTTCCCATACGGCGTGGAAGAAAACGTCCGTCCGCTGTTGGTGAACACGCTCGCGCACGAGCACGGCTACTATCGCGTGCCCAGCTACATGGCCAACGAGAAAGGCGACCTGACGTACTGGGTGCCACAGCGGGCGTTCGCTTCTATCGAGCACTGGGTCCACTTGTACGTTGCCAATTGCATCTTTGGCCTGTTCGCGCGCGGGGCGCGGATGGAGACCAGCCTGGAGCGGCCCATCACCAAGTTGAGCATTCTATTTCGGGCGATGTGGGAACGCAGGCAGGTGTTGCGCTCCTCGCCGTTGGTGCAAGTGGGCAAGAATACGGTCATTGATCCTTCGGCGGTGATTCACGGGCCGACGACCATTGGCGACAACTGCACAGTCGGCGCGGGCACGGTGATTGATAACTGCGTCATCGGCAACGGCGTCAACATCGGCCAGGGCTGCCAGTTGATGCTCAGCGTGGTGTGCGACCGAACTTTCTTGCCGTTCAACGTTGCGCTGTTCATGACCACCATCATGGAGAACTCGATTGTCGCGCAAAACACCTGCCTGCAAATGTGCGTCTTGGGGCGCGACACGTTCATCGGCGCGAACAATGTCTTTACCGACTATAACCTATTGGCCAAGCCGATCAAGGTCCTGCAGCGCGATCAGCTCGTGGAGACCGACATGCCGGTATTGGGCGGGTGCGTGGGTCACAACTGCCGGCTGGGATCGGGACTGGTTGTCTATCCGGCACGCACCATCGAGTCCGACACTATTTTATTTGCGTCCAAAGAGCGGCGCATCATTGACAAGAACGTCGCTTACGAGGAGAGCGATCATCTCAAACTGAGGGACGGCGCCAAGTTGCATCGCCGGGACTATCCCCGGTAGGCAGGTAGTCGAATAGTCGGATAGTCCGGTAAATAGATGGCTTGACCGCGAGACTAGACGACTAAACTATGGATAATTTTGCATTCGTTATTCATCCGCTTGATCCGAAGCGAGATGTCGAGCGGAAATACCCGTTATTGGGCAAGGTCCTGCCCGTCTCGCTGATCAACTTATTCTCTGGCTATTGGCCGCCGGTGTATATCTCGCACATCACCGGCATCACCTCGGCGGCCACCGGCAAGGAAATCGAAGGTTGGTTCGTCGCCTGCCCATACACGCCGCAGCGGATGGTGACGCTGCCGGAGGCGCAGGTCTATCGCAAGATTATCCAGACCGGCCAACTGGCGGAAAGACTCGGCGCAAAGCTACTCGGTCTCGGCGCATTCACCTCCGTGGTGGGCGACGCCGGAGTGACGATCAGCCAGGGATTAAGCATTCCCGTGACGACGGGCGATAGCTACACGGTGGCGGTGGCGGTGGACACGGCCAAAGAAGCCGCACTGCGGATGGACATCAACTTGAAAAATGCCGCGGCCGCCGTCGTCGGCGCGACCGGCGCGATCGGTTCAGTGTGTGCGCAATTGCTGGCAAAAGACGTGCCGCACATGATCCTGATCGGCCGCAGCGCAGAGCGACTGAAGCGGGTCCAGGCGCAAGTCATCGCGGCCGGTGCGGAGGCGATGGCCACGACCGAGATCAGCGCACTGCGTCAGGCCGACATCGTCATTACGGTGACGAACGCAGGGCAGGCCATCATCCAGCCGGGCGATTTGAAATCGGGTTGCGTGGTATGTGATGTGGCCCGCCCGCGCGACGTGTCCAGGGCCGTGATCGAGCAGCGCGACGATGTGTTGGTGATCGAAGGCGGGATGGTACAAGTGCCCGGCCCGGTGGACTTTCACTTCAATTTCGGTTTTCCGCCCCGCATGGCGTATGCATGCATGGCCGAGACGATGATCCTGGCCCTGGAAGGGCGGTACGAGTGTTTTACATTGGGCAAAGAGATCAAGCTTGACCGGGTGAAAGAGATTACGGCGCTGGCCGAGCGGCATGGTTTTCGGTTGGGAGGCTTCCGCAGCTTTGAGCGTGCGGTAGAGAATGACGAAATCGAACGTATTCGAGACAACGCCCGGCGACGCCGGGTGACCGGGGCTGCGCCGGCGAGCGCCGGCCAGGGCACGGCGGAGGTGAATCATGGCTAAAGGCCGCATCTTGGTCGTAGAAGACGACACCGACATTTCCAACATGTTGCGCATCTACTTTACGTCCCAGGGCTACGAGGTGCTCGTCGCCCCTCGGGGCGGCGAGGCGCTGGAGCGCTGCCGGCAGCAGTTGCCGCACGTCATCGTGCTGGACATCATGCTGCCCGACATTGACGGGTACGAAGTCTGCACCCAGCTTCGCACCAATCTGCGCACCAGCCACATCCCCATCATCTTTCTGACGCAGAAGGATGAGCGCAGCGACCGGATCGCGGGGCTGGAATTGGGCGCGGACGACTATATCACCAAGCCGTTCGACATTGAAGAGCTGCGCTTGCGGGTCCAGAACGCCCAACGCCGCGCCGAGCGCGAGTCGCTCACCAACCCCACGACCGGTTTGCCCAGCGGCAAGATGATCGAAGAGCAATTGCGCGGCTTGATGCGCAAAAAGAACTGGGGCTTGCTCTACATCGGTCTGCCCGGGATCGAGGCGTTCAACGACGTGTATGGTTTTGTCGCAGGCGATGAAGTGCTGCGCTTTGCCGCGTTGATTATGAGCGAGAGCGTGGACAACCTGGGCACGCCGGAGGACTTTATCGGCCATGTGGGCGGCGATGATTTCATCATCATTTCTCGCGCAGATCGGGCCAAAGCGATTGCCGACGCGCTGATTAAGCGTTTCAACGCCGAGGTGGGCACGCATTATGATTTCCAGGCTCGTCAGAAGGGCTACATCGTCTACCAGGGACAACAGGCTCCGTTGATGACGATGGCGGTCGGCATCATTTCACCCGATACGCAAGAGTTTACGGACATCCGCGAGATCACCGAAGCCGCCGCCGAGGCTCGCCGCCGTGCCACAGGACACTGATTGGATTTTAGATTGCAGAGTGCGGCTGGTTATGCTTCCAATCAGCAATCTTGAATGAGTTGGATGAATACGATCCGCCAGTCTAGATTTTCCCGAATATTGTCCCCGCTGGGACTCAGAATGTGGGCGCCGCCCGCGCTCGGCACGTTCGCCACATTGCTTGCGATCGGGTGCCTGTGGATATTTGGCTTCCACTCGCCGCTGTTGGTCTTGGTCTTGGCGCTGAGCGCTGTCGTTGCCATAGTGGTGGAAGCCTGGGTGATTGATCGGCGCGTTCTGCGTCCACTGCGAGAACTCCGCGAGGGCGCGGCCCTGCTGGCGGGCGGGCAACTCACGCATCGCATCACGCTCAACACCGGCGATGAGATTGAGTTGTTGGCCCGCGAATTCAACACGATGGCCGAAAATCTCCAGCACGGCCAGCAGCAATTGGCGGCCTTTGCGCAAGACAAAGCTCACCAGGCCGAGATTGCGCAGAGGCGGGTCTATGAAATGACGGACCTGTTGGAATCTGGCCGCGCTATCACCTCGCTAGACCTGGACAATGTTTTGGATCGCTTGGCCAATGAAGTCGTGCTGGCGGTTCAGTGTGACCAGTGCTTGATTTACTTGCAGACGGCACCGGGCGGGGACCTGATGGCGCGAGGCGCTGCCGGAATTGGCGAAGTTGAGCACAAGCAGGTGTCGCTCAAGCCAGGCACCTCCGGCAGCGTGGCGGGTCGGGTGATGGCCGATGGGCTACCGCTGGTCTTGGGTGTACCACAATCTGACCCGCGCTTTGTGCCCCAGACATCCAGCGACAAGTTGATCTCCTCCTTGCTGGCGATTCCTCTGACAATGGACGGGCAACGAGTGGGCGTGCTGCAAGTCGCCCGGCGATCGGGCCTGCCGCCGTTTTTGCCAGACGACGAGGCGCAGTTGGCCCCCTTTGCCCAGCAGGCGATGGTGGCCTACAAGAACGCTCAATTGTATGAAGAGGAACGTCGGCGCGCGCGGGAAATGGAGATCATTGCCGAGATCACGCGCACGATCACGGCCAGCCTTGACCTGGAAACCACACTCAATGCGATCCTGGCTTCTGTGCTCAAGGTGGTGCGCTATGACCTGGCAGAGATTTGCTTGTGGGAACCCGACGAGAGTGTGTTGCACACCCGCGCCCGAGGGGCCGATCCCAAGTATGTCACTCAAACACGCCGGACGGGTGGCGCATACACCCTGCAAGATGGTTTGACCGGTTGGATTGCCCGGACGGGCGAGCCATTGCTGATTGGCGACCTGCAGAAAGAGCAGCGCGTTCAGCCCAAGATAGACCTGGCCGAGTTCCCCATCCGGTCGCACGTGGGAGTGCCGCTGCTCATGGGCAACGATCTGATCGGCACGCTGGAATTGGTTAGCTATCAGCCGCACGCATTTACGCAGAAGGATGTGACCACGCTCCAGACGGTGGCCAACCAGGCAGCAGTCGCCATCCAGAATGCACGTCGGTTCCAAGAGACGCGCCAGCGCGCAGAAGAAATGGCTGCCTTGCGGGAGGCGACGGCTGAAGTCTCCAGCTACCTGGAGGCAGAGCGTATCCTGCGCTCGATTGCCGAACACGCCACCAAGTTGCTGCACGGCCAGGGCAGCGGGCTATATCGAGTAGACGCCGAACGCCAGTCCTTGACCGTCATCGTCAGTTACGAATTGACACACGACCTGACCGGGGCGACGATTCAGTTCGGCGAGGGCCTGGCCGGGCGCGTCGCTCAAAAGCGCCAGCCTATGATCGTCAACGATTATGCCCATTGGGAAGGGCGCGCAGAACGTTATGCTGATGAGCCGTTCGCAGCCGTCATCAGCGTGCCGCTCGTCTGGCAGGACGAGTTGGTCGGCGTGCTCGACGTCCTGGCTGATGCGCCGCGCGCGTTTAATGCTGACGACCTGCAACTGCTCACGTTGTTTGCCAGCCAGGCCGCTGTCGCGCTGCAAAATGCCAACCTCTATGAACAGATCACACATCGCGTGGAGGAAATGTCCGCTCTGCGCGAGACCGCAGTAGACATTGTCAGCGAGCTGGACCCGGATCGGCTGCTGGAGACCATCGTCCGGCGCGCGGTCGAGCTGTTGCGCGCCAAGGGCGGCAGCCTGTACCGCTATAACCCGCTGGATCAGACGTCTCGCTTGATCGTCAGTTATAACCTGGGACGCGACTATACCGGCACGGTGATGGGGAAAGGGGAAGGGCTGGCCGGGCAGGTGCTGGAAAGCCAGCAGCCTCTGATTATCAACGACTATCAGACCTGGGCCGATCGCACGCCGCAGTTTGCCGAAATCAAGTTCACAGTTGCAATGGGCGTGCCGCTGGTCTGGCAGGATCGGATGCTGGGCGCCCTCGTGGTCATGGACGACACCGCACAGCGCATCTTTAACCTCAATGACTTGCGCATGTTGACGATGTTTGCCGCGCAGGCTTCGGTGGGCATCCAGAATGCCGATCTGTATCAGGAGACGCGCCAGCGTGTGACTGATCTGGCGACCCTCACCGACATTGGCCGGGCGCTCTCGTCCACGTTGAAGGTGGATGAACTGCTGCGATTGGTGTACGAACAGACCCAGCGCGTGATGAACGCCGAGAATATGTTCATTGCGCTGTATGACAGCGACCAGGATGAGATCGAGTTCGCATTCAGCGTCAACCAGGGCGAAGTCGGCTCCGGCACGCGCCGCAGCGCCCATCGCGGGCTGACGGGGTACGTAATCCAGAACCGCCAGACCTTGTTCTTGCGCGGCAACATGCAAGAATTTCTGGAGCAGCATGGCATTGAGCTGATTGGCGAGCTGGCTGCCGCCTGGCTGGGCGTGCCGATGATGGTGGGCGAGCGTGTGATCGGCGTGATGGTGGTTCAGCATTATAGCGATCCATACGCCTACGACGAGTCGCATCGGGCCTTGTTGGAGGCGATGGCGAACCAGGCCGCGATTGCGCTGGAGAACGCGCGGCTGTATCAACTCACCGATGTGCGCCTGCAACAGCGCGTCGAAGAGTTGACCGCGCTGTCGGCTATTTCCGAAGAACTCAACGCGACGATGGACCTGCCGACCATCTTTAGCCTGGTGCTGACTGAGGCGATGACGGCGACAAGATCCGCGTATGCCTCAATTTATCTGCTCAATGCGGGACAGCCGATGTTGCGGAGGCGAGCGCTGCTAGGCTACTCTGCCACCACCCCGCCGGAGGTGCAGGCGATCGGGCAAGGCATCATTGGCCGCGTTGTCGAGTCGGGCCAGCCCATCGTCGTAAACGACGTGACGCAAGACGCCGACTATTTGCCCGTCATCAGCGACGTGCGGTCCGAACTGTGCGTGCCCATTAGCTACGCCGGCTCGGTGGTTGGCGCGATGAACCTGGAAAGCTCCGAAGCGGGCGCCTTTCAAGATGACAATGTGAACTTTGTGTCGGCCCTGGCTTCGCAAGCGGCGATCGCCATCGGCAATGCATTGCGCCTGGAAGAGCAGATGGAGCGTGGCGAGCTGTTACGCCACCGCGCCGAACAACTGGCGAACTTGTTCGAGATCAGCCAAGCCTTCCGCAGCGACCGCCCGTTGGAACAAGTGCTCGACGACGTGGCCCATGCCATCCAGGAATCGGTCGGCTTTAACGTGGTGGTCGTCAGTCTGGTCGAAGGCGAGCCGCCGATCCAGCGCCGTGTAGCGGCGGCGGGCGTCCCGGTGGCGCGGTTCGAGGAGTTGAAGGCCATACGGCTGGCGTGGGCCAATGTGGAAAAGATCCTGCTCGACGAGTTCCGCATCAGCCAAAGCTACTATTTCCCAATGGAGCGGCGGGACGTCACGAGCAAATTGGTCACCTTTTCGGTGACGCCCGTGGATGAGCAGCCCCGCCAGCCCGGTTGCTGGCACCCGCTTGATCTGCTGATGGTTCCACTGCGTGGCCGTGGCGGGCAACCGCTGGGTCTGGTTTCGGTGGACGAGCCGCGCGACGGGCGCATCCCCAATCGCTCGACGATCGAAATGCTCGAACTCTTTGCCAACCAGGCAGGCGTTGCCATCGAAAACGCCCGGCTCTTGGAAGTCGAAGCGCGGAGACGCCAGGAAGCCGAAACGCTGCGTGAGGTGGGCGCCATCTTGGTTGCCACGCTGGATGTGGACACCGTGCTGGATCGCCTTTTGGAGCAGATCAACCGTGTTGTGCCCAATGACGCGACGAATGTGATGTTGATTGAGGGGGATAAAGTCCGCAGCGTTCGACGGCGCGGCGATGAGCAAGTCGGAAGCGTGGCCTACGCCGCTGCTCTTCAGGTTCCGGTTGCTGACGTGCCGACCCTGCGGCAAATGGTTGAAACAGGCGAGCCGTTGGTCATCCCGGATACATACGCCGACCCAACCTGGGTCCGTTTCCCGGAGACCGAGTGGATACGTTCTTACGCCGCGGCGCCGATCTCCGTGCGCGGCAAGGCGATCGGTTTTCTCAATGTCAATAGCACAACGCCGAATTTCTTTGGCCCGCAGCAGGCCGAGCAGTTGCGCATGTTCGCCAACCAGGTCGCGATCGCCCTCGAAAACGCTCGCTTGTACGAGGAATCTCGGCAGCGCGTGCGCGAATTATCTTTGCTGTACGAAACCGGCGAAATGGTGTCCGGCACGCTGGCCCTGGATGAGATGTTGGATGTGGCACTCAAGGCTGTGAGGGAAGCGTTAGGTTTTGACTTTGTGGTGATCTCGTTGGTGGACGAGCAGGCCGGTGAGGTGCGATCGGTACGTGGCCTGGGTGTCTCGGAGCGCCAGGTGCGGGATGCGCGCCAACGCCTGGACGGCAAAGACATCATGGCCGACATCATCCGCACGGGCAAGACTGAAGTCATTGAAGGCTGGGACGACCGTTTTGACCGCGAGATGTTTGAGCGCGAGGGCCATGCAGCGTTGGTGCGCGTGTTCACCCCACTGGTGGCTCACAATCGCAATATCGGCCTGATCGAAGCCGGCTACCGGCGCGAACGGCGCTCCCGCATTACAGAGTACGAGAGCCGATTGCTGCGCGCCCTGGTTGACCGCATCGCTGCGGCGGTGGAAAACGCGCGCCTCTACCAAGAGACCGTGACGCGCACCCAGGAGCTGGCGACCCTGCTTGACGCCAGCGCCGCGCTGTCGTCCTCGCTCGAGTTGAAGGACGTATTGGCTGCCCTGGCTGAACATGTCATGCACGTAGTCAAAGGGGCCGGTTGCGTCCTTTCGCGCTGGGACAAGGCGACGAACCGCGTGGTGACGCTGGTGGACCGGTTCGAGGATCCGGAGCGCGTTGGGACAGGCGAAGAATCGTTTGACCTGCACAACTATCCGCTCACTGCGCATGTGCTCGAGCGCCGCGAACTTGCGGTAGTCGCGGTTGACGACCCTAATGCCGATCCTGCCGAAGTGACGCTGTTGAAGCAAATGGGCGCTCAGACGTTGCTGATGCTGCCGCTGGTTGCCCGCGACCAGGTTGTGGGCTTGATGGAATTATACAGCGATGTGCCCGGCTATCGGTTCACCGCCGCCCACATTCGCCTGGCGCAGACGCTGGCCGACCAAGCCGGGGTGGCCATCTCCAATGCCCGGTTATATGAAGAGATTCGCGGCTTTACTCAGGAATTGGAGCAGCGCGTGGCAGAACGCACTGAGGATTTGCGCCAGGCGCTCGACCAACTCACAGCCGAGCATGGCCGGGTTGAGACGCTGTTCCGCATCACCAGCGAGCTATCGGCCAGCCTGGACTTGGACCGCGTGCTCAACCGCGCCCTGACGCTGGTGGTGGAGGCCATCGGCGCGCCGCGCGGCTCCATCATGTTGGTGGATCAAGAAACGAATGCGCTGATTCATCGTGCGGCACTGGGGCGGACGTCGGCGCTGCCTCCAGGCGGCGAAATAACCAGGTTCCGCCGAGGCAGCGGACTGGCGGGCTGGGTGATCCAAAAACGCAAACCCGCCATTGTCACAGATGTGCTCACCGACGAGCGCTGGATCAAGCAGCCCAGCCGGTCTAGCGCCGACTTTCGCTCGGCGCTGGCGGTTCCGCTGGAAGCCGCCGACGACGTGCTCGGCGCGCTGCTCATGTTCCACCCCCAGCCCAACTATTTCACCGAAGACCACTTGCGGTTAGTGGAAGCGGCAGCCCGCCAGGTCGCGATCGGCATTAACAACGCCGAACTGTACCGGCTCATCCGCGACCAGGCCGAGCGGCTCGGCTCGATGCTGCGCGCTCAACAGGAGGAGGCCTCCAAGAGCCAGGCCATTTTGGAATCGGTGGCCGATGGCGTCATGGTGGCCAACGCACAGGGCCGCGTCATTTTGTTCAACGAGGCGGCTGAACGCGTCCTGGGAGCTGTGCGGGAAGAGATTATTGGCCGGCCCACGGATGACCTGCTGGGGCTGTACGGCGCGGCAGGCACAGTCCTGGTTAACCAGGTGCGCCAGTGGCTAGCCTCGACCGACGTGCGGTCGCAAGTGCCCAGCCTGGAGCAGCGTTTGCGCATCGAGGAGCGTCACATCAATGTGCATGTCGCACCCGTGACATTGGGTGACGAGTACCTGGGCACCGTGTCCACCTTCCGCGACGTGACGAAAGAAGTCGAGGTGGACCGCGCCAAGACCGAATTCGTGTCCACCGTGTCGCACGAGCTGCGCACGCCTATGACATCCATCAAAGGCTACGCCGACTTGATGCTGCTCGGTGCAGCTGGGCAAATGAACGACGACCAGCGGCGCTTTCTCGGCATCATCAAAGCGAACGTTGACCGCTTGAGCGTGTTGGTCAACGACTTGTTGGACATCAGCCGGCTGGAAGGCGGGCGCGTCGAATTGGACATCAAGCCGTTATCGTTGGAAGGTCTGTTGGACCAGGTCGCTAATACCTTGCGGGCCAAGATTGGGGACAAGGGATTGACCCTGTCTTTGCATGTCCCGCCCGATATCCCGCTGGTGATGGGCGATCGCGACCGGGTGATTCAGATCCTCACGAACCTGGTCAGCAATGCCTACCAGTACACGCCGGCGGGCGGCAGCATCGACGTGAGGGCGCTGCGCGCGGCGGGCAGGGTTCAAGTGGATGTGGCCGACACCGGCATCGGCATCGCGCCGGAGGATCAGCCCAAAGTCTTTGACCGCTTCTTCCGCGCCGACGACCCAAAGGTGCAAGAGTTTTCCGGCACTGGGCTGGGGCTGGCGATTGTCAAGAGCCTGGTGGAGATGCAGCACGGGCGCATCTGGCTGGACAGCAAGGTCGGCAAAGGCTCGACGTTTAGTTTCTCGCTGCCGAGGGCTGAGGAAGGGCATGAGGAACCCGCGCCCTCTCCGGTCGAGTTGCAGCCCGCCGCCGAGACGCGTCACAATGGCAAACGACATGTGCTCGTGGTGGAAGACGACCACGACATCGCGCAACTCATCAGCCATCACTTGACAGATAAAGGCTACGTCGTTTCCACGGCGGGGCGCGCCGAAGATGCGTTCCAGGCGGCTCGCACCGAGCGGCCTGACCTGATCACGCTCGATATTTACTTGCCGGGCGCAGACGGCTTTGAGTTGCTGCAACACCTCAAATCGGATGAGACGACAGCGGACATCCCGGTGGTCATCGTGTCGGTGCTGGCCGACAAGAACCAGGGGCTGCGGCTGGGCGCAGTGGATTATATGACCAAGCCGCTCGACGAGCAATTGCTGCTCAACACCGTCGGACGAGTGCTGGCCGGAGCAGGCAAGGTACTGGTCGTTGACGACGACCGCGACACGCAAAACTTGCTGCGCCAGGTGCTCAGCAACCTGGGGATTGACGTGCGCACGACCGCCAGCGGACGGCGCGCGCTGGAACTGGTTCAACAAGACAAGTTCGACTTGATTTTGCTCGACCTCAAATTGCCGGGTGGGATGGACGGCTACCAGGTGTTGACGCAGCTCAAGCAGAACGAACAAACAGCCGGCATCCCGGTGATAGTTCTCACCGGCAGCCTGACCTCGGAAGAAGTCAAGCGGCAGAAAGTGCTGTCGTTGGGCGCGGAGCGTTTCTTGACCAAGCCGTTTGAGATTAACGACCTGGTGGGAGAGATCCGCCGGTTCTTGATAGAGAGAGAGCAAGCGGCTCTGCCCAAGACGACGGCCGGCTAGGCAGGTGAGCCTTGCTGTATCCGATGGAATTGAGAGGCTTGGGCCTATGACCAAAATTCTAATTGCAGAAGATGAACGAGACATCCGCGAGTTGGTCGCTTTCAGCCTGCGCGGCCTGGGCGGGTTCGAGGTCGTGCAAGCTGTCAACGGTATTGAGGCGGTGGAGCGGGCCACAGCCGAGCTGCCCGACCTGATCCTGATGGACGTGCGGATGCCACGGATGACGGGCTACGAGGCGTGTCGGCAGATCAAGCTGAATGATGCTACCAAAGACATTCCCATCATTTTTCTTTCAGCCAAAGGCCAAGAGTCGGAAATCGAGAAAGGGTTGTCCGCCGGCGCGGAAGAGTATATCCTCAAGCCCTTTGCGCCGGATGAATTGGTCAATCATGTGCGGGGTGTGTTGAAACGGATGGGCAAATAATGCGGACCCGTGCGCCGCTTGAGCAGGTGCGATGAGCGCAATCATCGTTGATAACGGATTAATTCACTACGAAGCGCTGGGCCGTGGCAAACCGGTCTTGTTTCTGCATGGCTGGATCGGCTCGTGGCGTTACTGGATGCCGACGATGGAAGCGATCTCTGATCGCTTCCGCACGTATGCGTTCGATTTGTGGGGCTTTGGCGACAGCGACAACTCGCCGCAGCGGTACGAGATCGAGTCCTATGTCTCGCTCATCGGCGCGTTCATGGATGACCTGGGCCTGGTTGAGGCGCCACTGGTCGGCCATTCCCTGGGCGCGGTGGCGGCTCTTCTCTTCGCCGCGCGAATGCCCGACCGGGTGAGCAAGCTGATGTTGGTGAGCCTGCCGCTGCAGGGCGCGGCCATCAGCCGCAAGCTATACACCGGCAGCGACAACGTGCTCGACCGCACCATTGGCCGCAGGCAAGCGCAGCAGGCCTATCCGGAAGTGGCCCTGGAGGCCGACAAAGCCGATAACAACGCGGTGGCTTTCAGCACGCGAGCGCTCGCCAACCTCGACTTGACTTCCGAGATAGAGAAGGTCAACCGGCCATTGTTGATCGTTCACGGCGAGAAAGACATACTCATCATACCGCCCTCGCTCGATGCACTCTCGGGCCTGGAAGATACGGCCCGCCAGATTTCGCTGAAGGATTCGCTGCACTTTCCGATGTTGGACGAAGCGACCAAGTTCCAGCGCCTGCTGCGCGACTTTTTGGAGGGCGGGCTGGATTCGCTGGAGCTGAGGGACGAATGGAAGCGGCGAGCCAGGTAGCCGCGGATCGCATATCGCTCATCGCATATCGCAGGTTACATCAATCAGAGACGAGACAGTTCTGTCTCGTCTCTGATTTTTTGTGTGTAGGGGCCAGCCTTGTGATGGCCCAAAAGATTTGCGCGAACCATACAACTGTCGGATAATAGCCCTCAAGCGTAACCTTGTGCTGCACATCACGCATGACAAGGATGAATTCATGTCACACATCTGGGAACCTGTCATCGGATTAGAAGTCCACGCCGAATTGCTCACCCAATCCAAGATGTTCTGCTCCTGCGCGGTGATTCAAGACTATGCCGCCGCGCAGCCGAATACGCACGTCTGCCCAGTCTGCCTGGCATTGCCGGGGAGCCTGCCGGTCATCAACGCGCGCGCGGTCGAATTCGTCATCAAGACCGGCCTGGCCTTGAACTGTGCCATCGGCGAGTTTAACATCTTTGCGCGCAAGAACTATTTTTACCCCGACTTGCCCAAGGGCTACCAGATCAGCCAGTACGAATATCCCCTGTGCCAAAAGGGCTGGTTGGAAGTCGAGACCGGCGACAATGGCATAGGGATGCCATTGCTGCGGCGAATCGGCGTGACGCGCGTTCACTTGGAAGAAGACACCGCCAAGCTCACCCACGTGGACGGCGCGAGCCTGGCAGATTTTAACCGCGCCGGCGTCCCGCTGATGGAGATCGTCAGCGAGCCGGATATGCGCTCGGTGGACGAGGTGAAGGCTTACGCTGCCAAGCTCCACACGCTCTTGCGTTACATCGGCGTGAGTTCGGGCGACATGGAAAAAGGCGCGATGCGCTTTGAGGCCAACATCTCGATCCGCCCCGCCGGGTCCTCGGAGCTGTTCACGCGCACCGAAGTCAAAAACCTCAACAGCTTTCGCGCCCTGGCGCGCGCGACGGAATATGAAATCGCGCGACAGATTCGGGTCGTCGAGTCCGGCGGGCAGGTCGTCCAAGAGACGCTGGGGTGGGATGACCTGCGCGGCGAGACCTACTCTCAACGCAGCAAAGAGCACGCGCACGACTATCGTTACTTTCCAGAGCCGGACCTGCTGCCATTGGAAATCTCGCGAGACGAGGTGGAGCGCATCCGCGCCACGCTGCCCGAACTGCCCGACGCCAAGCGTGATCGCTTTCTGGCGCAGTATGGGCTTTCGCGCTATGACGCGACTTTGTTGACGGCGGAGCGGGCTGTTGCAGATTACTATGAGGACTGTGTCAAGTCTCCGACCTCCGATCTCCAACTTCCGATTTCCAAACTGATCGCGAATTGGACGACGGGTGAATTGTTCCGCCTGATGAACGAGACTAGCGTGAGCATCGAGCAGGTCAAAGTCAAGCCGAGCGACCTCGTCGCGCTCATCGAGTTGATCCGCGATGGGAAGGTGAACCAGAACACCGCCAAGCTGGTGTTTGCGGACATGTTCGCCACGGGCGAGCCTCCGGCGGCGATCATCGAGCGCAAGGGATTGGCACAAGTCAGCGACGCTGGCGAGCTGGCGGCCATTGTGGAGCGCGTGCTGGACGAAAACCCCAAGCAAGTGAGCGAATACTTGAGCGGCAAGGAGCAGCTGTTCAAGTGGCTGCTGGGCCAGGTGATGCGGGCCACAAAGGGCCAGGCCAATCCGCAAGTGGCGGCGGATGTGCTCAAGGCGGTGGTGGAAAAGCGACGGTAAACGTAATATGACAAAGGAGACGATAGGCCATGAACTTGATCAAAAAACTCACTACCCTTTTCGCCGCCGCGGCTCAGGGCGGCGGCAATACCTACGCACTGGCCGTGCAGTGCAATCGCTGCGGTGAGGTCGTTCGCGCTCAAGTCAACTTGAGCAACGATTTGAGCTTCGAGTACGATCAAGACGGAAAAGTCACGTCCTATTTCTGCCGCAAGCTGCTGATGGGCAAACAGCGCTGCTTTCAGCAAATCGAAGTGACGCTCACGTTCGACACCCAGCGCAAGCTGATTGACCGGAAGGTAACGGACGGCCAGTTTGTGGAAGAGTAGCCTTCCTGGAAAACCATTCACGTAGGGAGGAAACCATGACGGCTTTTGTCCCATCAGACACACGCTATAACTCGATGTGCTACAACCGCTGTGGCCGCAGCGGCTTGATGTTACCGGCGATTTCGTTGGGCCTGTGGCACAACTTTGGCGGGGTAGATGTGCTTGAAAATGCCCGCGCAATGATCTGGCGCGCGTTCGACCTGGGCATTACGCATTTCGACCTGGCGAACAACTATGGCCCGCCGCCAGGTTCCGCAGAAGAAAGCTTTGGCAAGATTCTGCGCCAGGATTTGGGCCGCTATCGGGATGAGTTGATCATCTCCTCCAAAGCCGGGTACTGGATGTGGCCCGGCCCCTATGGCGAGTGGGGATCGCGCAAATACTTGATCGCCAGCCTGGATCAGAGCTTGAGCCGGATGGGGCTAGAGTACGTGGACATTTTTTACTCGCACCGCCCTGACCCGGAAACGCCGCTGGAAGAAACGATGAGTGCGCTGGATCAGATCGTGCGGAGCGGCAAGGCGCTGTACGTTGGCATCTCGTCGTACAAGCCGGAGCAGACGCGCCAGGCCACGCAGATTTTGCGCGACCTGGGAACGCCCTGCCTGATCCATCAACCCAGTTACAATATGTTCAACCGCTGGGTTGAGGAAGGCTTGCTCAAAGTGTTGGGCGAAGAGGGCATCGGCTGTATTGCGTTTTCGCCCCTGGCACAAGGATTGCTCACGGACCGGTACCTCAAAGGCATCCCGGCGGACTCGCGCGCCGGCAAGCCGCAGGGTTTCCTTAGACCTGAGCACGTCACGGAAGACAAGATCGCCAAGGTCCGCCGCCTGAATGAACTGGCGCAAGCGCGCGGCCAAACGTTGGCGCAGATGTCGTTAGCGTGGATCTTGCGGCATCCAGAAATGACGTCGGCGCTGATCGGCGCGAGCCGCGTCTCGCAGATCGAGGATGCCGTGGGGACACTCAAGAACCTTACCTTTACGGCTCAAGAACTGCAGACGATTGATCAAATTCTGGCGGGATAAACTCTGCAAACAGCTTGGACGGCCAGATTAGTCTCCACCTTTTAGAGCAGGTGTTTTTCATCGGGGACGGACTGACGAGTACGGGCAAAGGCAATGTCCAGACGTTTGTTGTGCCACGCGGTGCGACTCGCTTGTTCCTGGGAATTGCGGACGGAAGCGGCTTTGGCGGCGCGCCAGGCTGCTATGGCGACAATATCGGCGCTTTCCAGGTAAGTCAATCTGCCATGATTGACACCCGCTGCGAACCGCCCTATAATGACAAGGGAAGCCAAGCCAACTTATGCACAGGAGGTGATTCAAATGGCGGAAGTCGAGGAAAAGAAATCACGGCGGATACGGGTTCCCTCAATGCCTAAAGAGGTCGTAGAACACGCGCGCGCGGCCAGCCGCGAGCGGCGCGCTGCGCTCAAGGCTCTGATCCCGGAGCCGTTCTGGGGACATCAGAAAGCGGCGAAGAAAGAAACGTTGTTGGCCCTGCGCAGCCTGATTGACGCGGCGCTGGCAGAGCTGGAAGAAAAGCCGGACAAGTAATCCCTCCATCAATCGCCAGTCACGCAAAGGGCGGGAGCATTTCCCGCCTTTTGCATTAGCGGGGACTTGGTCCTTGCGAAGGTTTTCGCCGAGGGTGTAGGCGCATTGTGAGATTACGGGTTATAATAGACGCACGGTTCAAAACAGCCGAGATGGAACCGGAAACGAGGCCAGGAAGGCCGGCACTACACTGGAGGAGACAATGGATGCGGAAGTAGAACGCCCGCACGGCGACGTGGCGCTGTTCATTGACTGGGAGAACATCAAGAGCAGTTTACAGACGCGCGGACGCGGACGGCCCAACCTTTCGGCGTTGCGAGACACGGCCGAGTCGTTCGGGCGGCTGGTCGTTTCACGCGCCTACGCGGACTGGCAAGAGGGCTGGCACACGGACGACCCGCCCGCATTGTATTCGGCCGGCATTGATCCGGTGTACGTTCCCACGCGCAAGTTTGCGTCAACCGAAGGATCCGATATGGTGCGCCGCAAGAACAGCGTGGACATCAAGCTCACCGCCGAATGTTTGGAGGTGTGCCACCAGTTCCCTAACATTAACACGTTTGTGCTGGTGTCGGGCGACGGCGACTTTGTCCATCTGGTCAATACCTTGCGGCCCTATGGCAAGCACGTCGTGGCGATTGGCGTGTCGTGGTCCACCAACGCCCGGCTCAGTCAGGTGGTAGACGAGTTTCTCTACTACGACCGCGACGTTGCGCCCGATCAGCCGGTCGCGGCGGCGGCCCCTGTCCCGGTGGCGCAGGCCGCCGAGTTGGAGCGCGCGTTCCGCCTGGTGACCGAGATCTTGCACGATTCGCGCTTGCCGGGCCGCGGCTTGCTTTCGTGGGTCAAGCACGAGATGATCAAGCGGATGCGTGGTTTTGATCAGAGTCGTTTTGGGTTCGCGCAGTTCAAACAGTTCATGGAAGGGGCCGAGCGGCGCGGGCTATTGCAGATCGAAACGCACGGCCTGGAAGATTGGGCCGTGCTGCCCGACGCGCCGCGCGCCGCGCCGGTCGAGCGGGAGGCTGTGACGGAGCACATGACGATCGAGGCCGCCGGCTCGGAATCGCTCGTGCGTCTCGTTCGCTTTGCCGAGGACTTTTCGCACAAACACGACCACGTGGCCTTCAACTTTTTGGTGGACGGCATGATGGACGCGCGCGTGTTGCCGAATCTCACGCGGCCACAGTTGGTGGATTTGGTGAATGATGCAATCCGTCAAAAGATTTTCGTGCGTCGAGAGCACCAGTGGCCGATGCGCAACACGGGCGAGACGGTGACGGTGCAAGCGCTTGTCCTCAATTGCGATCACGCCGATGTGATCAGCGCGCTTTCGACCAACAACGTCGCCGGCAACGGCAAACCCGTCTGAGGAGTGAGACTTGCAAGTCGCCAGCAGCGTCCAGATCAACCAGAACACCTTGGCGACTTGGTCTAAATTGACGGGGGAGTGCCTTCGCCAAACATGCGGTTGATCTGGCTGCGCAGGTTCTCGGCTTGGCCGAGAATCTGCGCGATCTGATCGTGGCTTTCGTCGTCCGGCGCGGCTTCCACGGCGGCGTAGAGATTGATCAGCAGGCGGTTCATGGATTCTTCCATCAGTCCGAGAATCTGCTCGGGCAGGATGTGCTGCGGGTCGTAGCCCCACGCGCGCAGGCGGGCTTCCATCAACCGGTCAAATTCGGCTTGATCCACCTGGTCCTGCATGACCAATTCTTTATAGAGCGCTTCGAGTTCGTCGGGGTCGGTGGGGAGCGGGTCTGGCAACATGCTCATCTCCTGTGAACGTTGGTCTGATTATAGCCCGTTTGGGTGGGAATGTCACGCCCTGGATTGCTGATTGTTGATTTTGGATTGCGGATTTCTAGAGTGCGCGCAGCTTTATACCTACCCTTGCGAAGGTGGTCATGACTTTGCCTCGCAGGGTGATCGAGTAGCGAGGGACAAACATGGATAGTTACCCAGTCGTATTGGAAAGCAACGTTTCGAGGTTGCAGGCGCAATTGAGTGGTGTATTGAATGTGCACAACGTGCAGGTCTTGGAAGCGCCCGATCGCGTCGTGTCATTTAGCGGGCAACTGCTGCGCGACGCGGACAGCGCTTTTGCGACGCTGCGCGAGCGTTTCCAGCCCTTGGGCTACACGCCGCTTTTGCAGCGACGGGGCGATGGCGAAGTGGTGATTGCGCAGCAAGGCGTGATTACGGCCCAACCTACGCGGGTGTGGATCAATGTGGCGCTGTTCATCGCGACGCTGCTGGCGACTTTGCTAACCGGCGCGGTCAATGAAGTGGGACAGATGCTGCCGAATGCAGACATGATCTTGCCGTTGATGCTGCGCCAGCCGGTTCTTCTCCTGTCCGGGCTGCCGTTTTCGCTCACCCTGATGTCCATTCTGCTGTGCCACGAGATGGGGCATTACATCGTGGGGCGGCGATACAATGCGCCGGTGTCGCTGCCATACTTTATTCCCATGCCGATCTTTGGGTTATTTGGCACGATGGGCGCGGTCATCGTCCAACGCGCGCCGTTCGAGGAGCGCCGGTCGTTGTTTGACATCGGCGTGGCGGGACCGCTGGCCGGGCTGGTGGTGGCGCTCCCGTTGTTGGTCTATGGCCTGGCAACTTCCCCCGTTGGGCCGATTCCGCCCGGCAGCCTGATGGAAGGCAACTCGATCCTGTACCTGGCGATCAAGTACCTCATCTTTGGACGGATTTTGCCGGGCGGCGGGTTGGACGTTTCGCTCAACCCGATCGCCTGGGCGGCCTGGGGCGGGCTGCTCATCACATCGCTCAATCTGCTGCCCGTGGGCCAGCTCGACGGCGGGCACATCCTGTACGCGCTCTTGGGCCGCCGCGCCTGGCCGGTGGCGTTCGGCGTGGTGGGGCTGCTGGTGGTGATGGGCTTTTTCTGGCAGGGCTGGTTCTTGTGGGCGTTCCTCGTTTTCATCTTTGGCGTGCGGCATCCGGCTCCGCTCAACGATCTTTCGCCCATGGGCCTGCGGCGTACCCTCGTCGGGATCGGCGTGCTGGTGTTGTTCGTGTTGACCTTCACGCCGGTCCCATTCAGCCAGATTTCCTAAAAATCAAGGACGAGTGACTTGGTACAGCGAAAGTCACCGGATCTCCCCGATGGCTTTTTGTTACTCGTGGACATGCAATGAGCAAGAGGGCAGCAAGGGACGTGAGAAACTATTCGCCGATTGCGCGCTATGGCGCTCGATGGGCGAATGAACGCCGTGGACAAAGTAACAGATGTGACAATTCTGTGTCAAAGCTGTCAAGCATGTGTCGGTATTGACAACACCCTCAATCTGTGGCACAATAGATTCATCCTTATTGCGGAATTGCCTTAGCCAAGGCCCCAGAGTATCTCCTGAGCAAGTTATACCATCGAATGTGGTTAGTATTGCACATTTGTATTGGATGACCCTAACATGGTGATATAGGCGCGCAAGCGCGCCGATTGCGCTTCGCCGTGTGATTACACGAAAGGAGGTATGCCAACTGCCCAACCTGCGTTCGTTTTTGTCGCCACTTGTTTCCCAGCTTTGGAGGCTTGCCTAGCTACTCCAAAGCACAGACTAGCAGGAGGAAGATCAAATGAAACGCACAGTGTGGAGAGCGTTCGTCATGGTTGCGCTCCTTTCGAATTTCGTCGTCGCGTCTCCGGCCGCTGCCTCTGTCGCTCCGGCCCCAGATGTGCCGGGTTCCCCTAACGGCAGCGTGATCCTGCCGGTCTCGACGGTCAATCCGACGAGGGTCACGCAGCCTGGCATATACTATGTGACTTACCAGTCGGTAGTCAGGAATAGCGGCTCCGACATCGCCTACAATGTCGCCGTGACCTACACGCTGGACAGCAGCCTGACCTTTGTTGCGATGCAGGCAGATGGCCGGGAGGGCACGGTATTTATTCCGATTGGAACCGTCTACATCCCGACGCACAGTTGGCGCGCATCCCAAGTGCTGCCAGGCGAGGCTATCACCCTCACGCTGGTTGCTTTTGGTACAGCCAGCCAGTATCAAATGGTGCATACGACCGTCCAGACGTTCGATGGCGGGACCGTGCTCGTGCCGCCGCAATCTCTCGACACGGAAATCGCGCTTTATCGCACCTACCTACCCCTGATTATGAGATAACTTGGCCGTGCGAATTTTGCGAGACAATCTAAGGCCACCAGGCGCAACCCTGGTGGCTTTGGTATTTGAGAGAAAGGGGTGTCAAGTGAACGCCAAGCGATTAGGCCGGATAGCCGTTCCGGCGCTGGTGGCGCTCATGCTTTTTGTGCTGGGATTATCCACATCGGCGCGCGCGGTGAACGCGCCTGCTTTTACCTCTTACGCCAGCGGGGAATTTTTCTTTCCTCCTTATCCTTCAGATAGTGACCGAATGGGAATCGGTGGCTCGGTTGGAATGTACAATCCGGCGCTGCAGGCCGGCTGGTACACCGACTGGAGCGCAAACGTCAACCCGCCCCATCCCGGCGGCATGGAATATGCAAGAGTGGTTTACTTTCAGGTCAACACGAATGAATGTGGCATCAACAAAATCCCGGCCTCGCAGCGCAGCCAGGTGGTCGAGTCCATCACCGGCACGGCCTTGATCGACAATCTGCGTGTCAACCCCGGCGCGCTCTGGCTCATCGGCAACGAGCCAGACTCTATTTTCAACTGCAGCCCCATCATGCCAGAATTGTACGCCGAACTGTATCACGAGTTTTACACATTCATCAAGGCGCACGATCCTTCGGCGCGCGTGGCGATTGGCGCGATTGTCCAGCCCTCGCCGCTCCGGCTGGAATACCTGGACAAGGTGCTGAATCGCTATCGGACGCTCTATGGCGAAAAGCTGCCGACGGCGCTGTGGAACATCCATCTGTACGCTTTTCATGAATATGGTGGTGTGGGCGATGGGGCGGGCGTGCCGCCGGGCGCGAGCAGCAACACCGGCTGGACATACACCTGGGTGCAGATGGTGGACATTGACATCCTGGCCCAGAACTTGCGCGCCATGCGCCAGTGGATGGCCAACCGGGGCGAGCGAGACAAGCCCCTCATCGTGACCGAGTTCGGGCAGGTAGTCCCGGACGACGGTTCGTATTGGCTGGATGGGCTGAATTTCACGCCGCAAGTCACTCGTGATTACCTGCAAGGAAGCATCCATCATTTGCTGACGGCGACGGACTCTAACATCGGCTACCCGGCCGATGGAAACCGGCTCATCCAATTTTGGGCGTGGTATTCGTTGTACGACAGCTTCTACGGCGGTGACTTGGTTTACCCGGATGCGGCTAGAACGCTCACGCCGGCTGGACAGGCGTTCACCCAAATCGCTTCGCAGCACTTTGTCCCCTACGTGGACTTGTACCCCGTGCCGCTCATCACGCCCTCCATCCCGGCGGGCAGCAGCGGCCCGATCAGTGTGTCGTTGGTTGTGCAGTTCGACAATCGAGGCAACCGGGCCGTTTCATCGGTGCCGGTGCGCTTTGCTCAATACGACTATGCTTCAGGCCAGTTGCTTGCCAGTGACCTGATCACCGTCAGTCAGGTGTTTACACGTTATGGCGGTGTTCAGCCGCAGGTCAGTGCTGAATGGGTCGTGACACCCAATACACAATATGTCTTTACATTTGAGATAGACCCTGGACACACAATCAGTCAATCGCACCGATCAACTCAGTACCTGGCCTACCCAGGAGTGACCGATCTAGCAGTCACATCGCTCACGAGTGACTTGCCTTCCGCTTTTGCCTGGATCAGTCCAGTCACCGGTACGGTTACGGCGACGATCCGTAATGTGGGGAACCTGACGTCTTCGATAAGCACAGCGCAATTCAGCGCGTTCAACTCGGCAGCGGGAACTGGGTATCTACTTCAAGACCTGCCGGTGCCTGCGCTGGCTCCGAATGCTTCCACGGATATCTCGACTATGCTGGTGATTCCGTCGCCGGGTCTTTACGTCGTCACGGCGACAGTGCGATATGACCCAGATTTGAATATGTGGAACAACACAGCCACGTTCAGCATCCTGGCTGCGTCCCATTGGCTTTACTTGCCGCTGATGTTGCGTTGAGTCCTCTCCTACCCCCAACCCCCTCCCTCTCGCAATTTTGGGAGAGGGAAGGGGTGCGCGGAGCGCGGGGGTGGGGCTATTGGCACGTCACCACCCGACCTTTTTTATCGGCGTGGTATTCAGCCAGCTTTCCTTCCGCTGAAAGCACGATTTTGTAGCCCAGCGTGATGACTTGGGCATAGAACATGCCGGGCTTGGGGCAACCTAGACTGGTGTCTGGCCAATCCATCGCCTGGACTGACGCCACCTGCACGTTTTCCGGCGCGATCTTGAGTCGTGCGGCCAGATCGTTTGTGGCAGCGCGCACAGCCGCGTCTGCGCCGGCCGGCCAGCCTGGCACTGGCAAGGTAGATGGAGTGAGTGGGGATGGCTTGGGCGTGCCCGGCCCCGGTTGATTGAGACTAGACACGGGTGATGAGAAAGTGGTCGGCGTGGCGATGCGACTCTCGGCCCGGGTGGGCCGAGGGGCGAATGTGGGAGTCGCCCGAATCGTTGTGGATTGACCACAGGCAACCAGCAGCAGCGCTGACATCAGCGCAATGAATCCCAAGCGTTGTGGCATGGCGCATCTCCTTTCGAAAAACGCGGCTGTGGATAAGACGTTGGGCGCGTGTGTTCTGTTCCTGCGGTGGACAACTTGCGCAAGCGCGGTATAATACAGGTCTTGTGAGTTTGGACCTGGAGGCTCCCCTGCTGCAAAACACCGAACTCGATGAACAGGTCACACGCGCTGATGATGGGCGACACCGCCCCATCCCGCGCGCAAAATTCCGCACGGCGTTACGCACGCCCGCAAAGCGACGTGCATCACGCCGCACTTATTCTACACCCATTCGCGAACTTTTGATCCAGCGGACGAAAGGCCTCATTCCATATGACGAGCCGACTATCACCTTCGCAAGGATGAGCAGTCACCTGAATTGTCCCACCAATCAACAGAGGCTTTCTGCAGAGTTGTCGAGAGTATGAACCCTAATGAGCTTTCGACCTCGATGTGTTCCTGCGTGAACTGAGCGGATGGAGGATCGGAGTTTGTGGAGCAGACCTGGGCAGGTAAGTTAGAAAGAGGTAAAAGCCAACAGAGGGTAGCTGTGATATAATGTGCGCAACGTTGCCCGTTCCGCATGACGCGGAGCGGGCAACGTTGCTGGGGTGAGTTGTTCAGTAAGCGGACAGCGGCAAACCGCACGTGCATCTGCCGCCTTTCGCCAGGCCTGGCGGCCCAATAGAAACAAGTGGAATACGTCGTCATACAGATTCATTTTTACTTGCCATTAGGATCATCCTTCAGCGCGTGATACCCCATGCCCGAGTTAGAGCGGGGCAAAGCGTGAAATTCAGCCCAGAGCGTGATCGGTAGGTGCTGACTGGGCTGCAAACGACGTAGCGAGGTCCAATCAGCCTTTCACAAGGTTGATGTCGGAAGGGCGGAGCATGCCTGGAGAACGTCGAATCGAATAAGGGTGGCACCTGATGTGCTATAATGAAGAGCGCACAGCGGCTTACTTTCGCGAAGGTTCAATTGTATTTGCAATATGGATAGCTTGACCGGCGGCCCTGATAGTGAGTTGCCTTTTCTGGCGCGTAGTGTGCGGTATCGGCCTGCCGGTGCCGGTCTGGCCGTAGATGTGTTTGCCTATACTCGGGCAGAGTTGGACGCGATGTTGGCGGCAGACAACACGTTTATAGTTCAGGCATTGCGCGAGGGTGGTACCCTCTTTGGTGAGTAACCGTACCTTGACTTTTTGGTTCCCATGCGCACGGCGAGGCCCGGCCCGATAGCGATGTGGATATCCTGGTAATTGCGCCTGAGTTTGATGAACCGTATGACAAGAGCCGGGTAGATTTGCTGTGGGTCCTGCGTGCGCAAAGCACTGCGGATGCAATGCCGACAGCCGCATCGAGCCGGTCGCGGTGGGTGCGTTGAGTACAACGGCGTTGGGTACAACGGCGTTGGGTACAACGGCGTTGGGTACAACGGCGCGTTGGGTACAACGGCGTTGGGTACAACGGCGTTGGGTACAACGGCGCGTTGGGTACAACGGCATTGGGTACAACGTAGCGCCAGTGGCGGGAGCACCATGGCAGTCTCATCCTCGAGATGGCACGCCGCGAGGGGCAGGCGATTTCGTTGGCTACGGCGCTTTAAGCGTAGCACAGGCAACAAAAGAGAAGGCGGTATCATCCCGCCGAGGCATGGAGATGCGTCGGCAGCGGACAGTTGAAGGCTGAAGGCGGGTAGGTATCATGTCGGGGCCAAAGAACGAGTTGACAGAGCATCTGCTCGCGCTGCGCGAGCGGCTGCTGCCTGTTCTGCGCAGGAGCCGGGTTCAAAAGGCGATTGTGTTCGGCTCTTTTGCGCGTGGGGAGGCTTCCCGGCACAGCGACCTTGACCTTATCCTGGTGCAACAGACCGACCGGCGGTTCCTGGATCGCTATGACGGCCTGTTGTGTGAATTGAGCCGCGCTGTGCCAGAGCGGGACCTGGACGTGCTCATTTACACGCCGGAAGAGCTGGCCGCGATGTCGCAGCGAGCGTTTATTGCAGCGGCCCTGGACGAGGGGAAGGTGATCTATGAGTCAGAGTAAAGACCGCCATGAGGCCGAGCGCTGGCTGCAGACCGCTGCCGAAGACCTGCGCGCCGCTCAAGCATTGCAGGCGGATGGGTTGTATGCCCACGCTTGTTTTATCGCGCAGCAATGTGGCGAAAAGGCCGTCAAGACCATGTGGTATTTGATTGGCCAGGACCCGTGGGGACATTCCATCCAGAAGCTGATTATGCAATTTCCAGAGCCACAGCATATTCTCGATATGGATGATTGGCTACAGCGTGCGGCCTTGTTGGACAAATTCTACATTCCAACACGCTATCCGAATGGGCTGCCGGATTTGACGCCGGGCCAGAGCTATTTTTTGCGCGATGCTGACCAGGCTATCGAACAGGCTATTTTCTTCCTGGAGGCTGGCCGTCGTTTCCTGTCCCAGTTGTAGCCTGTTGTTGATTCTCCGCAGCTACGAGTTCTTGAAGGGCGACTTGGCCGCGCAAGGGTGAACACTGGAAAACACACGCAACTTGCTGCCGACTGCCCCGGATGTTGAGACGGGCACGGCTTTGAGCAGCGTGGAAGTGATTGACATGATCGAGCAAGAACTCGTGCCTCGATCCCGGTAGGAAGGTGATCGAAAGTGGTGCGTCCTAGACGCCAGCGGGCAGCGGGCGTTGGACGCTTCGCGAATGGCGACACAGGCCGCGCGCTGCGCGCCGACACGACGGCATGGATCGCCATATCGTGGAGGTAAGGGAGCCATGCCAACAGCTCTTGAACTGACCCGTGCAGAACGGAAGCGTTACCTGGAGGCAGTCGGGCGTCGCCCGGCCCCACCCGAGTTGACGCCAGCCGAACGGCTCGCACGTGAACGATTGTTGAGTCGCATTCGCGAGGCGGCTGCGCTCCTCAAGAGCCGCTTTGGCGTCCGGCGAGTGATCCTTTTCGGTTCGCTCGCCCATGCGGCCTGGTTTGCGCCAGATTCCGATGTAGACTTGGCGGTTGAAGGATTGCGAGGCGAGACTTACTGGCAGGCGTGGCAACTGCTTGAAGAGATCATCCACGATCGCCCTGTGGATGTGATCGAGATCGAGATGGCCGGCGAGTCTCTGCGCCGCGCCATTCAGCGCTATGGGGAAGAACTGTGAGCGTGTTATATCAGGAACTGGTCGAGCGGATTCGTGGTGAAGCGTTGGACCTGGAACGCGTCGTTCAGCGGGCGCTACGAGTTTGGCCCCAGGCGCAAAAGGCGTCGGGCGATCAAGATGCTTATGTGGATTCTGTGGCGTTGAATCTCCACAGTTTTTATTCGGGGCTGGAGCGCCTGTTTGAACTGATCGCCAGACATCTGGATCGCTCTTTGCCGAAGGGTGAAACCTGGCATCGTGACCTACTCCTGCAGATGGCGCAGGATGTGGCAGATGTGCGGCCTGCCGTGATTGATCAAGACAGCGTTCAATCCCTGGATGAGTTTCGCCGATTCAGGCATCTGGTGCGGAATGTTTACACTATGAACCTGGCGCCTGACAGGATGGCAAGCTTGATGTCGGTCTTGCCCGGGCTGTGGGAGCGGTTGCGGGCAGAGCTGCTGGCTTTTGCCGACTTTCTGGAAGAGCTAGATCAGGCTGCCCCAACAGAACAGTAGGGCGCAAAATGGCAGGTATTGCGACCGGCCCATCCGTTCGCCAGTGGCACGGACAGTCGCATTGGGCCGATCGCTGTGGGCGCGTTGGGTACAACGGCGTTGGATACAACGGCGTTGGATACAACGGCGTTGGGTACAACGGCGTTGGATACAACGTGACGCCAGTGGCGGGAGGACGACGCCAGTGTTATCCTTGAAATGGCACGCCGCGAGGGGCAGGTCATCGCGCTAGCCACGGCAACCTAAACGTGGCACAGGCGGGCTGCGGGCGTTGGACGCTTCGCACACGGCCACGCAGGTTGTGCGCTGCGCGCTGGCACAACGGTGCGCAGCACGGCGATGGCCACCGATACCCCCACGCCTGCGGCGTGTGGGAACAGGCCGGCCCGGCCACGCTGGGGTGAAGACAGAGACGAAGGGATAGCGCGAGATTGGCAGGACTTTCCTAAAGTGCAACTACTCAATCGCTCCTACCGGATTACGCGGCAACAGCCGCAATCCGGCAGGGTGCTGCGGAAGCTTGAGCCTGGATTTGCGCGGAGCGTCCCGGCTGAGCAGTTACAAAATGCAAGGGGGCTTTTATGCTACCCGAGTTTGATCCGGCAGGTGATCTACCGCCCGGAATCTATCAAGCGACACTGGCCGAAATTGTAGCTTGTTTTGGCGCGGCGCATGGGCAGCGAGCATGGGTAACACATCAATTAGAGCATCTTTACGAACTCGCGCAGCGCACCGGTCACTTGGAGCGGTTCATTATCTTTGGCAGCTACATCACAGACAAGCCGAGGCCAAATGATGTGGATGTGATTTTGGTGATGGATGATGCTTTCCATTTGGAAGAATGTCCGAGCGAATCGCGCGGGTTATTTGATCACGCTGTAGCCCAAGCCCGATTTGGCGCCAGCCTGTTCTGGATACGCCCAGGATTATTGATCGGTGAAAGCATGCAGGATTTTGTGGCTCATTGGCAGATCAAGAGGGATGGCTCACAGCGGGGAATCGTGGAGGTGATCGCATGATTCAGAACGATCTTGAATTACAAACGACGCAAGAAAGGATCGCTTATTTCCAACAATTGTTGCTACGACTACGCCAAACGGCCCGGCCCGCCGAATTTCAGGCGGTGAGTAGCGGCTATCGGTTGGAAATTGAGCGTATGCAGGCCGAGGTATTGGAATATTTGCTCCGGCCAGTCACGCTGGACGTCAAGTTACAGGCGGCTTGAGAACTTGCCAGAGAATCCGTCCAATGCAAACTACTTGGTGGACGAGGTGGACCCTTCGGCACTTCCTTCGGTCGCAGGGCCGGCTTGAGCGGGTATGCCGGCCGCGTGGGCGATTCGATGGTGGTGCGCGCTTACGACGATTTCCAGGTGACGAGGGTCTTGGTGGTGCTGTCGGAAGCCTCCGGCAATGCGATTGACGCGGAGCGTGGCGCGTCCGCCAAGACGTCGGCGGGCAGCGGACGTTGGACGCTTCGTGCAGTCTCCTCCTCGAGATGGCTCGCCGCGAGGGGGCAGGTCATCGCGCTAGCCACGGCAACCTAAACGTGGCACAGCGCAGGCGGGCAGCGCGGCGCTGGACGCTTCGCGCCAGGCGACGCAAGCCGTGCGCTGCGCGCCGGCATCGCGGTGACGGCGTCGGATCGCCCCGGAAACCGCAATCCGCTTGTCTTGCGATTGCCCCCGTGGCATGGGTGTTGTACAATGCATAAAGGGCGATGTTACCCGCAGCGCGGCATGGTCGCTTGAGGTTCAGACGATGCGGTTTAGCGAACTGGTCAGATTGCTTGAACGGAATGGCTTCAGGCTCATACGTGAAAAAGGCTCGGTCCGTTATTATGCCAAAGAGGGCATTGACCGACTGATTCGCGTAGACTTTCATGGTAACCGAGAGGTTCCAACGGGAACCTGTGCCGCGATTCTAAAAGCCGCCAGCCTGAAGGACCAAGGAGGCAAAGGCAATGCTTAAATTGAAGTATAACCTGGTGATCGAAGCAACCGAGGATCCCAATTTTTTTGGGTTTTATTCGCCGGATTTGGAAGGCTTTTCTGGCATCGGCAATTCCATCGAGGACTGCATCTACAAAGCAACCTGGGGGATCGAGGAACACCTGGCGCTCTTGCGAGAACGGGCGATGAGCGTCCCTATGCCGACGCCCAATCCAGCCATCATCATTCAAGATGAACAGCGCGTGTTACAGGCCGCATGAGGCAGATTTCACCTGGATGGACAAAGTGACCCTGAGCGGCTACGCGGGGAGGGTGGGCGACCCGATCCTGGTGCGCGCCACGACGACTTTGACCCTTCGACACCTTCGGCAGGGCAGGCGTGACGGCGGTGAATGTCGCTGTCGTGCAAGCCGACGGGACGGCGGTTGAAGAAGGCGCGGCGACCGAGACTCCGCCCGACAGCGGGCGCTGGACGCTTTGCGTACGGCGACGCAGGCGGTGCGCTGCGCGCCGGGACGGCCGTGCGGATTGAGGTGACGACCACTGACCGGCCCGGCCACACAGGGGTCAAGACAGAGACGCGGGGATAGCCGGGTCGGCGCGTACTCAGACGGCCGCCTGGTCGAGGGCGGCTTTTTCTGCGCGGTCCAAGAGATGAAGGATGGTCGCTTGGGGAGCAGGGGACGCCGGGCACTCTCTGCTCCCTTGATGGCATAGTTGAGTGGTCGCATAGGTCGGTCGTTGGGCTTACCCTGAGATTCGTCGAGGGGGGGGCGGGCAGCGAAGAGCGCAAATCTGGGTTTGTGGGCGTTGGTTAGCGCCCAATTCGCTTGGATGGTCGGAAGAGGAAAGGGATGGCAAATCAGTGGCCTGACAGTAAAGAGTTCTGGCGCAACAAGCGAGTGATGGTCACCGGCGGCAATGGTTTTTTGGGCAAGCACCTGGTTCGAAAACTGCACATGCGTGGCGCTGAAGTGGGAGTCAGGGAATGAAGCGAACCCAACTTGTCAAACATCTACAAGCGCATGGCGCAGTCCTGTTGCGAGAGGGAAGCCGGCACAGCATCTATCAGAAAGAACATTTGAAGACGCAGGTGCCCAGACATCGCGAAATCGTAGACGAGTTGGCGCGCAAAATCTGCAAAGATTTGAACATTCCCTTTGTGAGGTGAACGATGAAATACCGAGCGGTGATAAAGCAAACCGGCGATTGGTGGATAGGGTGGTTGGTGGATCTGCCCGGTGTCAACGCGCAGGAGCGCACGCGTGATCGACTCATTGAGTCGCTGCGCAGCGGAGCGCAAGAAATGTTGGAGACCGAGGTTCCGTTTGAAGCGGAGGCCGTGATGACGACGGTAGAGATACCCCTGCCGGCCTGGGCGTTTGGCCCAACGGTAGCTGCATAAAAAATCAAGGTTCATTACGACGGCGCTGGATCGACCCGGCCCTGCACGGCGACGAAGTAGGGCCGTGGCTTCGGCAGAGGCACGCTTCGCGGAAGTCTTTGACCGGCTGACGACCGACCCTGACGCGAGGCGGGTTGTGAAGCCGTGCTGACTTGGATTCATAACCCGCTATCTGTGTGCTGCGGCGGACAATAGAGTGGTACGAGCAGTTGCGATGGTGCTCCAGATTGGTTTCTCAGGAGATGCTGATGCTTGATGGTAAAGTTGTTTTGATTACAGGTGGTACCGGGTCTTTCGGTAAAAAGTTCACCGAGATAGTGCTGTCTCGTTATAAGCCGCGCAAGTTAATCATCTTTAGCCGCGATGAACTAAAGCAATTTGAGATGCGCCAACAGTTCAGCGAGGAGCGATACGAGTGCATTCGTTACTTTATCGGCGATGTGCGCGACCGTGATCGGCTCTACCGGGCTTTTGATGGCGTGGATATTGTAGTGCACGCTGCTGCTCTCAAACAAGTGCCGGCGGCTGAATATAATCCCAGCGAAGCAGTCAAGACCAATGTGCTTGGCGCGATGAACGTGATTGACGCGGCCATTGACTGCAACGTCAAGAAGGTTATTGCCCTCAGCACAGATAAGGCTGCCAATCCGATCAATCTCTACGGCGCCACCAAGCTCTGTTCGGATAAACTCTTTGTCGCAGCGAACAGCTATTCGGGTCATCACGACACACGCTTTAGCATTGTGCGCTATGGGAATGTGGTCGGAAGTCGGGGCAGCGTCATCCCTTTCTTTTTGAAAATGCGCGAGACTGGAGTGCTGCCGATCACCGACGAACGGATGACGCGATTTTGGATAACTCTGAAGCAGGGTGTTGATTTTGTACTGGCAAGTCTAGAGCGCATGTACGGCGGCGAGTTGTTTGTTCCCAAGATCCCCAGTATGAAGATGACGGATTTGGCAAGGGCGATTGCCCCAGAGTGTCAGATAAAAATTATTGGTATCCGACCCGGCGAAAAATTGCATGAAGTTATGGTGCCAGAAGACGACGCCCGACACACCTTGGAATACGATGAGTACTTTGCAATCCTCCCGACCTTACATGATTGGGATTCTAAAGCCTATATGGATCAGAATGGCGGGAAACTTTGCCCGGAAGGTTTCCGCTACAGTAGTGACACCAATACGCGGTGGCTGACAGTGGAAGAATTGCGTGTTATGGCTGTAACGGAGAAGGAAAATGTCGGAACTGGCGATTGACGGCGGCGACCCTATCCGCGCACAGATGTTGCCTTATGGACATCAATGGATCGGCGACGACGATGTCGAGGCGGTGATCCAAGTGTTGCGCTCGGACTGGCTTACCACCGGTCCGAACGTTGCTCGGTTCGAGGAGGCGTTCGCGGCACAGGTCGGCGCAAAGTATGCGGTTGCGGTGTGCAATGGTACGGCGGCGCTCCATGCGGCGGTTTTTGCAGCCGGGATCGGTCCGGGTGACGAGGTGATCGTCCCGGCCATGACCTTTGCCGCTAGCGCAAACTGCGTGCTCTACCAGGGCGGCACGGTGATCTTTGCGGATGTTCGCTCCGATACGCTTAATCTTGATCCGGTTTGCGTGGCACCAGCTATCACGCCGCGCACGCGCGCTATTGTTACCGTAGATTACACCGGGCAACCTTCTGATTTGGACGAGTTGAATGCGCTTGCCGCACGACACGACTTGAAGGTGATTGAAGATGCCTCGCATGCGTTGGGTGCGACCTATCGCCATCGGCCGGTGGGTAAACTAGCGCATCTCACTACCTTCAGTCTGCATCCGGTCAAGCATATCACTACGGGGGAAGGTGGAGTGATCACCACGGACGATGCCGAGATGGCGGCGCGCCTACGCCTCTTCCGCAATCACGGCATTACCACCGATCATCGCCAACGTGAGACGGCTGGCTCATGGTTTTATGAGATGGTGGACCTGGGTTACAACTATCGGCTAACCGATTTTCAATGCGTGCTAGGACTGTCTCAGTTGAAGAAACTTCCCGCCTGGTTGGTACGCCGGCGCGAAATTGCCGCTCGTTATAACGAGGCATTTACGGCATTGCAAGAAATCGAGCCGCCCACTGTTTTGCCGGACCGCGAACCAGCCTGGCACTTGTACGTCATTCGGCTCAATCTGGAGCGGTTGCGGGTGGGGCGGGCAGAAATCTTCAAAGCCCTGCGCGCCGAAAACATTGGTGTGAACGTGCATTACATTCCGGTGCCGTGGCACCCGTATTATCAGAAACTTGGTTATACCAAGGGCCAGTGGCCGGTGGCTGAAGCCGCGTATGAGCGGCTTATCAGTTTGCCTATCTTCCCTGCGATGAGCGACAAAGATGTTGAGGATGTGATCGCCGCCTGCTTCGAGGTTATCGGAGCGTATCGCAAGTAAACCCGCGAGGAGATTTTGTCCCATGCAAAATAAACGTTGGATCAAATATTGCCGATATTGCCTGATGCCGGAAACCAAACCTGACCTGCCTATGGATGCAGAGGGGGTGTGTGGTGCTTGCCGCAGTTATGAGCGGCGCAAGAAAGTAGATTGGGGTCAACGCAAGCAGGAATTGCTGACGATTACGGAGCGTTATCGCTCTCGCAACCGCAACAACTATGACTGCATTGTGCCAGTGAGCGGCGGAAAAGATAGCCATTACCAGACGATTCGGATGTTGGAACTAGGACTTAATCCTCTATGCGTGACGGCGACGACGGATAAGCTGTCGGCGATTGGCCGGCGGAATATCGAAAATCTCAAGCGGCAAGGCGTAGACTATGTCGAAGTGACCTCAAATCCTGTGATCCGACGCCGCATCAATCGTTTGGCATTAACTCAGATTGGCGATATTTCTTGGCCTGAGCATGTCGCGATTTTCACTATGCCGATTCGGATTGCTGTCCAGTTCAATGTGCCTTTGATCGTCTGGGGAGAGAACTCACAAAATGAATATGGAGGTCCAGCGGCGGCGACCGAGGACCATGTGCTGACTCGCCGATGGTTGGAAGAATTCGGGGGATTATTGGGCTTGCGTGTTTCCGACCTCGTTGGGCAAGATGGGATTGAGCCAAAACACCTGATTCAGTATACATATCCCTCCGATGAAGAACTGGCGTGCGTTGGTGTTACGGGCATCTTCCTCGGCTACTATTTGCCCTGGGACGGTTTAGGCAATGCGCTGTTCTCACAGGCACATGGTTTTGAGACGTATCATAAAGCAGTAGAAGGTTCGATCGTGAACTATGAGAATCTGGACAATGTTCAGACCGGTATTCATGACTACTTCAAATTCCTAAAGTACGGTTTTGGGCGAGCGACCGACCTGGCATGCATGCACATTCGCCGCGGCCGGTTGTCGCGGACGGATGGACTCAAACTGGTTAGAATGCACGATGGTAAATTCCCGTGGATTTACCTGGGGACGCCTGTTGAAGAAGTGCTGAAGGAAATGGACATGACGTTGGACGAGTTCATTCAGGTGTGTGACCGATTCACGAACAAGAAACTGTTTGTCTGTGATTCGCGCGGTAATTTGGCCAAGGACAAGGACGGCAACCTGACCAAGATTAACGATGATAATGTGGATGAACCATGAACATCGTCGCCATTGTTGACTATGGCATGTGCAATCTGGACTCGGTGGCGCGCGCTGTCCAAGAATGTGGGGGTAAAGCACTTGTGACCGAGCGCGCGCAAGATTTGGAAACCGCTAACCGGATTATTCTACCAGGCGTAGGCGCTTTCGCTGATGCGATGAGAAACATCAAGCAACGCTCGTTGGATCAAATTCTGTATGAACAGGCAGTTGAGAAGCAAATTCCGTTTCTGGGTATTTGCCTGGGAATGCAGTTATTGGCAAGCAAAGGCTTTGAAGTCGAAGAGACGGATGGGCTGGGGTTTATCCCTGGGGAGGTGCGTCGGTTGAATCCATCCGGCGAGGACACGCGGATTCCACACGTAGGTTGGAACGAGGTACATCCTGTATCAGATTCGCCATTGTTTCGGCGGATAGCGCCGGGACGAGACTTTTATTTCGTGCATAGTTATCATCTTTGTCCTCAGGATGAATCGAATGTGTTAGCCCGCACGCCATACGCTGGCAGTTTCGTGTCAGCCGTGCAGTCCGGATCGATCTGGGGTGTGCAATTTCACCCCGAAAAAAGCCAACGCGCGGGGTTTCAGTTGCTCAAGAATTTTCTGTCACTCTAGAGGTCGTGCGTGCCGACTAAGATAAGAATAATGCCCACGTTGCTGTTCAAAGAGATGGGGCTGGTCAAAGGAATCGCTTTTGACTCTTGGCGGCGGGTGGGAAGTGCTATGCAAGCCGTTAAAGTGTATAACTTGCGCGAGGTGGACGAGTTGGTATTTCTGGATATCACCGCCACGCGCGACGGTCGCTCACCCGATTTTGAGACGATAGATGAGCTGGCAGACGAGTGCTTTATGCCGTTGGCAGTAGGTGGAGGCATCCACAGTGTGGAGGATGTTCGTCGTTTGTTGCAAGTAGGCGCGGACAAGGTAGTGATCAATACGGCAGCTGCGGAGATGCCGGAATTGATTCAGCAGGTATCACGGCGATTCGGCGCTCAATGCGTGGTGGTCTCGATAGATGCCCGACGACATCCAAATGGGAACTATGAGGTTTTCACTCATTCTGGCACACAGTCAACCGGTTTGGATCCAGCAGCGTTGGCACGCCAATCCGAAGCGTTAGGTGCGGGCGAAATCCTGATTACATCTATTGAGCGCGACGGCACGATGACGGGTTATGACTTGGAGTTGACGCGCTGGGTCAGTGAAGCCGTTTCGATTCCAGTGATCGCTTCTGGCGGGGCAGGCAATTACGAACATATGGCGCAGGTATTGCGAGAAGGAACGGTATCTGCTGTTTCTGCCGCTAGTATTTTCCACTTCACCCAGCAGACGCCGTTGGAAGCCAAACACTACCTGAAAGGACAAGGATTCAAGGTGCGCGTATGACTGATCAAGTTCAAAATCAATCTGAGACCGTTCGTCTGGAACAATTGTGGGAGGGTGAGTTTGGCGATGCGTATGTGGAACGTAACCGCGCAGCAGGAAATATCCGAGAGCCGTTTTGGCAGAAGGTAATGGTTGAACTTGGTGCACAAACCGTGTTGGAAGTAGGCTGTAACATCGGCACAAACCTGCGCTGGATTGCGGCTCTAAGACCCCCGCAACAGGTGTATGGGGTAGACATCAATCTTAAAGCTTTGAACGAATTGCGCCGCACTTTTCCGGATGTCAATGCCTTGTGGAGCCCTGGGCGTGAGCTTCCATTCCGTGACCGCTGGTTTGATTTGGTTTTTACGATGGGGGTGCTGATTCACCAGCCGGAAAGCACTTTGCCGTTAGTGATGGCGGAAATTGTACGATGTTCGCGTCGCCATGTTCTGTGTGGGGAATATTTCGCTGAACAAACAACCGAAGTGCCGTACCGGAATCAGAGCGGCGCGCTTTTCAAGCGGAACTATGGGCGTATTTACCAAGAGTTGTTCCCCGAACTGCGTTTGTTGCGCCAAGGTTTTCTCAGCCGCGATGAGGGTTGGGATGACGTGACATACTGGGTGTTTGAGAAGTTGTAGCGATATGCGACGGGTGATTATCGTCCAGGCGCGAATGACTTCGACCCGGTTGCCGGGCAAAGTGTTAATGGATGTTGCCGGACAGCCGATGCTTGCCCAGCAATTGCGCCGGCTCAAGCAGTGTACACTGGTTGACGATATCGTTGTGGCAACGACAACCAATGCTACTGATGACCCAGTGGCAGGGTTGGCGCACCGAGAGCAGGTGGGCTGCTTTCGGGGCAGCGAGCAGGATGTACTGGCTCGTTACGTTGGCGCAGCGCGGGAGGCCAGAGCCGATGTAGTGGTCCGCGTGACGGCGGATTGTCCGTTGATTGATCCGCAGGTAACCGACTGTGTCATCAGGGAGTTGACTGACCACGCGATGGAATGCGACTATGCCAGCAATGTTTTGCGTCGGACCTATCCGCGCGGATTGGATGTTGAGGTGTTCTTTTGGGATACATTGTTGCGGATTGACCGACTGGCTCGGTCAGATGCTGCCCGCGAGCACGTAACCATTGTGCCTCGCTCTGAGCATCCCGAACTTTTTCTTTGTCGCTCGGTTGAAGATGATGAGAATAACGCCGATCTGCGCTGGACAGTGGATACCGTAGCTGACCTGCAAATGGTTCGCACTCTGTACGCAGCATTGGAATTGGGTAAACGCGTGGCAGGCTATTCGGAGATGAAAGCCTACGTTAGAGAGCATCTGGATCTAGTGCGCCTGAATGCCAATATTGATACATGGGACCCTTCGCCATCATGAATCTGATCGTTGCAGTTGTATTCGATTGGAGACTTCTTATGAGTGTTCTCTACCTTGACTCGGAGGTGCTCATTGCTAAAGATTGAGCGAGTGATTAGATTGGCTATCATTCTGATGGTCAGCGCGATCCTGGTTCTAACTGCGGGAAGAGTAGATACGGGCACTGTTCTCGTTTCTAATAAATTCGATGATGGTGACTCAGCAGGTTGGAGCATTTACGATTGGTGGACTGAAGGTGGAGTAGCACATCAGTATTTTTCCCCTGTCAGTCTTGAGAATCAAGGTGGGGTTGGTAATTCCGGTTATATTTGGGCAGATGATTCTCGTTGGGGCATAGATTGGCCAGACGTTTCCATACTTTGCTTCATCATCTATCCTAGGTGGACCGGCGGTGGCGGTCCCGAAAACTGGGATCTTCGGAATGCAATGGTCTCGGTGTATTTGCGGGGAGAATCGCTGGATCTAAAAGGAGGAAGTGTCCGTTTTTGGGTATTTGATAGCGAGAATGACGGCGTCCGATATCAATTCATGGGACATCCTCTGTCGGTCTCTGAGGGAGTCTGGACAAAAAACACTTTTGTGCTGGAGAATGATGAGTCACTCTGGTACCGTAGCTGGTCGGGGGATACGACAAAACTGACTAATCTCGACAAGGTTCTTAGTGGGGTGGACAGCTATGGATTTTCTTTTCGCCAATTTTCCTATTATGGCGGGGAGGTGACAGGCAAATTGGAAATGGACGAGTTTTCTATTACGGCACTCGCGCCACCGCATGCAGATTTTGATGGCACGCCCAAGAGCGGGGTGAAACCATTGACAACGGTTTTCACTGATACAAGTACGGGGGATTACGAATCCAGTCTCTGGGATTTCGGCGACTCGATCACTAGTACACTTCCAAGCCCAATACATACATATACGGTGCCTGGGGTGTATTCGGTGAGACTGACAGTGAATGGGCCACTCGGTAGCGATCAAAAAACGAAAGAGGGCTACATTAGTGTGCAGCATGAAATCTTCTTTCCTTTGATATCGAAATGACCCATTCTTGAAATAAATCAGGGCTCGGCGTTTCGGATATGGCATTGTGAAGATCAGTGAGACATCGTGGCAATGGGATTGATTCTGTTCCGTGCTGACAGCTCATCGCAAATCGGCGTGGGGCATGTCATGCGCTGTTTTGCTTTGGCACAGGCTTGGCAGTTGGAAGGTGGTCATGTCGTCTTTCTGAGTCACTGCGAAAGTGACGCTCTGCGCCAGCGCATCACCGATGCAGGTATGGAATTGATCTCCATTGTCAGCTCGCATCCTGATCCACGAGACCTACAAACAATGTTGGACATTTTGCGAACGCGCTCGGCAGCTGCAAGCAAGGACCAGATATGGCTTGTATTGGATGGTTATCACTTTGACCCAGTCTATCAACAGGCGGTTCGAGCGGCAGGATATCGCCTGCTGGTGATTGATGACATGGCACATTTGCCTGCCTATCACGCCGATATTCTGCTCAACCAAAACCTTGGTGCCGAGAAATTGAAATATAACTATGACTCGGACACCACCTTGCTTTCAGGTTCGCAGTACGTGCTCTTGCGACAAGAGTTTCTGGTCTGGCGCGGTTGGCAGCGCGAAATTCCAGATATGGCGCGCAAGGTGCTGGTGACCATGGGTGGCGGCGACCCGGACAATGTGACGCTCAAAATCATTCATGCGTTGGAGCAGGTGCGGGTGGATGGACTGGAGACAGTTGTTGTAGTGGGTGGTAGTAACCCTCATTACGAGATGTTACAATCCGCAATCCGCAATCTACAACTCAAAATCCGCCTGGAACGCAATGCACCAAATATGCCCGAATTGATGGCTTGGGCAGATGTGGCAATTTCGGCAGGAGGAAGCACATGTTGGGAATTGGCCTTTATGCGTGTGCCTAGCTTAGTGCTGGCTGTGGCGGAAAACCAACTAGGCGTCGTTAAACAACTTGAGACAATGGGAATGGCCGTGAATTTGGGGTGGCATCAACAGGTTGCATCATTTCAGATAGCTCGGTCCCTGATGTGTTTGCTTGCTTCCGCTGAGAGGCGCACCCTACTCGCGCACCGGTGTCATGCTCAGGTAGATGGTGATGGAGTTGATCGGGTATTAGCGCAAATGCGAGGCGATAGAATTAGGTTGCGGCATGTGAGAGAAGAAGATAAACTTCTACTGTGGGAATGGGCTAATGCACCAGAAGTTCGTGCGGCTTCGTTTTCAACAGACAGCATCCCTTGGGAGCAACATGTACAGTGGTTCGTTGCAAAACAAAAAGACCCAAACTGCGTCTTCTATTTGGCACTTGACGAGGCGGATACGCCACTTGGACAGGTGCGGTTCGATGTTGACGGTGCAGAGGCCACCATTTCGATTAGCCTAGACGCAAAATTTCGCGGGCAAGGTTACGGTAGCCAACTCATCACCATGGCCTCGCAAAAGCTTTGCCAGAGAATGCCAATACTACTTGTTCACGCTTACGTCAAAGAGCGAAACGATACTTCGGCACATGCCTTCCTCAAGGCCAAATTTCTTGAAGATAAGATCATTTTCGTACAGGGTCAGCCAGCCAGGCATTTGATTCTAAGCCGCGAGAGGATCATATGAGCCAGACCATCGAGATTAAAGGGCGCAAGATTGGATCAGAGGCATCAGTTTATATTGTTGCTGAAATGTCGGCTAATCATGGACAGAGTTTTGAACAGGCTGTCAAGATTATGGAAGCGGCCAAAGCCGCCGGGGCAGACGCCATTAAACTTCAAACCTACACGCCGGATACAATGACCATTGACTGTGACAACGAGTATTTTCGCATCAAGGGTACAATCTGGGAAGGTAAAAACCTATACGACCTCTACGGTGAGGCATATACGCCCTGGGACTGGCAACCCAAATTGAAAGAGATCGCCGCGGGTTTAGGGCTGGATTTGTTTTCTACTCCCTTTGACTCTACGGCGGTGGACTTTTTGGAGCAGATGGATGTGCCGGCGCACAAAGTTGCTTCATTCGAGATTGTGGACTTGCCGCTCTTGCGGAAAATTGCCAAAACCGGCAAGCCGATCATCATGTCTACAGGCATGGCAACACTGTCGGAGATTGACGAAGCTATGCAAATCGTCCGCGAAGCCGGAGGAACACAACTGGCTCTACTCAAGTGTACGAGCGCATACCCGGCGTTGCCAGAGGAGATGAACCTGCGCACAATTCCTCATTTGGCTCAAGCCTTTGATGTGCCGGTGGGGTTGTCCGATCATACGTTGGGCATTGCCGCGCCGGCGGCTGCCGTGGCTCTGGGCGCATGCATTATCGAGAAGCATTTTACGCTGTCGCGGGCGGATGGGGGACCAGACAGCGCGTTTTCACTAGAGCCGCACGAATTCAAGGCGATGGTCGAGGCGGTGCGTGTGGCGGAAAGAGCATTGGGCACGGTTAACTACGGTGTGAGTGAGGCGGAAGCCAAGAGCCGTGTCTTTCGGCGGTCGCTGTTTGTGGTGAAGGATATGAAGGCAGGAGAGAAGTTCACGCACGAAAACGTACGCTCCATACGTCCTAGCTACGGATTGCATACTCGTTACCTGGATGAGATTGTCGGGCGATGCGCTAGTCAGGATATCGAGCGTGGCACACCATTGGATTGGCAACTTGTTAGCTGACTGGACACTTCAGTTCTTGGCACTATCGTGCTTGATGAAAAAGATAGAATACCGGGCGCATTGCTTTCGCTCGAGTCTCATTCTGGCGGCATCAAACACGGGCTAGATGAATGGCTGGTATCAATCTTATGACCTTGCGCAGATTAATTGGCAGTGTCGCGGTATATAGCGTAGGTGATTTTGTTTTATTTGGATTGAGTTATTTGATCCTCATTCCAGTCCTCACGCGCTATCTCTCACCGGACGAGTATGGAGTTGTAGCAACAATGACAGCCCTCAGTGTCTTGCTCCTTTGGGTATTGCAACTCGGGCTGCCATCGGCTGCATTGCGATATTACTTTCTTCACGAGTCTCGTCAAGACCGCCAGGCATACTTCAGCACTATGTGGCTCTTTGGCCTAGCCATATCAGCTATGATGGCGGCAGGAATTCTCACTATCGGCGAGCCGTTTTGGAATCTCCTGATTCGCAACGCGCCGTTTGAAGTCTATGCTGGATATGTGGTTTGGGGAGCATTCTTTCAGGTGGTATTCGTGTTCACGTCAACACTGTTGCGGGCACAAGAGCGCCCTTTGCTTTTTGTGTCTCTAGCGGTGGCACGGTTTGGCTGTCTCGTTGTCCTAGTGGTATATCATGTGACTGTCTGGCATTTAGGGGCAGTCGGTCAAGTGCGCGCCGCATTCTTGACGTATGCAATCTTTGGTGTTATCTGTACTCTTATTCTCTTACGGAATCTCCGCCTGCAGTTCAGGGTACAATATATCGGCGAAAGCCTACGATTTGCTATTCCCATTTTGGTTGGCTATTTAGTCGGATTCTTCGTCGACCGTGGTAACGTGCTCATTCTGCAGTATTTGACAGTAGGCAGTGCGGTTGGGGTCTTTGCATTGGGCCAGCAGTTGAGCAACCTTATTGTGATGGCATCCGGATCGTTCGAAAAAGCCTGGCAGCCATTCTTTTATGGCCAGAGTCTCGGTAATGCTCGTGTCATGTTGGTACGCCTGAGTTCAATGGCTGTTCCAGCCTTTATGTCCCTGGTCTTGATGCTTGGTTTATTTGCGCCAGAGATTATTAGGGTCTTATCTTCAGCCGCCTATGCTGATGCGTGGATCGTTTTAATGATTAGTGGCATGGGCGCAGCATTCTCAGCCATGTCTTCAATCTTGAACTTGGGAATATACTATGCTAAACGCAGCGGCTTTTCGACCAGGATAACAATCATTGGCGCAGTGGTCAACGTGGCTCTGAACCTGATATTGATCCCCCATTGGGGAATTGTTGGAGCATCCTTGGCCAGCGTCAGTTCGAGTATTGCTATTCTCTTTCTGACCAACTATGGTATGCATAAGTTCCTCTCTGCCCCACTTGATTACATCAGGCTATTGAGTGCCACGGCTCTCGGAATAGCTAGTTTAGTCTTGGGAAGTTTGTTTCTGAATGGCTTGGGATTGCCGCTGATAGTTATATTCGCCGGCAAGGTTGGTATTGTAGTATTTTATCTTAGCCTGCTCTGGGTGCTGGGTATTTTCCCATTGAAAGAAGATATCAATCTTGTTCGCGAGATGTTGGGTCCTGCGCGTCTGTTGCAACAGTAATATTAGGAGAAAGTGAACGTTATGTTCCAGTCTAGGGCGATAATTAAGGAAATGGCAAAACAGATCTTTAAAATCCCTGGGATGATGGAGACCTATTTATGGGCACATGATATATTAGGTCAACCGCCACTCTATGACTCCTGCTGGCGATACTTACCTGGTTGGTTAGAAGAACTCAAGAAAGTTAGAACTGCGACCGACAAGCCTCCGCGTTGCCGCGTACTTTTCTTCAGCAGTTTGTTTGAATGGATCAACTACTCACTGGCGCTTTCGGTTGTGTTGGCAGGGCGTAATGTCGATATAGACTTTGTATGGTCATTGCATCCGCATGTCATCGTGTCCAGCCCGACGATAGGATATATGCACTGGCGGCGCTCAGCTGTCGCCAATCAGTCACGTTGGGTGCATCCCCGGTTACGTCTGTACAACTTGGAGGACGTTGCCTCCGAGGTGGCAACGAATGACATGGAAGAAATAGCCAGCCAACAGGCGCTTATCGACGTCAGCTATCTTTTGAAGAAAGAGCGGGCTCAGATCGACTCGGATGCCTTGGATCATGCAACATTCGAGTTGCGACGAAAGCAAAATCTAGACACCATTTCGCGAATTGCAACTCTCTTAAGCAAACGCGAATACGATCGAGTAATTGTACCTAATGGCGTTTCGCTGGATTTCGGCGCCGTATTTCGCTACGTGACTAGTCTAGGACTTCCGGTCTCCTCCATCGAGATGTGGGATATCGCTGGGAGGGTGATTGTCTCGAAGGATGCACCTACTGTGGGAATTAACACGCATGATCTTTGGTCTCAAGACATGCCGCATATTCTGACAGAACCCCGGCGCTTGCGCGTGCAACAGGTTGTCAGAACACGTCAAGAGCCTTCCACTAAGGCACTGACAATTGAATATCAAAACGTGGGGGTCAAGCCCCCGGAACAAATCCGAACACAATTGGGATTGTGTTCGGATAAACCGATCATCCTTATCTGTCCGAATGTGCCATTCGACTCGATTTTCTACGTTGAGCGCAATAAGAACTTTGCGACTATGGGGGAATGGCTCATCAAGACAGTCGAGTATCTTAGATGGCGTACCGACTGTCAGATCATTATTCGTAGTCATCCTGCTGAAGTGCATTTCAATACTACCGAAACGACCAAGAATCTTATTAGAAAGTTCTTCCCTCATTTGCCTGCGCATATTACCGTCGTACCCCCGAAGGCTCCGATCAATACTTACTCTCTTATGCGCATTGCCGATATGGGCTTGGTCTATGCTTCGACCACAGGGTTGGAGATGTCCATGCGCGGTATTCCAGTAGTGTGTGGGATTTCAAATCAGCACTATAATCAAAAAGGATTCACGTTCGATCCTGAGACCCCAGAGGAGTACTTTATTTGGATTGATCGTGTTTTGCGCGACCCCAAAGCGTTCCGTCTAACAACGCGTCAAATTGAGTTGGCTTGGTGCTATGCTGATCTCTTTTTCAATCAATGGCCACGTCCTTTTCCCTGGCACACGACAACCTTGGGACGCGATTTGAAGATATGGCCTATTAGGCGCATGTTATCGCCGGAAGGTGACGAGAAATTTGGCGAAGTGTTTAGTATCTTGAGTACGCCGCGAAATGGCAAGTTTTGAATAGTGTAATTATGCATGCCGAGATCCCTATTATTCTATAATGAAGAGATTGCCAGTGCACACAATATTATGGTAGTCATTCATCTCTTCAAGAGTCTAGCGAGGAGAAATCTCCTGGGGCTTGGTTTGGGGCTAGCTTTCATCTTGATGCTGCCGCATTTGGCGTCCTCAATATTGATCAACCATGGCAGTCTCATACTGGTGCGGGCGACCATAAACCCTGAAGGTGGCCGTGGAACATATCCACATTGGGAGGTCAGGCCAAAATCGATTTCGCTCGATCAAGCCTTAGAGTCCTTTGCTTTGGCCTCCACCCTCGATCCTTCGAGTGCTACAGTACAGTGGGGATATGGACGGGCAGCCCTAGCGGCTGGAAAAGCAGGGATAGCCGCAGCCGCTCTTCAGGTTGGAACGCCACAGTTACTCGCAAACAAACTTCGCTTTCTTGATACACTTGTGGCCCATAGCCGTGCTGAGGATGATAGCGGGGTGCTTGCGCTTTATAAACAGGGCGCTCTAAATACGGCTAGAAAGAGAATGCTGTCGGATGCGGTCGCACTGGTTTATCTTGGTGAAGCTAGGAGGCAGATAGAAACAGGGAACTCGGAAGCGGCATTGTCAGATTTGCGTCAAGTTCTTACAGTCAGACCATTTGATTTGTATGCGAACTATTACCTCTGGCACCACGCCAGCCAGACAGGGGACTCAGAGGAGACAGCGACATATTACAGACAGCTGTTATACTTTCCTACCGAAGCTGTCACAGCGGATGATGAACGTCTACTGGAGTATGTGTTCGGAATTGTCCCGCAGTTATTGTCCAATGATCTTTGGGGGGCCGAGCGCAGCTCAAATGTGATGGCATATTGGGTGTGGCAATATCCGGAGTCGTCGGCCCTTAAGAGCTTGCTTCAAAGCTTGGTGAAGGATCTCCCTGATGACGCAAGATGGAGCTTCTACCTTGGGGAACTCTATCACCGCCTGGGTCAAGTTGACCTTGCCGAGCAGTATTATCAACTAGCGATCAGAGCTGAGGTCAATTATGGCCCTGCTCAGACGCGATTGGCCCAATTGGTGAATAAGGAGCCAACGACACATCTTCCCCCGACAGGGACGTCGTTACAAGATACAAAAACCGTTGCTCAGTTATTGGGAGTGCCAACTGACACCGTTCGACTTGGATCCAATTTGGTTGAAGGGGATACATCTATAAGCACTGCTGCGGGTTTTCCGAATGGGTGGTTCAATGGAGTATTCGGGGGAGCACAGGGGCGAGCATTTGCTTTTGGGCGTGATCCAATTGAGCGAAAAGGCAGTATACGCATCACCAATTTATGGTGGCCGGCAGTAGATTCTGATCCGAAATTTACTTCCTTTGCAGAATATGGTGGAGTCACACGCGGTACATCTGCGCCGTGGTTGATGATGGGTTTATGGTACAAGACAGAGGGTAAATTGAGCGATACTGGTTTCGTGCTTCTGGGGAATCGAGATGGGGTCAACTACATGCCGCGTTTCGTCCACACCTCTCTGCCTGATACTTCTGGCCGCTGGGTGAGGTTAGTTGTGGTCGGGAAGACACCAAGTCTGGACTCTAGTTTGTTCATCCTCCTCAGGAATTCTGGAGTGGCGAATATCTGGTTCCAGGATGTGGAAGTACGGTCGATCGATGTTTCTGTAATACCCACCCACTGTGCACAAACTCCCTGTATATCCTTTTCTCAACCACCAGGGCAGTGAAAGAATAATTTGATTGGGGAAACTAGTCGAAGGACTAGGCTGACACTTTTTGACTCTCATCAGGCGAGAATATGGATGGGGCAGTTTCATTTTTGATTCTTTGCAATATACTTGTGCCGGCTGTTTTTGTCGTTAGAGGTTGTCTGTCGAAGCGAGGCATTGAGGTTAACCATATCCTCTTGTTCAGCCTCGGTTTTGTCTATTATTGGATTCTACCAATTGTAGTGGGGTTTACAGGGCTTTATCAAGCTAGCGAGGACATGGGTCTTTGGTATTCAATTTTCGACGACATTCCCAATTCCATTCTAGTTTCCTATCTGGCAGTTTGTTTAGGTTCTTATCTTTCTTTTGGTTTCGGCAGTGTTTTAGGCGAAAGGATATTCGCCAAAGAGACCACGAAATACAAGATCCTATTTTTTGACAGACGGCTATTGAATTTGTATCTATTTCTCGGCATGTTAGTATCAGGTATTTTTGTTGTAGCGCTTAGAGACAAGCTTTTTAAGGGATATACAGTTTATGAAGCCGATGATTTGCGTGGGTCCTTTGGTGCTGTCGGTGTATTCATGCTATCATTGATGTTTGTCTACAACGCCAAACTTGAGGAGAGGTATCACGCCCTGCTGGGATTTGCTAAAGTGCTTCTGAATCGGTTTTTTATTGCGTACTTCATAGTCGCTGTGCTCGTTTTTTCAACGGGAGGAAGATTGTTTTTCCTCTCAAGCATTTTGATGCTTTTGGTTTATAGGTCAGTTTACTTTCAGAGAATGAGATTGAGAACATTTCTCTTCTTTCTCATTATTGCAGGAGCACTCTCTGGCTTTGTAGGACTTGTCAGAAGAGGGGATCGGATTGTGGACGTCGTCAACGCCTATGACTTGGTGTTTAATATATTTTCCGAGCCCCTATATACGGCGTTCTCCCTGATTGCTTTCCTTAGGGACCACTCACTTGAAGCAATCCATTTCCCGAAGTTTTTGTTGAGCGGCTTCATTAACCTTGTTCCCTCTGTTGTTCTCCCCTTGAAGGCAGAGATGATCGCAAGTCCCGAGGCTTATGGCTATACCGTTTTTGCCCCGGGGGGTGCCTTGAGCTCATTCTTTTCTTTCATGATCAATTTTGGGGTCATAGGGACCCAGGTATTTCTGTTCCTGTTTTCTTTTTTTCTTAGCTTCTTGAAAACGAGAAGTAAAATGCCTTTATTCAAGGTCATGTATATTATGATTTCTGGCTGGCTTGCTTTTTCTCTCTTTCGGGAATCTTTCCAGCAGTCCATTGTCAAAGAGATTTTCGAATTCTCAATCCTGACGCCTGCTGTAGTGGTGCTGAGCCTGCATTTTCTATCCGTGGCATTCAGGGGCAGAGCAAGAGAGCGAAAGCTGGAAAGTGAGATGGCGAAAAGGATTGCCTGATCTCGAAGCCTCCTGGCAATTTGATCGCCCTTAACCCACTTTGCTTCAAGCAAAGACAAACACAGTATGATATGCATATCGGTCTGAACCTGTTGCACGCCCTACCAGAGATCGGTGGCGGGTGGAACTACATTGCGAATGTGGTATCGGCACTTGGCGAGTGCGATGATGTCAATACATACCTTGCTTTTGTAACCCCAATTAGCCAGTGCCTGGTTCCATCTCAGCCAAACTTTACGAAAGTGTTGATCAAGATCAATTCGCGGTCGCGTCCACAGCGAGTCTTGTACGAAAATACGCTATTGCAGGGCATGGCCTATTGGCATCACTTGAATTGTATGCATTGGTTCGCGAATGTTCAAGCAATCCTGAACACTGTTCCGGCGGTAGTCACTATTCATGACTTACAACCAGTTCTCAACTATGCGGATTTTTCATTTATTAAGCGTTCCTATTTGCGGTATATGCTGGCGGCGACAGTGAAGCGAGCATCAATGTTGTTGCCTGTGTCACAAGCCACGGCTAATGATTTGCAGCATGTACTGGGATCTGATCCGGCACGAGTAGCTGTGATTCCGGCGATTTTAGATATGCGGTTCAAACCGGCGGCTGGCGATATCGTAGATGCCTTTCGAGCCAAATACCGCCTGCCGGCCAAGTTCTGGCTTTATGTGGCACATATGTATCCACACAAGAACCACGTGCGGTTGCTCCAGGCATATCACGACTTGAAAGTGCGTGGTTTCAAGCCTTGGCCATTGGTGTTGCGGGGCGATCCTGGAGGTGCGGAGGTTGTCATTCGCCAAACATTAAAGCGGTTGGAGTTAGAACGGGATGTGATTTTGCTGCCCCGACTGGAGGGATCTGAACTGCCAGCGTTGTATTCGGCGGCCTCGGCACTAGTCTTTCCATCCTTGTATGAAGGGGGCGGCATCCCGGTGATTGAGGCACTGGCCTGCGGTTGTCCGATAACCGCTTCCGATATTCCTTCGGTGAGAGAGTTCGCTGGCGATGCGGCCTCCTATTTTGATCCATTGAATACGGATGCGATTGCTAGAGCTGTTTTGGCATGTCAGAATGATGCCGAGGGGCATAAAATAAAACAGCAGGCGGGATTGGCGAGAGCAGAAGAGTTCAGGCCACGTCCAGTTATTCGGAAGCTATTGCAGGCCTACTCCAGAGCATCGGCATCAACTTGAGCATTCAAGACATTACATAGAAAGGTATCTTCGATGATAGAAAGAGCTCTTGTTACAGGTGGAGCAGGCTTCATTGGCTCAAACATTGTAAAGCTGTTGGTAGAGCGTGGGCATGTGGTCACGGTTCTGGATAACTTATCATCCGGCTATCGTCACAACTTGGACCCATTTCCGGAAGTGACATTGATTGAAGAAGATGTGCGAAATGAGGCTGCGGTGAAACGGGCGATGGCCAGTGCTGATGTGGTGTTCCATTTGGCCGCCTCAGTTGGCAATACGCGTTCGATTGAAAATCCGATTCAAGACTCCGAGATCAATGTAATTGGTACTTTGCGAGTGTTGGAAGCGGCTCGACAAGCTGGTGTGCGCAAGGTTGTTTTCTCTTCCTCTGCTGGCATTTTTGGCGAATTGAAGACACTGCCAATCCGGGAGGATCATCCGGCTGAACCGGACTCGCCGTATGGGGCGAGCAAGTTGGCGGCCGAGAAGTTGTGCCTGGCATACGCCAAACTGTATCAACTGGAATGTGTGTGCCTGCGCTACTTTAACGTTTACGGCGTCAACCAGCGATACGACGCCTACGGGAACGTCATACCAATTTTCGCGAATCGTATCCTGCGGGGCGAACCTTTGACGATCTACGGGGACGGGGAGCAGACGAGGGACTTTCTGAATGTGCGGGACGTGGCAATGGCAAACCTGGAGGCCGCCTTCACCCCTGGAGCACGCGGCGTGTTCAACCTCGGCAGCAGCACGCGGATCACGATCAATGAGCTAGCGCGGGTAATCCAGGAAGTTGCTGGGGTTCAGGTGGGTTCGCGTTACGCCCCGCCCCGGAAGGGGGATGTGCGCCACAGCCTGGCCGATACTAGAGCAGCACGGGAAGCATTCGGCTTTGTGCCCCGCGTTCCTCTGGCCGAGGGATTGCGCGAATATATGTTCTGGATCCGCAGCGACCCGATTAGCATGGCACAAATACCGCACCAATCGAAAGGTGGACTATGAGAATCCTGATCTTGGGAGGTTCGGGCATGCTGGGGCACCGTCTGTGGATGGACATGAGCCCTGCTCACGACGTATGGATCACAACCCGGACGTCAGCTTCGGCGATGCCTGACTTGCCCGGCGTCGACCGCAGCCACATTCGTGAGTATGTGGATGCGCTGGACTTTGACAACGTCATCCGCGCATTTGCATCTATCCAGCCAGAGCTTGTCATCAACTGCATTGGACTGGTCAAGCAGCACCCGCTATCCAAGGACCCATTGTCGGTGATCGAGTTGAATGCCAGGTTGCCACACCGCCTGTCACTGGTCTGCCGGACGGCGGGCATCCGCATGATCCATATCAGCACAGATTGCGTCTTTTCTGGCAAGACAGGTAACTACACAGAAAATAGCGTTTCCGACGCGGAAGACCTGTATGGCCGAAGTAAATACTTGGGTGAAGTATCTTACTCACATACTCTCACGCTGCGCACTTCCATCATTGGGCGTGAACTCCGTACCCGTTATGGCCTGACAGAGTGGTTCCTGAACCAACGGCAATCGGTCAAGGGGTACAAGCGAGCCATATTTTCCGGCTTTACTACCCAAGCCTTTGCCAAGATTTTACTGGATTGGATTATTCCGAACCCCGATCTGCACGGGGTGTGGCAGGTGGCGAGTCAACCCATCTCCAAGTACGAAGTGCTGAACTTGATGAACGAGGCTTACGGACTTGGCGTCGAGATTCAGCCCGACGAAACGTTTGTTTGTGACCGGAGCTTGGACTGCAGCCGCTTTCGTGCGGCAACTGGCTTTGCGCCTCCTTCGTGGCAAGAGATGATCCGCGAGATGGCAGCTTCGCCACTAGCTTACGATCTGTGGAAGAGTTAAAATGTCTACACTTGAGAATAAGCGTATCTTAGTTACCGGTGGGACTGGTTCGCTAGGCAAAGTGCTTACCAAGCGCCTTCTGTCCGGCGAAATGGGCAAGCCGGCTAAGATCATCATCTTTTCACGCGACGAAGCCAAGCAGCATTTCATGCGCGTGGAGTATCAGCACCGCGTTGCCGCAACCGATGAGATCATTTATCGAAATTTTCAGCAGTTGCTTGAATTTCGCATTGGTGATGTGCGCGATTTTCACAGCGTTGCGAATGTATTGCCGGATGTAGACGTCGTCGTGAACGCAGCGGCGATGAAGCAGGTGCCAACGTGTGAGTATTTCCCGTTTGAGGCAGTGCGTACGAACATCGAGGGCGCTGAGAATATCGTGCGCGTGATCCAGGAACATCGTTTGCCGATTGAGACTGTCGTTGGCGTATCCACAGACAAAGCGTGCAAGCCTGTGAATGTGATGGGCATGACCAAGGCAATCCAGGAGCGCATTTTCATTCAAGGGAATATGCGATGTCGGGGAACCCGGTTTGTGTGCGTGCGCTATGGCAATGTGCTGGCTTCACGCGGTTCCGTGATTCCGTTGTTTCACGAACAGATTCGCACCGGCGGACCGGTGACCATTACTACGTCCGATATGACGCGCTTTCTGCTCACACTCGACGATGCAGTGGATACCGTCTTCGCAGCGATTTCGGGAGCGCAACCGGGGGAGACGTACGTGCCGCGTGCGCCCGCGGCGCGCATGGTGGATGTGGCAACCGCTTTGATTGGCGACCGTCCCATCCAGCAGGTTGTGACCGGCATTCGCCCCGGCGAAAAGATTCACGAGATTATGGTGAGCGACGAAGAAGCCTATCGCACCGTAGAACGCGGCAAGTGGTACGGTATTTTGCCGATGTTGCCCGAAGTATGCGGCGAGCGTACCAGCTTAGGATGCTTGCAGAAAGAGTACAGCTCCAATGACAAGGTGATGACGTTGGATGAGACTGTTGGTATGCTAAAAGCGCGCCGCTTAATGCTGGAAGATACACAAGTGGCGGAAGAGGAGTTGCTGCGATGAAGGTCGTCACCCTTTTCGGCACGCGCCCGGAGATTATCCGGCTCAGCCAGGTCATCAAGCAACTCGATCACTTCTGTCAGCAAATTGTAGTACACACCGGACAAAACTACGATCCGAATTTGAGCGATATCTTTTTCCGCGATCTGGATTTACGCGCGCCCGATAATCATTTGGGAATTCAGGCCAACAGTTTCGCTGAGCAAGCTGGACAGATTATAGGTCGTTGCGGCGAATTGCTGACAAAGGAAAAGCCAGATCGTTTACTTATTTTGGGCGATACCAACAGCGGCTTGGCGGCGATTCCTGCTGCGCGGATGGGCATTCCGGTTTATCATATGGAAGCGGGCAATCGTTGTTACGATGACCGCGTGCCTGAGGAGATCAATCGCCGGATCATTGACCATTGTAGCAACGTGCTGATGCCATATACGCATCGCAGCAAGGAGAACCTCCTGCGCGAGGGAATCGAGCGTCAGCGTATCTTTGTCATTGGCAATCCAATCTACGAGGTACTGAATGCCTATTCAGAACAAATCGAAGCGAGCGACGCGCTCACACGTTTGACTGTTGCGCCGGGCAAATTCTTTCTAGTCACGCTCCATCGCGCCGAAAACGTGGACAGCCCAGAGCGTTTGGAAAAATTGTTGCGTGGGCTTGCGCTCGTCGCCGATTCGTATGCCGAACCGATGGTCATCAGTCTCCATCCGCGCACGGCGGATAAACTCAAACGCTTTGGACTCGATCCGCAATCACCGCGAATGCGCTTGCTCGAGCCGCTCGGATTTTTTGATTTTGTAAAGTTGGAACAGACTGCCCAATGCGTCTTGAGCGATAGCGGCACGGTTCAAGAGGAATGTTCCATTTTCCGTGTGCCCAATGTTACCTTGCGCGATGTCACCGAGCGCGCGGAAACTGTTGAAGTGGGAAGTAATATCTTGACGGGCGCAGACCCCGAGATGATTCTCGGTGCGGTCCAAATCGCATTGAAGACAAGCCACACCTGGAATCCACCTGCCGAGTATATCGAACCAGAAGTGTCTCGGGCGGTAGTCAAAGTGGTTTTGGGTTATGCACACTCAATTCAGCTCAGCGCGCTGTAACAGTAATACGAATACTGGGCATGGTTCAAATCAGATTGACACTTTCGCGCGACTATCTTTTGCATGAGGGCTTGCCACCCGATCGCGTCATCAAGACCGGTAGCCCGATGTACGAGGTGGTGCATTATTACCTGCCCAAGATTAATGCGTCCGACGTCCTGGAGCGTGTAAACCTTTCGCCCAACGAGTATTACTTGGTCAGCGCGCACCGCGAAGAAAACATAGATGATTCACGCCAATTTGAAAACCTGATCGTCGTTTTGAATCAATTGGCTGAATCGGGACGGCGAGTGATTGTGTCCACGCACCCTCGCACGCGCAAGCGCATTGAAGTGGAACAGGTCTCGCTCGCACCACGCGTCGAATTAATGAAACCGTTTGGGTTATATGACTTTGAAACTGGAGAAGCACGCGCGGGCGGTCTTGTCCGATAGCGGTACGATCACGGAAGAATCGTCTATCCTCAATTTCCCCGCCTTGAATATTCGGCAAGCACACGAGCGTCCGGAAGGCATGGAAGAAGGCGCGGTGATGATGGTCGGGTTGAATTGGGATCGCATTGCGGAGGGCTTGGCATTATTGGCAACGCAAGCGCGCGCGGATGAGCGCACGTTGCGGATGGTGGAAGATTATCAAGTGCCGAATGTGTCAGAAAAAGTGGCACGCCTGATTTTGAGTTACACCGATTACGTGAATCGAAACGTCTGGCACAAGTCGCCGTAGGATGTGCGCTGTGCGGATTCTTTTTCTGACTCAATGGTTTCAACCCGAACCTGCATTCAAAAGTCTGCCGTTTGCAGAAGCCCTTGCAAGGCAGGGACATCAGATAGAAGTGCTGACCGGCTTTCCGAATTATCCCGGCGGAAAACTCTATCCCGGTTATCGGCTTCGCTTGTGGCATCGCGAGCAGATGGATGAGATTCGCGTTAATCGCGTGGCGTTGTATCCTAGCCATGACAAGTCGGGTCTGCGGCGCATCATCAATTATACAAGTTTTGCACTTTCCACGTTTGTGCTAGCACTTGCGCTCGTTGATAGTCCTGATATTATTTACACGTATAACCTGGTCACGTTGGGACCGACGGCGTGCTTGTTGCGCTGGCGATATGGCGCGAAATTGATTTTGGATGTGCAAGACTTGTGGCCCGAATCGGTCACGCAATCGGGTATGTTGCACAACCCCATCGCCGTGCGTTTGCTCACCTGCGCGTGTAACTGGCTCTATCGCCAATTTGATTGGCTCACCGTGCTGTCACCTGGATTTAAGCAAACGCTGGTCAAGCGTGGGGTGCCCGCCGATCAGATTGAAGTAATTTATAATTGGGCGGACGAGACGAATCAACAATTACAAGTGCGGGATGATGAGTTGGCTTGCAGTTTGGGCTTGCAAGGAAAATTCACGATTCTGTTCGCGGGCACGATGGGCGTGATGCAGGGACTAGGCACTGTGCTGGATGCGGCAGAGATTTGCCGTCAAACTCATCCGCACATTCAATTTGTGCTGATCGGTGGTGGGGTAGAACGTGCCGCATTGCAAGCCCAGCTAATCGAACGCCGAATCGAAAATGTTCAATTACTATCGCCCCAGCCGACTGAGGCAATGGGCAGATATTATGCGCTCGCCGATGCTTTGCTCGTGCACCTCAAAGATGATCCGTTGTTTCAGATCACAATCCCATCCAAGACGCAGGTGTATCTATCAATGGGCAAGCCAATATTGATGGCGATGTGTGGCGATGCGGCTGACCTCATCCGACGTGCGGGCGCTGGTTTAGTATGTCCGCCGGATGATCCAAGTGCGTTGGCTGAATGTGTAAAACGTTTGGCGATGATGTCGGATGTGGAACGAGACCGAATGGGGCAGGCGGGGCTCAAGTTCTATCGTCAAAATCTTTCGATGGCGGCGGGTGTCGCGCGCTTTGAACAACGGATGAAGGCGTTGACGCAGTCGCGCTAGTTTTGACAGTGGGTTACGAACCAGCGATGTATGATTCAACAGGAAAACGCATATTCGATCTTGTGTTTGCAACTGTGGCAATGGTGGGTTTGTCACCCATTCTCGTTGTCGTCGCTACCCTGGTCCGATTCAAACTAGGTAAACCGATCCTATTTCGTCAGCAACGCCCCGGCTTGCAGGGCAAGCCCTTTCTAGTGTACAAGTTTCGCACGATGACTGAGGCTCGTGACGCCCAAGGTAACCTGTTGCCTGATGGCGAAAGGTTAACACCTCTAGGCCGTTTCTTGCGCAGTACTAGCCTGGACGAGTTGCCAGAACTGATCAATGTTTTAAAAGGCGAGATGAGCCTCGTGGGTCCGCGTCCTCTTCTTATGCAGTACCTAGAACGCTACACGCCGGAGCAAATGTGTCGTCATGAGGTTAAGCCCGGCATTACGGGTTGGGCACAAGTAAATGGCCGCAACGCTCTCACTTGGGAGCAAAAGTTTGCCTTGGACCTATGGTATGTGGATCATCAGTCATTGTGGGTAGACCTAAAGATCATGGCCTTGACCATCTGGAAAATACTGCGGCGCGAGGGTATTAGTCAGCCTGGGCAGGCAACGGCGGAAGAATTCATGGGAAGTCATACGTGAAGTATGCGAGTACTCATCCTTGGAGCGGGAGGACACGCTCAAGTTGTCGCTGATATTTTGTTGCGCACCCAGGAACAGACTGGTTCTGTGCACCCCATTGGCTACCTGGATGACGACCTGGCACTGGCAGGTCAGAGCTTTATTGGCTTGCCGGTCCTGGGAGCTATTGCTTGCTTATCGGAAATTGAACACGATGCTACCATTGTCGCCATTGGGGACAATGCAACTCGTCAACGTCTGTTTGAGGCTGTACAGAGCCTTGGAGAGAACTTGATCGTTGCACGGCATCCCGCTGCTGTTGTTGCTCCTGATGTATGTCTAGGCTCTGGCAGCATGATCTGTGCTGGCGTCGTGGTCAATCCAGGGACTGTGATTGGTGCGAATGTCATCCTCAATACGGGTTGTACAGTGGATCATCACACTCGCATAGGCGATCACGTCCATATAGCACCAGGCGCTCACCTGGGTGGCGAAGTCACAATTGGTAAGGGCGTTTTGGTTGGCATAGGTGCTATTGTTATGCCCTGTGTGCACATTGAGGAACGGAGCACCGTCGGCGCTGGTGCCTGTGTGACCAAATCCGTGCCGGCTGGTCTGACCGTAGTCGGTGTACCGGCCAAGCCATTGCAGCAATCTTGAAGGACCGATGATGCAGATTCCCATGTCCTCCCCCGACATCACTTCAGCCGAAGTTGATGCTGTCAAGGCGGTGCTGCGTACCCCGTGTCTCAGCATCGGCCCGCGTGTGGACGAGTTCGAGCGGCGAGTTGCCGAGTATGTCGGCGCGCGGCATGCTGTCGCTGTGTCCTGTGGCACCGCTGGATTGCACTTGGCTATCATCGCGGCGGGCGTAACGGACGGCGACGAGGTCATCACCACACCGTTCAGTTTTGTAGCCTCGGCCAATGTGATGTTGTACGAGCGCGCCAAGCCGGTATTTGTGGACATTGACCCGCTATCGCTCAACATTGACTCGGCCCGTATTGAAGCAGCTATCACGCGTCGCACGAAAGCGATCTTGCCTGTCCATGCGTTTGGTCAGCCGGCGGATATGTACCCGATCCTCGACATTGCGCGACGGCACGGCCTGACCGTGATCGAAGACGCATGTGAAGCGATTGGGGCTGAATACAAAGGTCGCAAGATTGGCAATCTTGGCCGCGCTGGCGTATTCGCTTTTTATCCCAACAAGCAGATTACGACCGGCGAGGGTGGAATGATCGTCACCGACGACGATGAATGGGACGGCTTGTTTCGCAGCCTGCGGAATCAGGGCCGGGATATCTTTGATGCCTGGCTGAACCATAGCCGGCTCGGATACAACTACCGCCTGGATGAAATGAGTGCAGCATTGGGCGCGGCGCAGATGAGTCGGATTGAAGAATTGCTCGCCAAGCGAGAAAAGGTTGCGGGTTGGTACAAAGCGCGCTTGAAGGAGATCGCAGGCGTAACCGCTCCCTTTGTTGCGCCGACGACCACACGCAGTAGCTGGTTTGTTTACGTGGTGCGCTTTGCACCGGGGGTTGACCGCAACCGGGTCATGTCGCTGCTAGAGGAACGTGGCATCCCCAGCCGTCCATATTTCACTCCCATTCATCTCCTGCCCTTTTATCGGCAACGTTTTGGATATACCCCGGGCGATTTTCCAGTCACCGAGCGAGTGTCTGCTTCCACCTTGGCGTTGCCGTTCTTTGGCAACATGCCTGAAAAGCAAGTGTCGGCAGTTTGTGATATACTACAGGAGGTCATTGTCCAGGCTCGTGAGTGAAGCTTGTGATACCCAAGATATTGCAACCGGTGCCTCTGTGTATCGCGGTAAGGCCAAGGAAACCTGCAATGAGTATTCGCACTTACCTCAAACGTTCACTTCCCCTGATCTTGGCAGATATAGTGGTGGTCAACCTGGGCCTGTTCCTGGGCGTGCTGGCCCGCTATATTGTGCTGGTCGGCCTGGGTGAAGCGCCCATCCTCTTGTCACATTTTACAACGCCGTCTGATCTCTGGCGCGAGTCAACACCGGCCCGCGTTGGGCGGGTGCGGATAACAAGTCTCGCTCCTTGGGCCTACGACAGCGACAAGGACCAGCGCCTGGCTGATACAAGCTTGTTCTTTCCGGTGTACAATGGGACCTGGACACTTGACATTGGGGGTGTGTGATGACAGTACAAACAGAAACCTTCTCAGCGCTGTGGCCCAGGAGATGCACATTTCAGAGGGTGATTTGCTCAAGCAGGGGCTGCGCGTGTTGCTGGAACGCCAACTGCGCGAAATCAAGATGCAGATATTTGAAATAGCGGAGCGCTACGGCATCTCCTCTGTGGAAGAAATGGAGGCTCGCTATCGGGAGGGTACGCTGGAGGAGGCTGGTTCCTGGCAAGACTTGCAACGCCTGGATCACCTGGAGTACAAGCGCGATCGTATATTGCAATTGCTTGAGGCCCGCGTGTGGACGGCTGCAGGCAGCGTGGCAGATTGAGGTTGCCGAATCTAGACGCCTCATGGCGGTTGTGTTATACTGGCAATGCTTGTGGAGATAGACCATGAAGTTGGCCGACATTGTCCAGCGGGTCAGGGTGGATCCGCGCAAACTGACCGATTATGCGCTCAACACCGGATCTCCGTGGGGGCGACACAAAGCCAGGGTTTTTCAGCAGGCGCTGGGCTACACCCGGCAGAATTACGCCGCTTTACTGGCCCAGATTGAACAGGAGGCGCTGGAGGGCCAAGCCACCTTCCACAGCCAGGACGAGTTTGGACAACGTTACACAGTGGATTTGGCCGTGCTGGGCGTTGAGGGTCAACAAGCTGTGGTGCGTACCGGCTGGTTCGTCCCGCGCGGGGAGGACCAAGCCCATCTGGTGACGTTGTACGTGAGGAGATGAAGCCATGCCTGATCTTTTTGATGTGGTGGAACTCACCGTGGATATTCCAGAGCACGGGTTGTATGCTGGACAGCAAGGGACAGTTGTAGAGTGCCATTCCGATGAAGCCTGTGAAGTCGAATTTACAGACGAGCAGGGTGAGACCTTGGCTATGCTGGCATTGCGCCAGCACCAATTTGTGGTGGTCTGGCACGCAAGCGCCGGCGCCTGGGTTCCGCTGGCCGAGCGCGTTGCGGCGCTGGTAGCGGCCTTGCCGGAGGACACCGGGCAAGAGGCGCTGGACTATGTGCGTTTCCTGCACGAGCGGAGACGACGGTCACATCGCGTGTCCGGTTCCACGGCTGCCATGCCGGGTCGAGCAGCATGACATCGCGTTGCGGCCGGTCCGTTGGCTGGACAGAACGAATACAGGAGGCCATTGTCCAGGCTCGCGAGTAAAGCTCGTGATACCCAAGATACGGCAACCGGTTCCTCTGTGTATCGCCGTTATGCCAAGGAAACCTGCAATGAGTATTCGCACTTACCTCAAACGTTTACTTCCCCTGATCTTGGCAGATATAGTGGTGGTCAACCTGGGCCTGTTCCTGGGCGTACTGGCCCGCTATGTTGTGCTGATCGGCTTGGGTGAAGCGCCCATCCTCTTGTCACATTTTACAACACCGGCCGATCTCTGGCACGAGTCCATGCAGGCCTACCAATCCGCTGCGCCCTGGCTCACATTGATTTGCCTGGTCGTATTCGGGTTGAGCGGCTTTTATCGGACTGAGCAGCTTTACCAGGATCGCAAGAAGATAACAACAGCCCGAGCCGCAAGTGTGGCCTTTCTTTTATATGCCGTTGTTTCTTATCTAGTCCTGCTATTGGGCTATCTGGCCCGGCAATGGGGTTTTGCGCCGTTTCCACGCAGCGCCTTGTTTGCCGGCTGGGCTTTTGCGTTGGGGCTGCTGCTTGTTGCGCGCAAGGGCGCTGTGATATGGGCGGCGGCGCGTGAAGGCAGCTTGGCGGGCCATTTGGTGCGCAACCGGTATTTTGTCGCCGGCGACTTGGCTCTGATCGCATTGGCGGCCTGGCTCAGCTTTGTCGCCCGGCTTGATTCCTTCGACGTGGGCGGGTATTGGGCTTCGTTGGGGGTCTACCTGGGCATCTCGCTGGTCGTCAAGCCCGTCATCTTTCAGGCGTTTGGACTGTATCGGCGCTATTGGCACTATGCCAGCATCAGCGAGGTCGTCACCATTGTAGGGGCTAATGTGACGGCTACGTTCGGCGTCATCCTGCTGGCCTATGTGGTTGTGCCGATTTTCCTTCCCTTTACTCCAGCGCCGCGTTCGATCCCATTCATAGATGTCTTTCTGACGACGGCATGTGTGGGTGGCACACGGTTCCTGGTGCGCTTGTTGAGCGACCGGCACATCATGAGCAAGCTGAAGCGAGGCTCTGCCGTCAAGGTGCCGGACTTGCGGGTGTTGATCGTCGGCGCCGGCGACGCCGGGGCCATGATTGTCAAAGAGATGCAGGCCAACCCGCAGTTGGGGCTGGAGCCGGTGGGCTTTGTGGACGACGATCCGGCCAAGCGGCAGGTGCGCATTCACAACGTGCCGGTGCTGGGCGGTCGCCTTGCGATCCCCCAATTAGTGCAAGAGTACAGAATAGATCAGGTGATCATCGCCATGCCCACAGCGCCGGGCCGGGCCATCCGCGAAGTCGTGACCATCTGCGAACAGGCCGGCGTGACCAGCAAGATCGTCCCGGGTGTCTATGAGATCATCTCGGGCGCGGTCAGCGTCAGGCAGTTGCGCCAGGTGCAGATTGAAGACTTGCTGCGGCGTGACCCGGTGATCACCGATCAGGCCGGGGTGAGCGCCTATGTGCGCGGCACGTGCGTGATGGTGACGGGCGCGGGCGGGTCCATCGGCAGCGAGCTGTGCCGCCAACTGGCGCGCCACCAGCCGGCGCAGTTGGTGCTGGTGGGGCACGGCGAGTTTAGCATTTTCAATGTCGAGCGCGAGTTGCGCAAGTACTTCCCCGGCCTGCTCCTCGATCCGGTCATTGCCGACGTGCGCGACGTCGAGCGGATTGAGCATATCGTGCGCCAGTATCGCCCAGCGACGATCTTTCATGCAGCGGCGCACAAGCACGTGCCGTTGATGGAATGTAATGTCGAAGAAGCTTTCACGAACAATGTGCTGGGCACACAGTCTGTGCTGCGCGCCGCCGAGCGGAACGGCGTCGAGCGATTCGTGATGGTCTCGACGGATAAAGCCGTCAATCCCACCAGCGTGATGGGCGCCACCAAGCGCGTGGCCGAAATGTTGGTGCACGACACGGCCATGCGGATCCACAAGCCCTTTGTGGTCGTGCGCTTTGGCAACGTGCTGGGCAGCCGGGGCAGCGTGATTCCCATTTTTCAAGAGCAGATCGCGGCCGGCGGCCCGGTCACCGTCACACACCCGGACATGCGCCGCTTTTTCATGACGATCCCCGAGGCCGTGCAGTTGGTGCTCCAGGCCGCCGCGCTGGGGAAAGGCGGCGAGATTTTCATGCTGGATATGGGCGAGCTGGTCAAGATTGTGGATCTGGTCACCGACCTGATCAAGCTTTCGGGCCTGACGCCCGGAGAAGACATTGACATTATCTACACGGGCATACGCCCGGGCGAAAAGCTTTACGAAGAGATATTGTTGAAAGGCGAAGACTACAGCCCCACGCAGCACGACAAAGTGTATGCGTCCCGCAATGGGACGCTGCCCGCCGGCGAGGGTCACGACCTGGAGCAGCATGTGTCCAAGATTGCCGAGTTGGCGCGGCGAGCGGATACAGGCGACGTGTTGGCGCACCTCTGCCAGCTCGTGCCCGAGTTCAAGCCGGGCGATGTGTCTATAGAATCGCTCTGCAACAATCGCTCCAACCGCGAGATTTTTGTTACAGCTTTTTCTTCCGCGAACCCACAGGGGGCTGTGCCGAACACGAATTTACGCTAATCTCTTTTAATTCGCGGCCATTCGCGTAACATTTGCCCCCGCCTGCGCGCCACTTGGCCTGTGGCCGGGACATGGCGTGGCGGGCAGTGCCAGGGTTCGCGGAGAGACAATTGGGTTGCGGCGCGAAGCGTGCCGCGCTATGGATTGCGTGGACGGAGTGGCACCTGCAAGGTTAGCGGGGTTCGACGTGAATCGAGATGAATAGAATTGTGCTGCGTGGACGCCGGTGGGCGATCAAGGCCGCTATCTGGCTCAAGCCAGACACAGCGGCCTTTGTGCTTTTGGCAGTGGCTGCGCCCTGTCTCCTTTTTCCGGGTGGGTGGCGGACCCTGGCGCTCGCCCTTCTTCCGTTGATTTGGATCGGCAACCGGCTGGCAACCGGACATATTGTCCGCCGCACCCCGTACGACGTGATTACCCTCACGCTCCTGGTCATGACGCTGGTCAGCCTGTACGCCACGTACAGCATCCCCTTGAGCCTGCAAAAGATCACGGGAGTGTTGTTGGGCGTGAGTGTGATGTATGCCCTGGTTGCGTTTGCCGTGACGCCACGGCGGTTGGCCTGGGCAGTGCTGGGCTGGCTGGCGATCACGGCGGCGTTTGTGGCGTTCGCGCTGGTGAGCACGGGCTGGAGTGTCAAGATTCCCGCGCTGCAACGCATCACGGCCATGCTGCCGGCCCCGTTGCGCGGCTTGCCCGGCGCGGCGGAAGGCTTTCACCCCGCCGAGGTTGCCGGAACGCTCACCTGGATCATTTTTTTGCCCGTGTCCGTTGCCATTGGCTTGTGGGTGCATACTCGCCCGCCTCGCCAGAGGTGGATCGTTGCGCCGCTCCTGGTTTTGACGGTAGTGGTGGGGGGCGTGTTGGTGCTCACGACTTCGCGCAGCGCGTGGATCGGTGCGGCGGTGGGGACGGGCGTGTGGGTGTTCCTGGCCGGGCGCTGGGGCAAGGTAGCCGTGAGCGTGGGGCTGGTCGTGGCGGTGGCGGCTATTCTGAGTGTGGGGCCGGGCCGATTTGCCCGTGAAATCGCATCCAGCCCACAGCCCGAGTTGGGAAATGTGTTCACGCCAAACCTCGAAGACCGGGTCGAGATTTGGTCGCGCGCGCTTTACGGCATCCAGGATTTTCCGTTCACAGGGATGGGGATGGGGACATTCAGGCAGGTAGTGCATGTGCTCTACCCGCTGTTTCTCACCAGCCCCGACGTGGATTTGGGTCATGCGCACAACGAGTTTCTGCAAGCCGCGCTGGATTTGGGGATACCGGGGCTGACCGCTTTTCTCGCTCTGCAAGGCATGGCAGTGGTGCTGGCCTACAAGACATTCCGCTCTACCGCGCCGAACTGGATGCGTTGGACGGCGGCGGGAGCGCTGGCCGGGTTAGTGGCGCACGGCGTGTATGGCCTCACCGACGCTGTTGCCCTGGGCGCCAAACCCGGCATCTTGTTCTGGATGCTGCTCGGATTAATCGCGGTGCTGTTCGAGCAGGCGCGGTCGAGCCAACCGGAGACCGCGGAAAGTACCGCCCGCGTTTGACAGATGCTTTGGGATGGGGCATAATCGTTTGGGATGGGGCATAATCGAATGAGATGGGATGATCTTTTGCCGCATCGCCCGGCCCATATGCCAGACATGCTGAGGCTGGGGCGACAAGATTTTCCTCCCCAAGACACCCTTAAGGGGTGTGGGCGGCGCTTTGGGCTTGTTGTGCTACCTTGACCATCGCTCTACGCATGACGTGGACGCCAGGGATTAGACTTCCGAAGGGGTTCTGTGCAGTTGGACTGCTCACATAATCACCGAGCGCGTGAGGTCACAGGGTGCAGTGTTTCGTCACAGGCGGCGCAGGGTTCATCGGCAGCAACCTCGTGGATCGGTTGCTGCAGGCCGGTCATACCGTAGTAGCCTACGACAACTTTTCCACCGGGCAGGAGCGTTTTCTGGAGCAGGCGCTTGCTTCGCCTCGCTTCAAGCTGGCGCGCGGCGACACGCTCGACCTCGACGGCCTAACCCAGGCCATGCGTGGCGCCGAGTTTGTCTTTCACCTGGCGGCCAACGCCGACGTTCGTTTTGGCACACAGCACCCGCGCAAGGATTTGGAGCAGAATACTCTTGCCACTTTCAACGTGCTGGAAGCCATGCGCGCCAATGGCGTGCGCCGCATCGCCTTTTCTTCCACCGGCTCGATCTATGGCGAGCCGGACGTTTTCCCCACGCCCGAAACTGCGCCCTTTCCGATCCAGACCTCGTTGTATGGCGCGTCCAAGCTGGCTGGCGAAGGTCTGATTCAGGCCTACTGCGAAGGGTTTGGCTTCCAGGGCTATATTTTCCGCTTCGTTTCCATCCTGGGCGAGCGATACACGCACGGACACGTCTTTGATTTCTACCAGCGTCTGCGGGCGACCCCGGACGAGTTGCAGGTGTTGGGGGATGGCCGCCAGCGCAAGTCATATCTATATGTTCAGGACTGCCTGGACGCCATCCTGTTTGCGATTGAAAAGGCGGAGCACAAAATCAACATCTTTAATCTGGGCATGGACGAGTATTGCCAGGTGAGCGACTCGATCGGCTGGATCACCGAGCACCTGGGGGTCAAGCCCCGGCTCACCTATACCGGTGGCGAGCGCGGTTGGGTGGGCGATAGCCCCTTCATCTTTCTGGATTGCAGCAAAATCCGCGCGCTGGGATGGACGCCTAAACTCTCTATCCGGGAAGGCATCCTTCGCACCCTCGAATATCTGCAAGCCAATCCCTGGGTCATGGATGTGCGTTCGTGAGCCTTCGGTCAGATATTTGGCAATAGCGCAGAACCTGTTGCATCGTATGACGGCTCCCTTCTCCCTCGTAGGAACAAGGGCCGGGGAGGAGGGTCAGTGCGATATTTGACATTTGGAGTCTTCCATGAAGGTATGCGTGCTGGGCCTCTGGCACCTGGGAACCGTCACGGCAGCCTGCCTGGCTTCGGCTGGACACGATGTGGTAGGACTGGATTTTGATGCCGAAACGGTCGCCCAGTTGCAGCGGGCTCAGCCGCCTCTGTTCGAGCCGGGACTGGAAGAACTGGTCAGGCACGAGCTGGTGGACGGTCACTTGCGCTTTACGACCGACAGCCCGGAAGCGCTCCGTGGCGTGCAGGTGGTCTGGGTCGCTTACGATACGCCGGTGGACGACGCGGATCGAGCGGATGTCGAGTTTGTGGTCGAGCGCGTGACACGCTTGTTCCTGCATCTGGAAGCCGGGACGCTGGTATTGATCTCGTCCCAGTTGCCTGTGGGGACCACGCGGCGTTTGGAACAGGCTTGTGCTTTAGCCTGCCCTGGCAAGCCGGTGACGTTTGGCTATTCTCCGGAAAACTTGCGATTGGGTAAGGCCATCGGCGTGTTCACTCAGCCGGATCGCGTGGTGGTCGGCGTCCGCACGCAAGCCGATCGCGAGCGTGTAACAGCTTTGCTGCGTCCGATCACGGAGCGCATCGAGTGGATGTCGGTCGAGTCGGCCGAGATGACCAAGCACGCGCTCAACGCCTTCCTGGCGGCTTCGGTCACGTTCATCAACGAGCTGGCGACGCTGTGCGAGCAGGTCGGCGCGGACGCCAAAGAAGTCGAGCGTGGCCTCAAGACCGAAGCCCGCATCGGGCCAAAGGCGTATTTGGGGCCAGGCGCGGCTTTTGCCGGCGGCACGCTGGCGCGGGACGTGGCATTTCTCACACAGGTCGGCGCGGAACATCACCTGCCGATGCACTTGATGGAGGCGGTGCGGGCCAGCAACGATGCGCACAAGCTTTGGCCGCGCCGCAAGCTGCGCGAGTTGTTGGGTGATTTGCGGGGACAGACGGTGGCGGTGTGGGGACTCACGTACAAGCCGGGCACGGATACCTTGCGCCGTTCCAGCTCGGTCGAGTTGTGCGAGTGGCTGGTGGAACAGGGCGCACTTGTCCGGGCGCACGATCCGGCGGTCAGGGCGCTGCCGCCCGACCTGGCCGGCAAGATTGCCATGTGCCCCACTCCGTTGAGCGCGTTGGAGAATGCAGCGGCGTTGGTCGTCGCGACCGAGTGGCCTGACTATCAATCCGTGCCCGCCGAAGCCGTTGTGTCGGCGATGCCGCACCCGCCGACAGTGGTAGATGCGAACCGCTTCCTCGTCAAGACATTGGGGAATGATCCGCGCGTTCGGTACATGGCGGTCGGCGCTCCTACGCAGTGGGAAATCCCGTCGAACCAAAAGTAACCGCACCCCCTCTCCTGGCAACCGATTCGTCGTTGCCGGGAGAGGGGGCTGGGGGGAGAGGTATGCCCCGTGTTCTTCAAGGCCGCGCGGCCATCATCACCGGCGCAAACCAGGGGCTAGGGTTAGCCATCGCTCGCGCCTTTGTGGCGCAGGGGGCCAGCGTCCTGTTGTGCGCTCGCGATGGGGGCCTGTTGGAGCAGGCGCGCGCCGAGCTGGCGGCGCAGGCGTCCCCCGATCAGACGGTGGCGGCGCAAGCAGCGGACGTGTCGCGGCGCGCCGACGTAGAACAGCTTGTGGCAGCGGCGGTGCAACTTTTCCCGCGTCTGCATATCCTGGTCAACAATGCCGGTGTGTATGGCCCCAAAGGGTTGATCGAAGACGTGGACTGGGACGAATGGGTCAAGGCCATCGAGATTAATCTGTACGGCTCGGTATTGATGTGCCGCGCTGTGTTGCCTCATTTCAAGGCACAGCACTATGGTAAAATAGTGCAACTGTCTGGCGGAGGCGCGACGAATCCGCTGCCGCACATCAGCGCCTATGCTGCGTCCAAGGCGGCCATTGTCCGTTTTGCCGAAACGCTGGCCGAAGAAGCGCGTGACGATGGCATTGACGTGAACGCGATCGCGCCGGGCGCTCTGAACACTCGCCTGCTGGACCAAGTATTGGAGGCTGGGCCGGATAAAGTTGGGCAGGCGTTTTACGAGCGCGCGCTCAAGCAAAAAGCTCAGGGTGGAGCGCCGCTGGAAAAAGGCGCGAGCCTGGCCGTCTTTTTGGCCTCGGCGGCGAGCGATGGCATCACCGGTAAACTGCTCAGCGCCGTCTGGGATCCGTGGGAATCCCTGCCGGAGCACCTCGACGATTTGCAGCGGACGGACGTTTACACGCTTCGGCGTATCGTGCCCAAAGAGCGCGGACTTGTTTGGGGCGATTCATGACGACGAACAAAGTAGGCGTTGCCATTGTCGGCTGCGGGCTGATCGGTCAGAAACGCGTCAAGTCGCTCGGCCCCGCCCGGCTGGTGGCCTGTGCAGACGTGGTTCTTGAGCGCGCCCAGGCGCTGGCCGCGAATTCTCCCGGCGCAACGGCCACTGCGGACTGGCAAGCTGTGCTGGGGCGTGCCGACGTAGATGTGGTGATGGACGCCACCACGAACAACATGCTGGCAGAGATTTCTCTCGCCGCCGTGCAGGCCGGCAAGCATGTCCTGGTCGAAAAACCGGCGGCGCGCAGCGTGCAAGAATTGGACGCTGTGATTGAGGCGGCACGGCAGAATGGCCGGCTGGTGCGCGTGGGATTCAACCATCGCTATCACCCGGCACTGCTCAAAGCGCGCGAGTTGTTCGAGTCTGGCGTGTTGGGCGAGCTGATGTTTGTGCGCGGGCGCTACGGGCACGGCGGGCGCGTCGGGTACGACAAAGAATGGCGCGCCGACCCGGCGCTTTCCGGCGGCGGTGAGTTGATGGACCAGGGCGTTCACCTGATTGACCTGGCCCGCTGGTTCCTGGGCGACTTTTCCGAGGTGAGCGGATTCGCCCACACCTACTTTTGGCAGATGCCGGTGGACGACAATGGCTTTATGCTGCTCAAGACGCCGCGCCAGCAAGTGGCATTTTTGCACGTCAGTTGCACCGAGTGGAAGAACCTGTTCTCACTCGAAATCTATGGGCGAGAGGCCAAGCTGCACGTCGAGGGATTGGGCGGCAGTTACGGCGTCGAGCGGCTGGCGTATTACAAGATGCTGCCCAAGATGGGCCCGCCGGAGACCACGATTTGGGAATACCCCATGGGCGATAACTCGTGGCAGATCGAGTTCGCCGAGTTCCTGGAAGACATCCGGCTCAATCGCACGCCGGCCGCCAACTTGAACGACGCGCGAGCCGCGCTAGATGTGGTCGAAAAAATCTATGCGGCCTCCGGGCGACCGGGAACGTTCCCTTCGCCCTCGCCGAAGGCGGGGAGAAGGGATAGGGATGAGAGTTAAATGATTATCACGCGTAGCCCGCTGCGCATCACGCTGGGCGGCGGTGGGACGGATGTGCCATCCTACTACCGCGAGCACGGCGGCTTTCTGATCGCCGCAGCGATAGACAAATATGTCTATGTGACCGCCATACGGCCTTTTACGCCGGGCATCTTTTTAAAGTATTCCAAGCTGGAACGCGTCGAAAGCGTTGAACAAGTGCAGCACGCTATTATCCGCGAAGCTCTCTGTATGTTGGATTTCAAGACGCCGCAAATCGAGATCACGACGCTGGCCGATATTCCTGCGGGAACCGGCCTGGGGTCGTCGGGGAGTTTTACCACGGCGCTCTTGAAAGCATTGTATGCCCATCGGCGGCGGCTGCTCCATCCCAGCGAGCTGGCTCAACTGGCGTGCGAGATAGAGATCAATCGCCTCAACGAGCCGGTAGGCAAACAGGATCAGTATATCGCGGCGTATGGCGGCATCACGTGTTTTCGCTTCAACCCGGACGAGAGTGTGGAAGCTGCGCCGCTCAAGATCAGCATGGATACGCTGTTTGACCTGGAAGATAACGTGCTGCTGTTCTTTACGGGTTTTTCGCGCAACGCCGGCAGCGTTCTCCAGGACCAAGACATGCGCACCCGGCAGGCCGACCCGGAGATGATCCAGAACCTGCACTATGTCAAAGAGCTAGGGCTGCGCAGCCAGCAGGCGCTCGAGTGCGGCAACATCGGCTTGTTCGGTGAGATCATGCACGAGCACTGGGAACACAAAAAGAAGCGCTCGAGCGGCATGAGCAACCCCCAGATTGATGAGTGGTACGAGCTGGGGCGCGCCAACGGGGCCATCGGCGGCAAACTGGTCGGAGCGGGCGGCGGCGGGTTCCTCATGTTCTATGCCGACGACCGCAAGCGGCTGCGCCAGGTCATGACCCGCGCCGGCCTGGAAGAAGTGCGTTTCCGTTTTGATTTTGAGGGCACCAAGGTGCTGTTCGGATGAGTCTGCCCGTTGCGGTTCTGGCCGGGGGGTTGGCGACGCGCCTGCGGCCGTTAACAGAGCGCATCCCCAAGTCGCTCGTCGAGGTGGCGGGTCAGCCGTTCGCCGTGCATCAACTGGAATTGCTGCGGCGGCATGGCCTGACCCAGATTGTGTTCTGCGTAGGGTATCTCGGCGAAATGCTGCAAGCTGCGCTAGGGGATGGCAGCACTTGGGGAGTTGATCTGAGTTACGTGTTTGACGGGGCCAGGCTGTTAGGGACTGGAGGCGCGCTGCGCAAGGCCTTGCCTTTCTTGGGCGAAGCATTCTTTGTCTTGTACGGCGACTCGTACCTGGAATGTGACTATGTGGCTGTTGAGCGTACATTTTGGGCGAGCGGCAGACTGGGGCTGATGACGGTTTATCGGAACGACGACCAATGGGACCGCAGTAACGTGCTCTTGCACCATGACCGCATTTTGCGCTACAATAAGCACAGCCGCACTCCCGATATGCGCCACATTGATTATGGGCTGGGGGTGTTGCGAGCTAATGTGTTCGACGTCTACCCGCCGGACACGGTGATAGACCTGGCAACCATCTACCAAGACTTGGTAGCGCAAGACCAGCTTGCGGCCTTCGAAGTGTCGCAGCGCTTTTACGAAATCGGTTCGCCTGCCGGGTTGGCAGAGACCGAGCAGTACCTTGCAGATAAAGTAGCCAAGTAGGGTGGCATCTCCGCACCCGAACTGGAATGACATCCCGACGCCACCCATCTGCGCTTTCCCGAAAATTGGCGTGTTGGCCTGTCTACTAAGGCCGTGGCGTAGGGCCGCGTGCTCGTTGCCCACAAGGGGAGGCTACTTTTCAAACAGCCCGAGTGCTGGAAAACCTGCCCAGGTGTTCCGGCCTGTTACACTCCTGGAGCTTGGAAAGCAGAGGGGAAATTGACGAGTTACACGCAACAACACCTGGATGAAGCCGGGCGCATTGTGGCTCAATTGGACGTAGCGGGGATTGAGCGCATGGCAGCCCTGCTGGCCGACCTGCGCGCGCGCGGTGGACGGCTGTTCTTCCTGGGCGTGGGCGGCAGTGCGGCCAACTGCTCGCACGCCGTCAACGATTTTCGCAAGCTGGCCGGGATCGAAGCTTATGCGCCCACCGATAACGTCTCCGAACTCACGGCCCGCACAAACGACGAAGGCTGGGCCAGTGTGTTTGTCGAGTGGCTCAAGACCAGCCGCTTGCAGGCCGGCGATATGCTCTTTGTCTTTTCGGTCGGTGGTGGCAGCCTGGAAAAAAACATCAGCCCTAACCTGGTCAGGGCCATGCAATATGCCAGGCAGGTCGGCGCGCAAATTGTGGGCGTGGTGGGCCGCGACGGCGGCTACACCGCGCAGGTGGCCGATGCGTGCGTGATTGTGCCCACGGTCAACCCGGAAGCCGTAACACCGCACACGGAAGCTTTCCAGGCCGTGGTCTGGCATTTGCTGGTTTCGCATCCTGTTCTCAAAGCGGCTCCGACAAAATGGGAATCCACACTCTAAAACAGCGCGCTGTATTCCTGGATCGGGATGGGGTGATTGACCGCGCCATTGTGCAAGATGGCAAACCCCACCCGCCGGCCAGTCTATCGGAATTGGAAATTTTCCCTGGCGTGCCTGAAGCATTGGAACGGTTGCGGGCCGCAGGCTTTCGCCTGATTGTGGTGACCAATCAACCCGACGTGGCGCGTGGAAAGCAAACACGTGAGACGGTTGAAATGATACACGCGGCGCTCAGCGCGCAACTCCCACTCGACGAGTTTCGGGTGTGTTATCACGACGACGGCGATCAATGTCACTGCCGCAAGCCGCAGCCGGGCTTGCTGCTCGAAGCTGCGCGGGATACGGGCGTGGACCTTTCGGCCAGTTTCATGGTGGGCGATCGCTGGCGCGACGTCGAGGCCGGTCGCCGCGCCGGGTGCATGACGATCCTCATAGACTATGGTTATGCCGAGCCTCAGGGAAAGGCCGATGTGCGCGTGCGTTCTCTGGCAGAGGCCGCGGATTGGATTCTAGCGCACGTCGAAGGGGAGAGAGAATGAAAGCCATTGACGATTTAAGAGTCAAGATTTATGCCGACGGCGCGGACAAGGCCGGGATGCTGGAAATGTATGCCAAGCGATACATCAAAGGTTTTACCACCAATCCAACGCTGATGCGCAAGGCGGGCATCGCAGATTACCGCGCGTTCGCCCTGGACATTGTCCAGGCCATCCCCGACCGTCCGATTTCGTTCGAGGTCTTTTCGGACGAGTTTGCCGAGATGGAGCGGCAGGCGATGGAGATTGCCGGTTGGGGCAACCATGTCTTGGTAAAAATCCCTGTGACCAACACACGCCGTGAGCCTTCCTACGACTTGGTGCGGCGGCTGTCGCGCGCGGGCGTCAAGTTGAACATCACGGCTTTGGCGACGCTGGCCCAGGTTCGCGATGTAGCCGAATGCCTGGCTGGGGGATCACCGAGCTACATTTCGGTGTTCGCCGGCCGCGTTGCCGACACGGGCCGCGATCCGGTGCCGATGATGGCCGCCGCAGTCGAGTCTCTGAGGCCCTTGCCTAACATCGAATTGGTATGGGCCAGTCCGCGCGAGTTGCTGAACATTTTCCAGGCCGACGCCATCGGTTGTCACATCATCACCGTGACCAACGACATCTTGAAGAAACTGCCGCTCGTCGGCAAGGACTTGGATGAATACTCGCTGGATACGGTCAAGATGTTTTATAACGACGCTCAGCAAGCCGGTTTCAAGTTATAATCCAAGTGTGGCCCACTTTTCCTCGCTTGAGCGCGGTTTCAACTGTCAGCGACCGACGGCGACAGGATGATTTATTCTTTCCCTGTCCCGGGGGATGCCAGTCGGTTATTGTTCGCGAGCCTCCAGCGAATCATCGCCGATGACAGTGAACTGGCGAGGGCTTACGACCGGAGGTAGTGGAGAAAGAGGCGGGAGAGGCTGAGGAGAATTCACAGCCGGCGGCGCGACGACAATGATGGGCGGATATAGGGCTTGCGGATATGGTGCTGCGCGTATCGTCGTGTCCTCTCGGTCGCGGCGGCGCAGCAGCGACAAGCCGGCCAGGATCGCCGCCGGCAACATGACGCCCACGCCACACACCGCGCCGGTCAACACCGACATTGCCTCGTTGGACAAATGGGTCCCGACATAAATCGCCAGCGTCACCCCAAAGGCCACCACGCCCAAACCGAGCACTATACCCGCCCGATTCACATCTCACCTCTTGATCGTGGATTTCGACAGATCACTCAGTACATACCGAAATCAAGATCCGAAATTGAATCAACTGGCTTCTGCCACCAGCGAGACCGCTTGATGCAGCAAACTGGGTCGCCCTCGAACGACGTCCCATCGGCGGGGAGCGCTACCGAATTGCGCCACGACCTGCTCGACTTCCGCCGGACTCACGTAGGCTGCCTGAAAGCGCAGCACTTGCCCGGAGGCCACCGCAACAAAGTCGCCGCGCCCGGCGAGCTTTTCCGCCCCCGTCCCGCCACAGCCTGCGGCCACCCGCGCATCTTCCGGTGACACAACTTTGCCCACCAGCCGCACCGGGAAATTGGCACGCATCAGCGTCCCCACCACCTGGGACGATGGCTTTTGCGTGCAGGCGATGATGTGAATCCCCGCCTCGCGCCCACGCTGCGCCAATCGCGTCAACGGCTCAGCCAATGCGCGGCCACCCACCTGCATCAGGTCCGCCAACTCGTCCAACACCACGACGATGCGGGGGATCGCGCACGTCACACGATTGCGCGTTGCTGCAACGGCGCAATCGAACGCGCCATCTCCCGATCCCCGCGCCTCCATCACCTCGACAAGCTCACGCAGCGCGATAACTGCCTCAGCCGCATTGCCGATGATGGGCCGGAGCAAATGAGGCAAAGGGGCAAAAGGCATGAAGGCGCGTCGCTTGGGATCCACCAATACAAATTGCAGTTGACTGCGCCGATGCGTCATCGCCAGGCTCAAGATGATGGTCTGACAAAGCGCCGTCTTGCCGGAGCCGGTACAGCCGGCGATCAACACATGCGCCACGTCGGGCGAGGGCAAGCGGAGCAATAAGGGAGCGCCATCATCGCACAAGCCCAGCACGGCTGTCGCCGCCGGAATACGGCTCGATTGTCCCCACGCTGGGCGGCCAGTGGAGTCGGCGGACGCCCCGGGTGGGCGCGAGCAATCGCCGGGCAAAGTCGCCTGGGGACCGGTCAACGCCGTTGTGTACAACGCGGCCATCAGTGAAAGCAGCTTGACCGGGCGCGCATCATCCCGTGGAATTTCGAGTTGCATGCTGCCGCCCTGGCGCGAGATGCGCACACTCGACACTCCCAACGCCAGCGCCAGTTCCTCCGCCAATGACTGCACCCTGTTGATCTTGGTGCCCAAGGCCGGCGCGAGATGGAATTGCACGGCGCGTGGTGTGACGACGCCCCCGGTCACGCGAACCGGCGACTTGTGAGTGGTCAGCACCATCTCGATCCGGTCCGATTGAAGCTCTAACTGTCTTCGTGTCTCGCTCATCACCACACCTCGCTGCAAATCAAGCCTTCAGCCCGCGCGAATGTCCTCATTATTATACGAACATTTGTTCTAATTGTCAAGCAAAAAAAGGCACCACTTGCGTGATGCCTTGTGCGGGATACCCTTACCGCTACTTGGGCTGTTGCAGTTGGTTAAGCTGCTTCATCAAGCGCGACTTGCGCCGGGCGGCATTGTTCTTGTGGATGAGGCCCTTGCCTGCGGCACGGTCAAGCGAACTGATCGCTTGCTTGACGGTCGCCTGCGCCTCATCACCCTTGCCTTCGGCCAAGGCGATATGCGCCTTCTTGAAGGCCGTGCGAGCGCCCCCGCGGATGATGCGGTTGCGCTTTTGTTTGCGCGCCGAGCTACGGATACGCTTGATAGCGGACTTGATATTAGCCAACGGAACCCTCCTGAATCAATCGTGCCAATTTCAGCGGGCCGAGTATACCCGATGTCGGCAGATTTGTCCAGCCGAGCTTCGAGCAAGAGTATACCGCAAAAGTGTCGGTGCTGCAGGTAGGACAAGATGGCATCTTGTCCCACGCCCGACCGTTTTGCGTTATACCCTTTGAGCAAATTCGACCCCAGCAAAGCATCAGCCCCGCATCATCTGGCGGGGCTGTCAAAATCAACGCGCCACACGCGCGAGCATCGGCTGAACGACGACTCGCTTACGCCGGGTGGACTTGCGCTGCCCCGTCGCTTCGAGATAGGCAACCACCTCTTCCCGCGCCTCTTCGAACTTGTGGATCAGCGCCTTATCCGAACCCTTGAACCCGACCACCATCCGCTTGGCGCACGTGCTGCATCCCAGCGACGCGCGATAACTGTCCAGATCGCACGTTAGACAGCTATTGAACTTGATCATCATCAATGAAAAAGATAGCGAGTCTTCGTGCGTTTCGGGGAGTGAGGCGATGTATTCAACCAGTTCACGCCAATCGGGGCCGCGCAAACCGGCAAGCTGGCTAATACAGCGCGTAGGAAACAGGATTTCGCTCTCGGGATACATCGGTCGGTAAAACCTCGACACATCAAGCGGTGCGGCAATCATCATAACACAAATGCAAGCATTTATCAAGGGTTTTGCCGATTGTATCTAGAAATTGGCTAAATTTGCGTAAGCGCCTACCCGCGGTGCGATTCAGCCATTCCCCGTCTAGTTCGCCATCGTCACCTTTGTTTCAACCACCTCAACCACGGCTTGAGCCATATTTACCTTAGTGTTCCCCACCGGCAGCAATAAATCAGCTCAAGTTCTGTGCCATTTCCCCACTTTTGCCGCAGCACCGGTAGTAGCCTTGTAAGACTGGCTTGTCACACCGGCAGGCACGGCTGCTGCAAAGTCCCTTGATAACGCGACCTTCCTCGGTTATGATCTGGATTGGGAAAATCCGCATCACACCGAGGGAGGTCACCATGAAGTATACGCCGCTTTCGTTCGAGGTCAACTTGCGTCCCGAAGGCTTTGTGGTGGACATCGGCAGCCTGTATAGCGCGTTGATGCAGTTGCACAATAAACGAGATGCCCGCGGCCTGCGCTATACGCTGGTCACCGTGCTGGTGTATGTCATCCTGGCCAAGCTGTCCGGCGAGAACTTTGTGCGGGGGATAGCGGACTGGGTCAAGCTACGCAAGGAACAACTGGCGGAGGGGCTGGGGTTAGCCAAGGCCCCGGCACCCCATGCCATCACGTATACTCGGATTCTGGGTCACGCGATCGACCCCGACGAATTCCAGCGTGTCGTCCGGGACTATTTTGCCCACTTGCCCCAAGCGGGTATCAGCCTAGCCATCAACTTGGATGGCAAAACGGTGCGTGAGACGATTCCGGCTGGGGCGACGCTTGGGCTGCATCAACTGGCCGCATATATGCCAGAAGGCTGGGTCTTGTTGCAAGGGGTGGTGGAAAGCAAGGAAAACGAGATTGTGGCCGCCCCGCGCGTGCTGAAGAGCCTGGATTTACGGGGCAAAGTGGTCACGGCCGATGCCCTCCTGGCCCAACGCGACTTGTCGATCCAGATTGTCGAAGTGGGCGGGGACGCGAAGCGTGTCTGGACCCTCAAAGACAATCAGCCCGACACTCGACAAGCCATCGAGACCCTCTTTCAGCCGGACGAGTGCGTGCCGGGCTTTAGTGGCGGTCCCCACGAGTTTCGCACGGCGCGCACGACCGACACGGCACCCGGACGGCGGGAGCAACGCACCATCACGGTCAGCCGCGAACTGAAGGAGTATCTCGACTGGCCCTAGGGTGAGCCGGTGTTCAAACTCGAACGGCAGGTGGTGCGGCTCCAAGACAGCCAGGGGATGGAGGAAGTGGTCTATGGGGTGACCAGTCTGACCGCCAACGAAGCCGGACCAGAGCAGATATTGGATTTTGTGCGTGGCCAGGGGGGCATCGAGAATGGTCTGCACTATCGCCGGGATGCGACCCTGCGCGAAGACGGGTGTTGTGTGCGGATCGGCTGTGCACCGCAGAGGCTGACGCTGATCAACAATGTGGTGCTCGGCTTGCTGTCACGGCGCGGCGTCCGGAATGTGCCGGAGGCCCGAAGACGCTTCGCGGCTCATCTGAACGAGGCCGTTCAACTCGTCTTGGGAAGCCCGGTCTGACTTTGCAACAGCCGTGTACCGGCAGGGCGGATACCCGTGTCAAGTCAAATGATAATGTTACCGACGAGCGATGCTTCACTCAGATGATAATGTTACCCAGCCCGTTCTCCTTTCTAGGGTTTCTTTCGTGTGCTCAAAGTGTCATACACGTTTTCCG
>Ga0315279_10000242_pt1 | contig 119403 bp, 136 predicted proteins | sample YL17G06_20_MG_FD_203694 | JGI IMG/M metagenome (GOLD analysis project Ga0315279, IMG submission 203694) | Sediment microbial communities from Yellowstone Lake, YNP, Wyoming, USA - YL17G06_20 | ecosystem: Environmental > Aquatic > Freshwater > Lake > Sediment | place: USA: Wyoming | collected... | reverse complement strand
TCCCCGACCATTATGACGATGAAGTCGAGGTCTGGCGTCAGCCGTTCTCCACACACGCTGCCAGGTACACCAGCCGTCCGGTGACCCGGGTGAATTCCGGTTAAGAAAATTTTTTGCTCGGTTCGCCCTATACAGACCCCATGTATCCCTCATTTTGGATCCGCCCGTATGCACGCCGCCTCGCATACTACCGGGGGGTCATCTGAATAACAACCCGTTCCGGCAGATGCAATCCCCCGCCCGGGAATTATTGCGCGTACGTTCTTCTTCTCTTTAAAACGGCAAGTTTCACCATCAGCACGGCATCAACGCTCCCTTTAAAAAAGGGGATACATGATACTTCCCGCATGCAACAACGGCCGTACATCAACAACCCAAAAGAACTCCAGTCCACATGTTCTTCCGGTGAACGATGCGCTTATCTCTGTATCATGCAGTATGATCCATTAGCAGGGAGACAATGGCTGGTCAGCACTCGGTACGACATGCCGTCAGGATCCCGCGGGGGACCTGCAAGCTGTTCGGGGCGATAAAGGCGCTCGGCACGATAAAAAATAGTGCAATCCTTGTCCACGGGCCAAAAGGCTGTGTGTATCACATTAATTACATCCTGGGGATGAGGGGTGACCGGCCGTCAGAGGTCTACTCTACATGCCTCGATGAACACGACGTTATCTTTGGCGCCGAAGAAAAACTCAGAGAGGCAATTGAGGACCTGGACCGGACGCTCCACCCCGAACTGATGTTTGTGCTCTCATGCTGCGCCTCGGGCATCATTGGAGAGGACGCAGACAGTGCTGTGAGGGATGCAAGGACCAGCTCCCAGGTGATTGCTATCTCTGCCGAAGGATTCGAGGGGGATTTCCGGGAGGGGTATAGTGATACGCTCCGTGAGCTGGTAAGGGAACTTGTCAAAAAAACCGGCACGGCCGAGCCCCGCACCGTCAACCTGATCGGCATGCTGCGGGCCGGCCCCGATCTTGCAGAAATCCGGCGCGTGCTTCGCCTGATCGGTGTGAATGTACATGCGGTTTTCACGGCGGATGCAACACGGGAAGACCTTGAACGGGCTGGCGCAGCGGCACTGAACATCGTGCTCTGTGAACCGTCAGGAAAGGAGGCGGCAGAACTCCTTCAGACGACGTGCGGGACCCCCTATATCATCGAGGAGATTCCCATCGGGTACCGTTCGACAATCCGGTTCCTTGAGCGGGTGGCAGAAAACCTGGGCATCCCTGCTCCCGCTGCTCCTTATGAAGGTCAGGACCCGGAGCCGGACTACTCTTCCTTGCGGCAGCGGCACATTGCCATTGTCAGCGGCCCCACCCGTGCGGTATCCATGACCCGTTTCCTTGCAGAATCCGGAGTTGTTCCGCGGCTGATTGTTGTCGATTTTGACAGTTCCGTACAGGAGAAGATCAGGCCTCTGGTCCCCCCGGCATGCGAAGTGCTGGTTGAACCCGATCACGACCTTATCGTCCGGAAGCTCAAAGAGCATGACATTGACCTGCTCATCGGAGGGATGCTGGAGCAGCCGATAGCAAAAGCACTGGGGATTGAGCACATTGACATCATGCACGGGAGCCAGAAGACAGTCGGGTTTGCCGGTGCACAGAACCTTGCCGTCCTCCTGTGCAGAAAGGGACGGCAGGAACGGTAATCGGGTGGTAAAAAACCACGAGAATCAGAAGCGTGCCCTGGGGCATGAGCGGTACCAGGCGGACGGCAAACGCCATAAAAACGGAGAGAGGGGCAGCGGGTATCCTTTATCCCTCCCATGCTCCTGGTTTTGGAAAAATAGCGATGCGGGATGAGGGCGGGACCCCCTCCACCAGACCTCAGGATAACTGACAGGTGGGCATTCCCGTAACCATTCATCCACCGCCGCAGCACCTGTGGGTAAACACTAGCAGGAAAAGGTTCTCAAAAAATATTTTTGTTAATCTGGCAGAATCTATTGCCCTTTGGTCCCAATTTCAGGACAGGAGTGGTCTTGTGAAATTGTGGGACATGGCAGTCATGGGACTGATGATGTTCCTATCAGGTGTTGCAGGAGACGTGACTGCTTTGCCTGATGTTTTGTCGGGAGTTGATGGAAAAGGACCAAAAAAAGGAGCTATACTTTCTTCCGGCGGATCCGGTTGACTATGGGGGGTTTATGTTTTGGGCGTGCGGGAGGGTTGCCCATGAAGATTTGAACTGGACCGGATCCTTTCTCCTCGCTCTCTTTTCTGCGAGAGAGATTGTTTAAAGGAGATTCCAAATCATTGAATCTTTCCCGTATGTCTATCAATAACTTCTTTATGCTACCTTTTATCAAGTGAACTTCATTCTTGAGTTCTTCGAACTCTTCACGGGTCACAGCATCGGTTGGCACATATTTTATTGATTCGTCGACCATTTTGCTTTCCTCGAATAACAGATCAGGAAGATTCCTGTTGTCGATGCAATAGCAATATACCCCAATGTTTCCAAACATTTAAGTAATTTTGGGAGTGTCCCGTTTTCCCTATTCTTCATTTCTCCAATAAGCATATTGTTGTCCCCTGCCGACAAATTCCGCACTTTCTTCCTGTTTCTAAGTGGCAAGCCAGAGATTATGAAAATATAATCTATATGTGATACTACGTCATGCAAAAAGCGGTGATTTTTTCCCACTGCCATACATGTTCATCAGCTGTACGAGAATCGGTTCTGGGGGGCATTGCTGACGATCTCTTTTTGATTGACGTGTTGGCAGATCGATGACATGAAACCAGTACTCCGGGGCACGAGAGACCGCAGCGAAAACAGCGACAATATGGACCGGCATGGAGAGCGGTTGCCCGTATACCCTGACAGCAGCGGCACCATCAGGGCACGACAGATCGTGCCGGAGAATATCACTGCCATTTATGTCCAAATAAAAGAATACTTCACGGGTAGTTTACCGGGCATTCTTACGTTCACGCTACGCTTCCATCTCCTTGATACACATTATTCGTTGTCATCTGTCCTCATGGTCAGTACGTATAATTCATGTCTTGTAACCTGCCATACATGCCACCACGAATGGACTCACATCGGGAACCGGTATGCCAGCCTGTCAGGGTCCCGCAGCCCGGTCAGGTTGCATTGTCCGGGGTGTCATGGGCAGGTCAGGGTGGATGTAAGGAATGCGAAATTAATTCTAAAATTTTTTTCCCTTCCAAAACAAGAAAAAATGAAAAAAAATTTCTGAACACAAAGAAAACTTTTAAAATTTCAGAAAAATTTTTAAAAATTCTAAAAATCTATCTTTTTAAAAAAAATTAAATGAAATTGAGCACCACGAAAAATAATTTGAGCAGGTCGGAATACTTTTTAAAAAAAAGGTTGAGAACGAGAATTTGGTTTAAAAAAAAATTTTGGAGTTTTAAATTTTTCAATAAACACAGAGGACAAAAAAATTCACAATATTTTTTTATAAACCGGAAAAAAAAGTTCAGCGTTTCTTCTTCTGGTCATCCGGCACGGGTTTCATGTACACGACCTGTGCCATGACGTCTTTTGCAACCTGTTCGATCTCGAATTTCCGGAAATGGGTCGCTTCAATCTGGAGCTCGCCTCCGGTGACCGCGATGATGCGGTACTTCGGGGATTCGACGCCCTCGCCGACTTTCTGTCGTTCACGCACGTAGATCTTCATCATTTTCCTCCCAAGGCTATCCTTATTGTGGCGTTTTATCTTTGCGCCTTTCAGGTAGCAGTCTGCTATACCAACTGGTTTACATTGGCTTATAACTTTGCCATCAGATACCAGTAGTGAGTGAATGCCAATGGGTGGGGAAAAGCGTTTTGAGATGATCAGCGGTCTGCAGGGAGAGACGCTCGTTAAAAAAGGGATGCGCAAAAAGAGACAGGCGGGAGACCAGATCCGGATCACACCAAACCTTAATGTCATTAAGATCGGGGGACATGCGGCAATCGATTACGGGCGTGCGGTGATGCACCCCCTGCTCGAGGAGATCGGCATACTTTCCCAAAAACACCAGATCCTGCTCGTGACCGGCGGCGGAGGCCGTGTCAGGCACATCATGGATGTCGGGATCGACCTCGGCATGCCCACCGGCGTCCTCGCCGAGCTCTCGGCAAAGATCTCCGAGCAGAACGCGATCATGGTTTCCATCCTCCTTTCGAAACACAATGGCATGAGAATCCATACCAGTGATCTTCTTGAACTTCCGAGCCTGCTCAAACTCGGGATGCTGCCGGTGATCCACGGCACGCCCCCCTACGGGCTCTATGAGCACCCCGCCAGGGTAGGCTCGATTCCCCCGCACCGCACCGACACCGGCGCATTCCTGATCGCCGAGGTGATGGGAGCCAGGAACTGCATCATCGGGAAGAACGTGAACGGGTTATATACACAGGATCCCCATGTTCACCCGGATGCAGAATTCATTAAAGAGATCACCGCATCCGAGCTCCTTAGGATGAACCTTGCGGACATGGTGATCGAACCGATGGTGGCCGAGTTGTTAAAAGACGCCGTCCACATAAAAGAGGTGAAGATCATCAACTGCCATGTGAAGGGGAATATCGAAAAAGCAATCACCGGGAAGAATGTCGGGACGATCATCCGGGCAGCATAACCCCACTCTCTTTTTTGATCGAATGACCGCTGGAGGAAAACCGGTACGGAAGTTCTCCGTCTCCGAGCTTGCCGGGGCGTTTGGCGATTTCGGGACAATTATCCCGCTCATCGTTGCCGTCGCGCCCGTCAGTTCAATGACGGTCGCATTCCTGGTCGGGCTTGCGGCAGCATACCGGATTCACAAATGTGGCATTGCCAGAATACCAGGGTCCGGGCAATACCGTCAGAGACGACGTAATAAAAACACTATGCCAAAAAAAGGGAATATCAGGCAGATTGAGGGACAGCGTGTTTTTTCGCTGCCTCCTCTTTTTCCTTCCTGACCGGCTTCTTGTACCAGATCAGGGCCTCATCCTCAAAACCGAATGCGTTCATGAAATGGACTTTCCATGCAGCCGGCACCGCCAAGGTATCGGCATTTCTCGGCGCGATCAGGAATGTCCGGGTCTTTGAAACCGGGAAGGAGGGCTTGTATGGAAGACCGGCACTCATGAGATCGATGAGATCCTTTGGCACGGAGGGGTCGAAGGTTACTCCCAGTTTCACGGACTCGATCATGCCGTTGGCATACCGTTCGATAAAAAATACCTGGTTGTACCCGGATAATGTCTTGGACTGTGCAACCGTCCACCCGGCACTCTGGGGAAAATTCGAAGAGACTTCCCGTGCGATGTAGAGACGCATGACATCCTGTGATGAACCCATATCAGATCGAGTTAATTTACGTTTGAAGTAATAAAAAACTATAGGTTTTGTATTTTCAAAGAACCGCTTCCTCTCCCCAGAAAACCAGGAAAAAAATCCCCTGAATCATATGCCAGAAATCAATGTATGTAAACGTGTCATAGTTAACAAAAAACATATATTAACAAAAAATATATTTTTTATTGCCCTTGTTGGGCATGAAAAAAGAAGATGGTCGCAGGATTCCTTTGATGGTTTCATGCACTGGATGCCACGGTGAATGAGGGGACGCCTCACGACCCCTCATGTTTCCTGATGCTGTTTTTTGATGGTTTTCGCCCGATGTGATGGCCGTTATCGTATTGAGTAAACTATTTTAATTTAATAAATAATTTTTATAACCTAAAAGAATAAACCGGGTTATGGTGGTATATGAAACCAGAATGGAACGATGCAGTTTTTTCGCTCTATATCCTTGCCCGAGGCGGTGGGGAACCCATGATCAATGACGTCCAGAAAGAAGCAATCCGCAGGCTTTCCGATCTCGCGGCCAAGGGTAACGAACAGGCAGGGGAAGCCCTACACAAGCTCTGGCATGTTCCCAACTATCATATTCTGCTGCGTGAGATGGTCGGTGCCGTTCTTGGCAAACCAGCCCCCATCTGATTATAACCCTTTTTTTATGGCAAACCATCCGGATCGATCAGGATGACCCGAGATATGTGGAACAGGGGGTGGAACGGATGGGACGCTGCCAGTCGAAACCTTAACGAGCCTTCCCGTAAAAGCTTTTCGCACTATGTGGAAGGCAGTTGATGTCGATGCGTGGATCGGGGGCAGGAAATCCAGCCTTGAGGACGTGCGTGCCAGCGTCACCACTATCATAGAGCGGGTGCAGAAAGAGGGAGACGCGGCACTGCGGGCGCTTGCAAGGAAGCACTGTGAACTTACCGATATCGCTGTCCCCGATGAGGAGCGCGAGGCGGCGTATGACAGTGTCGATACAAAAATTGTCGAGAGCCTGGTTGAGGCAGAAGCGCGCATCGAACGCTTCCACGAGCTGCAGCGCCCGCGGGACCTCTGGCTCCAGGAGATGGAGCCGGGTATCGTGCTCGGCATCAAAACAACCGCACTCCAACGGGTCGGGATCTATGTGCCCGGCGGGCGTGCATCCTACCCGTCCTCCGCCCTCATGTGCGCTGTCCCGGCCCGTGTGGCAGGGGTAAAGGAGATCTGTGCCTGCTCCCCACCCCCAATAAAACCCCTCACGCTCGTTGCGCTGGATATTGCTGGGGTCACCGAGATCTATAATGCGGGCGGGGCGCAGGCAATCGCAGCCATGGCTCTTGGCACGGAAACGATACGGCCGGTGCAGAAGGTTATCGGTCCGGGGAACCTGTACGTGACCATGGCAAAGATGATGCTCCGTGAAAAGGTGGAGATCGATTTCCCGGCAGGCCCAAGCGAGATCGCCATCATTGCCGATGGTACTGCTGACCCGCGCATTATTGCCGCTGACATTGTCGCACAGGCGGAACACGACTCCAATGCCGCCTGCATCCTGATTACGACTGATAAAAAACTGGCAGAAAAAGTCGGCAAGCAGGTCGCTGCAATGACAGAACAGGCGCCACGAAAGGAGATCATTTTGCAGGCGCTGGAAAATTCCGGGTATACGATTGTCAGAGATCTGGACGAAGCGATCGCGGCGTCTGATTCGATCGCCCCCGAGCACCTCTCGATCCAGGTCGCCGATCCCCTCGCGGTTGTCATTCGGGTGCAGAATGCCGGGGCAATTTTTGTCGGGCGGTACTCTGCGGTTGCCTGCGGTGATTATGCGGTCGGCACCAACCATGTGCTTCCGACAGCAGGATATGCAAGAACCTATTCGGGGCTTGACGTGCAGCACTTCTGCAAGACCTCCTCGGTCGAGATGATTGACCGCAACGGCCTGGAGACGATCGGGGATATCGTTGAGACGATTGCAGAGGCAGAGGGGCTTTTTGCACACGCGGAATCGGTGCGGATCCGCCGCACAACACACTAATTTTTTCCACGGTTTTTAAAAAAAAACAATATCAGGTGTGTTCTGATCGCCGAATCAGAAATATCCCTGCGCAGAATGCAGTGAAAAGTGCAGCGATGGGTATGTGGGCATCAACCGGGACCTCGTTTGCCGGAATGCCTGAATCTATAAACTCAACCTCGGCTTTTGCGTATTCTCCCTCGGTATACCGGAGCCGGTCGACAGGGGTGCTCACAACGTTAATCGTGTAGGTCCCGGGTTTGAGCGTACCAAGGATGATGGACGTGTCCCAGACATACTCCCATGTCCCGTCCTTCAGGTCAACCGGCGCCGTGGTGAACAGCCCCCGCCCTGCCGGGATATTGAGGATCTCGAGCGTAACGCCGCGGTTGTCAAGGTCGGAACCGTTGGCAAAAAGGTAGACTGCGATCGTTTTCAGCCCTGAAACCTTCCCGGTCAGCGTAATGGTATCGCCGATATGTGCCTGTACTGGCTTTGCATTGATCTCGAGGGAGATACCGCGGCCACGCAGGGGATGGCACAGCAGACCATGAGGGCGGCAATGAGGACAATCTGCGCCCGTCTCATACAATCCCCTTGGGTGCCTACACGTTAAACATTGCCGGATCAGGACAGGTCAGAACTCCACCACCATCACCGCTTCCTCCTCTTTCCTGAGTTCACCCTTGAGGTGCGATGCATCAAACTCGTACGTCTCCCAGGGGTTGTAGGCTTCGTAAAGCTCGGACTTGTCGAGCACATCGACAAACTCCTTTAAAAATATCCTCGGGATGACATCGACCCGCCCGCCAAACCGGCTGGTGATCTTCTTGATCATCGCCCGGATGAACCGGTGGGAGATCCGCTCCCGGTCCACCTCAGAGAAAGCCTGCGAGTAGATGTCAACCACCTTCAGCGCGACCTGCTCGAGCTTTGCAGTGTCAAATTTTGAGAGGATGATCTGGGGCTGCCGGGGGTTTTTATAGGAGTCGGTCTGGACAACGCTGATCCGGTCATAGAGGGGAGGCACGGACCGGATCCCCCGGGAACCGTCAAACAGTGCCGGTGTACCGGTGAACAGGAGGTAACACCGCGGCATGTCCCCCCGGTCAAGGGCGTCAATGATGTGGACGAGCGTCTGGTAGCCTTTGTCCCGCTGGTTTTTCGCGAGCGCCTGCGTGGTCTCCATCTCATCAATGGCGATTGCAAGACCGCTGTACCCGGCACCCTGCATGACCGCAACAAGCCCCCGGAGGAATATGAGGGCGATGGTATCATCGATATCCCCGCGGATCCCGGCTTTTTGTTTGAAGTCCCTGCCGATGTTAGGTTCCGCGGAAATCCACCCGAGCGCTGCCTGCGCGAGCTGGAAATCGCCGGTGTTGTTGGCTCTGTAATAGGTCCTTAGTGCAGCGGCAAGTGCGGAGTTCATTTCCGAGATCCCGGTGAGTGCCGATTCGATCTCACGTTCGGTCGCTGCTTCGAGTGCAGCGTCCTCGATTCCGGTCCCGCCCACCGCCATGATCCGCTCCTCGATGGCAAAGAGCCAGTTGTCGACGACCGTCTTTATTGCGCGTTCCTCTTCCTGCGTGTGCAGGTTTGCACAGACCTGCTGGTAGATCGCCCTGAGTTTATAGAGAGGGGAGGCCGGGGAGATGACCACATGTGACGTGACAAAACCCTTGTTGCGTGCCAGTTCGAGGGCGCGGGCGACCAGAAATGTCTTCCCGCTGCCATAGTCGCCCCGGATGAATTTTGTGTCGCCGCCTCCCTGCGCGACATAATCGAGCTGCTTTCCGATCACCCCTTCCTCCACATCAAGGCCGACCGCGATCCGTTCGAGGCCGCTCCCCGGCACCGTACCCCTGCGAAGTGCGTTGATGATATTGATGCTCTCCAGTTTTGTCCTGTCCATCCGTTCAGGTTCCGACATACTCGTAAACCTCCCCGTCATCGCCAAACCCTCTCTTTTCAATGATGGTCACATGCTTTGCAGCCGCCTTCTGGATGAGCCGGTTTATTATACCGGCCACCCTGCGGGTATTGAGCGCTTTTCGCAGCTCACTCTCCGTTGCCTTTTTATGTGAACGGAGGAACTCAACAATCTTCTGCTCCTGTTCGTCAAGGTCAAGGTCCTGCCTGATCTGGTGGAGTGTTGACACCTGGACTGCCCGGCGCTTCACGACTGGCAGGTCCATGATGGGGCGGTCTGCGATCGAACGGTCCTTGCAGGACCTGATCAGGTTCAGGAAGTCCTCCAGCTGTATTGCCTTTGTGTGAACCGGCAGTACATCGATGCCCCGCAGGCAGAAACGCTTGCAGCCCGCATAGTCCGATTCCTCGAGTGCCTGGCGTCCGGTGATGAACAGGGCAATTGCCAGCAGCTCCAGCCCTTTTGTGTTCAGGCTCGACCTGCGTTCTTCAAGCCGGCGGATCACGTGCTCCATCAGCCGGCGCATGCGGTGCATCGGGTGGTGCTGGTCAACAATAACCGCCACGACGCGGTGGAGATCAACGGAGCGCTTCACATTGTTGAGGATATACAGCATCACCTTCTCGCATTCACGCTCCTCGTTATGGGCGGCAAGGAACCTGGCATACTCGAGCCCCCCGGACAAAAAGTCTGCGCGGTATGCACGGTAGAACCAGGCCCGTGCTTCAGCGGAATTCCCCAGGTCCTCGTAAAAGCGTGCGGTCTCCAGCAGGCTGGCGATGTTGACATCCTTTGACACGACGGAAAGGAACCGGGCGAGCGCTTCTGCTGCCGGGAAACTCAACTGGAGGAATTTCCGGTATTTCCCGATGATCAGGCCCAGCGTGTCCAGGTCGTTTTTTGAGCGGACCTCATCGGTGATCAGGCGCTCGTACTCCGCAGCTGCCTTTTCTGTATCGCTGAGGACGGCATATACATCGCAGGTCATGAGACGGTGGATGGGAAGACTGGTCCGTACACTCAACTCCTTACAGAGTTCGAGCGCTTTTGTGTGATTGCCTGATGATGTGAGCAGCAGGATGTAATCGGCGAGGATGTCCCCGTCACCCTGAGCGCCTGCCTGTGCTTCATAGGCATCAAGGGAGGCCGTCAGGTCGTACTGTGCCAGTGCGGCAAGGTATTTTCTGAGGATTGCGGGGTCATTTGACGTGCGGTACGCATCCAGTGCCGCCGTTGCAGCAGCCCGGTACTGCCGTGAACTGAGCAGGGCGTCGAGATACTCGTGGCCCTGTGTACGGTCACCGAGCAGCGTACGGTGGGTCTCCAGTGCCACCTGTGGTTCGCCAATCTCAATGAGTACCCGCACGAGGTTCCTTGTATCATTCTCGTTCCTCGCAAGCATGACGAGCTGTTTGAGGACGGGGAGTGCACCATGGTAATCATGGCGCGAGAGCAGGTATTCTGCATAACTCCGCAGGGCGTCCTGGTTTTTCGGGTCGAGGTGGACGGCCGTTGCATACTCGGCGATCGCCCCTTCATCACCCTGTGCTTCGAGCACTTTTCCCAGATAGCTGTGGACGTATGATGAGTCCGGCATCTTCTGGGCAAGGTCACGGAAATATACCTCGGCATCATCGAGCTTTTTGGTATAGAACAGGTTCGTGGCGGCAAGGACCTCCAAGGGCTGGTCTTTGACGGACCCGAGCACCAGCATACAGAGGTTCAGGGATTCCTGGTACCTCCCGTCTTCAAAAAGCCGGAACGCCTCTTTCTTCTGTTCTTCGAGCGTGGCAGGGATCATAATTTACCCGAACCGGACCCGCAGGAGCCCGGCCAGCATCCTGATCATGTCCCGCCGCTCTACCCGGGAGTCCCCCGTGTTCTGCCATTCGATGGGAAATTCCCCCACTGAATAACCCCCTTGTTTCAACCGCCAGAGCAGTTCGACATCAAACTCAAATCCGGTCGATACCATATGGGACAGGACGGCATTAACGGCACTCTTCCTGAACACCTTGGCACCGCACTGGGTATCATGGTAGCGCAGCCCGAATAACAGCCGGATGATCAGGTTAAATGCCCTGCTCTCGAACCGCCGCAGCATATCCTGCCTCACCCTGAGTACGGCACCCGGGACCCAGCGCGACCCGATTGCACCGTCATAGAAGGAAAGGTGAGAAAACAGATTCATCATCTGATGGATACTGGTCGACCCGTCAGCGTCCAGGTACCCGACCCATGAGCCCGTTGCTGCTTTCATTCCCTCGATCACCCCCCCTCCTTTCCCTAACCGGTGCTTGAATATCAGGCACCGGATGTCCAGACCAGGACGGGAGGCGGCGATTTGCCCGACGACCTCTGCTGTGCGGTCGTTCCCGTCACACACGACGATCAGTTCTCCTCCGAATTCTCCGATCCGATCGAACAGCTGTTCAATCCGCTTCTCTTCGTTGTACGCCGGGATCACGAGGCTGTACCGGATCGGGGAGAGAGCATTCATGGTCAGCGGGCGTCTCACCGTTTTAGTGCGTCAACGATGGCAGAACCGAATGCATGTGCGGCAGCAGGACCATCCGCGGTGATGATGGTGCCGCTGACGACAACAGGCATATCAGAAAGTACTGCGCCTCCCGCTTTCATTTCCTTCACCGATTCAGGTGTCTTGAAGACGGTTGACGGTAAACCCCTGAGAACGCCGGCGCGGGCAAGGACTGCCGGTGAGAGGCAGATCGCTGCAACGATCTTTCGGGATTCATGAAACACCTGTACCAGGCTGATCAGGTGCCTGTCCTCCCAGAGATGGGCGGGCGAGCCTGCTCCCCCGACAATCACAATACCGGCATAATCGCCGGCACTGGCCCGGTCAAAGGTCAGTGTTGCCTGCGCCCGCCCGCCCAGCATACCGGTGCAGGTGCCAATTTTTGTTGATGCAATATCAAATCCGATTCCTGCCTTGGCAAACACCGCACGAGGTTCATCCAGTTCTTCGTCCCTGTACAGTTCCGGTGCAATAGCGACGAGGAGTTTCATACTGTACCTGTGGTCTGACAACAAAAATAACATTACTGGTGCTTGCCAAGGTGCCGTCCAAGGGCGCTCCCGGTACGGTACCTTTCTGCAATCCCAAGGGCAGTCGCACGCAGTGCATCGTGATCCTTGATGCAGCTCTCCGGCGGAGGTGATTTGTGGAGAATGGCCGAGGTATTCTCGGTTACCTGGATTAATTCGGTGGCGATCAGGGCGTTGAGCCAGATCAGGTCGGCAAGCATCTGCTTGATCTCATCATTCTGCATGATCGTACATTCTCCAGCGTGCGTATTAAATGGTACAACACGACCATGGCAACTTTCATCGTTTTCCACCCCTGATCACTGATGAGGAATGAGGATGATGTCATACCTTGAAAGGATCAGGAACCAGGGGAGGGAAGCAAACCCGTTCTTCTGCCTGATGGGGATTGATGTGGTGAGCGTTGAAGAGGGAAACGCGGTACTGCGCATGGAGGTGCGTCCCGATATGTGGAATGGCGCCGGGTGGCTCCAGGGGGGGATGTTCACGGCACTTGCCGACGAGGCAATGGCTCTGGCCCTCTATCCCATGCTATCCCCCCACGAAGGGATCGCAACCATCTCGGAATCGACCAGTTTTATCAAAGGTGTGAAGGACGGGGTGCTCATCGCACAAGGTCGCGTGATCAAGAAAGGGCGCCATGTTGCGTTTGCAGAGGGCGATGTAACACTGGACCAGAAGGAAAAGGAGATTCTGGCGCGGACTTCCGCGGCGTTTGCAGTAACAGTGAGGGATTCAGGGTAGTTGTAAGATGGGTTCATGGGACCTTGTCGACACATCCTGGAGATCCAGGGAAATTGGTAAATTTTTTACCCCGCTCCACTTTTTTAAAATTGGAAAAATTATTTTTTCCCGACTGGTTTTTCCTTTTGGGATTTACCGGCGTTTTTCCCTTTAATCAGATAATATACTGCACCACTAATGATGGCAACTGCCGCGATTGCTACTACGACAAAAACAGGGGAAATCTCAGCAGCTTTCTTCTGTGCACTGGCGAGCCTTTCAGTCGCATAGGAATTTCCGGGATCGGTTGTGAGCGCTGTTGTGTAGGCAGTGACAGCATCCTGGTATCGCCCCGCCTCAAAAAGGGTGTCTCCTTTATTGATCCAGCCCTGCGTATAATTTGTATCAATCGCAAGTGCCTGATCGTAAGCAGCGATCGCCTCTGGATACCGCCCGAGCTTGAAGAGTGAATAACCCCTGTTGTTCCAGAGGGGGGCATCTCTTGGATAGAGTGCAAGACCTTGGTTTGTGGTATCTGCCGCATCAGCGAACATGGCCAACTGAATTTGGGCAAATGCCTTGTTGCGGTATGTGTACAAAAGACCATCAGACATCCCGATTATGGTTGTATTGGATGAAAGCGCACTGTCAAAAGCGTTGATAGCACGTTCAAATTCACCACCGTCTACCAACCGTGTCCCTAAATTATAATAATACGTCCCATCATCCGTTTCATTGCCATTGACTACAATCGCCCCCGCTTGTTGTATCATGATACAGATGATGACGGATAATCCGCATACTATTACAAATTGTCGAAGGTGCATGCCAAAATATTGGGTGTATAATGTTAATTTGTTTTCGTTGACGGCGAAAAATTCTCTTTGTTATAACCGGATCCCCTCTCAAAGGTGGCAGCATCACATATTACGCCAGAATGCCCAGTAAAAAAAGTAGATCAATAACAGGGAACCCAAGGCGAGGATATCGATCGTGAGCATGACCGAACCCAGCATGGCACTGGCGACCATTGCCTGGATCTCGGCCAGGTTGTACGTGCTTGCGATCATGGCAAATATAATCACAAAAAGACACAGGAACCCGGCAAGAATTGCGAGATTTTTAATGAAGGTTTCTGGTATTTTTAAATGCACAAAATGATCTATTGTTGTTTGCACGATAAACCCATTGATTGCAATTGAAATTACTTTCCAAAAACATCATGCAACAACTGCATCTGCATTATCGTCATCTGCCCCACCACTGGTGGCCTTTATGGGAACGTCCGCCCGCCTTCCTGACGGCGGGATGATAACAATAATACGGATTGCACGCGAATGATAAAACAACGGGGAGACTTTCGTGAAGTATATCATTATTACCGGCGGTGTGATGAGCGGGCTTGGAAAGGGGATCACCGCTGCATCCGTCGGGCGGATCCTGAAAAACCGCGGGTACCGGGTCACGGCAGTCAAGATTGACCCGTATCTCAACATTGATGCGGGCACGATGAACCCCGCCCAGCACGGGGAAGTATTTGTGCTCAAGGATGGAGGCGAGGTTGATCTTGACCTCGGCAATTACGAACGGTTCCTCGATATCGAGCTCACGTCTCCCCACAACATCACCACCGGCAAGGTGTATCGCACGGTAATTGAGAAGGAACGCCGCGGGGATTTCCTGGGAGAGACCGTGCAGATCATCCCTCATATCACCGACCAGATCAAGGCATGTATCCAGCAAGCAGCAGAAGAGGAGTTCCCGGATGGGACAAAGGCGGATGCGTGTCTGGTCGAAGTGGGAGGCACTGTCGGCGATATCGAGAGCATGCCGTTTCTGGAAGCCATACGGCAGATGCGGGGCGAACTGCCCGAGCATGATTACGTCCTGATCCATGTCACGCTTATCCCTGAAGACACGATGGGCGACCTCAAGACAAAGCCCACGCAGCACTCGGTCAAGGCGTTGCGGGAACTCGGGCTCCACGCGGACATTATTGTCGGAAGGAGCGAACGCCCCATCGGTGCCCATACCAAGCGCAAGATCTCCGCGTTCTGCGATCTCCCCCAGGCAGGTGTGATCAGTGCTGCAACGGTGCCGGACATCTACGAAGTCCCCATGGAGATGGAAAAGGAGGGGCTCGCCGATGTGCTTTCCACCCACCTGAACCTTGAGAAACGGGAGGCGGACTCCAGCTGGTACCGGCTTGTCACCAGGGAATATACGAACCGTGTAACGATTGCGATCGTGAGCAAGTACGGCATCGAGGATGTCTACATCAGCATCAAGGAGGCCCTCAAACACGCCGGGAGAGCCCTTTCGACCGAGGTGAAGATTGCATGGCTGGATGCCGAGCGATTTGAGACGTGCCAGCTCAAGGATTTTGATGGTGTCCTTATCCCCGGCGGGTTTGGCAAACGCGGTATTGAAGGCAAGATCGAAGCGATCCGGTTTGCCCGGGAGAACAGTGTGCCGTTCCTGGGGCTCTGCCTCGGGTTCCAGCTCTGCGTCGTCGAATTTGCACGGAATGCCCTTGGCATCAGGGATGCGACAAGCGAGGAGATAGGCGAGGGAACGCATGTAATCGCACTCCTGCCGGAACAGGAAGGGCTGACGGAACTGGGGGGCACCATGCGTCTTGGGGATTACCCTGCCGAGATCCGTGAGGGGACCCTTGCGATGAAGCTGTATGGGCAGAAGGTGATCACCGAGCGGCACCGCCACCGGTATGAAGTAAACCCGCGCTTCATCAGCAGGCTCGAGGATGCAGGACTGGTCTTCTCGGCAAAGAACAAAAACAGGATGGAATGTGCAGAACTGCCCAGCCACCCGTTTTTCCTCGCAACGCAGTTCCACCCCGAATTCAAGTCCCGCCCCACGAACCCTGCACCACCGTATCTCGGGTTTGTTGAAGCGTGCAGGGCAAACAAGCGGACGAAATAAGCGCTGGAGACACCATGGTCAAGTCGGAAAAATTCATCAGTAAGGCAATCGCGGAGATCAGGACTGCCGCAGGCAATGACAAGGTGGTCATGGCGCTGTCAGGGGGGGTTGACAGTTCCGTATGCGCCGCCTTGGCTGCCCGTGCGATCGGTGACCGCCTCATTCCGATCTATATCGATACCGGCCTGATGCGCAAGGGTGAGACCGACCGTGTCCGGACGGTATTTGGCAACATTCACCTGCAGGTTGTTGATGCGGCTGACGAGTTCTTTGCGGCGCTCAGGGGCATCACGGATCCGGAAGCCAAACGCAAGGCGATCGGTGAGCGGTTCATCCGGGTGTTTGAGCGGGAGGCAAAAGAGCAGGGGGCGAGATGCCTTCTGCAGGGGACGATCTACCCTGACCGGATTGAGAGCGAAGGCGGAATAAAAAGCCACCACAATGTCGGCGGCATGCCGCTCCACATGGAATTCCACCGGGTCATCGAACCGATCCGGGACCTCTACAAGGACGAGGTGCGGGATATCGCAGGTGCCCTGGGTCTCCCGAAGGAAATACAGCACCGCATGCCGTTCCCCGGCCCGGGGCTTGCCGTCCGGGTGCTTGGTGAAGTAACAGAAGAAAAAGTTGCGGTGGTTCGCGAAGCGAACTGGATCGTCGAGGACGAACTGGTCGAACGCTACCAGCCCTGGCAGTGCTTTGCCGCCCTTGTCGGGCTGGGGACCGGTGTCAAGGGGGACAACCGGATCCACGGCTGGATCGTGGCGATCCGTGCGGTAAATTCACGGGACGGCATGACCGCCGACCCGCTGGACATCCCGTTCACGGAGCTCACGCGGATCGGCTCGAGGATTTGCGCTGACATACCACGTGTCGCACGCGTGGTGTACGATATCACGGCAAAACCTCCCGCGACCATCGAATATGAATAAGGTACGATAAAAACAGTATACCAACGACCTTCGTGATGAACATGGAAAAGACCCAGGTATTCAAAGACCTTGATGAACGCTACTACATGCCCGCATTCTCCCGTGATTTGGCGCTCGTGTCAGGAAACGGTGCAAAGGTGTTGGATGCGGAGGGTAAGGAATACATCGATTGTGTTGCCGGGATTGCGGTCTGCAGCACCGGGCACTGCCACCCCGCGGTGGTAAAAGCGATCTGCGAACAGGCAAAGACGCTCATCCACTGCTCGAACCTCTACTATGTGCCCCTTCAGGGGGATCTGGCAAAAAAAATTGTCGAGGTTACCGGCATGCACAAGGCGTTCTTCTCAAACTCCGGTGCGGAGGCGATCGATGGCGCCCTGAAACTTACCCGTGTACGGACCGGTAAGAAGAAGTTTGTCGCATTCACCCACGGGTTCCACGGCAGGACCGTGGGGTCCCTTGCCGTGACGCACAAGCCCGCGATCCGCGAACCCTTCGAACCGCTGGAACCGAAGTGCAGTTTTGTCGAGTACGGTGACCTTTCTGGGCTGGAAAAAGCAGTGGACAACGACACCGCGGGCGTCCTTGTCGAGCCGATCCAGGGTGAAGCGGGCGTCATCATCCCTCCCGAAGGTTTCCTTGAAGGGGTACGCGAGGTGTGCGACCGGGCGGGGGCGCTCATGATCGTGGATGAAGTGCAGACCGGCATGGGTCGCACCGGAACGTGGCTCGCAATCCAGCACACGAAAGCCGTGCCCGACATTGTCACCCTTGCAAAAGGGATTGCAAGTGGTTTTCCGATGGGAGCGCTCGTCGCCCGCGAGGGGCTTGAGTTCAAAAAAGGCGAACACGGGAGTACGTTTGCCGGAGGCCCGCTTGCCTGTGCGGCTGCACTTGCGACAATCGGGGTAATCGAGAAGCTCCTGCCTGATGTAAGCAGGAAAGGCGAGCGGTTCAGAACAGGGCTTGCGAAGTACAAGCCCAGGGTCCGTGGGCTGATGATCGGTGTTAGTGTCGGCGAGAAGTGTCCGGCTGTCCAGAAAACCTGTGCAGACCAGGGTGTCCTCGTCAACTGTGCGGCGGATGGAAACCTGCGGCTGGTACCCCCGCTTGTCATATCGGATGCAGAGATCGACCGTGTCGTCGGGGTGATTGATGGAGCACTTGGTCAGGTCATGCTATAAGCAGGGCGGGTACGTATTCGCAAAAAAGGCAGAAGCGATCGTGCAGGAGTACGGTTTTGCCCGCATCGCCCGGCTCGCAAGCAATGAGAACCCAGAACCACCGTCCCAGCTGGCGATAACGGCAGCAACGCAGGCACTCATCACATCAAACCTGTATCCCGACGAGCGTGTGGATGTCCTGACAAAAGCCCTCAGCGCCTGCTATGGTGACTACCCCTTCATCACCGGTGTCGGGATGGACGGGATCATCGAGACACTGATCCGTACACTCGTTGAACCCGGTGAAGCCGTTGCAATCGCCACGCCAACCTTCTCCTTTTACGGGCTTGCAGCAATGGCACAGGGGGCACAGGTCACAACCGTGCCCAGGGACAGGAAGGATTTCTCGATCAATACAAAACACCTCGTAAAAGCGGGAAAAAACGCAAAGATTACCCTGCTCTGCACACCGAACAACCCGACCGGCAATGCGACGACGGCCGATGATGTCGGGGAGGTGCTTGAGGGGATAGGGGGTGTCCTGTTCCTCGATAATGCGTATGTGGAGTTCTCGGACCACGACTACCTGCCGCTCATGAAAAAGTTCGACAACCTGATCATCGGCAGGACGTTTTCCAAGGTCCATTCGCTCGCCGGGCTGCGCATCGGTTACGCATTCGCCCCTGCATGGCTTGTGCCCTATTACCAGCGGGCCGGAACCCCGTTTGCCGTCAACAGCGTATCAGCCGCCGCAGCAGCAGGGGCACTGGACGATCCTGATCACCCGGAGCGGTACATTGCGCAGGTGGAACGGTGGAGGAAGCGGTTTGCTGACGAAGTGAAGTACCCGGTACTGCCGTCAGATGCAAACTTCGTCATGGTGGACGTTTCCCCGTATACAGGCGACCAGATGGTCGAGCATCTTGCGCGACGCGGGGTGATTGTGCGCTCGTGCAGAAGTTTTGGCGGGCTGCCTGACCACTATATACGGGTGAGCATCGGCGAGAACTGGGAAAACAAGCTCTTCGTACAGGCGATTAACAGCATATGATGTGCGGTATCACCGGCACTCCCGGTACCGGAAAATCCATTGTGGCAGATGAGCTTTCTCGCCGCGGGCACACCGTTGTCCATCTTGTTGATACGGTCGGGCCGTACCGTATCGGGGAAGACGAGGTGCGGGATACGCAGGTGATCGATGTCGACCGCTGGGCACGGGAGTTTGTACCGGTCGACGGGTTTGTCGAGGGGCACTTCGCACACCTGCTGGCCTGTGCCCGTGTCGTGGTGCTCCGCTGCCGTCCCGACGAGCTGGAAAAAAGGCTCATTAAGCGTAAATACCATAAAAAAAAGATCCGGGAGAACATGGAGGCGGAGGCGCTGGACGTGTGCCTGATCGAGACTGTTGAAATGCACGATCCTTCCTGTATCCTTGAGATGGACACCACCGGCCATGACCCTGCATACTGTGCCGACCGGATCGAACGGTTTGTCAGGGACGAGATCCCGGCAACATTCGGCACCATCGACTGGTCAGCATTCGTGGAGGCAGGATCGTGACGCTCGACCAGTTCCGTCCCCACGTAAAGGTCTATTTCGACCCGCTGGTCTCCATCTCAATGCGGCTCGGGCTAACGCCCAACGTATTCACCATTGCCGCACTGCTTGCGTCTGGCGCCGCGGGTGTCCTGTTCTATCTCAGGATGGAGGTGTGGGCAATTATCGCGGTCGCGCTGAATGCGATCTGCGATGCAATGGACGGGGCGATTGCACGGGAGTTGAAAACCCAGAGCATGCGGGGCGATTTCCTCGACCATGCAGTCGACCGGTACGCAGATATCTTCATCATTACCGGTATCTTTGCCGGAGGAATGGTGCCATGGCAGATCGGGGTCTTTGCACTTACCGGCGTGCTGATGGCATCATATCTCGGCACACAGGCACAGGCGGTTGGTGTCGGGAGGTATTACGGCGGGGTGCTCGGGAGGGCAGACCGCCTCGTGTTGATCCTGGTCGTAGGCATCATCGGCCTTGTGTTCCCGGTCAGCATCTACGGGCTTCCATGGCTCGGCTGGCTTCTTTTCCTGTTCGGGATCTTCGGGCATTTCACCGCGTTCCAGCGGTTTGCCTACGTCTGGAGAAAAGTGGAATAATATCTCTGATCCATTTTTTTACCGGACGGTCTTGTTACCCCCATTGCCAGTCAGGGGTTGAGGGAGGCACGGGTGTATTGCAGCGCGGCGATTGCATCCTCCCTCTTCAGGTCGCAGGAGTTCTTCTCCACCCATGCAAGGAACCGCTCTTTGGTCCCATCGTCCATTGCGTTCCCCGCCGCCGACACGATTGCGGGATATGTGCGTTGTGGATAGAAGAGTGAGCGGGCAGCATTGAGCAGGGCGGTGCGCACTTCCGGCATTATCACGCCGCCCTGTTCTGCCTTTTTGAGCGTGCACCTGATATTGACCAACGGTTCGGACAGCGATATGCCGGATACCGGGTCGAAGACGAGCGCAACCTCATCGTCCGATATGAGTTCACCCGTTTTGTACATTTGGTAGATCTCGCCGACTCCTTCCATGCCAAGCGTGTCCATCTCGGCAGCGCGCAGGGCGCCCATGCTCGATGCACCAATCACCCGCACACCCTGCCTCAGCGCGAAGAGGATCTCCCGGTGGGCGACTGCAGAGTCCTGGTGGAATACCCCGTCAATCAGGCAGATGATACCTGAACCATCCCTCGCCGCGGCAGCGAGGTCGCCGCGCTTTGCCGGCGGGAGGTAGGTGGCCGGGAGGATCTCCTCTGCTGTCTTCTTGTCAAGGCTTGGCCCGACAAAGACCGTGATCTTCTGCATGCCTGACCCTCTCTCCCCGGCGCTCCCCGTCCATCGCGTACGATTCAAGCCCTGGTACCACAACCCGTACGACCGGGATGCCGATCTCTTCCCGTGTCAGGTCGATGACGATGACCCGGTCAAGCCCCTGTTTTTTCAGGGCATCGATCATGCGGTGAATATCTTTGAGAAAATCGTCGCTGTCGCATGACGGTATGGTGCGGTAATCGACCTTACCGTTATCCTTGAACCAGTACGCATTCATCCGTTTGGTGCGGTCGTACCCCAGCCGCTTTCGCACCTGCGCGACCGTCGTGTCCTCCCGGGCTCCGTGGATCTGGGTGAGCCGGCTCTGCGCCACTTCGGTAAGCGCCCGCATGACCGCAACCCTCGCGCTGGTATGGGCTCCCATGCCCATCGTGAGCAGCATGGGATCCTTAAGGAGGACATCGTCGGCGACCGCTGCCATGGTCGGGATACCGATATCTGACGTGATATCGCGGATAGTAACCTCGACCTGTGCATCGGCAAACTTCTTCTGCATCCCGTTGATGAGGGGATCTTCGATGTTCACCACCTCCCTGCCGGAGTTCCGGGTTGCTTCCACAAGCGACCATGCGTCCCGCTCGATCACTTCGGCAAGGGCATGGAAAATTGCCTCCTCCATGGCATTACCCGAAGCGAGACCGTTGGTCCCCGTGCGAAAGAGCGGGTGGTATCTGGGGGGCATCGGGTGAAAGACCGCCTGTGCCGGGACGAGGACAGGCTCATCGTTGGCGATGTCAAATCCTTCGACCCACGGGAGGATCTGCTCGGGATTTGTTTCCAAGGGGAGGATCAGGTCCTTAGGATCGACAATCCGCCCCCTCCCGAACAGCTCATGGTAGTATCCCAGTTCCGGCCTGCGGTCATGCACTTCCGCGCAATACCGCTCGATCCCCTCCATGATCGCCGAGATCCTCGATTCCTCGACGGTTGCCCCCTTGCCGTTGTATACCGTGATCGCCCCATCCTCGGCCGTCGGCCGGATGCAGGAGAAGACCGGAATGCCGACCCGGTCGAGGTTGGTGATATCGGCCACCCGCGTGATACCCGCTGCCGGAACCTTCGGTTCGATCCGGGCAAGCGTCTCAAGAAGGGGGGAAGCCCGCTGGGTCTCGTTGTTATAGATTTTTTTACAGGACTGGAGCTGCATGGGATCACCGTGTTTTGTAAGATGAAAATATACCGGATACCGGTTGACGGGTAATAACACAGATTGTGGTGAAAATCACACCTGACATATCATCTCGGGTACGTTTATACGCTTTCTTTTTTCCTGCAACAGGGGCAGCGTGTCGTGCAAATACCTCAAAACCATGCGTCAAGCGAGCGCTGCCCTGCCTTTACGGTGAACCCTTCAAGTGCCTTTCTCACCCGGTCTTCTGAAAAATCGTAGGTACTGCAGAGAAACAAAACGATGCCCCCCACATCCAGCCGCCCCCATACGAGCTCATAGGAATCCGTTACAGAGGGGTGGAGGAAAAGGTCAGAAACCGGTGCCGGGTCAAAGTCAGGCTGTTTCTCTTTGAGTTTGGTCAAAAATTCCCCTTTCTGCACGAGCTTGAGGGCGGTCTTTGCCCCGATTCCGGCCACCCCTTCATTGAAGTCCGTCCCGACCAGAATGCCGATCTCGATCAGTTGTTCCCGAATGAGGTGTATTCCGCCCAGAAGGTCGGCGAGCACGATCCGCTCCGGTGTCACCGTAAGCGTCCTCCCGCGGATCTTGCGCTTCCCGCTCACGGTAAGGTTCCTGACAAGGGCCGGTGCACCAAAAAGGAGCGTGTCGTAGTCCTGTGACACCACGTACCGCACATCCCCTTTTGCTGCCATGTGCGCTGCCTGTGCCTCACCCTCACCCGGTGCCTGCAGATAGGGGATTCCCATGAGCCGGAGGAGCTCCTGCGACGTCCTGATTACCTCCGCATCAACGCGGGTCGATGCCCGCGCCTGCTTGTATGCCTCCTCCTCGTCACCCCGGGCGATTGCCTCTTTCCAGCGGTCGCCCGCCTCACTGCGGAGTTTCCGGCGCTGGTCGATGGTCGCCTTTTTGAGCCCGACCGGCTCACCATCGAAAACGAAGACCGGCTTGATCCCTTTCTCCATGAAATTTACCATCCGGAAGAGGATCCCCGAGAGATGGGATGTCACCCGCCCGTGCCGGTCCATCAGCGGGGTTCCGTCAGGCTGGCGGATAATCGTTAAAAACTGGTAGAGCGCATTGCTTGCATCGATTGCCGCGACTCCCGACAGCGCGTCCCAGCTGACCGGGGACTTGTATTCAAGAATGATATCTCGCAGTGCGACACCCATGGGAACGCCTCAGCCGCAGGAGTGAACGTTACCGGTATACCCTTTTTGAATATTCGCCGATCAGTTCATCGAGGTGGGTAATTGCCATATCATGTTTCTGCGCCATCCTTTTCGAGACCTCCTCAAGGTTGGTGCGCAGCATGCGTTCCCGCGAGATCACGCTGCGCTCGAGCCGCCGCACTTTCACCTGCATGGAGAGGAATAGCCCGCCAAGGGAGAGCATCATTAATACGGCAGCGATTGCGATGGTGAGGTCCTGCCAGAAGCGGAGGATGAGCACGAGGGTAGAGATGATCATGACCACCGTGAGAATAAGATCGATTAAGTATTCACGTATCTCCATGCTTTTAGATGATGAAGATAGAGTAATTAAGCTAACTATATAGCTGGAGACGCTTTCATGGATAAAAAAAGCATCATTCCGTTCCTTTCAATGCCCCTGCTGCTGATCGTCGTCGAGATCGGGGCGCTTGCCCTCTCGCCACTGATGCAGGAAGCCGGCATCAGTGCATTCGAAGATCCGACCTCGGTGGCAAACATCGGCATTTTCATACTCATCCTGCTCGTCTTTACCGGCTTCCTCCTCATCCTCATCAGATTCGGGTTAAAACGGGTCATCTCATTTGTTATCGGCGCCTCAATCTTTTTCACCTTCATCTATATCTTCTCGGCGATTGTGTTTGCCGCGATGGGCGCGACTGACATCGCCACATACACAATTTTCGTCCTCTCTCTCTCTATTGGCGCCACACTCCTGCTCTATAAATATCCGGAATGGTACGTCATCGATGTGCTCGGTGTCCTGATTGCTGCCGGCGTCGCATCCATTTTCGGGCGCTCACTTGACATCAAACTGGTTGTCATCCTCCTGATCATTCTCGCAGTCTATGATGCGATCTCGGTATACAAGACAAAGCACATGATCACCCTTGCTGAAGGTGTCATCGATCTCAAGACGCCGATCCTCTTTGTCATCCCCAAGAAGCGGAACTACTCGTTCATCCGCGAGGGTATCGGAAAGCTGAGTGAAGGTGGGGAGCGTTCAGCATTCATTATGGGTATGGGGGATTTAATCATGCCCTCCATCCTCGTTGTCTCCGCCAACGTCTTTATCGAAGGGGGCCGGAATCTGGGTTTTGTCAACCTGCCCGTGAACCTGCCCGCGATCGGCGCGATCATCGGTTCTCTTGCCGGGCTCGGCGTGCTCCTGTATTTTGTAAATTCAGGACGGCCTCAGGCAGGGCTCCCCCCACTGAACGGAGGCACGATTATTGGTTTTGCTCTTGGGTGGGGGCTCTTGAAGATCTTGACCTTTTTGTAGGCACAGGACGGTAGGAGAGCAGGCGCGCCAAAATTTCACTGACACCTTCACCGGTTTCCGTGGACATTGTGAGATCCCGATCTGATCGTACGATATCTGATTTGTTTGCGACCGCAACGATCGGCACAGAAACAAGCCCTGCAACTTCATCGAGCAGGTGGCGCTGTACATCGATGGGATAACCACAGTGCTCGGAGGGATCGATAATGAAGAGCACGACATTGGCAACATTCATGACGGCAGAGAGCGCCTGCCGTTCGATCGCATTTCGCTCCTCGTCCGGGCGGTCGAGGATCCCGGGGGTATCGACAAACTGGACCCTTTCACGCCCCACGTTACGGTGGCCGACAATGATACCCTTCGTCGTGAACGGGTACGATGCCACCTCCGGTGTGGCGGTGGAGACCCGGCGGATGAACGATGACTTGCCGACATTCGGGTAACCGGCAATAACGACCGTGAACGCGTCATCGATGTGCGGGAGGGTCCGCAGGACATTGCGCACCTCGTTCAGAAAAATCAGGTCACGGTTGATCTGGTGGACCATGGAGGCAAGGCGGGCGACCGCCCGCTTGCGCACCGCCAGCGAATCAGGAGATTTCCGTGTCTGGAAGGTAAGCTCGCCTCCGACCCTTTTTGTATGCTTTGCCGCCCAGCCGACCGCCCCGAGCGCCTGTTTTATACGGTCAAGACCGTACAGGATCTCGACCAGTTCACGATAGAATTTCGGGAGCTGCTCAAATTCCGGGAACCCGCGGATGATGTACACCAGACGGTCATGGATCGCATGGCTGACCGCCCGGACAAACTCCTCGTTCGCCCGGTCTTTGTTCTGCTTCTCCTTCATCTTCTTTGCCGCACGGCGAAAACTCCTGTCAAGGATCTCGTCAGCCGTTGGCACCGTCGGTAATTTTTCGAACTCCACGAATCTCCAACCTATATATTTATGGAATGTAATACGGTTTATCGTTATGGACTTATCCTTAATCCAGAAAGATATCCTCATCACCCTTATTACCCTCTATTACCAGCACTCGCACTCCATCAAGGGAGAAGAGATCGCGGAGGTAATCCGGCGGAACCCCGGCACCGTCCGCAACCAGATGCAGACCTTAAAAACGATTGGATTTGTTGACGGTGTGCCCGGCCCCAAAGGGGGGTATATCCCCACTGCCCTCGCATACAAGGAGCTGAACCTGAGTCTTGCCGAGGGGGACTATGATGTCAGGATCAGCCGGAACGGGGAGATCGTGAAAGGGGCAAAAGTGACGGAGATCGATTTTACCACCCTCTGCCACCCCGATATCTGCCATGCGGTCATCAAACTGATCGGCAGCGCCAAACTCTTCGAGATCGGTGACCAGATCACCATCGGTCCGACCCCGGTCAACAAGCTGGTCATCAAAGGGGAAGTGTTCGGGAAGGATGAAGCGGAACAGTCGTTGCTCATCTCCACATCAGAGATGGTCTCGCTCCCGAAAAGGGAGATCAAATATTACATGACCACGCCGTTAAAGACCCTGCAGAGTTCAGACACTCTCCGCGACACCGTCTCCCTGTTCAACACGCACCACATTCACGGTGCACCGGTGATCGACCGGGGAAAACTTAAAGGGATCATCACGATGAGCGATATCACCAAAGCAATTGAGCATGAACTGCCACTGACTACCAGAGTATCTGCCGTGATGACGACCGATGTGGTCGAGGCCCCGTCAAGCACGAAGCTGTTTGAGGTGGTGCGGAGATTCAAGGAGAAAGAGATTGGCCGCCTTATTGTGGTCGAAGACGGAAAACCGGTCGGAATTCTTACGCATTCCGACATCATCAGGGTCTTTCCCTCCCTGTGATAGTTGTCCGGTGAGATATTTTTTATACCATGAGAAGTGAACAAAAGAGAAGGACTGAAAGCCTATGACTGAACTATCCCAATCCGCGGTTGAACGGATCTTAAAAAAAGCCGGTGCCGGGCGTGTCAGCGCTGATGCTACGGCAACCCTTGCCGATCTCATGGAAGAATACGGGTTGTTTCTTGCAAAGGAGGCAAAAAAGATGTCAGACCATGCGGGAAGAAAGACGCTGAGGGGTTCTGACGTCAGAATGGCGGCTGAAATGTTCAAATAACGAATAACGTCATACAATCCTTCAAATAATCCCCTAAAATCAGCCGGTTCAATCCCGGTTTTTAGAACACTTTAAATATTTATACGTCGTCAATTTTTTTATGACACGCGTATTTGCCCGCAGCCTTTCACGAAAAAAGATCATGAGCAACGACGGGAAGCTCATCGGCACGCTTAAAAATATCAGGGTTGATTTTGATTCCGGTCAGGTTATCGAGCTCATCATTCATCCGGATCAGACATTTGTCACCGACGGGTACAACCTTGAGGATGACAAACTTCTTATCATTCCGTTTGAGGCGGTAAAAGACATCAAGGATTATATTGTGGTCGACCGCTTCATTGCACGAAAATAAGGTACATATTTTTCGACTGCTTCAACAAACCCGTTTCCATATTCTTTTTCTGTTACATACCGGGCAGCTGCCTTGACATCCGGGGGGGCATTGGCAACGGTAACCCCGATGCCTGCAGTTTTGAGCATCGGGATATCGTTGAGGGAGTCACCAATCGCAAGAAAATCAGATGGGGACAGTCCCATCTCCTGTGCAAGAGGTACAAGTGCAGTTCCTTTATTCACGCCTTGGGACTGCAGGTGAATCGCAAAACCGGTATCCAGGACCTGGACGGGATGATCCTTGAGAAGTGTCTTCACTTCCCCGACAGGGACCGTCCGGGCGAACGCGAGATCGGCAAACCGGTAGGTTGGGCTGTAGAGTTCAAGTTCAATCCCCCGTGCCTTGTAATGGGACTGCACCACCCCCAGCGCCCTCCTGCAGACCACCTGGTCTCCCGTAATACGCAGGGTACCGGTGTAGCCGACCCGGAACACCCCCCCGTTCTCGGCAATGAAGGTCCCGCGGGTTCCCAGCATTTTACAGAGAGCATCCATGAAACATGCCGTATTCCCGCTTGCAGGCACCACCTCAACACCACGTTCCAGCAGTACTCTGATTGATTCGATTGCGGCAGTGTTGATGCGGCGGGACGGATCGGTGAGGGTCCCGTCAACATCGGTCAGGAGTGCTCTTAACAAGGCTTGAGACCTGCCTCTTCAACCATGAATGGTGCCTCGCCTTCCGGGAGGTTGGGGCTGTCCACGAGGCGTGCAATGCGTTTGCCGCCCTTGCTCTTGCGCAGGTAGATCCGGAACGTGGCAGTATGCCCGACAATGTGTCCACCGATGGGTTTTGTCGGGTCTCCGAAGAAGACCGCGGGGTTTGACATCACCTGGTTGGTGACGAGCGCAACCGCGTTGTGCTCATCAATGAGCTTGAAGAGATCGTGCATGTGCCGGTTCAGCTTCTGCTGGCGTGTTGCAAGCGTCCCTCTGCCTGCATATTCCGCCCTGAAATGGGCAGTGAGCGAATCGATGATGAACAGCTTGAACGGCTTTTCGCTGGTTTTGAGCTCGTTTGCCAGCTCACGCGAGTTCTCAACAAGGAGCATCTGGTGGTCTGAGGTATGCGCCCTTGCGATGTGAATGTTATTTAAAAACTCCTGGGCATCAAGCCCTTCCATGCCCAGGCCGTTCACCATCTGTTCGATACGCTCGGGGCGGAAGGTGTTCTCAGTATCGATATAGATGACACTTCCGTTGAGGCCCCCGTCACTCTCCGGAAGCTGGACATTAACCGCCATCTGGTGGACGATCTGGCTTTTTCCGGAACCGAACTCGCCATACATCTCGGTAATCGCCTGCGTCTCCAGTCCTCCCCCCATAAGGGTATCCAGGTCGGGAACACGGAACGAGATCTTTCTGACATCTTTTCTCTGTTCAAAGATGTCCTTTCCGGTCTTGAACCCGTCAATATCCGCTTTATCCCGGGCTGCCTTTATGATCTTTTTTGCAGTTGCTTCGGAGATCTCGGTGATCTCGGCCAGCTCTGCTGCAGAAGTGGTCGCTACGCTCTCAATGGTGAGATAACCGGCTTCGCGGAGTTTTTCTGCCGTACTCGGGCCTACACCCGGCAAATCCTCAATTTCCAGTGGTCTTTCAGCCATTTTGTATAACATCTCCTATGGCACAGGAACATTTTAAACTCATACATATATGGTCTCGGAGCGTGCAGGGTGAAAGTGAACAGCACTATTACATGAGGGCATTCCGGATCTTTTTTGCTTTTTCCCTGATATCATCGATAGAAAGATGGAGCGCCTCCCAGTGTTCCGGTTTAATTCTGTCACCGTAGACGGTGCCCTGCACCTGCACCTCTTGCCACACCGGCAGATCGCCGCCACCATCGGTCAGGTATCTCACATCCCCGTTGTCGATGAAAGTGTTGCCCCGGCTTGCGATAACCGTTCCCTCAAAGACAATCGTACTGGATTGCATCTTTGGGAGAATAACTGCACTGCCCCTCCCTGCACCAAGCTCGATTCCCCCAAACCTTCCGGGCTTTGCGGTTGCATGATACACCTCAATTTTATCGCAGGGCACAACCGAAAGAAGGGCTTTTTCACCCCAGAGCACAACGTTGAGATCGTCTTGTCCATCCGTAATGACAATATTCCTGACCCACGATGCCCTGCCGTCCCTTGTAGTAAACGCACGCGGTTCCTGCACCCGCTTCACATCCCCCTGCACCGAATAGGTGCCCTTGTCGCCCACTGAACCGATCGGGGTGAACGGCAGGGAAATCTGCATATCAGTAACCGCAACCGTGCTCTCCCCGTCAAGGCTGTATGCCCTCCCCTCACCCCGCCCATCCGGTTTTGCCCCCGTAATGTGAAGTGTGGATCTTTTGGGGATGCCAGCAAGGATCTCTTTTGTCCATGTGACAAGCCTTGCCGTGCCGTTTTCATCGGCGATCACCGCCTCCACCATCTCCCCTTTTGTCCCATCCCTTCGCGTGAACGTCCGGGGCTCCTCAAGAGCAACCAGGAGTACATCGAGATCAACAGGCTCTATCGAAAGACCCGGTGCCCCTGCGCCATGTTCGGAAACGTTACAGGCAATATCACACGTTGACTTCCGCATGGCGAGCGCGTAGATCTCATGTCTGGTCCTGCCGGAATGGCGCCCGATAATCTCCAGCACGTCCCCCAAAGCGATCTCCTCCACTGCTGCAGCCCGTTCGTCCCAGAGCACCACCCGTGCGGTCCCGGTCTCATCGCCGACAAGCAGGGTGGCTACTGCACCGCGCTCCCCGTCAGCGCGGTCAAATTCCTTTACTTCGGTCTTGTCCAGCACTTTTGCAAAAAAAGAAAAAAGGCTGGACTTCCCGAACAGACCCTGGATCTTCACGTGAGCTCTGCCAAGTTCTCCGACCACGAGCATGGCGGCGGTCGGTTCGTCGATCAGATCGCCGCATTCCTCGATCTTTTTTTCAACCCGCTGAGTAAACTCTTCCTTTTTGATGAGGTCATCGACCAGCGCGTAGTGGAAGAGCACAGTCATCCGTCTCCTGTGGTTACCGTTGCCAGGGCGGACATTCCATGGTGGCGAAAAGATCGCTCACGCGCTCTCTCCTCCGCATCAGCGATTCCCTGTCGCCGTGAATGAGCACCTCGGCACAGCGGGGGCGGCTGTTGTACTGGGAGGACATCGCAAATCCATACGCCCCGGCGTCCAGCACCGCGATGATGTCCCCTGCTGCCAGAGGTGGGAGTTTTCGATCCTGCGCAAGGATATCGCCGCTCTCGCATATGGGGCCGGTGACGGTATATTCTGTTGTCAGCGGCGCGTCTGCCTTGTTTGCCACGATGACTTCGTGGTATGCGTCGTACATCACCGGGCGGATAAGCAGGTTGAACCCGGCGTCGACGTTGGCAAAGCGCCTGTGCGCAGTTTTTGTCGAATTGACGCGGGCGAGGAGCACCGTGGAATCCGCGACAAGGGAGCGCCCGGGTTCAACCCACAGTTCCGGCATGATCCCGCATGCTTCGACACCTGCCCTGAAAACGGGCACCACCCGTGCTGCATAATCTTCCGGTGTGGGAGCCGGGTCGGAGTCATGGTGGTAGGGAATGCCGAGCCCGCCGCCGAGATCGATAAATTCGAGGTTCACGCCCATATCGGTCAGGTCCTTTGCGATGTGCACCATCACGTCAGTAGCTCGTGCGAATGGTTCAATATCGAGGATCTGGGAGCCGATATGGCAATGGAGACCGACCGGTTTTACATGGATACATGCAAGCGCCTCCCGGTACGCAGCGGGTATCTCTTTGTGGGGAATGCCAAATTTGCTCGTTGCAAGCCCCGTTGCAATCTTCGGGTGGGTCGGTACTTCAAGCGCAGGGTTCACCCGGAATGCTATCTCTGCTACTTTTCCTGCGGCCTCTGCCACCGCATCGAGCTGGTGGAGCTCGTCAAGTGAATCAACAGAGATCTTTATGCCTTTTTTTACGGCAAGATCGAGATCGTCCGGCGTCTTCGAACTGCCATTGAAGAGCAGTTTTTCTGCCTGCATACCGGCGCCAAGGGCCAGGTGCAGTTCACCGGACGAGAAGATATCCGCACCCGCTCCCAGCTGTGCAAGGGCACGCAGGATCGCCGGGTTGCCGTTGGCTTTTGCCGCAAAGAGCACCTGCACTTTTGGGTACCTGCTGGAAAGCGCTTTCTGGTAACTCCTGAACTGTTCACACACCCGGTCCTCGCTCGTCACGTAGAGCGGCGTCCCGTATTTCCCGGTGAGAGTGATACAGTCATGCCCCCCGATGTGCAGGTGCCCGTTTTTTACAACAAGGTGGTGGGGGAGTTTCATAAATCAAGCCCCCGCATGCGTTCGATCGCCTCGTTGATCCGGGCTACCGGCCGCGTGAGCGCAAACCGTACGTAACCTTCCCCGCTTGAACCGAACCCGACCCCCGGTGTTGCCACGATGCCCGCTTCGCTGAGGAGCTTTGCGGCAAATGCCATGCAGTCCTGTACCGGCAGCCAGGCATAGAATGTCGCTTTTGGTGCTGCCACATCAAAGCCAAGGCTCCGGAGCCCGGCAACCAGCACATCCCTGCGCTCCTGGTAGATGGCGCACGCGTTTTTCACGCAGTCCTGCGGGCCGGAGAGTGCCGTGATCGCTGCCCGCTGCACGGCGTTGAAGACACCCGAGTCTACGTTGGTCTTCACCCGCCCGAGCCCGGCGAGGATCTCTTCGTTGCCGACCGCCATCCCGATCCGCCAGCCGGTCATGTTGTAGGTCTTGGAGAGCGAGTGCATCTCGACACCGACCTCCATTGCCCCTTTTGTTTCGAGAAATGAGGGGGCGCGGTAGCCGTCATACGCGATCTCGGAGTACGCGTTGTCCGAGACCACGACAATGTCATGATCGGATGCAAAGTCAACGACCTTTTTGTAAAAACCACCGGGTGCGACAGCCGCCGTCGGGTTATTCGGGTAGTTGATGAACATGAGCTTTGTTGCTTTTGCCACGTTTTCCGGGATTTTTTCAAGCAGCGGAACAAAGTTATTCTCCCTTGCAAGGGGCATTTCGTACACTCTTCCCTCGGCAAAGAGCGTGCCCGTCCGGTAGACCGGGTATCCCGGGCTCGGGACGAGCACGAAATCACCGGGATTTACAAACGCCTCGGCGATATGGGCGATGCCATCCTTTGACCCCATCAGGGCGATCACTTCTTTTCCTGCATCAAGCGATACCCCGAAGCGCTTTTTATACCAGGTGGCAACAGCGCTGCGGTACTCCGGCATGCCTGCATAGGAAGGATAGTGGTGGTTGTCCGGGTTCTGTGCCGCTTCGCACAGGGACGCGACGATATGGTGAGGAGTAGGAAGGTCGGGGTCCCCCACGCCAAGGTCGATGATGTCAGTGCCTTTTTTCTGCTGTTCCGCTTTCATCTCGTCGATCCGTGCAAAAAGGTACGGCGGGAGATTACTCATGCGTGCTGCGTACATAATCAGTACCCGTGTGTGCTTTATTCTCTAGTAATTAACGATGCCCGGAACGTATTGTTGCCTGGTACAGGGATGTGTCATACCCTTATAAGCCCGGACTCATAATATCAGTTTTATGGACGAAAAGCAGGAGGTTATCGTGGCAGCGGGGCTCGTCAAGGCGTTTGGTGACGTGATTGCAGTGGACAACATATCGCTCTCTGTCGGTGAAGGGGAACTTTTTGGCCTGCTCGGGCCGAACGGTTCGGGCAAGACGACCATGATCAAGCTCCTTACCGGGCAGATCCGCCCGACCGCAGGATCGGCGGTTGTGCTTGGGCTCGACGTGACAAAAGATCCTGTTGGTGTCCGAAAAAGGGTGGGGATCATCCCGGAACAGGAGACGCCCCCCAGTTTTCTCACCGCAACCGAGTACCTGGATTTTGTCGGTGAAGTGCGCCATATTCCCGGCGTCCGGAAAAAAGCTGACTGGTGGTTTGATTTCCTTGATTTTAATGACAAGAGGGACGTGCTCTGCAAGGACCTCTCCCGGGGCACCCGCCAGAAACTGATGTTCACCCAGGCGTTCATCCACGAACCGGCGCTCGCCCTGATTGACGAACCGCTCATCAACTTCGACCCGATCATGCAGCGGAAGGTGAAAGATTACCTGACTGGATACGTCAGGCGCGGCAATACCATCTTCATCTCGACCCATATCCTTGAGATCGCAGAAGAGATCTGTTCGAAATTTGCGATCCTGCACAAGGGAAAACTCCTCCATACCGGCACGGTAGCGGAATTAAAAGGGAGGGACCAGCACCTCGGTGAATTCTTCCTCGCGCTCGTGGAGACGGGTTCTCATGCTTAAGCTCTTTGTTGCCATGATGAAGGAGGAGTGGCGGGTCCATTCCACGATGTTCGGGAGCCTCTCGTTTGCCCTCTTCCCGGTGATGATCTTTGGCATCGCGTTCATGGGCTCCTTTCTCCTGCCCCTCTTTAGGACAGTCGTCCCGCCCGGTTATCTTTCGATCATCATCCATGCCATCTTCCTCCTGCTCGGCATCATGGTCGGGGGGTTCGGCCTTCTCGGCATGGAAGTGATGAACCGGCGGTTCGGGCAGGCAAGCCTGCTCTCCTACTCTGCACGCAGCCTGCCGATCTCCGAACAGGAGATCTTCTGTACCTTTGTCGTGAAGGATACCGTCTACTACCTCGTCCTGTGGGTCGTGCCGTTCGTTGCCGGGTTTGCCATTGCCTCGCCATTCATATCAGTCCCGCTCTCCCTCCCCCTGCTCCTGTTCCTGACGCTGACCCTTTCGTTCCTGACCGGCCTTGCCCTCATCTTCTTCCTCTCCACGATCTACGCCCGGTCAAAGCGGGTATTTGCTGCCCTGTTTGTAACCCTGCTTACGGGCTGGGCAGCACTGTACCTTGCCGCCGGTATCAACACCGTAGCCCTCTTCCCCCCGCTGCAGCTCTTTTACGTGTTCTCGTATGATATGCTCCTTGCCGCGTGTGCTGTCGTTATCATTCCCTCAGCCATCGCCGTCGCTCTCTTCACATCGGAGTACACCGATACAACGAAGCGGTTTAAAAATGCGATCGTTCCGCTTACAAAAAAACTCTCGCTCTTTCCCTATCCCCCACTCGCTGCCAAGGATTTAATTGACCTTTTGCGCAGCGGAAGCCTCATCGGGCAGACCCTGTTCTCCTTCCTCATCCCGCTCTGGCTCCTCTGGTTTCTCCTGTCAGTGCTTGGGCGGTTTATCCCCCCGGCTGATGTGCTCCTGCTCTTTGCAATCCTCACCGGCGTGATCGCATCAACGATGTACACGTGGCTCACCATGTTTGACACCTTCAGTTCGTATACCTGCCTGCCGGTCGGTGTCACGACGCTGCTGGAAAGCAAGATGTGCAGTTTTGCTGTCCTTCAGGTGATCCCCGCGACCTTCATTGTTCTTGTCAGTATCGCATCCGGCGCTGTGGCATACCTTGTGCCCGCGTTCATGCTCTGCCTCTCTGTTTCGTTCTACGCCCTTGCGGTCACCGTCTGGCTGACCGGGCTCTCCCCAAGTGTGCTTGTCTACGATGCAAAAGTGCTCCTCCTCTATCTCGTGTCCGTCGGAGTCCCGCTGATCGCACTCGTCGCGCTTGCCTTTGTAAACCCGTATTATGCGACCGGCTCAGTCCTGCTCTTCCTCCCGGCATGGCTGCTGGTGAAAGCGGGCTTTGCGAAATGGGAAATACGGGACCAGCCAATGTTCTAGGGGAGTGATGATGGGCATGCCTGCGCAGACTGTTGTGATCATCTCGACAGCACCCCCGGCCGAATCCACCGCAATGGCACGGGCGCTTCTTGACCGCAGGCTGGTTGCCTGCGTGAACGTGATACCTGTACGATCGTTCTACCGCTGGAAGGGGGAGTTCTGTGATGACCAGGAGCACCTGCTCATCGCAAAGACAACAGAGGAAAAAGCCACTGACGTTATTGCTGCAATCAAGGCGATGCATCCCTATGAAGTACCGGAGATCATTGCGGTGCCGGTTATCGCCGGGCACGCGCCCTATCTCGAATGGGTACACCAGGAGACTCGGACCCATTCTTAGAACCGGCAGAGGCACCCGGTTATGGTTTTGTGCAATCCAATCCGGAGGGAAAAGAATGTTCGATCAGGTGCAGTCTGGCCATCCCCCATGCACAACCTTATCCTTTTTTACCAGAGATACTAGGTACATAAAATCAGGGATTTGATCGATCTGGCTGACGAAGAGAAATCACAACGGTCGGCATTGCTCGTGCTCGGGTGCCCGCAGGTGCCGGTACAGACAAGTATTGCGCTCTACCTGATCCACCGCCTCAGGCAGGCGGGGATTACACCGGTAGTGGCGGGCAACCGTTCGGCAATCACCCTGCTGGTCGTCGCTGACCCGAAGCGCCATTACCTTGGCGAGGCGCTCGATCTTGACCGGGCGATCGATCAGATCACCGAAAAGAAACGTGATTTTGATCTCTGCTTTGTCTTTATCCATAATGATGCAGGCGTGAGCTATGCGGCAACGATGGGTGCGATCTCAAAAGCACGTCTGTATACGATCATTTACGGCGAGCACTATGACCAGATCGTTGCTTCGATTGAGTTTCCCTGTCAGAACATCGCTGCAAAGGCGGTGCACAACCCGATGCCGCTCAAGAAAATGCTGGACGAGGTCGCCCCATGGGCTGCATAGAAGAACTGCCGTACGAGGTGCTCCTGCGGGGCGGGTCGTTCAAGGAATGCCGGGACTACATCAGGAGCCATTTCAAAGAGTCCATTGAGGTAAAGCCCGGGTTCAAGGTCTTTGACACCCATATCATTGGTATTCCTCCAATCGTGGTCGGGCTTGACGGAGATTTTGTGATCTTTCCATTCACAAAACCCTGTCACGGGACGTTCCTTCTGCGGGTGGAGGACAGGGCAGAAGCTGACCGGTTACGGAAGCTCAGATGAGAATCACGGTCAAAACTTTTGCCAGTCTGCGGGAGGTTATGGAAAACGAAGTGCACATGGAGGTAAGAGAAGGCGAGACACTGGGCCAAATCCTGTCAACGCTCTGCGAGACCCATGCAGGGTTGGGAGAAGCCCTTTTCGAAGCACCCGGCATACTGCGGCAGTATGTCAACATTTTAAAAAACGGCAGAAATATTGCATTCATTGGCGGCACCGCAACAACCGTTGAGGAAGGGGACGTCATTGCATTATTCCCTCCGGTCGCCGGCGGGTAGGGAAGATTGCCTGCCCCATGATCTCTATCGGCGGTTCCCCGTAACGGGTGTACACCAGTCGGGAGATGAAAGGGAAATCTCTTATAGGAACCAAAAAGATTGATTGATAGCCCGGAGTGGCATGCATGACCAGTAAAGGAAAAATTCTTCTGATGGATGACGAGCAGGTGATCCTCGATGTCACGTTGGAAGTTCTGACATTCCTTGGTTATGACGCCGCGTTTGCCAGGGACGGGGCTGCCGCCATCGAGATCTTTTCCAAGGAAAGAACGGGAGGGCGCCCGTTTGATCTCGTCATTCTCGACCTGACAGTGCCCGACGGGATGGGGGGAAAGGAGGCGTTTGAAAAACTCCGCAAAGCGGACCCCTCGGTCAAGGTTGTTATTTCAAGCGGGTTTACCGAAGATCCCATGATGACCGACTATGCAAAGCACGGGTTGGCCGGAATCCTCGCAAAACCCTACCGGATTAGCGACATCAAAGCACTTCTTGAGAAGATGATCCAGAAATAAGTATCATTTTTCGTGGTTGAGTGCAATCCGCCCCTGATCATAAATACCTATAAAGCAGGGGGCTACTCTTCATCACGGCGGGGGTAACGGATTAATTGCTTACTTAAGTAAAATGTCTCCCCGCTTTTTAAGTCAATAGTCACCCATTCAAAATGATAGCCGGTCAATTTAATCTGGATCACCTTTGTCCCGGGATTTACCTCCCCTATAAACAAGGGGGATTGACCCTTATAGGCCCCGTTGACAAAGATCTGGGCATTGCCCGGGGAAGTACTGACCGAAATTGAACCCGGTCTGAATGAAACCGGGGGGGTCTGTGTTGGCGGGGGGGGGGAATTGTGACTGTTGGTTGATACGTGACGGGAACTTCAGAGACCTTAACAACCGGCCTAATACATCCAGCGATAAATATAAAAATTATTATTAGTACTACTTTTGAAGCATAATTACATGCAGTATGCTCAAAAGAACCCATCTATATTACGTACCATTGATTCCTAAAAAAAGGTATATGCCTGCGATGGATAATTTTAAAAAACATCCCATCCAATCCGCTTTTCAAAAAAATCAGGGAAGGATCAGTTCGATTGCTTCTTCTGCTGCAGTCCTGACATATTCGTCCTTATCTTCGAGCGCCTTTTTCAGGTGCTCCAGTGCCCGTGAATCCCCAATCTTCCCGAGCGCTTCGATCGCACCCCAGCGGACGTACCAGTCGGAACTCCTGAGTGACTGGATGAGGGCATCGACCGCCTTTTTGTCACCGAGCTTTCCCAAAGCCCATGTCGCCGGCACCTGCACAAAAGAGTCCGGTTCCTTCAGTGCCGCTATCAGTGTCGTTATTGCATTTTTATCGCCGATTTTACCGAGGGCATCGGCAGCGCTCCAGCGGACGTACCAGTCCTGATCGTTCACTGACTGTATGAGCGGTTCAACGGCACTGCTGTCACCGATCTCCCCGAGTGCCCAGGCAGCTCTCACCCGGACGAACCAGTCCTTGTCCTTCAGGGCCTTGATAAGGGGTCTGACTGCCGGTTTTCCGATGAGCGCGAGAGTAAGGGCGCTGTGCCACCTCAGGTCACTGTCTTTCTCCTTGAGCAGTTCGATGAGGGGCCTGACTGCCGCTTCTCCGAACTTTGCAAGGATGATTGTTGCACGCCAGCGGACATCATAATCCTTCTCGGTCATCGCACGGATGAGGTGCGGGATGGCGGCTTCTCCAATCCGTGCAAGGGCGATGCCTGCAAGCCACTGGATGTCTTTATCCTCGTCTTTGAGGGCCTTGATCAGGGGTTTTAATGCCGGTTCACCGATCTCGCCAAGGGCGAGCGCAGCACGCCAGCGGATGCCGAGGTTGTTGTTCCGCAATGCCTTGATGAGGCTCTGAAGGTCCATTCCGCTTTTGCTGTGGAACGAGTAAATTTTTACATCGGGAACGATTGATCTGGTCTTCACGATTCCACATCCGTTGGCCTGTCCGTCACCGGGCTGATATGATCACACGTCCGGATCATCACCTCAGCCGGCATTACCCCTGTAGTGACGATACCATGTCAAGGCGAGATTTCGTTATTGTTGATGGTTGACGCCGATCTATTTGAATATAACTATCTGAATAGAATAATGAGATGGGCTTTGTTCCCTCAACGACAGGGAATGAGCCTGATCTCATCACCCTTGTAAGAGACCTCATGCCAATCTATATCCATTCACCTTCCTACCAGAATGTGAGGGGATTGTATGGCAGGAAAGGAAGTCTCAGTCCTTATTGGTGGCAGGGCGGGTGACGGGATCAACAGCGCCGGGGCAGTGATCGCCCATTTTCTCAACCATCTTGGCTATGTTCCGTACCTGTATTTCGATTACCCGTCCCTGATCCGCGGAGGTCACAACTTTGGCATCATCCGCGGTTCTGAAAAACCGATCGGGGTTCACCGCGATGGAGTGGATTTTGTACTTGCACTCAACCAGGAGACGGTTTCTCGGCATCATGCGAGGTTCCACGAAGGGACGGTGATTCTATTCAATGCAGATGTTGTCCATGCAGACGGGCAGGGAGTACCGGTCAAAAAGATCCTCCTTGAGGAAAAGGCCCCTGCCATCATGGGTAATTCTGCGGTTATCGGGGCATTTGCGAAGGCAGCAGGCATTCCCTGGGATACGGTCAATGCGGTCTTTTCTGCACATATGCCAAAGGGTGCCGATCTCAACCTCCGTGTGGCGCGGAAGGCATATGATCAGTGCAGCACGGTCTTAACGATACCCCCCCTGGGCGATCGCCGGCTCTCCCTCATCACCGGAAACGAAGCAATAGGGCTGGGGATGGTTGCGGGAGGGTTGTCTGCCTATGTGTCCTACCCGATGACCCCGTCTTCAAGCCTCCTCCATTTCCTTGCCGAGAATGCAGAAAGGTTCGGGATCACCGTCATTCACCCCGAAAACGAGATCGCCGTCATGCTGATGGCACTCGGCTTATCTTATGGAGGGCAGCGGGCTGCAGTTGGTACGTCGGGCGGGGGGTTCTGCCTGATGACCGAAGGGCTTTCACTGGCCGGTATGGCAGAGATCCCCGTTGTTCTCGTGGTATCCCAGCGGACAGGGCCTTCAACCGGTCTTCCCACCTACTCTGCCCAGTCCGATCTCCACTTTATCCTCAACGCAGGCCAGGGAGAGTTCCCGAGATTTGTGGTCGCGCCCGCTGATGCACAGGAGGCATATTTCTGGTCCGCAGTGGCGATGAATATTGCATGGAAGTACCAGATTCCTGCGTTTATCCTTGCTGACAAAACCCTCTCGGAAGGGGTTTATGGTGTCGACCCCTCAAAAATTGCGGATGTCAGGCAGGACGGGCTGCTGTCGTGGGACGGGAGTGAACCGTACCGGAGGTATGCCGATATCCCGTCAGGCATTTCCCCGCTCACGTTCCCCGGTACAAAAGGGGCTGTGGTCAAGGTAAACAGCTACGCTCACGATGAATCCGGTATCACGACCGAAGATGCGGGGACTGTCGTGCAGATGACAGATAAAAGGGTCAGAAAGGCCGCTTCTCTCTCAACGGAAATGGAGAGCTACAAAACCGTTCTTACCGGGGGAGTACCTGGTGCCACGACCGCAATCGCGTGCTGGGGCTCCACAAAAGGGGTCTGTTCCGAAGTTGCGGAGGAGCTTGGGTTCAGGACAATTCAACCTGTTATGATGTCACCATTTCCAACAGGACAATGTACCAAAGCACTGGCGGGTATCAGGCGCCTTATCGTGGTGGAAGAGAATGCCAACGGGCAGCTCGCGGCACTGCTGCACCTTAATGGCATACCTCATGATGCAACGGTCCTCCAGTATGACGGGCGCCCGTTCACTCCCGATACCCTTCTTTCACGTGTCAGGAAAGTGATCGTATGACCGAACGTCCGCTCATCACCGATGCCCAGAACACGTGGTGCCCGGGGTGCGGGAACTTTTCCATCCAGCACACGCTCAAGGCGGTACTCTCCGACATGGAAAAGGAGGGAAAGAGCCTTGACGATGTCGTCCTTGTCACCGGCATCGGCTGCCATGCAAAGATGGCCGATTACCTCAATATCAATAGTTTCTATGCAATCCACGGCAGGGCAGTCCCGGTTGCGACCGGCATCAAACTGGCAAACAAGCGGCTGACGGTCATCTGCTGCGTCGGGGATGGCGACGCATATGCCGAGGGACTTGACCACCTCATCTTTGCTGCCAAACGCAACATCGATATCACTGTCCTTGTCCATAACAACCGGGTCTACGGCCTGACAACGGGGCAGTATACCCCGACATCCCCCCTTGGGTTCAGGGGGCGTTCAACACCATCAGGGGCACCGGAGTACCCCTTAAACCCGCTGGAACTGATGCTTGCCAGCGGGGCTACGTACATTGCACGGGGGTATACAAAAAAAATGGACCAGCTGAACCATCTGGTTCACGGGGGCATCGGTCACAAAGGGTTTGCGTGCATCGATATCCTGCAGATCTGTGCAACGTTTTTCAACATGACGGATTTTTACAACACCCGTGTCTATGATCTGCCGGATGGTGACAAAGGCGATTTTTCGCTTGCATGCCAAAAGGCACGCGAGTGGGACTACAACAGCGAGAGCAACATTGCCCTTGGTCTGTTCTACCAGCGGTCGTTCCCGACGTTCGAGGACCGCGTCATAAGAAAACCTGTGCAGAAGCCTGACAGAAAGGAGGTCATAGGGGAATTTCTCAAAGCACACCAGTGATAATGGCCGGCGATAAAAAAAATGAAACAACACTTTTTTCCACCTGGGAAAACTCAGGAAATGAGACCTTCAGGGGAGGCATACCCCGCAATCAGTGGGCCATTCCAGACGGAACGTAAAAGTTCCGTGCGGAGGCTCCTGCTCATCCCGATTCTTCTCTACGCTGTCTGGGTACTGGAGACGTACCTGCTCGAAGGGAGTGTGGGCCTTTTTTGGCAACCCCAGCCCCTGCCCTTTCTTCTTTACACGGTCTTTGCCAATGGTATCGTGGGAACGATTCTGCCGGTCATGTGTCTCCGGTCGGCCTTTATGAGCGGAGCCGTGAACATGTTCCAGGCAGGATTCCGATCCCTGCGGCGCACGGTGCTTGCTTCAGGTCTTACCGCGCTTTCCGGTTACCTGTACCTTGCCACGTTCACCCCATCTGGCACACACGCTGTTGCCTTGTTCAACACGTTTATGTTCATCGTTCCCGCAGCGGTTGCTCAAGTGATGATCTGCTGGGTGCTTATTGGCACCCATGTTCAGGCATATCTCCGGAAGGGTCGTACGGCCGTCTCAATAACCCTCGGGGTGGTGGTGACGGCTGTTCTTTTCGGGTTCTCCTTTGCTGCCCATAGTCCGCCGCTCAACCAGCCGGATCTCCTCCTCCTTCTCTCTGCCATTGGTGCAGGAGCTGCGCTGTTTTTCTTTGCAGTGCGGGATGTCTACGCATCAGTGATATTTGTCGCATGCTCCACCATGCCCGTGGTGCTGCAGGGAATCGATCCGGTTTTTACCAGTGAATTCATAGTATCGGTGTATGGAGCTGCGGCGCTCTCGCTGGTGTGCCTGACCGGCTGTCACCTGTACCTCCTCAGGAATTTCCGGACCATCAGGGTACCAGCGTAACTATCTCGTCTCTCTTCCGCAACCATACCCGATTTTTGGATCCGGCCCGGTGCAGCCGTGCGGAGGGGGATCATCCGATACCCCCCCTTAACTCATCACTGGTTCGTAAGGACGGTATTCTTTTATGACGGTGTATTGCCGCTCACCGCTCACGACACGGTTAAAACCCCGGTAATCAACGACATAGATGTGGCGGTCAATAAGCGATGTCATATCATTCTTTTTTGGCGCTATAAGGGGTGAGAGCCAGGAGAGCCCCTGCATCTCGCCACGATGGTTCACGATATCTGCCATCCGGTTGCTCGTGAGTTCGCGGAGATCTTCTTCCACAAGGAAAAATTCAGCGTCCGCAATGTCCATTACAAGCCCCCTGCCTGCCCTTTTTAAAATTCCGGCGTGTGAGTAGGTTTCACCCATTGCTTTCCTCATGGAGTCACCACATACCAGATCCCGTGCAACTATGTAAAGGTGGCGTCAGACACAGTACCGCAGCGCATTTGGGAAACTGATGGTTATATTCTGTTTTTTTGGGCCGCGTAATATTATAATTCAGATCCTTCTTACAGGGCGATGACCGGATCTGCAGAAGGTTCATACGTGCCGGAACAGGAATGGTGGTTGTGGAGTCCGATACGGTTATGTGAACAGAAAATAATTATGGGTATCAGAGGAATGGATTAGATGGTGTTCTGAATGAAATATTCCCTCGTTATTGGAGGTATTCTGATCATCGCAGTGCTCATCGCGGGTTGTTCTGACCAGTCCGGTTCCGGCACCACCACCCCGGTTCCGACAACGATCGCAGTCCAGCCAAGATTTGTTGCTGGTGATATTATCGCAAAGACCGCAGCGTCGACCGATACGTTCTGGCTGATTGTGAAATACGATACAAAGACCGATAAGTATGAACGGGCCCTGGTCTTTAAGACGTTGCAACAGACCTGGTTCCGCAAGGACAACAGGACCGAGACTGCCGAACGTACCCTGACCGAGAAGATTTATAAGGCGAAGGTATTCCATGCCGACTCCGTTTCAGCGATCCCTTATATAACTCCTACACCAACGACAACTGTCACAACGAAACCATCAGGCCCGGCTCCGTATGTTTCAGGCATTACGCCGAATTTTGGCACAACCGGGTCCAGTGTCAGTATTACAAATATCGGGGGCAGGAACTTCCAGTCAGGAGTAACGGTGAAATTGAAAGATGCCGTGGGCATGTCGATTACCGCCACCAATGTTCTTGCGACTGATACCAAGATCACCTGCATCATCAACCTGAACGGGGCTTCTGCGGGTAAGGGCGATGTCGTCGTCACCAATCCCGACGGGCAATCTGCGACCCTGACCGATGGTTTCATGATTAATGAACCCGGACCAGGGATTTCCAGCATCGATCCAAATGAAGGGAATGTGGGGGATAATAACCTCCCAGTCACAATTACCGGGAATAATTTCCCTGTACTCCCAAAAATCGTCAGGGTTTGGTTAACCAAACAGAACACGGGAAATATCGATTGCGTAAGCCCCCAATCATCTTTAACTCAAATCACCTGTACATTGGTAATTCCGATAGGTACGCCAATCGGAAAATGGAACCTGATGGTGAGAAATGTGAACGATAACCTGAATGTAACAGCATTAAACATATTCACCATCAACAACGCTACGTGATATTTCTGATACCTCCTTTTTAATGCCACAAACTTTTTTCTGGTTCTGATCTCCAGAGTTATTGGCAATGCTCGATCTCTCTGTATCATCGGGACTTTTTGAATGGGTCATCCTTCCGGCGCTCATTTTTTGTGCCCGCATCTGCGATGTGAGCCTGGGGACGATCCGCGTGATCTTCATCTCAAAAGGGATCAAATATCTCGCTCCCGCGATCGGGTTTTTTGAAGTGATCATCTGGCTCCTTGCGATTGGTCAGGTGATGAACAACCTGACAAACGCCGCCTCCTACATCGCATACGGGGGGGGATTTGCAGCCGGGACATTTATCGGCATGCTGATTGAGGAAAAGATCTCGCTGGGTCTCACCAGTGTACGGATCATCACAAACGAAGACCCGGTGAGGCTTGTAGAGTACCTGCGTTCGCAGAATTATGGTGTTACAACTATAGATGGCAAAGGTGCGGAAGGGCAGGTGAAGATAATCTTTTCCATCATCAGGCGGCAGGACCTGACGGGAGTGGTCGACGCGATCAAAACGTTCAACCCGGGCGCATTCTATTCAGTCGAGGACATAAAATCCGTTTCTGAAGGGGTATTTCCTGAGGAACGCCGCAGGTTTTCCATCCCATATTCCGAGGCGCTTCGGTATTTCAGGAAGGGAAAATAAATCCGCAACCTTCAGGACTGGCCGGGTACCGTGCCCATGGTTTTTGTGCACCATCGAAATAATTATCTTACTCCCCCCATGTAATCTTGAAAAGAATTTTTGGAAGGATCTCATGGACCGATACAAGTGTACGATCTGCGGGCATGTCTATGACCCGGACATTGGTGAACGGTTGCAGAATCTTCCGGCAGGGATTGCGTTTGAAAGCCTCCCTTTGGACTGGCAATGCCCGGTCTGCTGTGCGTGCAAAGATGATTTCCGGAAGGTGTGAGGGGAATCGGTATGGTTGCACGCGAGGTTTGCCGTGACGTATTCTGGGTGGGCGCACTTGACTGGGACCGGCGGCTCTTTGATGAGTTGATCCCGCTTCCCCAGGGTACCAGCTACAATGCCTATCTTATCAGGGGGAGCGAAAAAACCGCACTGATCGATACCGTTGACCCGACCAAGGAGCATGAGCTGATCAGCAACCTTGTTAAACTCGGCGTGGAGACGATCGATTACATCATCGTCAACCATGCCGAGCAGGACCATGCGGGATCCCTCCCGATGATGCTCGAGTTCTTCCCCAACGCCGAAATCGTCACGAATGAAAAGTGCCGGGACCTCCTCATCGCCCTCCTCCACCTGCCCCCCGAGCGGTTTAGGATCATCAAAGACCGTGAGACCCTGTCCCTTGGTGACCGGACACTGGAGTTCCTCATGACCCCGTGGACGCACTGGCCCGAGACCCAGGTCACCTTCCTGCGGGAAGACAGGATCCTGTTTCCCTGCGACCTCTTCGGTTCGCACATCGCGACGAGCGACTTGTTCATGCGGGATGAGCGGGCAACATACCTCGCAGCAAAGCGATACTATGCTGAGATCATGATGCCGTTCCGTGCAAGCATCAGGGGATATCTTGAAAAGGTGAACGCTCTTTCTGTCGCCATAATCGCCCCCAGCCATGGCCCGGTCTACCAAAACCCCCTCTTTATTCTCGATGCGTATGCGGACTGGACGTCCGATGCAGTGAAAAACGAGGTGGTGATCCCCTACAGTTCGATGCATGGCAGCACGTTAAAGATGGTCGAGTATTTCAGCGATGCACTGCTTGCGCGGGGGATCACGGTAAAACCTTTTAATCTCTCAAAGACCGATGTGGGCGAGCTTGCGATGGCGCTTGTCGACCCCGCGACCGTCGTCATCGCCACCCCTACCGTACTCTTTGGTCCCCACCCGCAGGTCGTGTATGCGACGTACCTCGCCAACCTGCTCAAACCCAAGGTGAGGTTTGCCTCCGTGATCGGCTCGTACGGCTGGGGAGGCAAGGCGGTCGAGACGATTGTGAAGATGCTGGACCACGTGAAGGTGGAGGTGCTTGAACCGGTGATGGTGCGGGGGTTGCCCGATGAAGCCGCAATGCGGGGGCTCGACCGGCTTGCGGACGACATCGTAAAGAAACACAAGGAGCTCGGTATCGCATAAACCGGGCAGGCTGTCCCCACTACAAGGGCACGAGCCGGGGCATCCTGCACCTCGCCCGGGCTCCAGGCTACCGGACTGTACCGTTTCTTGCGATCATCACGGAACAGCTCCAAAATACCTGATGATAGAGGGGTTTCGTTCGCCCTTCCCACGGGCTCCCCAACCGTGGGTGAACCGACATGCCATGAGCCGTACGCAACTTTTTTTTATTTAACATCAGGAGATCTAATATAAATTGCCCGCCAACAGGATCCTGATGAAACAGATCGCCCTGTATGGCAAGGGAGGGATCGGGAAATCAACGACCTCGGCGAACCTTTCCGCAGCGCTCTCCATGCAGGGCCTTGACGTCCTCCAGATCGGGTGCGACCCAAAAAGGGACAGCACCCGGATGCTGATGCACGGCAGTTTTATCCCGACCGTGATGGACCTGGTCCGCGAACGCGGTGATGCACAGGTCACCCGCGAGGATATTGTCCATTCAGGGTTCAATGGTGTCCGCTGCGTTGAAGCAGGGGGACCGGAACCCGGTGTCGGGTGCGCCGGGAGAGGGATCATCGCCACGTTCCAGCTGCTGGAAAAATTCGGGGCGCTCTCCGGGGATGTGATCGTGTACGACGTGCTGGGTGATGTGGTCTGCGGGGGGTTTGCCATGCCGATGCGGGAAGGCTATGCGCAGGAGGTCTACCTCGTCACATCGGGCGAGATCATGTCGCTCTATGCGGCAAACAACATCTGCAAGGCAATCAGGCGCCTCTCGCAGCGGTCAAAGAGCACCTGCCGCCTCGCAGGAGTCATCTGCAATGCCAAGAACATGCCCCGCGAGGATGAACTGGTCGGGGAGTTTGCACGCCGGGTCAACAGCAGGCTCGTGCAATACATCCCCCGTGACAGGTCTGTGCAGGTCGCAGAGATGCACAAGCAGACCGTGATCGAGTATGCCCCGGATTCTGAACAGGCGGAGCGTTACCGGACACTTGCGCTGCGGGTGATGGAGAATTCGGCATTCACCATCCCGACGCCCCTTGATATCAATGAGCTCGAATCCCTTGCCCTCGAATACTTCTAGGTTTGAAGGGTGCACGCTCACCGGGGCGCTCTCCATTACGACATCTGTCACCGGCAGCGTCAGCATCGTACATGGTCCTTCGGGCTGCGCCCACCATAACTTCTCGCTTCTCCACGCCACGGCACTCGAACACGACGGGGTTGATGCCCCGTCGATTATATCAAGTTGCCTTTCGGAAAACGAGATCATTTTCGGGGGCGAGGCGGCGCTGGAACGGGCGCTTGCCCGTGCCGCATCCCTCAGTCCCGCGTGTGTTTTTGTTCTTTCGACCTGCATTGCAGAAACGATCGGGGATGATGCCGGGGCAGTCTGCCGGGTGGACTGGGGCGTCCCGGTCATCCCTGTCCCGACCGGGGGATTTCTCGGGGGTGTCTTTGACAAGGGCGTGAACAATGCCCTCTGCACGATCGCCGACACCGCAGTTCCTTCCCCCAGAGAAGGCACCGTCAACATCATTGGAGAAAAAAATCTCGAGTACGAAGTGGAAGAGAACCATGCAGAGCTATCCCGCCTGCTCTCGGCGCTCGGGCTTTCTGTAAACATCCGGTTTGTGCACCACGTATCACCCGATGAGATTGCGGTGCTGGGCAGGGCATCGCTGAACGTGCTTCGGGACGAGGGGCAAAAACCCGTCGGGGATCACCTTCGTGCACGGTTCGGGACGGCATACCTCCCCTCATTTCCCTCAGGGCTCTTTTGCACGCTCCAGTTTTTAAAAAATGTGGCAACAGTCTGCGGGGTACCTTCGCACCCTGCGGTCACCATGGAACAGGCGGTGCAGGAAGAAGTGCTGGCTGAATTTTCCGACCTCGCCCATACCCGCATCGCACTGAACGGTGCGGGCCTGGCAGGATCTTCGTGTGGGATCGCACGCGAGGTGGCCGGGGCGCTCACCATGAAGGTCTCTCCCCGCGGCTGTCGCGTTCCGCTCCCCGTATCACCGCCGGTCGGCACCGCGGGGATACGCAGGATGCTCCACCGCTGGAGGCGGATGATCAATGCCTGAATGCACCAACCCCCTCTGGCCCTGCGCAATGACCGGGGCAGCGGCCGCTCTTGCGGGGTTTGACGGGATCACGGTCGTCATCCACGGGTCGAGCGGCTGTTATTATTATCCTGCAACGCTGCTGCATGCGCCTTTGCAGGGGACATTCATCATGGAGGAGGAGGTCATCTTCGGGTCAGAAGAGCGCCTTTTACAGGTAATAAAAGAAGTATCGGCTCCCGGTACCAGGGTCGCTGTCGTTACCACGTGCGTGCCTTCGATCATCGGGGAGGACATCAGGAGTATGCTTGCCAGCAGCGATGTCCTCCTCATCGACAGCCCGGGATTTTCCGGCGATTTTGAACCGGGGTACCTCAAAGGGCTCCTCTCCCTTGAACCGCGGGTCGACGACCAGAACCCGGGGATCAATATTGACGGGGTGAGCCTCCTTGATCCTTTTTTTCGCGGAAATGTGAGGGAACTTACCCGGCTCCTCAATAACGCCGGCGTTCCTGTTGCGACGGTCTTTTGTGCAGACGCGGTCGATAAGGTGTCGCATGCCGCACCGTTCACGATTACCACAAACAGCGACCTTGCGAGTGGTGTCGGGCGAACGCTCGGCGGCACGCTCGGTCTTCAGGATCTCCGTGCTACATTTGCAGCAATCGGGGACCGTATCGGGGAGGCTGATATCGGGCCGGTGCTGCGGGAGATCGCCGTCAAAGAGGAATATATCATACAGGTCTGCGACAAGTATCTGCGCAGGTTCGATCCCCCCCGTGCCATGATCTTTGGCTGGGCGTCCTGCGCCGCGTTTGCCGCTGCTGCCCTCATGTCATATCTTGATGCGGATATCGCTTTTATTGGCTCCCGCACTCCCGTCCTGCCCGATCTCCCGTGCCCGGTTGAACGGGTCGACAGCTTCTCCCGGGTGCGGGACCTGATCACTGAGTACAGGCCTGACCTTGTTATCGGCTCCTCGTTCGAACGGTCGGTGAACCCGGATCTGGCATTTGTCGGGCTTACCCCCCCTCTCCGGGAAAGGGTCCGGCTGGCATCCGTGCCGGTTGCCGGGGTTGAGGGGACGCTGCATCTGATTGAGCGGGTGCTCAATGCCTGTATGGACAGGAACCGGAAGTAACACATCCGCAGGGATACGCCATCATGGGAGCCCCTGTCTTCCCGGTACTCGCCCATCAAGTTCACTTTCACCCTGCGCAGATTGAAGCCTTAAATACCCTCTTCGGCAACGCCATAGTACGACAGCAGGTGGCCGTGTATGATGAAAAAATCCGGGTATTTCCAGAAAACGGGGTGCACCGCATACGATTCGGACGGGAAGCCCCACGAGTTCATCGAACTGCACATACAGGGGGAACGGTATGCAGTCCGGCTTCCGGACCTTGCCCGCGCAATGGCGGGCAGGATCCATGTGCAGGTCGAGTCTCTTGCCCGAAACTGGAACTATTATCTGGGTGCTGTTGTCGGGCTTGCGCAGGTATCCGCATCAGGAAAGGCACTGAATATCGACCTCTTCGGGGCAGGTGATTTCACGGTATCGCTCACGTCGCTGCGGGCAGTCCTGTACGGCAGGAACCGGGTGGCGGTGGTGGTAAAGATACCAGAGAGTCCGTACCATGCACGGGAAAGAAAGTACCCCTGCAGCCAGAAGACCATCAGTGCCGAAGCGTAAAGAACGGGTGGGGATCATTTTTTTCCTGACAATATCGTTCAACATTAATACTGTCACAAACAGATCCTGTACCCAGTGATAAATCCGATCTTTTTGCGTCCGGGCACACCGATTGCGCGGTGTTGCGGGAGGTCAGACCGGTATGGAATCAGCGGATGATATTCGCGAGATCGTGGAGCAGCAGCAGGACCCGGTTGTCAAGATTACACCGGAAGGGCGCCTCCTGTACGTGAACCCTGCCTATTGTGAACTGGTGGGAAAGACCAAGGACGAACTTTCCGGCAGCGTCTTTATGCCGGTCACCGAACGGCAGTACGCCGATGTGATCGCGACGCAGATGGTGAAACTGTTCCGCCCGCCATACTCGTGTCAGGTCGAGCAATGGATGATGACAAGGAAAGGTATGCGGTGCATCAGCTGGTCGGCAAAATCGCTGCTCCAGGAGTCAGGATCGGTCCGTGCCATCATTGCCACGGGCAGGGACATCACAGTGCAGAAAACAAGGGAGAAGGCGGTCCGGAAGCGGGACCGGGAGCTGATGCTTGTCGTGGAGAGCGGGAGCCCGATGTACTACTCGCACACTCCCGACCATGTCATGGACTACGTGAGCCCGAGGATCCGCACCCTTCTCGGGTGCCGCCCCCGCACCGGCAAACGGTTGTGGACCGATTACCTGACCGATAACCCGGCAAACGCGGCGGGGCTCGAACGGACGCTGCGGGCGATCGCTTCGGGCAGGCGCGAACCCCCCTACCGGCTGGAATTTGTGACGGTGGGTGGGGGAACGGTCTGGGTGGAGGTCAACGAGATACCGGTGGTCAGGGACGGGAAAACGATCGCGATCGCCGGGGCCATGACCGATGTGACTGAGAGAAAGCAGGTCGAGGAAGGGATGGTGGAGGCCGAGATCCTGATCAAGGGGTCACGGGCACTGGCATCCGGTGGAGACGACAACCGCGAGTATCGGCGGCAGGGTGAGAACATCCTGCGGTCGCCGGTAAATTACCTCATGTCGAAGTATACAAAAAAGGAAAAAAAGGCAGACCAGGAGGAAGAATTTGAGATCGCCTGAGGCACTCATATAAGATCAGGGGGCAAAGAACAGGGAGCACCGCCCTCATTTTTCCCTTGGGGATCACCCTTGTTGAGCCTGTAACCCCCTCCCCCCCGTTCACACTTCATTTTCAACCCCGTCGGGAGTGGATTGAACCTTTTGGTTCAACCTGTTCACCTGTCGGTTATGACAAAAAACCAATGTCATTTTGGCATTATATATCCCGCTTCCTCCCACCTCCATATCACGCAAAATCAGGGAGGTAGAAACCACATGACCACCATCAAAGATGTTGTAAGCCAGGTTGAAATGGTTCTGAACGACACCCAGCATCCCCCGACACGGACGGAGCTGGAGGTTCTGCGCAAGGTACTGAAGACAATCAATGCACACCACAGGTTTCCCGGAGATATGCAGTCCCCTCACCCTGCATTCGGAAGCCGGAAGAGCGGGGATTTTAGTACTGCCTTATCAAATTCGATGCGGCTCATCGGGAATCATCAGCGGGTATCCCGTGCGGCCGTTATCATCAGGTCCTGATTGAAAGACCCCCATACTCCGCAGGGAGGCGTGTCCCGCACCATGAGGTACACCAGCAGACCTCCTGCACCCTCTTTTCCCTCCATTTCCCGTGGAACTCACGCATGAAACCCCGGTTTCCCCCAATTGTCAGATAGGGGGTACCCTCCCCCACCCCCCTTCCGGATTTTTGAGAGGCACCCCCCTCCTACCCCCCGCACCCATGGGGGGAGGGGGTACCCACCCCCCCACCTCAAACGAGATGAGGCCCCCCCTACCCTCAGGAGCATTTACCCCCCTCCTTCTCATATCCCTCACCCCCTTTTCTCAGCGACCTCCCGACGACAACAGGGTGGCACCCCCCACTCACGGGCATGGGGTATACCCCCCACCCCTTCAGATCAGGTGACCCCCCTGACCCCCACCAAGGGGTCGTGAGTACTCGCACCCACCCCCCCCACCTTGGGCACATGAGGGGGTACCCCCACCCTGTTCCGGTTTTGGGTCTCCGACGGAGGCTTCATCGCGGAGACCCCCTCTTCCTGTGCAAAACGAGTGGGTACCCCCACTCACATGCCCTGAGGTGCCCCCCCACCCAATCAAAGTGAGGTACCCCCTGCGACCCCACCTTGGGGTCACGTATACCAGCACCCCCTCCCCCCTCTTTGGGGTAGTGGGTGGAGGGTATACCCCCTTTGGTTGGGCTGAGGGTGATGGGGGAAAGGAGAGGTTCGAATCTTAACCCTCGCACTGTAATTTAGGGTTATAGGTATCTTCGATTTTGGAACTCTTTTCACAAAATAGGCTCGGTCGGCGCATACTGCCTTGATGTTCAAGGCGCTTACTTTTTTTATAACACACTGTTGACTGTTGATATTTAAAAAAAATTGATTATTTAATCGATAACTGAATTTTGTCTTTGCGATTCGTAATTAGTGGATGATCAAACAAAAATAAATTGAAATATCCAAAATCCTCTTCTTGTTCGTTTCCATAAATTTCTTTTTCATAAGATATTGTTCGTGTAAAGAAATCAATCGCTGATTGAGGGTCATCAGTCTTTTTGACACCTTCCATATCAGCACGATATTCTTCTTCCCATAGGAAGTAATGCACAAACAAAACTAGGATAAAAAATATTAAAATTTGAAAAATCCCGAAAAAAATCGCATTTTCCAAATTAATTAGATGAGAGTCTCCAATGATAACAAGAAATATAGAAATTATAATCAAATAAATTGTCAAATTTCGAATAAAATTTAAAGAATGAGACATTTCATGAGCAATAACAAATCGTTTTTCAGAAAGGGTTGTTCTCTCATTCAAATCTTTACCTAGATAAATTTCTATTGGATTCGATACTAGCGATACTTGGGCACCAAAAGAGTCAACTTTGTCAGTATATTCTAAAAATATTATTTTTTTATCTTTTTTGATTGAATGAACAAATTGTTCTAAATCATCGCAGATTATTTGCTTACGCTGACTGGATTTATTGTAGGTGGCTAGAAAAGATTGTTTGAAAGGAAAATACCTATCCATATATATAACGTAAAAAACGGCACCAAAAACACCTATTGTCATGGTGTAATTGGGATAATTTATTGGAATACTTGTTATTTGAGTGACATAATTATCAACTTCTATCATAACGGATGTCAATAAAATTACCGTAAAATATCCTTGAAATAAGGAAGCACCTGCAACAAATAATCTTTTTAAAATACGATCTCCAATATCTTTGTTACTATTGAGAATTTCAAGGAAAAAAATCGCAATTAACGCACATAAAACAAAATAACCAAGATTTAACAAAAAATTATCCACTAAAATCATCAGTTTTGTAATTTTCCTTTAAGCTTACAAGAATTTTGTGTTACAATATTCTGGATAAAATGGTAAATTATCCTAATTTTCAGCTTGAAATGAAATAATTATCCATGTCGGATTTTTTCGGATGATTTTATCCGCCAAAAAGGTTTATTTTGATTTCATTGGATCTGAGTTGTTACAGCGCTTTCCCATTCATTCAACCGCTCCCTAACATGATTATTGAGCGAAAACGGCTTATCTCCAACCGCATTCTTTTTCATATAATGCAATGTGCCTTTTGAGAATCTACATATAACGCAAGCACATTACAAAACCAAATTAAAGAAAAGTGGGAATACATTCATTCCCCTCTTAAAACCCCAATCTCCCCTTCTTCACACTCTCCGCAATATACGTCCCCGCCTTCGCCATGCTCGCTGTGCCGCCCATATCCTTCATCACTACACCATCGCATATGCTCTTCTCAATAGCACGGACGAGAACCGCCGCCGTCTGCTCGCCGATGTGATCGAGCAGCAGGGAGCCAGCCCAGATGGTAGCGATCGGGTTTGCGATGGAGAACTGCCATAGTCACAAAATTTAAACGTCCAGCAGGCATCACAGACTCTTTTGTATAATTCAGCTAAGGCCAGAAGGGGTATGAAAAATGCCAAATCCAAAAGACGGAAAACTGGAACTGCTCACCGACAAGAACAGCGCTCTGGTGCTCGTGGACTACCAGCCCGCGATGTTTGCTGGTGTTGCGTCAGGTGACAAGACGATCATCCGGAATGCCGCGTACTGCACTTCGAAAGCGGCAAGTATCCTGAGCGTACCGGTCGTGCTGTCGGCAATCGGTCCGCAGCGCAACGGGGAATTCATTGCGGAGATCGCCCGGTTGTTCCCCGGCCAGGAAGTGTTTGCCCGGGCTGTGCCGAGTTTCGACGCGTTCGAAGATGAAAAGACCTGGAATGCATTCAAAAAAACCGGCCGGAAAAAGATGGTCGTATCAGGGCTGTGGACGAGCATGTGCTTTGCCTATACTGCCCTGCACGGGCTCAAAGAAGGCTACGAGGTCTACGGGCTGATGGACGCAGCCGGCGATTCCACACCTGACGCCCACAAGTACGGCATTGAACGAATGCTCCAAGTGGGCGTGATCCCCCTCACGGTGGAGTCGCTGGTATCGGAATGGATGCATGACTGGGGCAACCCGAAGTCCATGGAGCTGGTAAAGGAAGTGTATTCACGGTACGGTGCCATGATCGGGCTCGGGATGCCGTAATACTGGTGCAAAACAAGAAACCGGAAATGATAGTTGGAAAGGGACGATGGGTTCGTTGTGCTTACGGGACATTCCATCTCGTTTGAAAAAAAACGGACTCCCTGCGTACCTCCCCTACTTCCCTTTCCTCACACTCTTTGCAATATACGTCCCCGCTTTGCTCGTGCTCGCTGTCCCACCCATGTCCTTCGTCACGACGCCGTCCCTGATGCTCTTCTCGATAGCAGAGACAACAGCCGCTGCCGCCTTGTGCTCGCCGAGGTGATCGAGCAGGAGTGAGCCCGCCCAGATGGTGGCGATCGGGTTTGCGATGTTAAGCCCCCTGTACTTCGGCGCCGAACCGTGGATGGGCTCGAACATGGAGGTGCCCTTCGGGTTGATGTTGGCGCCCGGTGCGAGTCCCAGCCCGCCCTGGATCATCGCCCCGAGGTCCGTGATGATGTCGCCGAACATGTTGGGCGTGACCACAACATCGAACCATTCGGGGTTCTTCACAAACCACATCGTGATCGCGTCGACAAAGGTGAACTCGGTCGTGACATCGGGGTATTTTTTCGCATTCTCGGTAAAGACCTCACGCCAGAGCCCGTAGATATCGGAGAGCACGTTTGCCTTGTCGACCGAGGTGAGCTTTTTCTTTCGTTGCCGTGCGAGGTCAAAGGCATAGGTCTGGACCCGGCGGGCGCCCTCGCGGGTGATGACCCCGATCTGGTAGGCGATCTCCTCCGCGTCGCTCTCGATGTCCAGCCCGAATTTTATTTTATAGAGCTCGCGTTCGACGTTGAGAGTGGTCTTCTGGCGCTTCTTGAACCGCGATCCGATGCCCACGTAGAAGTCCTCGGTGTTCTCCCGCACGACGACAAAGTCGATGTCTTTTGGTGTTTTTCCGGCAAGCGGGGTCTCGACTCCTTCAAGCAGCCTGATCGGGCGGAGGTTGACATACAGGTCGAAGTGGAACCGTAATGCGAGCAGGATCCCTTTTTCCAGCACGCCCGGCTTCACCCGCTCGTCGCCAATCGCCCCGAAATAGATCGCCCTGAACTTCGAGAGCTCGTTTAAGTCATCCTCGGTGAGGAGCGTGCCACTGGCAAGGTACCGCTCCGCCCCGATCTCAAAGTCCGTCCACCCGATGTCAAACCCGAACTTCTCGCCTGCTGCATCCAGCACTTTTTTTCCTTCGGCAACGATCTCCGGGCCGATGCCGTCCCCGCCTATCGCCGCGATTTTGTACATACCGGCACCTCCTTTAATTCTTTTGCATATCCTACAAGCCCTGCCGCCTCGACAATGCGGTACATAAACTCAGGTACCGGCTCGACTGAATACTCCCTGCCACCGACCACGATTTTTCCCTCCCGTTCCCTTACAACGATCGGGCTCCCGTCCTTCATCAGGTCGGTGTCCGGGCTGACAAGGGGGAGCAGCCCGACATTGATCGCGTTGCGGAAGAAGATACGGGCAAATGACTTTGCGAGGATCACCCGGACACCCGCTCCCTTGAGGGCAAGCGGGGCATGTTCGCGGGATGACCCGCACCCGAAGTTCCTGCCGGCGACGATCACATCCCCGTCCTTGGCCAGCGCTGCAAAGTCATCACGCGTGCCTTCAAACGCGTGCTTTGCCAGTTCCTTCTCATCGTAAATCGTCAGGAACCGTCCCGGGATGATCGCATCCGTATCGATATTGTCACCAAATTTCCAGACACGCATCGTTACACCTCCCTCGGATCGGTGATCTCACCGCTGATCGCGCTTGCCGCTGCCGTTGCCGGCGAGCAGAGGTACACTTCCGCTTCCGTGCTCCCCTGCCTGCCCCTGAAGTTCCGGTTCGAGGTCGAGAGCGAGACCTCACCGGGGGCAAGCAGGCCAAACGCACCGCCCATGCAGGGCCCGCAGGAAGGAGCCCCCACAAGAGCCCCGGCCGCCACGAACCGTTCAATCAGGCCGGCCCGCAGGGTTTTCAAGTACTCCTCGCGCGAGGAGGGGATGATGATCACCCTGACATTGGCCGAGAATTTCCTTGTGCCAAGGACTTCTGCGGCTTCTGCAAAGTCCTCGAACCTGCCATTCGTGCAGGACCCGATGAACACCTGGTCAATATGGATTCCCGCAACCGTGCCCACCGGCACCCCCTGGTCGACGTTGTGCGGTGTAGCCACCTGAGGTTCCAGCCGGCTGACATCATAGCTGCGCTGCTCCGCGTATCTCGCGTCGGGATCGCTTGCCAGCGCAAACGGCCTGGTTCCGGCCCGGCGCTTTGTCACGTACTCCCAGGTCACGTCATCGGGTGCAACGATGCCCGTTTTTGCCCCCATCTCGATGGCCATGTTGCAGCAGGTCATCCTGCCCGGCATGTCAAGGGCCTCTATCGTGGGCCCTGCAAACTCGATCGCCTTGTATGTCGCGCCATCCGCCCCGATATCAGCAGCAATGGAGAGGATCAGGTCCTTTGCCCCGACCCGGTGCCGGAACGTCCCGCTGACCTGTGTACGGATGCTTTCGGGAACCCTGAAGTAGAGCGCCCCGAACTTGAGCACAAATCCCATGTCGGTCGAACCGATGCCGGTCGCAAACGCCCCGGCTGCCCCGTACATGCAGGTGTGGGAGTCGGCACCGACGATGATCTCGCCAGGTGCGGCATGCCCCTTCTCCATGACGATCTGGTGGCAGACCCCTTCGCAGATATCGTAGTTGTGGATGTCCTGCTCGGCGGCAAATTTCCGCATGTACACGTGGTTCATTGCCGCCTCGATCGAGTCGGCCGGCACCTGGTGGTCAAAGAGCATGATGACGCGTTTTCTGTCAAAGACCTGTTTTCCACCCATCTCGTAGAATTTTTGGATGGCAAGCGGCCCGGTGATGTCGTGGATCATCGCACCGTCGACCGGCACCATCACAACACTGCCTGCCCTCATCTCCCGCCTGCATTTACTGGAGAAAATTTTTTCTGTGATCGTTGCTCCCATGCTCAATCGCAGTACTATGGGTGGTTTTGGATATTGTAGTTTTATGCGGGATACTGTGGCGGGTATCGGGCGACCGGATACCTTCCCCCCTGTTGTCAGAAGACGACAGAAGTAGTTCCGGAATGAGGGGGAATACCGGAATAACTCCAAAAATTTTCGCACTCAAAGCAATCTTTAACCTGATTGCATCACAATACATTCCGAATAACCATGATGCGCAAAATTACCATCCTGTCTGCAGCCATCCTCCTTGTTGCGATGGCGATCACCGGCAGTGCAGCTGCCGCACCTCTTGATTTTACCAGCGAACGGGTCATCCATGCGAGCGGGAGCGGAAATGTGATCGGGACTCCCGACCGTGCGCAGGTCTCGCTGGCGATTGAGACGGAGAACTTCGATGTAAAATCTGCCCAGCAGGAGAACGCTGCCCGGATGACGCAGGTGATCGATGCGCTCGTTGCAGCGGGGATTCCAAAGGACGCTTTGAAAACGACAGGGTATAACATCTACCCGGTCTATGAGGACGCCAAATCGTCATCAGATGAGAAAGTCCGCTCGTACCGTGTGACAAATACCCTCACCGTCACCCTCCACGATGTGAGCAGGACCGGGGAGGTCATCGATATTGCCGTGGCAAACGGGATCAACCAGGCAAGCTCCATCCAGTTCATGCTCTCTGACGAACAGGCGCAGGTCCTGCGCACAGAGGCTTTGAAAAAGGCGGTCGCCCGCGCCCGTGCTGATGCAGATACGGTCGCTTCTGCACTTGGTGTCCGGATTACCGGTGTCAGGGATGTGGATATCAGCGGGGGTTACATGCCGGTGCTCTACGAGAATTATATGCTTGAGGGTGCTGCACCAAAAGCCGCAGCCACCCCAATCCAGCCGGGCGACGTGACGGTCACCGCCAGCATATCCGTCACCTACCTGATCCGGTGACCCCCGATCTCTTTTCACAATCTTTTTACCCAAGAAGCGTCTGAGTATCTCATTAATTCATCGTGAAGGAGTCCGGATATACCGGCTGGAATACCAACCCATCAAAGCATCGAATATCCCGGAAATTGCGGATACAATAGGAATGATCGAAGCATGGAGCGCAATATCGGCTTTAAGGAGCGCAGGTACATTGAGGAATTGAGGATCCTCACCAAATCCACTGCACTTGACTGTGTGATTGATGACCGGTTTGACCGGGTCATTTACGTGATCCGGCAGGGTGACATGGGGCTTGCGATCGGAAGGAAGGGCGAGAACATCAAACGGCTCCAGAACGTGCTGGGAAAAAGGATCGAGATGGTGGAATATGATGAGGATCCCAAAGCCTTCATCACCAACATTTTCAAGCCAGCCGAGGTGGTCGGGATCGACAGCACCTTGGACAACGGCCCGGTGAATGTAATCTTAAAAAAGAAGAACGATCTCGGGATTGCGATCGGCAAGGGAGGGTGCAATATTGAAAAGGCACGGATCCTCTGCCGCAGGTTCTTCGGGTTCGATATGGGAGAGGTGCTTCTTGCACCGGTGGAACCATGAGAAAGACCATCGACCTGTCCGTGGTTGCCGAGATCTGGGACGTGATCATTGAGCGGGCAAAAAACCCGTCCGGGCATTCCTACACGAGCCGGCTCCTGACCGACGAAAAGGGGATCGACCGGGTCCTTGAAAAGGTTGGCGAGGAATCGACCGAGTTCATCCTTGCGGTGAAAAATGGCAGGCCAGAACGCACCACACAGGAGGCAGCAGATCTGCTCTTCCACCTGCTGGTCGCACTCCGCGCAGCTGATGTGGACCTTGCAGATGTGCTGGAGGAACTTAAGGAGCGGAGAAAATAAGGATTCTCATTTTTGCAAAAACTCTGCAATATCCGCCATTGGCGGCAGATCGCTCTCCTGCTGTCCCCCGCACTCGAGCACGCCCTCATCCACATCGATGGGGGCATTCGCCCGCAGCGCGAGGGCAATCCCGTCACTCGGGCGGCAGTCCACATGGATCTCCTTATTCTCTGAAGAAAGGACGAGCTGGGCGTAGTACACGCCATCATGTATCGCATCGATCCGGAGTGAGACAAGCGTTATGCCAAACTTTTCAAATGTCTCTAAAAAGAGGTCATGGGTGAACGGGCGCATGAGCACCTCTTTGTTTTTTGCGCTGTTGATGGAGACCGCCTCGAGGAGCCCGACAAAGATCGGCAGCACCCGTTTAACCCCGTCCGTGAGTATTACCACAGGTACGGTGCCCGAAGGGCTTACGACAACAAAGACTCCTTTGACATAACAGGGGACGGTTGTCATGCGTGAGAGACATCACCCTGCACCCAGATAAGAGTTGAGGTGCGGTCAGGAGGGAGGTTTGCCTGCCGCTGCCTCCCTCCGGACGATGAGCACACTTGAGATGATGCCGAGCGCGATGTTGAAGTAATAGAGGACAAGGCGCCAGATCACGACGAATACGCCGAGGATGGCGGAGGGAAGGAAAAGGGCGTACATGGAGGTGGCACCGACCTCCGCAATCCCCGAACTGCCCGGTGTCAGCGGCAGCATCATCAGGATGGCGAGGATCAGGTTGATCACAAATGATTCAAAGAGGAGTGGCGGCTGCCCGAGACCAACGAGGATGAGCGAGGCGGTCACGCATTCGGATACCCAGTACAGCATGGAAAAGAACAGCCCCCAGAGAAGCCCGCCTTTTGCGCTCCTTACAAACTTGCGCAGCGCACCGTGGAAGTTGTCCACCTCTTCATTGATCCGCAGCGCCAGTTCATCGAACCGTCCCGTCTCCCAGTGTCTCGTGAAAAACCGGGCACCGCGGATTATCGCACGTTTGAGGATGTGGGGGCGCGCAGCAAAGATGATGAACAGGATCAGGCAGCCGCTGATGAATACTACCGTGGTATACATGATGATGCCGGAGGTTTCGCCAAGGCTCCTCCATTCCCGGTTCAACACGATCATGGCGAATGCGGCAAGGATCACCAGCATGACGCCATCCAGCACCCGCTCCATGATCACAATTGCGGTGGCATCGCCGAGCGGGACATGTGCCTTGTAGAGCTCGTGGATGCGCACGGGTTCGCCTCCCGCCTGTGCAGGAGTGACCGCTGCCGCCAGCAGGTTTGCAAAGACGAGGTTGAGGCTGTAAAAGAACCCTATCCGGTATCCCAGTGAAGCGGTCATCCGCTGCACGCGCCATGCCCAGAAACACATGGTGAAAATGTGGGCAATGAATGCGAGCACAAGAAAGAGGGGATTGATCTTTTTTAACGAATCAATGGTCTGGTCATTGATGGTGAACAGGAGGACAAGGATGAGTACCAGAACGGAAAACGAGATCGATATCAGGAGCCATTTCCACTGGGATCTCTCCATGTTGTATCTCCAGACGTTCAGGACGGTGTCCGCTTTGTTGAACCCTGTAAGGTCATGAATAACCCTGACACCGTGTCAATTCGGTAGTAAGGGTTATTGAACAAAGTATAAACGTTTTTATGGTTGGTCCAAAGACCATAACCGCCGGAGCGGTATCAGACGCAAAACAGGTCCCGATCCGTACGAATTGAAAACATTCCCGCACGCACTGCTGCATCAAGCCATCCGTGCCCGTAGCTGAAACAGGCGAGGGCATCTTCAGCATCCCCCAGTGCCTGGTATCTCTTTCCCTGCCCGGCATAGACGGCGGTGATGAAAAGGACACGGTCTGCAGTGGCATGCATCGCCGTTCCCTGTTCCGGGGCGGGCACAACAGCTGCCCGTGCGGTATCCAGCAGGCGTGCATATCGCGTACTTTTTTCACGAAGCTTTTCGCAAAGCACAAAAGGCGCTCTCTCAAACGGTGTGCCAAGCGGGCAGGATCCCGGCGGGATCTCAATATACCCGGACATGGAACCGAAATGCAGCCACCCGAACCCGTAACAGAATGCGGCGAGCGCGTTCACCCAGTCACCGGAGGAAAGAAAGGTGGTGCCGTCATGGAGGTACGCGGTGACCATGCACAGGATATCCGTTGCGGTCGCATGGAGCGGTGTTTTTTCCGGCACCGCAATACGGGCAGAACCCGCCTGTACTGAAAGCAGGTGTCTGCTGTCTGATACCATCATAGCCCGGCAAACATCTCCAGGTATTTTCTCTCCATATCGTGCAGCTCTGCCGGGACAATGAGGATGTGGAGCGGTGGCCCGAAGTCGATTGCCCGGACGCGCTCCGCGCTCCCTGCAACGACGACCGGGTGATCGGATCCTGCGCGGGCGATACCGACATAGAGCGGGATGGTGATACTTTTTTGTGCCGCGATATTCTCGACAAGATCGATCGCTTCACGGACCGTCATGCACCGCTCATCCTGTATGTCGAGGTAGACGAGCGTGTGGAGGCGCAGAGCCAGATTTTCCAAAATCACGTCAACCGGTGTTTCGGGCAGCCAGTTCTTCTGTGGGAAAGGGAGGGAGCAGGATTTGCCGAACCGGTAGTTCTGGAGTCCGGATATGCCGCAGACGGCACTCGAAATTGAAGCACCGTGGATGACTGCGGTCCTGATGCCGCGTTCAGCAGCACGTATCCGCAGGTCAATGTGGGTGGTGGAAACCATGGGGTCGCCTGCAGTGAGAAATGCGACATCTGCGACAGAAGCCCGCTGCAGCAGTTCATCGGGGCGCTGTTCAACGTCCTCGCGCGTGAGCAGGTGTACCGGCTTGTTATACTGCTGTTCGAGTTCTTCTACAGATGACCCCATCAGCCGCGAGGTATACCTTTCAAGGTAGATCGTATCTGCCCTTGCAATACAGATCCGCCCTTTCTCAGATATGTCCGTCCTATCGTAGAGACCGAGCCCGACAAATGTCAGCATACTGCATCCACCACCCCCTGATCAGGACGAACCGATCCCGGTTCCGGCACAACGGCATCAGTACTTGGACTTCGAGATAAAGTCCACCAGCGATTCGAGGACGAACCGTACATCTGCTTTGCGGGTTGCCGAGATAAAGAAGACCGGCACATCCTTTGAGAGCTTCAACTGTTTGCGTATCTCGCTGTCACTCATGGTTCCCTCAAGGTCTGCCTTGTTGGCGGCAACCACCATGGGTAAATGTTTGTCTTTGATCAGCTGGACGTGGTGGAGGGCACGCTCGAGTGCCTGAGGGGTTGTCGCGTCAATGAGGAGGACGGCACCCATTGCATGGTTGAGCAGGTTCGGGACGATGGGATCGAACTGCGTCTCTCCCGGTGTGCCATAGAGCGTTATTTCAAAGTCCTTCCAGTGCAGCCAGCCGAAGTCCATGGCGACGGTTTTCGGGTCACCCTTCGTATCCCGGCGATCGATTGATATGCCGAAATCCGATGCATTGGTGACAAACGTGGACTTCCCCGAATGTGCCGGCCCTGTGACAACGATCTTCGGGATGTACGGCACCACCTTTCCTTCCGTGGTGATAAACGGCACGGAGCGTTTCGGCACCGGCCACCACGACGTATGCAGCAGGGTGAAGTAGTCAAAATGGGGCTGCGAGCGGAACGTGGAGCTGATGGAGATGATCAGGTCAAATGAATATTTCCTCATGAAGCGGTTGATCGAACGTCTCCCTTCGAGGTTCAGGTGTTCGACAATCACGGTGGTCTTGCTTGTCGTCTTTGCAGAATTTGCTACCGAGAGAGCACCTTCAAGTCCAAGGTCATTATACAACAGGTCTATGTAGAGAAAGACGACGTCAACGGCATGTTCGGAGCAGACCTTTTCGATCCGCGCTTCCCATTTCTTTTGTACCTCTTTTGGTTTCTTGCTGCTTTTTTGTATCCGTTCACGGTCGGCAGCATCAATATAGACGACCTTTTTGTTAAAAATATCAAGGGAACAGCCTCTTTTTATTGCTGCATCATGTTTGAAAATGTCAAATGTTGTATGGGGCAGTACGACAAGACAGGAGAGCCCTTCTCTCAACGCTGAAAAAAGGGTGGAGATCATGAAGAGCTGCCCGTCCACACCGGCTTCCATACTGTAGAGGACCCAGCTGCCACTTGGGATGCCCCCGCCCAGCATCTCATCGATCCCGATGATGCCCGTGGAGATCATGGGATGATCACCACCTGCCCTTTCTGGATCGAAAATTTCAGCCATTCGGAAGTGACGCCCTTCATCCCCTGGATGCGCAGGTAATGGGTGTTCTGTTCCACTTTGATCTCGATCACGCCGTTCATCAGCTGTTTGATGAGCGAGATCGTCTTTTCATCGTAGGATTCCTTGTTCAGGAGGTAGAACCCCACGCCATCGATCTTCTTCAGTTTCGAGGTGAGGACATGGAGGAACTGGTACAGCACCTCCATCTTCCGGTACATGAGGAGCGTGGATACGGAGTTGACGCAGAACCGGACCGGCGGGGGAAAGAGCCCGGACTCCCCGTCTGAAAACTCCCCGTCAAAGATCCGCTCGACCATCTTGGAGAACTTGATGCCGATCCCGGTGAGGTCCGTGGGGCTGGCGACAAACATGAGCCGGTTGGTATCGACGATCCCCGGAGTCGAGCTCTTGGTGATCGCATCGATGGTCCCGACATACCGCTTGTCCACGCCCATGATTTTGAAGGCGTCGATCACCTCCGAGGCCCGGTCATTCGTGGAGAGAACGACCGCGTATTCCCCGGTCAGCGGTTTTGTGATGGAGTAGGCCAGTTCCTCGGCAAAGCTCATTGGGGGGGCGAGCACGAGAAAATTGGAGCCCGCATCAAACCCACCGCATACTGAATCGATCTGCACCAGTCCTGACTTGAAATTATACATTTAATGATCAGTCATTTCATGAGAATATTTATAAGTGCTCCGATAAAAATGCCCAGACTGACCGAATAGATCGAGGCAAGCGCCGCGATCCGTGCCCCGAGGTTCCGGTAGAGCACGGCAATCGTCGAGACACACGGGACAAACAGGACGCTGATGATGGCAAACAACCCGCATGGCGAGTTCCTTTCCCTGATGGGTCAGGGTTACTCCGCCGTCCCCGGCCAGAACGGCATCCCCTTTTTCTGCAAGAACCATCAGGACAGACTGTATCTCCCCCTCTGTTTTTTAAGCGCTGCTGCTATGTCGTGGGTCGTGGGGAGGCGTCTGCCGTCCCGTGCCAGATTAAAAATCGCCTCGAGGAAATCCTCCCGCAATGAGGGGTCGATGATCATGTATTCCATTATTCTTTTCCCGATATGGTTATTAATGTGGGTGGATACGGATCGTGATGGATCAATCAAGACTATGTGGGGTGGCGGGCAATAATATGCAGAAATGTTATACTGGCTCTATGAACAGATGCTCAAACGGAAGATTTCCGTCCTTCCGGCACATATCTGTTTCATGATCAGCGGGCGTGACATGGCAGAGGCCCCTGACAACCTCCTGCGCATCACCGGCTGGTGCAATGAGATCTCTTCCTCCATCGCAAAACAGGCACTGCCGGAACGGCAGACGATCACAGGGCTGACCTTTCACATAAGTTCACCGGCACCTGAACAGATGGAACGGTACCTTCCTGCCATTTATGCAATCGGGACCATCGCCCGCCTCACCCTCCACTACCGGGAAAAAGAAGAGGTCACGGGAGATGGTCTTGAAGTTGTCGTGGCGATCGGGAAGAGCGGGCGGGAGGAGATTACCGCCTGTATCCGGAAGATGGCATCTGATAATATTCCTGCGCAGCAGGTGGACGAACGGCTGCTGGAGTCCTATCTCACCTTCAAATACGTCCCTGATATCGTGGTCAAGAGCGGCGGGGACCACCTCACTGATTTTCTGATCTGGCAATCGGTGTACTCCGAGCTCTACTTTTCCGATGTGAACTGGACCTCGTTGCGCAAGGTGGATTTTCTGCGGATCCTGCGGGACTACCAGTCACGGGTGAGGCGGTTCGGGAAATAATTGCTATTTCATCGTCACGTTGACCCAGCACGGGACATTATTCACGGTTGTTTCCTGGATCACGAACCGGTTTTTCAGTGCAACGGAAAACGACCGCCTGTCGGGAACCGGGGAGACGGAGTTCGCCCTGCACCACCGCACAAACCGCTGGTACATCTCATCTTTGGGAACAACGCTGCCCCCGCTGCTCTCTGCATCGGTGCGCACAACCTTCGTGCTCACGAACCGCCTGATTGCAGTTTCCCTCCCCTTCCTTTTTGCCGGCTCTGCCTTTTCCCCTGTCCGGCTCCGCTGCAATGATACAGGTTGAGCGGGTTGTGGTGTGTGGTCAGGCTCCTTTTTTTGCCCTGCTCCTGATACAACGGCGCTTTTCTGATGGGGGCGATGGGCGGTAACGTTTTTCTGCTGTAAAACCGTACCAGGCGTTTTGGGATCATCGGCGTTCAGCACCGGGCGCAGGGACCCGTTCTCCTGCCCCAGACCTCCTGTGGCACGGGCTTTTTTTTGCTCGGATGCAATGATGACCGGTTCTACCGCTGCCTCCTCCGAAAGCTGCTGCTGGCGGTAATCGATACCCACCAGATCAGCAAGTGCCCGGTTGCATTCATGGCTGATATTGAGCCCCCGTTCATGGACCTGTGCAAAAATATCGGCACGGATCAGAACTGATGTGTGCCGCCACTGGTCGCCTTCGCCTTTTTTTGCGGTCATGATTCCCCTATCTTCTATTCTTTTTAGAAGGGATATAGAGCCAGCGGTGTGCGATGCGAACCTGATGGATCCAATAACGTCATTTACTGCTGTGCCTGCATCCGCTGGTCATAGACACGGATCGCCCGGAGAAGGTCGATTTTGCGAAAGAGTGGCCAGTAGGGGGCGCAGAAATAGACGGCGGATTCATGACCATTTGCGAGCCATGGCAGAAAATTTGAGGTGCGGTAATCATTTCCCGTGCGAATGATCAGGTCGACCGGCGGCAACCCCTTCCCGCCGTGGAGGTGCGATTCGACCATCTCCACATCGATGGCATCCGGCGTGATTACCCCATCCCGCACTGATGTGAGGATATCCCGGGCGGCAAGGACGATCTCATTTCTCCCGCCGTAGGCAAGGGCGATATTGAGGTAAAAGCCGGAGTTCCTTTTGGTCGCTTCTTCTGCACTGCTGATTGCATGGAGAAGATCTGCAGGAAGGAGGGAGCGATCGCCGATTATCTGGACCCGGATTTTGTACCGGTGCACGCGTTCATCAGTGAGGAGACGGATGAACTTCTCCTTGAAGAGTGCAAACAGGCCCCCCACCTCATCCTGATCACGGCCGAAGTTCTCGGTTGAGAACGTGTAGAGCGTGAGGTGATGGATCCCAAACTGATGAGCCCAGTCGAGCATCTCCTCAGTCTTCTGTGCCCCGGCGCGGTGCCCTTCGGAGGCATGTATGCCGGCCGCCCGGGCGAAGCGCCGGTTCCCGTCCATGATGATCGCGATATGGCGCGGGATATGATGGACCTGCATCCGGAGGAAGCGCTCGTAGAGCGGTTCAAGGAGGCTTTCCTGGATCACAGGGGGGTCACCTCGACAACGATCCCTCCGTTCGGGTACCGCTCGACAACGTACTTCTTTCCCGGCAGGCTCTCTGCGAGGTGGGCAAGGACCCACCATGCCATGTCAATATGGCCGGCGTCCACGGCAAAACTTTCTTCCCCGAATTCGTTGCGGCAGAGGTCTGTACATGCCGCCATGGTGCCGGCACATGGTTCAACCACCCCGTACACCACCGTGCCGTCATCCGTGATCTCATCGAACGGACGGGCGGTGTTGCGGGCGATCCGTTTCAACCGCTCGCGCAGCTGCACCGAGTCCTTGAACGCCGATGAACACCAGTGGACCTTCTCATGGCGGCAGAGCTCGTCCGCCCACGCCCGTGCGCCCTTTACCGCATTGTGCACCCCGTCACAAAGCTCAAACCCCCTCCGCCGCATCTCATCGGCATTCGTCTCGCCCCATTCAAGTTCATTGATATTTAAAAAGTCAAGGTACGGGAGGGCAGGAACAAGGTGGTCAAGTCCGGGGAGTGCCGGCACTTCGATGCCGATCTCAAACCCGAGAGCCTTTGCATGCTGTGCCGAACGGATAAAATCTGAAGAGAGAATATCTTCCCAGCACTCGTGGGGGGGATGGAGCCGGATCTCATCGACAAGCCCCTGCAGCCTGATCAGTTCATCATCTGATGGCGCCTGTGCGGTGTACAGGTGGATATGGTGTTCTTTGCCGAAGTGGTCTTTTAACAACCGGCAGTATTCGACAACCCGGTCGAGGCAGAGGAGGGGCTCCCCCCCCGTCACACCGGTACCAAGGGCGCTCATCGCTTCTGCCTCCTCGATAATCCGGGCGGGATTTTTTACCAGGTGCTCATTTGCATAGACCGCGTCTTTTCCCCTGCGTCCGGACGAGAGCGGGCAGTACCAGCACGAGCGGTGGCACCGCCCGGTAACAAAAAGCACCATCTTTGCGCCCTGGTGGCAGAGAACACACCCCGAAGAAAGTGTCATGGGATTCGGCACGGGAAGTATCGGTACCATGCCCCGTGTAATCTTATCATTGGGTGGTCTGAAGTCAAAACGTTTATCACGTTTTTCCCGCTCTGTCTGATAGCCTGCTGGCATCAGACATCGCGATTCAAAACTCTTCTTGAGTTTCTCACGCTCCATCTGACACTTCTGATGGTGTCAGGTGTCGCGACTCAAAACGTTTATCACGTTTTTCCCGCTCCGTCTGATAGCCTGCTGGCATCAGACATCGCGATTCAAAACTCTTCTTGAGTTTTTCGCACTCCGCCGGATCTCCTGCGTCAATCCGTTGCCGTCCCAAAAAACGCTGACTCCAAAAAAACCATTGACAGGGAGGTTTTTATTCTGGAGAGCGGGTACCCGCGGTCCTGTCCTGATCCTGTGATATTGATCCCGGACTTCCCGTCATGCGGGCAACCATGGGTATGGTACTAATATCCCCGATAGCATCAGGTGTCAAGTCAGATTGAAGGGCAATTTTGGCAATAATTATTATATGACAGATCATACAATCGCTAATAACTGGTTGCTTCCGGAGCCATCAATGAGGTTAACGTATAACGAACATGCCCTTTCCGAGGTGATCGGGTTTATCCTGATCCTCGTGGTTGCCATCACCGCGTTCTCGATCTATCTTGTCTATGCCGTGCCGATGCAGGGGCGCGAGAAGGAGATCCTCCACATGAACGAGATCCGCGACCAGTTCGTTTCTTACAAGATCGGTGTCGATGCGCTCTGGACGAATAATCAGGTCAACAGTGCGATGAGCACGACGTTCAACCTAGGGACTCCGGGAGCGGCAACGCAGGGGTCCTTTTCTTTTCTCCCCATCATGAACCCGGTTGCGTCCAGCGGGACACTCTCACTCAACAAGCGGGACGAGACGCTCACCATACAATCACGGGGACTGCTGGGGGGTGGTACGGTATCAACAGACACTCTATCGGGATCCCTTACGTTAAATGCCACGCCAACGGTGTTTTCGGTCAACATATCGGATACCATACCTACAACCTGTGTTTATACATCGACTTATTACCCAAAACGCTCGGTGCTTGTGCAGGAGGGGCAGAACTGGTCGGTGAATGTGACGGTGAACCCGAAATTATCGAATTATTATTGTAACAGCACGGATATCACCATCGATGTGACCAAAACCGGCATCAAGACCCTGCAGGGTTATACCGTGTGCCAGAATATCCAGACCTTGACCAATTGTACCGTCAACCTGCTCGAAGATGCGTACGGGCTGAAAAATTATCTGGCGGCCCGGCCGTACCCGATGACCGTTACCCTCACCAAATACGACTCAATTGGCAACCTTAGGAATTACAGCATCGTTTCATTTACCGATGAGTACGACCATATTGTTACTGATCCTGCACTCACTCTCGGAGCGCTCCAGTATGACGTGAGGAACAACTACTGGATCCCCCAGACATATTACTACCAGAATGGCGGGGTGTTCCTCGTGCAGGACACCGGCACATCCATCAAGCTCCCCCCCGCGATCACGTTCTCGTACAACGCCACCACCCAAGTGATCGGGGTCAAGATCATCGAGCTCCCGTTCGAGACAACAAATGCCGGCAGCCTTGGTGGCAACAGCCCTGCACAGGTCAGGACGCAGGTAACAAACATCCAGAGCCTCTCGTACTCCCAGACCTACAATAACACAAAATGGGTCAACCTGAGTATCACATCCAGTGACAGCAGGGCAGCAGCAGCATGGATCAGCGCCCTTGATACGTCGGCAAACATCTCGGCCGGCATCCCCCAGACATACTATACCGCATCGACGACGGGATCAACGAGGCATTTCAACATTACTGGCAAATACACCGACAGTACGATATATGATATTCATGTCGAGGGGCTGCGGGCAAACCTGAGCGCGACGATGCAGGGCGGGTAAGTGTGCAGCCCGGTGGCAGGGGGAACAACGATCGGCATGCCGGTGCTGCCGGTGATCATGACGGTCATAACGCGGCCGTCTCGGAGCTGATCGGGGCAATCGTCCTCACGGCCGTGATCGTCGCCGGTGTAACGATCGTCGGGGTGGTGCTCTGGTCGCAACCGCCCCCCCAGAAGATCCCTCATGTCTCTGCCATCATCTCAAACAAGAGCTGCACCGTGTATCTCTACCATAATGGCGGGGACGTGCTGGTTCGGCAGCAATTCCAGATCCTTATCGACGGCACAAACCAGACCGCGAACTTCACGATGATCGGCGGCGCAAACCCGTGGACGTCGTGGGGAAACGGCGACACCCTCCAGTATACCCCTGCCACGTGCGCACAGCTCCCCCGGCGGGCGGATATCATCTTTAATGATGGCACCGTCAATGCGGTGATCAGCACGGTGTTCTTTGGAGCTGGCCTGCCCACCCCGACACCCGCGCCCACTCCGATACCCGCGCCGGTAGCAGACTTTTCGGGCACTCCCCTTTCCGGGACTGCACCGCTTTTAGTAACATTCACTGACACATCGAGCAACACCCCGACTTCGTGGACGTGGGAATACAGGAACGCCACCACAGGCTGGACGGTGTTTAACATCACGCAGAACGCGACGTTCAGCTTCGCTGCGGCTGGAATATACAGTATCAACCTCACAGCCACCAATGCCGGAGGCAGCGGCAATTTAACCAGGGATACCTACATCACCGTAACTATACCACCCCCGGTAGCAGGCTTCACGGGCACGCCCCTTTCCGGGACTGCACCGCTTTCGGTCGCATTCACAGACACATCGAGCAACACCCCGACTTCGTGGGTGTGGGGAGCCAAGAACCTGACGCCCGGGAATAATACGTGGTTCCAGTTCAATACTATTCAGAACCCAGTACAGGTGTTCGGCGTTGGGAACTGGAGCATCAACCTCACGGCTACGAATGCCGCCGGGTCTAACATATCCACACAAATAACATGGGTTAATGTAAGTATACCACCCCCGGTAGCAAGCTTCACGGGCACGCCCCTTTCCGGGACTACACCGCTTTCGGTAACATTCACTGACACATCGAGCAACACCCCGACTTCGTGGAAGTGGGGAGCCAAGAACCTGACGCCCGGGAATAATACGTGGTTCCAGTTCAGTACTATTCAGAACCCGGTACAATTGTTCGGCGTTGGGAACTGGAGCATCAACCTCACGGCTACGAATGCCGTTGGCTCTAACATATCCACGCAAATAACATGGGTTAATGTAACTATACCACCCCCGGTAGCAAGCTTCACGGGCACACCCCTTTCCGGGACTACACCGCTTTCGGTAACATTCACTGACACATCGAGCAATACCCCGACTTCGTGGAAGTGGGGAGCGAAGAACCTGACGCCCGGGAATAATACGTGGTTCCAGTTCAGTACTATTCAGAACCCAGTACAGGTGTTCGGCGTTGGGAACTGGAGCATCAACCTCACAGCCACCAATGCCGTTGGCTCTAACATATCCACGCAAATAACATGGGTTAATGTAAGTATACCACTCCCGGTAGCAAGCTTCACGGGCACTCCCCTTTCCGGGACTGCACCGCTTTCGGTAACATTCACTGACACATCGAGCAACACCCCGACGTCGTGGAAGTGGGGGGCCAAGAACCTGACGCCCGGGAATAATACGTGGTTCCAGTTCAGTACTATTCAGAACCCGGTACAGGTGTTCGGCGTTGGGAACTGGAGCATCAACCTCACGGCTACGAATGCCGCCGGGTCTAACATATCCACACAAATAACATGGGTTAATGTAACTCCACTACCCCCGGTAGCAGGCTTTACGGGCACTCCCCTTTCCGGGATTGCACCGCTTTTGGTCGCATTCACTGACTCATCGAGCAATATCCCGACCTCGTGGAGGTGGTCATTTAAGAACGCCACCACAGGCTGGACGGTGTTTAGCACCACGCAGAACCCGACGTTCAGCTTCCCTAAGGGGAGGTACGATATCAATCTCACAGCCACCAATGCCGGGGGCAGCAACACGCTAACCAGGAATAACTACATCACGACATACACCATCGTGAGTTTCACCACTTCCACAACATGGACAGTACCCACAGGCGTCACCTCAGTTGAATACCTCGTAATTGCAGGTGGCGGTGGCGGTGGAAGCTCACGCACCTTTGCCAACAAAGGTGGCGGCGGTGGCGGCGGTGCGGGTGGATTCATAACTGGTACCGGGTTTGTAGTAACCCCCACAGCATTGCTCACGGTAACTATCGGTGCTGGCGGTGCCGGCGGAGCCCAGGGTGGTGGGAACATGGGAACTAAAGGTGGCAACTCATCGTTCGCAAATACCACTGCCGGAGATGGAATAAATGCAATGGGTGGTGGATCTGGTGCGGGAGGTAATTCCATTACGGCTGGTGGTGCTGGCGGTTCGGGTGGCGGTGGACATCAAGGGGGTGCTGGCGGAGCAGGAATTTCTGGTCAGGGATATAATGGCGGTTCCGGTTGGGCATCAGCCTATCTTGACGGCGGTGGTGGCGGTTCCGGCCAGGCAGGTAGTGATGCGACTGGTTCTGCTGCTGGTAAAGGTGGAGATGGCACAGCATCATCGATAAGTGGCAGCTCTGTCACGTATGCCGGCGGCGGTGGCGGCGGTTCCGGTACAGCAGGTATAGCAGGGGCTGCTGGTGGTAGTGGTGGTGGTGGTGCTGGCGGTGCCCTGAACGTTAATAATGGCGCTGCTGCGACGGGATATGGTTCAGGAGGTGGAGGTGGCACATCAGCCGTATCTGGTGGGGCAAGCAGGGCAGGTGGAAACGGTAGCAATGGTATCGTCATCATCATGTACCAGGACCCCTGATAGTGGGCGGGTAATCAGCTGACAGCACAGGTAAGATGCAATACCATTCGCCTGTACACAACGTATATAAAAATCCAGAAATACCGTAGTGCATGCCACGTTCATAAGGGAAAACCCCCTGACCTGCATCCTTCTTTGGATCAGGTTCAGCAGGAAGATGAACAATGGCATGAATGCCCCCCCTCCCGATGAATGCCGGGGTAATTCTCTTCTCTTTTCGGCAAAGCAGATCTCCACGTGACCGCAAACACACCTGCCGGCGATTGCCATCCCAGATCATCCCTGCACCTGCTGTATCTCCCCAACTGTATCTCCTGTTCATCGCCCGGCGCCACCAGCGCATCTCCAACTCCGTACGAACCGCCTCATGGATCGCTACGGGTACAAGAACCAGAACAGCCCCGCTACATTCTTATCCCTCGGCAACTAGGAACAGTGGATATGCTGATGACCGTAACGCGCTCTCCCCGCCCCTTGTTTCCGGTTGTCACCGATCGGGGGATCGTACGTTCTGAATGAGTGAATAGGTTGCAATGGATGCGCATGACACCATTCATGATTTTTCCCGTGTTTTCCTGATCAGAACCCCCTTGTCATTTCATTAAGGAATTCAGTGAAATCTGGTTGCATGGTATTACTGGAAATAAAAAAGCCCTGAATTAATTTGATATATCCATCAAACCAAAACCTCATCATCGGCCCTGTATCTCAGGGATAAGGTTACCGGCACTGATGAATAATAATTCTCGCACGATGGCAGATGATGAAAAAACCATGACGTATCCGGTCCGGCACGATGATGCAGCTTCTGAAAGTATTGGTACCGTGATGCTGATTGCCATCGTGGTCACCGGTGTCGCCATTGCCGCGGCCCTTCTCTGGTCCCAGCCGGCAGCGCAGAAGGCACCGGAATTCGGTGCCAGCATCTCGAATTCAAGCTGCAACGTCTCCCTCGTCCATACCGGTGGCGATACTGTCGAGAACACGACGATCCTCCTCCTCGTCGATGGCGCCGACCAGACGGTCAACTTCAGAAAACAGGGCACGACCGGCCCGTGGGCATCATGGGGGATTGGGGAGACCCTGATATATACCCCTTCGATGTGCATCCGGCCGCCCCAGCGGGTAGAGATTATATACCGGTATGGCAGCAGCGGGTCGATCATGACCACAGGTTACTTCGAAAACCCGCTGTCGGAAAATTTTACCCCACGGCTTCCCCCTCTTCCCGTAGTCGCCAACTTCAGCGGGACGCCGACGTCAGGAACCGTCCCGCTTACCGTACAGTTCACGGATACGTCCAGCGGATCTCCCCTCGCATGGAACTGGACGTTCGGTGACGGGGGGCTGTCCAGTGCACAGAACCCGTCATACACCTACCAGAACGTGAACACCTACAGCGTCAGCCTCACTGTCTCCAACGGAACCGCCAACAGCACACTGATCCGGACAAACTACATTACGGTCAATCCACCCCCCCTCATCGCAAACTTCAGCGGGACGCCGACGTCAGGAGCTGCGCCGCTCGCGGTCACATTCACGGACAGCTCAACGGGCACTCCCACAACATGGAACTGGACATTCGGGGATATCGGTGCAGGAAACACCTCGACAGCGCAGAACCCGTCGCACACCTTTGCGACGCAAGGGAGATATTCCGTCAACCTGACGGTGACCAATGCGAGCGGCGGCCGCAACACCCTGATAAAAACCGATTACATCACGGTCACTCCCAACCCCTCCTGGTACAGCTGCGACTGGGGCTACCGGAAGAACATCACGATTGACAAGTCCAAAGTACCGTCGGACCAGACAAACTTCCCGGTCCTCATCAACCTCGCCTCGGATGCCGACCTTGCTGCCAATGCCCGGCCCGACGGCTACGACATCCTCTTCACCTCATCGGACGGGACCACCAAACTCTCCCACGAGATCGAGAGGTATACGAGCGGCAGCGGCGGCCTCACGGCGTGGGTAAAGGTCCCGTCCATCAGTTCATCGGCCAATACCACCATCTACATGTATTACGGCAACCCGGCCTCTGCAAACCAGCAGGACAGGATTAATGTCTGGACTGCCAGCTTCCAGTCGGTCTGGCACCTGAACGAGACAACGGGCGGCACCGATGCGATCAAGGACGCGACCTCGACAGCAAATCACGGGACAGACCAGAACAGCCCGACACTGGGCGCCGCGGGGAAGTTTGGCAATGCCGTCACGATGGACGGCACCAATGACTATATTTCCACCAAGACCCAGTATGTCAACCCGCAGACGTTTTCGGTATCCCTCTGGTTCAAGACAACAAACGCAGCTTCAAGGAAAATCTTTGGTTTCGAGGATGCCCAGACGGGCACCGGGTCGACCCAGTGGGACCGGCATATTTACATCGGCACCGGCGGGTACCTGCTGGACGGGGTGTATGACGGCACTACGAAAATTGTCATCACCGGGAGCACGAAGAATGACGGGAACTGGCATCATGCCGTGATGACCCATGCATTAAATACGCTCAAGCTCTACGTTGACGGCAGCTTCATCAACCAGAATGCCACTTCCGGTGCAGAGGTTATCACCGGTTACTGGAGGATGGGGGCGTACAAACTGAACAGCTGGCCCTATAGTACAGGGGACGGGTATTTCCAGGGTACCATTGACGAGGTTGAGTTGTCGTCTGTCGAACGCACCCAGTCCTGGATCACGACCGAGTACAACAACCGCAACAGCCCCGCCACCTTCCATTACCTCGGGAGCCAGGAGATATGGACCTGTACAGGCGGGACACCCACACCCACGCCGACACCCACACCAACCCCGACGCCTACCCCGACTCCCACCCCGTCATACACCATCGTCAGTTTCACCACGGTCGGAACGACCACATGGACAGTGCCCGCAGGCGTCACTTCAGTTGAATACCTTGTAATTGCCGGTGGTGGCGGCGGTGGGGGTCTGGACCCATGGAACAAGGGCGGCGGCGGTGGTGGTGCGGGCGGATTCAGAACTGGTACTCTTGCAGTAACCCCCGCGGCATCACTCACGGTAACTATCGGTGCCGGCGGATCTGGTGGAGCAACGGGTGCAAACAATGGGATTAAAGGTGGCAATTCATCATTTGCTAATACTACTGCCGGAGATGGAATAAATGCAATGGGTGGTGGATATGGTGCGGGATCGAATAGTGCACTTGCCGGTGGATCTGGCGGTTCTGGTGGCGGTGGTGTGTGCGGTGGAGCTGGTGGAGCTGGAACTGCTGGTCAGGGATATGCTGGTGGTGCTTCATATTTGGGGTCTTCTGATTCAGGTGGTGGTGGCGGCGGTTCTGGTGCAGCCGGTAGTGATGCAGTCATAAACCATGGTGGGAACGGTGGAAACGGGGCAGCATCCTCGATCACCGGCGCATCCGTCACCTATGCCGGTGGTGGCGGTGGAGGTTTTGCCAATCCCGCTCCCTATTATGCTGGTTCGGGTGGTACTGGTGGCGGTGGTGCAGGTGGTGCGTCAGTCTCCAATAATGGGGCTGTTGCAACCGGATATGGTTCTGGTGGTGGTGGTGGAACATCGTCTACAGATGGAAGCCCCGCACAAGCTGGTGGAGCCGGTAGTAGCGGTATCGTCATCATCAAGTACCAGAACCCCTGATAGTGGCCGGGTAATCAGCTGACAGCACAGGTAAGATGCAATACCCATTCACATGTAAACAACGTGTATATAAAATCCGGAATACCGTCGTGCATGCCACGTTCATAAGGGAAAAAACCCCATAACCTGCATCCCCCGTTGGATCAGGTTCAGCAGGAAGATGAACAATGGCATGCATGCCCCCATCCTCCCGATGAATGCCGGGGGAATTCTCTGCTCTTTTCGGCAAAGCAGATCTCCACGTGACCGCAAACACACCTGCCGGCGATTGCCATCCCAGATCATCCCTGCACCTGCTGTATCTCCCCAACCGTATTTTTGGTTCATCGCCCGGCGCCACCAGCGCATCTCCAACTCTGTTCGAACCGCCTCATGGATCGCAACCGGGTACCTCATCCAGAACAGCCCCTCCACCTTCTATTCCCTCGGCAACCAGGAGCAGTGGACGTGCTGATTGCCAAAAGATGCTTCCTTCATCTCTCCGGCCGGTTATCAAACGCCCGACAATAGTATCTATTCAGGTTCTGAAAGGCTGACACGGTCTTGTGTCCTGTCTGTTTTGAATATTCTGCGGGTCTGCCGGTGGCACACGTCAGGGATTATCCTGAGCACATGGTCGGTAAATTTCATAAAGAACAACAAAATGTCCCACTGCCCGGTAGTATTGTGAGAAATAAAAACCCTGAATTAATTTGATATATGAATCAAACCAAAACCTCGTCATCAACACGGTATTGCAGGAAGAAGGTCATTGGCAGCGATGAACAATGCGCTGTGCCTTCAAATTCTGACTGTTGATGAAGTGACCATGATGTACTTGTTCCGGCATGATGAAGCAGTATCAGAAACCATTGGTGCCATCCTGCTCGTCAGCATCGTAGTCATTGCCGTCGCCATTGTCGGGGCCATTCTCTGGTCCCAGCCCCCGCCCCAGAAGATCCCGGCATTCAGCGCCAGTATCACCAATGCGAGCTGCAGCGTGATACTCGCTCATTCCGGTGGTGAGACGGTGACAAACACGACCATCAGCATCATTATTGACGGTGCCGACCAGACGGCCAACTTCATCAAGCAAGGGTCTGCCGGGCCATGGGTTACATGGGGGATCGGGGAGACTCTGGTATTCACCCCCTCGATCCCGTGCATACTGGCACCCCAGCGGGTCGATATTGTCTACGCGTATGGTACCGGCAGGAACCTTCTCTCCTCGGTGTATCTCGAAAACCCGCTGTCGGCTAATTTTACGCCACGACCCCCGGTTCCCCCCGCCATTGCCGACTTTACCAGCAATACCACGTCAGGGCTCGGACCGCTCGCGGTGCAGTTCACGGATACCTCAACAGGTCCGCCCCTCGCATGGAACTGGACATTCGGCGATGGGGGGACATCCACCCTGCAGCACCCGGCGCATACGTATTCCGGTGCGAATTCCTACACCGTTAGCCTTACCGTTGACAACGGGACCGGTGTCGGTACCAATACGAAAGTCAGGACAAACTATATTACCGTCTATGCACCCCCGCTTGTCGCTAACTTCATCAGCAATATCACCACCGGATCCGCGCCGCTCACGGTGCCATTCATCGACATCTCAACGGGCTCTCCTGTTACGTGGGCATGGATCTTTGGGGATATCGGTGCAGGGAACACATCGACAGCACAGAACCCGTCGCACACCTACGCGACGCACGGGAGGTATACCGTGAACCTGACCGTGACCAATGCCAGCGGCGGACGCAGTTCCTTGAACAGGACAAGTTACATCACCGTCACCCCCAACCCGCCGTGGTACAGCTGCAGCTGGAGCTACCGCAAGAACATCACCATTGACAAGTCCGGGGTAAGCGGAACCCAGACCAACTTCCCGGTCCTCATCAACCTCACATCGGACAGCGACCTCAGGAACTATGCCCGGAGCGACGGCTACGACATCCTCTTTACATTATCGGACGGGACCACGAAAATCCCCCACGAGATCGAGAGGTATACGAGCAGCAGCGGAGGGCTCACCGCATGGGTAAAAGTCCCGTCCATCAGTTCATCGGCCAATACCACCATCTACATGTATTACGGCAACGCTGCCTCCGCAAACCAGCAGGACAAGACCAACGTCTGGACCAACAGCTTCCGTGGCGTCTGGCACCTGAATGAGTCGTCCGGGAATGCCCTGGACTCGACCTCCTACGGCACCAGTGGCACCTACTCCGGGACGTACACGCGCAACGTTGCCGGGAAAGTGAGCCGGGGGACAGATTTTAACACCAATGGTGAATTGGACTGGGGGGACCCTGCTGACGGGCACCTTGATTTTGGAACCGGCAGCTTAACGGTGAGCGCCTGGGTAAACATTGATGCAACGGTCGGATCAGGATCCTGGCCGACAATTATCTGGAAAGGGATAGGGTCCTATACGAGTGGTTATGATCTGGAATATGAGGATGATACCAACACGATGTATTTCAATATTGCTGACGGGTCTACCAATGAGTGGGGCATGAGCAGTTCGACAACCTTTTCGGATGACACATGGTATTACATTGTCGGCGTCGCCGATCGGACCGGCAACAGAATGCATATCTATAAAAATGGCGTCGATACGGCTGGAGATACGATAAGTCCTCTTGGCAGTATTGATACGACCGGACATGCTGCTGTTGGTGCAGACGGCGGATGGGGGTGGTTTGACGGCATTTTGGATGAGGTCCGGATCTCCAACACCGCCCGATCCGCGTTCTGGATCTCCACCGAGTACAACAACCAGAACAGCCCTGCCACCTTCTATTCCCTCGGCAACCAGGAGCAGTGGACGTGCTGATTGCTAAAAAGGGACTCCAACCTTATCACTTTTCTATCAATAAAGGACTATGACATTGTATGGCGGGATGGGAAAACCCGTTGAGCGATTGTAAGATTAATAATCGTCTGTAATTCAATCCGGCTGATATGAGGGATGAACCCTTGTATTCCGGTTGATCAGCAGGTTATACGCATCGTGCGCCTTGTTGTACCGGACCAGCACGTTGTGCAGTTCCACGATGGCACCGTACGGCACCGTGATGACCGCCTCGTTGGACGCGGTGCGGTGGTAGGCGGGCAGCACGCCATAGACCGGTTTTGCCGCCGTCCCATCGCACAGCTTGAACATGTGGGTTTTTTTGTCGCCCAGTTCCTGCGACATCTTTGCGGCGATGAGATTGATCCGCCGGTTCACGTGCAGGTGGAGTTTTGAAAACCGGGCATATTTTGAACGCGGGGGAATGCGGTACGGATGCTGTACCGTTGTGTCACGGCGCAGGATCACGTACGCGTACTTGATATCGGTATTGATGTACCGGAACGGTTCATCGCATGCTGCCAGTTTCTCCATCAGGCGCGTGGGCCTGATGTCTGCCTGCGTCTCAAAGCTCCAGCATCGCGCCGGGTCGCAGTGTGTGCCCCAGAGATACGTGCACGGGCTGTGGACGGTCAGCCCGCGGTCTGCGAGTGCAAGTGAGAGTGATCGCAGCCGGGTCGCATGGACCTCTTCGGCAGGTTCCACGATGAGGACTGATCCATCCTGCGAGAGCCGTTCTGCAAGCTTCATGACAAGATCTGCCTGCTGTTCAGTCGTGAAATCATGAAGTTCGTTGAGGACATTTGAAAAGACGAGCAGGTCGATCTGCTCCGGGATCGGGAGTTTTCCGGGCAGCGTGCGGAGATCCGCCCTCACCGGGGGATCAATGGTGACCTGCGGGAACCCTTGTGCGAATTCCTGTGCAAGGAATGCAAATGCCTCGATATGCTCCTCGGACCGCTCGATTGAGGTGACATGTGCCCGGGCATGATCGAGGCGCGAGTAGAAATCCGCGATCGCGAGCGGGACAACGCCGGGCCCGGTGCCGGCATCGAGCACGGTCATTACGGGCTTGAGCAGCCCGGCGGACGCAAGGGTATAAAGCAGGTGCTCGAACTGCATGAAATATACCGGAGCGTGATATGCAAGATACCCGAGCACGTGGTACCCTTTCGTGTATGCCGGCGGGCGTTTCTTCTGCGCTTTCCAGTAATCATTTTTCTGCGCCACGATCGCCCTGCGGAGCCGTTCGAGGATGACCGGATCGTCCCACGGTTTTTGCACTTTTTTTGTGATATACTGTTCAACCGCACGTTCCAGTGCCGGGGGGACGCGGCGTGCAGCAAAGAACGAGTCGATCCGCTTTCTCTCCTCTTCGCTGAGGATATAGGGGGCAGTTTTGGCCATCCTTGTGATCTCATAATCCCCATCGGTCTTTGTTGCGGTCAGGCCCAGTCCCCCAAGGTGGGGAGAGAGTGCAGTGTGGATCTTCTGGACCGGGATGTCATGCGAAAGACTGGCGGGGAGCTCTGAGAGCAAAAAAGCCGGTTTTACGGACGCAAGGTTTTTTACGGCAGCGATGAGCTCGCGGGTATTCATGGGCTGATGAGAGGTTGGGGGTCTGGAATGATACACTTTTTCGTATGGCGACAACCCGCCGGCATCTCATGGTATTTTGGCATGAGGACAGGTTGTTACCGTGGTGCGGGGTTGCGAGTATTCGTCCCTGCCGTTGTACGATGAAAATAACATTGTAGCATGACGATCAACCTGATGGTATGAGAGTCTGTCCGATATCTCTGGCAAACCCGAGTGGCGAGAAGGAATGCATCGGGGAAAAGTGCCTGCTCTTTATGTCACACCCGATCGAAGCCTTTCCGCTGACCCATTCGGTTGAAGGAAAATGCAGGCTGCTGACGTATCTCCAGAGCCATTGAGTTCGGTAGTATGACACGTCCCTGATGAAACGGATGAGAAAAAGACCCCCCATCTCCTGCCATACCGGTTTTGCGATCCCTCATATCATGGGAAAAAAGAAAAAAAGATGGGCGTAATACCAGTCCGGATTATCCGGGTCCCGGATCGGTCCCCCCCGACCATGAACCGTTATTATCCCTCACGATATGGCAAGAAAAATTCCCAGTGACATGATCATGACGACGAGGGCGGCGGTCATCCAGGCTGCCATCAGTACGGCAATATGGTGGACACGCCGCCACATAAAAAGCCATGCGAGGAGCGTGCAGCCGTACAGCCCGAGCCCGGGCACCCAGATAAACGCAAAAAACATCAGGATCCCGTAGTTCCTGAACCGCACCGAGTTTTCAGTCATGGCCTGAACGTTCCGGATGAGCATATCAAGCCGGTCCCACCGCTCCGCACAGAGGTCACAAACGGTGAGGATACCCGTCACCGCCCCCAGTCCTACAGAAAACATGGTAGTGAGGATCACCAGCGGAGGAATACCGAGCACCAGCCCGACGGGTGCGGCAAACGGCTGGAATACAAGGATCGCGCCCACAAACGAGGCCATGTGAGCGGGAGGAACCAGTGCCCCTGCAAGGATCGCGACCGGAACAATCCCGAGGCACAGGACCACGATCAGGACATTTTCGGCAAGGTTTGTTCGGGACAGGGGTGGCTCTTGTGGCATTGGATATTCATCATGGGGATGGAAGGCACAAAAAGCAGCTCGATCAGGGACTTCTCCGTCCCTCCCCGTCGCTCCTCCTCACTTCGGGCGCACCATCCACACGAACAGGGATTGAATCAAAACAAATAAAAAAGCCGCCGGGGGGACTCGAACCCCCGACCTGCTGATTACGAATCAGCCGCTATACCGCTAAGCCACGGCGGCGCAATACCTCACAATATCGACCCGTATCGTAATAAAAATATGGAATTTATGAATACCCGCGCAGCGTGGTGACGCTCCCGTCGCCCGGCTTGTCGGCCGGTGTTGTGATCTTGCCGAACTTGCCCTCGAAATCTGCCACCGTCTTCTGGAGGACGGCAAGCAGGTTCTTTGCATGGGTCGGCGTGATAGATACAATCGCCTTTGCCCTCGCCTGGTTCACGGCAGGGATCTGGTGGAGGAAGACGAACGTGAACTCATCCTCCTTGTACGCGACCTGGATCATGTTGCTGTAGACCGGGTCAAGGGTCTGCGGGATATTGACGGAGATTTCCTGTCCTGTCATGGAGTACCGGTTTGATGTGCTGCTATGAAAACGTTGGTCACGTTTTCATCCGGGTAAGAAAACATTGGTCACGTTTTCATCCGGGTAAGAAAACATTGGTCACGTTTTCATCCGGGTAAGAAAACATTGGTTAAATTTTCATGCAGGTAAGAAAACATTGGTCACGTGTTCACCTGGCCAAAAGAACATTGATCAACGGTTTCACCTGCGGGTTCTGCCAGTCAGCAGCACCGCAACCGGCAATAAGTATAATCCCGTCGGTTCCCAACCATTCCATGAGGAACGCCGCGTGCATGCCCCCGTCGCCGTCTCTGACCTTGTCCACTGCCATGCCTGTCCGGTGCGGTACTATTATGAACGCAATGAGCCGCACAACGAGTCCGACCGGTATGCCGTCTGCAAGCAACTCTCGTACCATCTCGGCATGCCCCTCGAACCGGAGCTGATCTGGCAGGAGGTACTCGCGGTCCGTCCCACGATTGATACGGAACTCCGCCCGTTCCTGGACACGTGCATTCATGCCTGCAGCCGCCATGAATGGATACCGGCAGAGCAGACCGACGTACAGGTCAGGTCGGAGAAGTTTTCCATCATCGGGATGGTGGACCGGGTCGGTCCTGACGGTTCATTCTCCATCATCCGCGCCGCAGGGGCGCTCCCGTTCGGGACCTACCGTGCAGACCGGCTCCGGGTCGCCAGCTGTGCCGTCTGCCTTGAGGAGATGACCGGAAAAGAGGTCAGCGGCGGGTTTGTGGAATATATCCCGGACGGGGTGTCGCGGTTTCACACCGTCCAGCCCCGGGACCGTCGGCAGTTTCTTGCGACACTCCACAAGGTCAGGTCGATCCAGGACGGGGAGGTCCCGCACCACCCGATCAACGCCCCCTGCACGCGGTGCAGGTACCGCGAACGGTGTGAACATCAGGGCGGGCGGCGGTTGTCGGATCTGATGTAATCATTGTTTCATCAGCGTTGTAGAGACGATATACTCCCCTTTTGCCTCCCTTGTGGTCCCCACAACAAGCCACCGCTCGTCCCCGTGCTGCTCGGCAACCCCGCATGCCTCGATGAGCTCACCAGAAAGCGCCTGCCCGCAGTAGGTATGGGTGAACGAGAGGACGCGTGAGAACTCGTCATGCTCCACCTCATACACGGCAGGACTGTCGAACGCAAACGAGGCATCGGTCACCCGCGCTTCGATCGTTGCTTTCCCGAGGTTTGTACCGGGTCCGGGCAAACCACGGTTCAGATCGTCGTAGGAACGGGTAAAGAGCAGGTCAAAATAGGTCCCTTCGATCTGCCCCCGGTTCCATTTCCGCTCCTCGTGCAGGACAAAGGTATCATACGGGATCTCCGGCTTTCGTTTCAGATAGACCCTGCGCCACATCTCCGGTGAGAGCCCTTCGAGTGTACCGGACATGACCGCTGACCGCAGCGTCTGCTGGGCAAAAAACCAGTGCTTCCCGTATACCACGAGGTCGATATCGGAGTTCTCGTTTGCAAGCCCGCAGAGGAGAGAACCCGTGCACCCGATGAAGCCGGCAGGAACACGCAGGATATCCGCAAGCCGGGCTACCCGCGGGTGAGCGGCCGCAATCCGGGGCATTTCGCGATCCGGTTTGAGCACCTGCTTCACGTCGGAAAGAGGGATCCTTATGACAGGATCGAGATACCGGGGTTTATGCTGTGCGATGAATGCAAAACCATCCTCAAAATCGAACTTCCGGTACCGTCTGCCCGTCGCATTGACGCGTTCACCTGACCTGTCCGGCACGTAGCGCAGAACGCACCCGGCACGCTCGGTATTGTCATACGTCGAAACGGCATAGATCCACGCGTCTGCATCAACGATAAAGTCGCGCAGGCGGATCGGATCCATGCGTTCTCACCCTACGGGGAACCAAGCAGATGTTCGACCTGTTCGGCCCCTACCCCCCTGCGGAGGATCGTCCTGTTCACCAGATCGACGACGGTGCTCGGTGTGCCCGGCAGCCTTCCGCCATCAATGAGAAAATCCCGGGGCACGGTACATTCGTCAGGCGTTGCAGGATCCTTTGCCCCGTGAAGGTTTGCGCTTGTCGCTGTTATGGGGGAGCCAAACCGCTCTATGAGGCGCAACGCAAGGTCATGGGATGGGATGCGCACGCCGATCAACCCTGTCCCCCCGGTAAGCATTTCGGGAAGTGCGTGTTTTGCCCTCAGCACGACCGTGACCGGGCCGGGAAGGAACGCCTCGATAAATTTCTGCATGGAACCATCCACGTGGGCGACCGCAGCAAGCATCTCAAAGTCACTGACCGCAATGGAGATCGGCTGCCCGGGCGGGCGCCTCTTTGCCTCGTATACTTTGAGGATCGCGTCCTCGGAGAACGCGTCGGCACCCAGCCCGTACACGGTCTCGGTGGGATAGACGACGATACCGCCATGCATCAGCACCGCGGTGGCTTTCTCAATACTATCCATTTCAGAACTCTCGCCCTCGGACGCGCTGGATGTCAAAAACCGCCTTTGTGCTGACATGCATGACCGCGAATACTCCTGCCTGGATTGGATCGGTCACAACGAGATCGGCATGTTCAGGAACGCTGCCCGCCATGTTCAGTGCGATCACGGGGATGCCCGCTTCCCTTACACGATCCACTGCCTTTGAGATCTCTCCGCCCATGATCGATCCGGCAAGGACGAGGATCGATGCCCTTGGCAGGCGGGCGACCGCATCAACCGCAAGGGCGAGCGTCCGCTCCCCGATAAGCGGGATCGTGTCCACCGAGATCCGCTCTCCGCGGATATTGTGACGGTCTGCCTCGTTCACCGCACCGAGCGCGACCTGCGCAACCTGCGCCCCGCCGCCGATGATGATGACGCGAGAGCCGAAGATATCCCCGAACGGCTGGTATGCCTTCACCTCGTGTACCGATGGGATATCGTTCAGGTCAGCGATGAGCTGGTCGCGGTCGTCATCAGGGCCCGGTTCGTATTCAAAATAGATCTCCGCCATCCCGGCATAGGGGCCGGAATCGAACAACTCCTGGCTGATCATCACGATGTTGGCTTCGTGGGCGGCAACCACGGTCGTAATGTCCCGCAGGACTCCCTTCCGGTTCTCGGCGATTATCCGCACCGCACAGCGTTTGAGTTCCGTTTCCATACCTGATGCGATAGCCGGGGATCGAACCCGGGTTAGAAGCTTGGGAAGCTCCTGTCCTGCCGCTAGACTACTATCGCGTTGTAGTGCTTTTTATCATATTGCCCGATTTTGGAGATAAATCTATCCTGATTGCCCGCGTGGGCTTCGATATTATTATCACCGCACATTGAGTACATCTAAGACAAAAAACCGGATGAAAACGCCCCAGACATTCACATTGGCGGCCCGGTCACGGCACCATGGTCTGTGACGTGGTCTGTGACGGGGACATCCACCGTAATGATATCCCTCTCATACCAACAACTGATCCGGAATAATGCGATACAGTCGCAATAAACAGGAGTCTTGACCCATGATATATCACAAAATTCTGATTGCTCTGGTCATCACCACAGGCATCTTCCTGCTGGTACAGCCACTGCATGCGGAGGAGCAGGTCCAGCAGGAACTGATCTATCAGACCACGTTCACCACGGATCCCGGCTGGATCACGAACAGCCCCCGTTCCTATTACTGGGACCAGGCAAAGGGGATCTATCATTATTTTATCGAGCCCAGCACGGGGTCGTATGCCTACGTCCAGGTTGATTATGATCACGGCCCGTTCACCCTTGAATATGATGTCACGCCGCAAAGGACGGATGATCTCGCCACCTTCCGGCTCGGTCTCAGCTCAAAGGAGATGCAGAGGACACAGGGGACGATCGCGCTCACTGAATTTGCGAATGGAAAATACGGAAACCTGATGTGGCTGCGCGCGGTCACGACAAGCAACAAGTTATTCGAGGTCAGCAGCCAGACATTTTCCTATGGGGAGACCAGCGGGGCAAAGACGGTCACCTTCCTCAACAACAAAACCTACCATGTGACAGTGCCGTATGATGACGATCGGACGATGCTCACCATGCGGGTTGTCGAGAAGGCGACAGGCAGGGAGATCTGGGGATACTTCCTCAACACGCACGAGTCCCTGCGCGGGATGAACCGGATCTTCATCGGTGCGGTTGGAGATTATTCAAACACGGGTCCGGTTGCCGAAGGGTACATCGACAACGTCAAACTTTCAACCCAGAAAATTGTCACGACAACACCCAATGCGGTCACGACAGTGGAGACAACGGTTCCTGTGGCAATCACAACGCGCCCCACCACAAAACCGACCACCATGGCTCCGGCACAGACACCGACACCGGCATCGCCGCTCTCCCCGGTTGTTCCCCTCGTGGCACTCGGGATCGCCGCATCAGTTCTCTGCTATTTTACCATCCGTCCAAAACAATAACCCGGACTCTTTTTTTTTAAATAATACACCATGTTTGGTGTGTATTTTTATGAGGAGCTGTGGTCAAAATTGGCTATGCACAAAAGTTGAAGATCCACGTAAGTTGGTCATAACCTATCTTCGGATTCAACTTTTGTTCATGAAGATCAAATATGATAAGACCGAAGGTCTTCGATTTGTCGAACCTAAAAATGGGTGAGACACGAGAAGAACGCAGTTCTTCGACGGGAATTCCGTAAACGGGGGGTTTTACCTGTTTCTTCTGGATATCCTAGTTGGATCAGAGGTGATGAAGGTAAATTTGAGGAGACGATCCGCGAAGCGGGTGCGAGTGCGCCGAAGGTGCACGAAGCATGCGGAGCGGGGCGGCGATGAATGTGCATGTGCATTCATTCGGTTGAGCGGTCAAATCCCAACATAATCAGCATTTCACTTTTCACCGGAAGATCAACCGGGATGATCCTTGATGTGCTCCACAAGAGCGCAGTCTTTGCATTCATTGCACTCGAACTCCAGCGTGGAATGGAGAATCCGGTACTTCTTCAGCCGTTCCTTGATCTCCTGTTTCATCTGTTCAATTTTTTCCGCATCCCGTTCGCAGGAGTACACATGCGCATCGAGCACGTTGATATCAGAACAGAGACTCCAGAGATGGACATGATGTACGCCGTCTACCCCTTTGACGGCGGTCATGTCAGCAACGACCGCATCGAAATCCACCGATTGCGGCGTGAACTGGAGAAGAATCATGATCGTCTCACGGAGTATCCTTGCGGCTGATACCACAATCAGGACTGCGATGATGCCGGAAAGGATGGGATCCGCGATCACCTGCCCGGTGAAGGAGATCCACGCTGCGGCAGCGATCACTGCCACCGATGAGATCGTGTCCCCTACCACATGCAGAAAGGCGCTCCGCACATTCAGGTTATGGCTCCCGTGAAGGAGGAACATGACACCCAGGTTCGCAGCAAGACCGATGCATGCCACGATAAACATCAGCCCGCCCTGCACCGGGGCCGGGTTGACTGCCCGCTGGTATGCCTCCCACAGGATACCGGCACTTACCCCGATCAGCAGCAGGGAGTTGATGAAGGCCGCGAAGATCTCCCCACGGTGGTAGCCGTAGGTCCGCTCTTTCGTGGGAAGCTGAAGGGCGAGGGTCATTGCCCCGAGGGAAAGAACAAGTGAGAGGAGATCGCTGAACATGTGTCCCGCATCGCTGATGAGCGCGAGCGATCCGGAGAGCAGTCCTCCGGCGATCTCCATGAGGAAGAAGACAAGGGTGATGAAGAGCGCGATCTTCATGGATTTCCGGTAATCCCGGACGGTATCGTGTGTCATGGTATCTGCTGAATGTACATGGCGGTGTGTGCGCCTCTATCCCCCGGCAACCGGCGGAAACAGTGCGATCACATCCCCGTCATCGAGTGGGGTATCCAGGCCGGCCAGAAAATGTACATTCCTGCCGTTCTTGAGGATGTTGACAAAGTCCCGGAGTGTTCCCGGAGCGGCAAACATCAGCTCGTTCAATCCTTCGTACCGTCCGGTGAGTTCAGCGAGAAGGGTGCGGATTGTCGAACCTTCCGGAATGTCCAGAGTGAGCTGCGTATCCATGACCTCGCGGAACGTGGCAAACGATTTAACAGTAATGGTGATGCTATTCTGTGTAGCATTCATCAGTGCACTCTTCTCATTCATTGGTTGCCTTCCCGCACTCGTGGCATGCCGGATCCTGCTCAATTGTTATGACAGAAGCGTCGCCCCTCAGCCCGTCCCAGAGCAACATCCGCCCGGTGAAGAGGACTCCGCGTCTTATCAGATACTTGATCGCCTCGGCCGCCTGGATCGATCCGATGATACCGGTTGTAGCACCAAGGATAGGAATTGCACCTGAAGGGGGCGGAAATGGTACCATGCACCGCAGGCAGGGTGTTACTCCCGGAATGATGGTGGTGACCTGCCCGTACATCCCGCTGACCGCCCCATGAATAAACGGTATTTTGTGGTTCCATGCAGCATGGGCGAGGCAGTAGCGTGCCGGGAAATTGTCCAGCCCGTCGAGAACAAGATCTGCTCCGTCAAGCAGGGATTCCACATTCTGCTCCGTAATTTTTGCCTGGACCGGCTCAACCTCGACGCACGGGTTAAGGGAACGAAGGTCTGCTGCTGCTGCCGTCACTTTCTCTTTCCCGATATCCCCAGTACGGTACAGGATCTGCCGGTTGAGGTTGCTCACCTCAACCGTATCGCAGTCGATGAGCCGGATATGCCCGACGCCGGCTGCGGCACAATAGAGGGCAATCGCGGATCCAAGTCCTCCGGCTCCTGCGATCACGATCCGTGCTTTGCCAAGAGCTTCCTGCCCATCCTCCCCGAAAACGGAAATCTGCCGCCGGTATCGTTCACTTTCGGTGTTACTTTGCATCATCATGCCGGTATATGAGACCTGAAACGGTCTGCTGCTCTGTGAGGTATCAGCTCTGCATCATGTTCAGTTCTTTCTTTACCGCAGGGAGCACTTTTCTCTCCTTGATCAGGCGCTGGGATTTTGCCCTCGGGGTATCTCCTTTGTCGGCAAACCGGATCGCTTCAGCGGGGCAGAGGTTGGCGCAGGTCTGGCAGCCAACCACGCACTGGTCGGGGCGGACGACGAGCGATTTCTTCTTGTCCCAGTCAAACAGGTAAACACTTTTGCCGCAGGTGAGGAAACACAGGCCGCAGCCGATGCACCGTTTCTCATCCACAACCGGGTGCCAGTCGATCTCGCTGCGGGGGATACCATGCCAGAGACCGGTGGCTTTGCCTGAACTTTCTGCCATGTTATGCAAGGCCCAGTTCTTTGCGTTTCTCCGGTGTCGGTGTCCCTTCTTTATCCCAGCCCCGCAGGGTGTAATATTCATCGAGCATCTCATCCCGCCGCCATACCTGCCCGGTGGGTGCGCCTTCCTTGAGCGGTTCGTTCAGGAGCCGGGCCGGCAGCGTGTCGTCCTTGCGGCCGAACCCGCGTTTGATGTTGTAGAGTTTCTGGAGGTTCCAGATCCGCTCGCCAATCTTCAGCAGTTCGGCAGTATCGATCTTCATCCCCGTGGTCGCGGTGAGGAGATCTGCGTAATCCTCCGGGCCCAGTGCAAACGAGGTGAACAGGCACATGCCCGATGCATCGATGGACGCGGTCAGGTCCTGGAAGGTCTTGACCCACTGCGGTTTTCCCTTGGTCACGTACGGGTCCAGTTTCTCGGGAGCCCCGAGCACTTCGGGCGAGATCATGTACCCGTATACATGGTCACCGCCCCGGACTGATGTTGCCGTCGCAAGCCCGTATCCCTGGATTCCCCGGGGATCGTATGCCGGTAATTCCTGCTTCTTGGAACTCATCGATAATTCGGGATGCCCGTATTTCGTGGCAAACCGGAATGAGCCCTCGGCAAGTTCATCGCCGATATCTTCGCGCTTTGCAATCTGCTCCACCAGTTTTAACATCCCTTGGGCATCACCGAACCGGATCGGGTGCTTGACATACCCTTTCTCTGCCATCTCCATCAGGCAGGCAATCGTGGCCGGCGCCGAGATCGCATCGAGCCCGTACTCGTTGCAGATATTGTTCGCCCGGGCAACCGCCTTGAGATCATCGATCCCGCAGTCGGCGCCAAATGCCCAGTCGGGTTCGTACTCCGGGCCTTCCCCGGACTCGCCATCGAATTCACAGACCCGGCCGCACTGCACGATGCAGGCATAGCAGCCCTTGGGTTTCTTGAGGATCGTTTTTGCTATTGTCTCACCGGAAATCTTCTCCGCCTCCGCAAAGTGTGCTGTCTGGAAGTTCCGGGTCGGCAGGACGTAGTTCTCGTTGATGATGTTGATGAGCACCGCCGTGCCGTAATTATGAAGCGCCTTTTCGATCCCGTTGTCCTCGATCTTCTTGCGCACGCGCTCTTTGACGATATCGAACTGTGCTTCATCCGCTGCCTTGATGGGCAGGTCTCCCCGGGCCGCAATCGCTTTGAAGTTCTTTGAGCCGAGGACAGCCCCGATGCCCCCGCGCCCGGCAGCCCGCGTTTTCTCGTTGATGATGCAGGCGAACAGCACGAGTTTTTCCCCTGCCGGTCCTATGCAGGAGACACGAACCTTGTCATCCTTGAGTTCTGACTGAATCGCATCGGTTGTCTGCCCGGTGGTTTTACCCCAGAGGTGGGCGGCATTCCGGAGTTCGGCCTTCCCGTTGTCCAGCAGGAGGTAGACCGGCTTTTTTGCTTTTCCGGTCACAACAACCGCATCGAATCCTGCTTTCTTCATCTTCCAGCCAAAGACCCCGCCGCTGTTGGCGCTCATGGCAGTCCCCGTGAGTGGCGAGATTGTGGAGACCTCATACCGGCTCCCCAGCGGGATGCCGGTGCCGGTCAGCGGCCCGGCTGCAAATACGACAACATTCTTGTCACTCAGCGGATCGATCTTCGGATCAACCATGTCGGTCAGAAGCCGGATGCCAAACCCGCGCCCGCCAAGGTACTGCTTTTTGAGTTCCGGTGGCGTGGGCTTGATCGTAACCTTCCCTGCCGAAAGATCGGCATAGACTATCTTTCCTGCATATCCATCCATGATGATTACCAAATGATTACTTAATGGTCATTGTTCATAAATGTTATTCAAAAAAAGTTGAAATGTTTGTTACCTTGTGCTGCCCATGAACACTGACCAACTACATCCTCAGTGGCATGGTCCTCTTGTGCAAATACATCGTGCCGATAGTAAACACCAGCGTGAACACAGCAAGCGCAGCGATATCGATCACCACCGGGAAGAAATGGTCGCCCGTAAACGAGTAGCGAACAAGATCGGTGAAATACGTGAGCGGGGAGCACACCGAAAGCACCAGTCCCCATGCCGGCATCTGCTCCAGCGGGACGAAGATGCCGGAGATGAAGACCAGCGGGAACTTGATCAGCGACGAGAGCATCATGATGTTCGACGGCACGTTCGTAGGCGGTACGGCAAGCAGCATCCCGATTGCCGAGAAGCAGCACGCGGCAAGGAAGATTGCGGCAAGCAGCGTGATGCCGTGGAGGAGCGAAAGCCCGAGTGCCAGCCCGATGATGACCGTAATAACCGTAATCCCGATGCCGAAGAGGAGGGATGCGATCATGTCGCCGAATACTATTGCCTCGATCGTGATCGGGCACGATGCGAGCCGCTCAAGTGTCTTTGCCGACCCCTCCCATGGGAAGATGGCGGGGGATACAGCAGTGGCGGTGAAAAAAAGCGTCATCCCGACCAGCCCTGAAATGAGAAACGACAGGGGGAGATGCCTGCTGCCCATGAAGAAGGCGAGGAACAGGAAGACCGGCATGAAGACCCCAAAGATGAGGACGGGGCCCTTGAAGTAATAGATGCGGATATCCTTCTTTGCAACCGCCCATGCCCGCCGCACCTGTTCGGAAAATCCTGCAGGGTTCATGGTTTTGCCTCCTGCGTCAACCGGAGGAATGCATCATCGAGCGAGGGTGCCAGCGTGTTCAGCGCGACAATCGCTGCGCCGTTCTGCTGGCTGAAAGAGACGAGGGAACGAATAGCCGCATCCCGGTTTTCTGCGGTGATCTGCCACTTGTCACCGGTCCGGTTCACCCCGGTCACACCGGAAAGCCCGGCAAGGGTGTCACCAGATACCTCACGGTCAAAACTCACTTCGATCTTGTGCACCCGGTCGATTGCCGTCTTGAGTTTTTCCGGCGCATCGATGGCCACCATCTTCCCGCCATGGATGATGCCGACCCGGTGGCAGAGCCGGTTTGCCTCCTCCATGTTGTGCGTGGTGAGAAAGATGGTGGTTCCCTGCTTGTTCAGGTCACGGAGCAGGGAGAGGATCATCTGGGTGCTCTGCACATCCAGACCGCTCGTGGGTTCATCGAGGAAGAGAAGTTCCGGTTCATGGATCAGCGCCATCGCAAGGATGAGCCGCTGTTTCATGCCTTTGGAGTACGCCTGCACCTTCTGGTCCTTCCTCTCCAGGAGCCCCACCATACCGAGCAGATCGGATGAACGCTGCTCTGCCCGAGCACGCGGAAGTCCGTAGAGCTCACCCATCAGCATAAGGTTCTGCCATGCGGTGAGATCGGTGTAGGCATTTGAGGTCTCCGGCACCACGCCGAATCCTTGTTTTGCCAGCACCGGCTCGGACCGGATGTCATGGCCGAGGACTGTGGCGGTTCCGAAATCCAGCGGAATGACACCGGTCAGCATCCGGGTCGTGGTGGTCTTGCCCGCACCGTTCGGGCCGAGGAAGCCGAAGATCTCGCCATTCTGCACATCAAACGAGATATGGTCTACAGCAGTGCTCTTGCCAAAAACTTTCGTCAGATCTGAAGCGTGAATTACGTCTGTCATATGGTCCTTATCTCCTCATACGTCTTCGCGGATGCCGAGAAGGACCATCCGCTGATCGCACCGGATCCCCCGGTTCTCATCTTTTCTCACGGAAACTAGATGAAGGGGTTTGACGGGATGCTCAACGGTTCCTGAAGTTATGATGCCCTCGCCTTGCAGAACGACAAACACCACGGCATACGGCTCCGGGTGGGGCGGGATTATCTGCCTGGTCTCAAGGCATACGAGCGCAATGTTCGAACCTGCGGTTTTAATCAGGTCTTTTTTGACGGGGCCCTGCCGGGAAAATTCCGCTGCGTTGAGGAGATCCATTATTCCTTCACTGTTCTCTGGAGCTCCCCGATCCTCCGATCCATCGTATCCAGCCGGATTTTCTCCAGGGTCTTCATCGCTTCAAGCATCCTGATCTCATCTTCGGGACTGAGGGTTCCGGTACAGCAACACTCTCCCAATCCACCTGATGATTCGTTGCACACCTGTCGGCACATAGTACATACTCCAATAAATTGTCTATGCTTTTTACTATCAATGGGATAGTATTAAAAATATTCAGTATATAGTATTGAAGTGACTATGTGCGAAGATAGCGAGACCTTGTGTATATGTGCTTTCGGAGGTATCCTCACAACGATATCGAAAAAATGGGCGCTTCTGATCATCAACAAGCTCGGGGTATCAGGGCGGCTGAGATTCAATGATCTCATGGCTGAACTCGACGGGATCAGCCCGAAGACACTCTCCGACACATTAAAAGAACTTCGGGCAGAGGGGTTGATAGGGCGGGAGTCCTTTTCTGAAATTCCTCCCCGTGTGGAATATTTTTTGACAGAGGAAGGGGCCGGGCTCCGGAAAGCGATTGTTCCCCTGCTCAGATGGGCATCGGACCGGGATAATCAGAACGGAGACCGGTGTGAGGTTATATGCCGGCGACGCACCTGTTCCCCGAAAGGAATGCCCTGCAATAAAAAGCAGACATCGCCGCGATGAACCCAAGGTTCTCAAAAAAATTGGGAATGCGTGAGTCGTGAATATTGCGCGAACTATTGTCGTACTTCCCTGCGAACCGCCGCGATGAGTGTTTCAATCTCTTCAAACTTCGGGTCAGCCATACCGTTCTTTTCGATCCCTTCTTCGGTTGCAATTATATGGATGTGAGGGGTGATGCACAGACTTTTCAGTTTCTTCGCTGCGCACCGATCTCCGCACCCGTCAAGCACCACCACCTTCCCGCCATTGATCACCGCATCCATATCCCGGGTGGACTGCTTTGCATGCAAGTGACCTTCGAAAAGATCCGGTTCTCTCTGGACAAGAACGCCAGCTGCCTGGGCTGTGAGTTTTCCTACGTTGGAAACCCCCGAGCAGGTGATGAGGATCAATGGACTTTCATTAGTAATTTTTCCCACCTTGTGGCAATTTTTTTAGAACCTGGCAATAATCCATCCATCATTTTCTTTTAACCGCTTTTACCTTAACGCTCTTCACCGATTCCCCGATGTCGGAGTAATCGTTTTCCGGGAGGGAAAGCGAATCAAACCCTGCCTTCATCAGAGGATCTGCTGCTGCCAGGTCGAAGGGGATGCGCGTTTCCTCAAGGATCGCTACATCGGAAAAATTCGCCTTTCGGATCAGGTCAAGATATGCATCTTTCAGTACCGCACCTGCGATACAGCTGGCATAGGCAGCCATCGAAGAACGCACTGCTTCGGGGAGCTCGTGTACCAGGACAATATCAGAAACCATAAGCAATCCGCCGGCTTTCAGCACGCGGTACGCCTCACGGAAGACTCTCGCCTTATCAGGGGAGAGATTGATTACGCAATTCGAGATGATGAGATCAACGGAATTGTCAGCAACCGGCAGGGCTTCGATCTCTCCGAGCCGGAATTCAACGTTGGTTGCACCCGCCTTTTTTGCATTTTCCCGTGCCTTGATCAGCATCTCCGGGGTCATATCGACCCCGATGACCCGTCCCGTCTTTCCGACCTTTCGGGCAGCAAGGAAGCAATCGAACCCGGCACCGGATCCGAGATCGAGTACCGTATCCCCTTCATGAATCGCCGCATGGGCAAGCGGGTTCCCGCAGCCAAGCCCGAGATTTGCCCCCTCCGGCACAGCACCCATCTCCTCGGTAGAGTACCCGACCTTCCCGCTTATCTGTTCTGCAGTTGTTGCCCCGCCACAGCAGGAGGAGTTCGGACCGCAGCATCCACAACCCTCTTCAACCACCTTTGCGTAGTTCTTCCGTACTATCTTTCGTAATTCGTGCTCGTCAGTCATGATACAACCTGTTGGTAAAAGATTTATCGATCCACCGGATGATCTCGTCCCTCACACCAATGCGCACGCCAATCGGCGAGCTGCGAAGCCCGAGAACGTTTTTCATCGTCTCTGCCATGGTTTTCAGTTCACCGGTTGTTGTGGCCATCATAATCAATCCATTTTTATTTTGTTCTCTTCCGCTGCTTTTGCCGCATTCCGCGCCTTCAGTTTCTCGATCAGCTCCAGCGCCTTCTGCTTTGCCACCCGCTCGCTGTCATCGCCAGGTTCCGCCCACGGCTGCATGACCTTCCATGTGATCTTCCCGCTAAGTGGCGGTTCGGGAAAGGCACCGGGATCGTAAAGAGAATGCCCGCGAAACTCCATTGGGTTTTCCTGAAAGCACGACCAGACTGCTTTACGAAGTACCGGTTCCTCCTGAAACTGGCAGTCAACAAGCGTCACCTGCCGGCGGAACCGATCGATGAATTCTCGTGGAACATTGTAGAGTGTGGGGCTGAGCGCATCCGTCCCGATAATATGCTTCTTTTCATCAACGCCGTTTTTCATGAGCGCTTTGATTGCATCGCCGGTGTGGTGTCCGTCCGATTCCGGTCCTGCGAGAATGAGATACCGGATGTTTGTATTCGTAACGATGTTGCAGATGATCTTTTCAATCCCGATATTTGCTGTCTGCACGGTACCGGAAATCGCCGCACCTGCCTCAATACCTGCCCGGACCAGCTGCTCAATCCATGGCGGGATATTCTCCGCTTCGGTATTCAGGATAATGACGACCGCAACCGGGGAGAAGTCGTTTCCCCTAAGGTAACGACCTTCTTCGGGTGGGTAGTCAGGGTGCGGCGGCACTTTGAGCATGATGGTTACCCAGGACCAGCCTGTTTTTTCCGGTGCTGTTCAAGGATGCGATCCATCTCATCCCGGAATGTTTCCAGCCGGGCGGCAGCTACTGCTTCTTCCGGAATACTAAGGAGCAGTTGGCGGACATGCAGGGCCCCCGACACTTCTTTGTCGCAGGTCTTGCCGAACCGGGGGGCAACGCAGTGATGGCAGATCCGCAGGCCGAAATGCTGCAGCGTTCCGGTGCAGAGCGGCATACCCGTGCAATCAGCAGCAGCTTCCCGTGTCGAACCGCATGGGGCTCCCCGTATAACCTCCATCCGGGCGATCTGCCCCTTCTCTATAATAGTCTGAAACCCGGGAAGCCCGAACCGTTCTGCGTACAGGTCAATCTCCCTGCATCCGGTCGTCGGTTCGAGTGAGCACATGGTCGGGGGGGCAACAACCGCAGGATTGATCTCCTTTGCCTGACGGACGAGGCCGGGCCCGGGTGTGATGCCGAGCACCACCGGTATAGTATGTTCGACAAGGGTGAGGATCACATCCGGATGCCGGGCATACGATATGAACAGGTCACATGCCGGCAGGTCGAGCTCGACATCGTCCATGATGGGCGAGGCAGAGTACGGGACTAAAATCCATTCGCACGGAAACTGCCGCCTGATGTTTTCAAATGCCCGTTCCCCGAACGGCCCGTCACTCACAATGCCGATTTTCAATGTTTCTGCCATAGCTCACTTCCCCCTAATCACAGTGCTGCGCAGTATCTGCATTCACCTGCAATGATGTATCAGCCCGCTTTCACCTGGAGGCCCCTATCAACCCGACCATCACAGCACTCGTTTCCGCGCATCTTACGTAACACATCCTTCCCGAAGCGTTGTCACGCCGCCATAGCTCTTTCTTCATGTGCGAACCAGCCTCTCGTTCTCAGACATATCTTGACCAGCAGGAGCATCGTGGGTACTTCGATCAGCACTCCAACCACGGTAGCAAGGGCTGCCCCGGATGAAAGCCCGAAAAGGATGGTCGCGGTCGCGATTGCAACCTCAAAATGGTTCGACGCCCCGATCATCGCCGATGGTGCCGCATCCTCGTAGGTGAGATGAATTCCTTTCGAAAGGACGTACCCGATGGTGAAGATGAGCATGGTCTGGATAAAGAGCGGGATCGCGATCCAGAGAATGGTAAGCGGTTGTGTGAGGATGACCTCTCCCTTGAAGCTGAAGAGGAGGAGGAGCGTGACCAGGAGTGCCGTGATGGTGACTGGCGTGAGGTAGTGGACGAACTTTTCGTTGAACCATTCCTCACCTTTCGCCCTGATGATTAGTTTTCTCGAGATGTATCCCGCCACGAGCGGGAGCGCGACGTAGATCGCGATCGAGAGTGCGAGCGCCTCCCACGGGACGGGGAGCTGGCCCACGCCGAGCAGGAAGCCGCCCAGCGGGCCATAGAGGAAGAGCATGGAAAGCGAGTTGATTGCCACCATGACCAGGGTATGGCCATCATTTCCCTTTGCCAGGTATCCCCAGACAAGCACCATGGCGGTGCAGGGTGCGATCCCAAGAAGAATGCACCCGGCAAGGTAGCTCCGCCAGAGGGGGACCTCGAGCATCTTGACGCCACCTTCAAGGACAACCGTCCCGACCCCGTGCGTGGCACCTACGGGGAGGTCGAGCCCGAACGGCATCTTGACAAGGTCGACCGCATTTGGCCCGATGAATGTGAGAAAGAGCGTACCAAGGAAAAAAATGGCGATCGCATACATGGTGAAGGGCTTGATCGCCCAGTTGACAAAGAGGGTAAGGCTGACGGGCTTGATGTTCCTGCCGGCCTTGAGGACCTCGGCAAAATCGATCTTCACCATGATGGGGTACATCATGAAAAAAAGGCAGACCGCAATCGGGATCGAGACGACCGGCGCCTCACCAATGTAGATCGACAGACTGTCAAGATATTTTGCACCCTGCGGAGCAAAACGCCCGAGCAGGATGCCAAGACCAATGCAGAGGAATACCCACACGGTCAGGTACTTTTCGAAGAATCCCAGCCCTTTTGGCTCTTTTGTTATACAGGATTCGCCCGGCATATCAGCACCTTATTGTCAGCACGTCCCGCCGCACCCACAGTCGCACCCGCTGTCCGGCCCTCCGTTTTTCTTTGAGGTTTTGGCGGCCTCCTTCTTCTTGCCTTCACCCCTCCAGCACGCAGCGACAATCTTCTCGATGTCGTCATTTGTGTAGGATTTCGAGAGACCTTTGGTGATGCCGAGTTCGGTCATGACGAGGTGTTGTGCAGCAGGAACCCCCTGGGCATCTGCAATCTTTTTTGCACAGAGCATCGGGCACCCGTCAAGGATGACAACCTCATCAACATTCTTCGCGTTTGTGACCAGTCCTTCCACACCGATTGCAAGCTGCGCCACGCAGGCTATGCTCCCATATCCTTCCTCGGTCAGCTGGACTGCCGCAAGGTTCGTCAGTTGTCCGACATTCGCCTGTCCGGCACAGGGAAAGATGATCCGTTTCGGTTCGTTCGCTCCGCATGAGCATGTAGGTGTTTCTGCCATTGTTTTCACTCCATAAGCATTGTTTTGATCTCATCCACGCAGGGGACACGCCCTTCTGCCGCCACTTCACCGTTGATGAAGAGTGCCGGCGTGAGCATGACACCCCGGTTCACAATTTCATCCAGTTCCTCGACCTTGACCACTTCTGCCGTGATCTTCAGGTCCTTTACTGCCTCCTGCACGTTTGCATAGAGCCGTTTGCACTTGGCGCAGCCGGTTCCGAGAATTTCGATTTTTGTCATGGTATCTCCGGAAGTTATTCAAATTTTTTTGTATTAGTTTTTCGTGATAGCTTTTTTATATTCTTCCATCAGGGCCCGTGCATACTCTTCTTCAACGCTTTTCGGGATGTAATTGTAGATCCTGATCTTTTTCATCAATAAGGAGAGAATCTCCGGTTCACTCCCGGGATTCTGTTCCTTTACCTCTGCGATGCTCTCATCGAGCATGGTGATGCCCGTCATGATCCCGTTGATCGGGATCTGCCGGATGCGCCGGAGCGCGTCTGCGGCACAGCAGGGTTTGTCGTTGCCCATTCGTCCTTCACCTCAGAACAAGTTCCCGAAGATGAACCCGGCAATGGATGAAAACCCGATGACCAGCCCGGCATAGGCAAGCGTCTTCTTCCCGCCGATGATCCGGTAGAGGACGAGCAGGCTCGGCAGGCTGACGCTCGGGCCGGTGAGGAGCAGGGAAAGTGCCGGGCCTTTTGCCATGGACCCAGTCAGGTACCCCAGCGTCGTTCCGATGATCGGGACCTCAAGCAGGGTCGGCATGTAGAGGATCGCACCGAGAACCGCAGCAAGGAAATTTGCCGGAATCGAGTTGTCGCCAAAGAATGGCTTGAATGACTCCGGGGGGAGGAAGAATGCAAGGACACCGAGTGCAAACGTGCCAATGACAAGGATCGGGAATATCTTCTTTGTAAGATCCCAGATCTCGTATCCCCAGTCGGTCACCTCATCGCGGGTGAAGTAGTAGATGAGCAGGAAGGCAACCGCCATGGAGAGGAAGTACACGATCAGGAGCCGCCAGAGAACATCGAGCGCTGACGTGCCGATCAGGAGGATCGCGATCAGGAAGATAAAGAATGCGGGAATTACCCATTTTGGCCGGGTGTCCGCGCAGGCCATCGCCGCTTTCCGGGCAGCCCCGAACGTCTTTGTGGTCTCCACATCTTGAGCGGGAAACAGTTTCATCATGACAAGGCCAATCAGGATGGAGATCACGATCGCCGCCACCGCCCGGGCGATACCGAGATCGAACCCGAGCACTTTTGCCGTGTAGACAATGGCAAGGACATTGATTGCCGGTCCCGCGTACAGGAACGTGATTGCCGGCCCAAGCCCGCTTCCTTTCTTGAGGATGCCGGCAAACATCGGGAGGATCGTGCAGCTGCACACCGCAAGCACGGCACCCGAGATCGATGCGATCCCATAGGAGGTTGTCTTCTTTGTTTCCGGGCTGAAGTATTTCAGGATCGCTTCTTTCTTGATAAACGATGCTATTGCGCCGGCGATAAAGAATGCCGGGATCAGGCAGGTCACGACATGCTGCGAGAGATACCCCAGCAGGGTATCCCACCCCAACAGGAGTGAGCCGATAATTGGATCTGTCATAGTATATTGACCTCTGGTTTGTAATCTTTCAATCTTCTCTTATGTTTCGCGGTTCTACCCGAGTACTGCGTTGAACAAATAGCCGGTCAATGTGAACGCGACGAACAGGATTCCTGCAAAGATCGCCAGCAGTTTGATCTTGAGCACCTTTCTCAGGATGATCATCTCAGGCAGGGAGAGCCCGATCACTGCCATCATGAACGCAAGTGCGGTTCCCATCGCCATGCCTTTTGCGGTCAGTACTTCCATGATCGGGATCATCCCTGCTGCATTGGCATAGAGCGGGATGCCGATCAGCACCGCAATCGGAACGGCAAGCGGGTTGTCCGGCCCGGCAATGTTTGCGAGGAAGTCCGCAGGGGCATATCCGTGGATGACCGCACCGATGGCGATACCGAGCAGGATATACGGTAAGACCCTTAGTGTAATGTCTTTCGACTCGCTCTTTGCAAACACGAGCCGGTCATTCCACGTCATTTCCTTCTCTGCAAGGTCATGCAGCTTGCACTTGTACACGAACTCCTCAACCTCGCCCTCAAGGTGGAGACGGCCGATGATGATCCCCGCGAGAATCGCGATGATCAGGCCCGATATGATATAGAGCGCCGCGATCTCCCAGCCGAACATGGCGAGCAGCATTGCAGCGGCGATCTCGTTAATGAGAGGTGATGCGATCAGAAACGAGAACGTGACCCCGAGCGGAACGCCGGACTCGACAAACCCGATGAAGAGCGGCACAGCAGAGCACGAACAGAACGGCGTGGGGATACCGAGAACTGCCGCAAGCACGTTGCCTGCTCCTTCAGTGCGTCCCGCCACCCACTTTTTCACCTTCTGCGGGGTGATGTATGTGCGGACGATTGCGACACCAAAGACGATGACCGCGAGCATAATCGTGACCTTGAGCGAGTCATAAACAAAGAAGTTCACGGACGATGCAAGCGGGCTGTTCTGGGCGAGCCCCAGCACCGCGTAGGTAAGCCAGTCGGCGAATTGCTGTAATAAATCAGGGAACATTACTCCACCTCACCGTACGATTCGACCACGCCCATTCCATCATTTCGACACCTCAAGAGCCGGGGTTACATCTTTTCTGAAGAACAGCCGGCAGTGGCAGTGCCCGTCATTTGCGATCTCATCACGGTGATAGATGCACGGGCAGATGATCGTTTTGTCTTTCTCCAAATCCCCGCTCCGCAGCCGGCAGGGACAGTACTGCACGCCGAACTGAGCACGGTTTGATGCAAGCCCGTGAAGTACGGTCTCCCGTTCCTTCCCGTCAGGATTCAGCATCCAGCCGTTTTTTTCAGCATAACGGTGAGCCCATGCTGTAATCTTTTCAATCAACACATCGGTCGGCACCTGAGATACAGGATCGGCAGCATCATTGTGAGTTGCAGAGTTTTTCTTTCGGTCTTTTTGCATGGTATCGGGGATTCCTGTGGTATTTGGATGTTTCAAATTTAATTGAAACATTGTTGTTATGGAAAACATATATACCTTACCATTTCATATTAATTTGAATCTCTCATGGCACAGGCACGGACATCTCCCCAAAAGGAAAAATGCTGCGATTTTTCCAAAGATCTCCCGGATACCATACAAAAGGAACTCGATAAACAGGGGGGGATGGAAGGACTTCTCGAACGGATACCGGATCCGTCTGTACTTCATACAAGCAGCCGGATCCACCAGGCGCTGGCTGACCCCATCCGGCTCACCGTCATGTACTCCCTTCTCTCCCAGCCGCTCTGTGTCTGTGTCATCAAGGGTGTTGTCAAAATCGCCGACTCAAAACTTTCGTACCATCTTAGTATCCTCAAAGAGCAGGACTTCATCGCCGGAGAGCAACAGGGTAACTGGATCATCTACTCCATCACCGATCGCGGGCGCCAGGCGCTGAAGTGCACAGAACGCATGGGGAAGTAAAAGAACAGGACTGTGGCAATCATGAACCTGATGCGTTCTCTCATATTCGTATTTTTCATTGTAGGTCTCATTTTTACCGCAGGCTGCACTGACTCGTCCCCGCAGCTGGGTGCAACAGCACCATCAGCGTCTCAACCGGCAATCAGTTCCAATAGCACCGTTGGGAGGGTTGAAGTGATCCACTTCCACGGCAACCAGCAGTGTACGTCGTGTGTCGCGGTCGGGGATCTCGCGGAAAAGACCGTCAAAACCAATTTTAAGAACGATCTCGCATCGGGACGGCTTGTCTTTGCACACATCAACGCGGAACTCCCGGAGAATCGTGCCCTTGCGGAGAAATACGGTGTGACGGGCTCGTCACTCTGGATCGGGGTCTATGATGGCAACGGCTTCCATAAGAAAGAAGATGTCCGCGTATGGTCACTTATCGGCAACAAAGATGCGTATATGACGTACCTGTCGGGGATTATCAGCAAGCGACTCAACGGGGATCTCTCCTGAAATGGATCTCCTGAATTTTCTGGGGACTATGGGTGAAAGTCCTGTCCCCGTCATCGCCGCGTTTTTCATCGGGCTGATGACCGCCATCAGCCCCTGCCCGCTCGCAACCAACATCACTGCCATTGCGTATATCTCTAAAAGAATTGATAGCAGTCGTCATACGCTCCTGACCGGGTTTGTCTACACGCTCGGCAGAATGGCGGCGTATGTCACAGTCGCTTCCGCTATCGTATTCTTTGGCATGAATATCCAGATCGTTGCCTTGGGACTCCAGCACTACGGCAAACGGCTGCTTGGGCCGTTCCTTGTTCTGTGTGGAATCTACCTGCTCGATATTTTTCACTTCACTCACCTGCCCGGAGGAGACCGGCTCTCCACCTTCACCTCCGGTATTTCGGCACGGCTCGCTGAGAAGGGATATCTGGGTGCATTCCTGCTCGGGATCATCTTCGCACTGAGTTTCTGTCCGTTTTCCGCCGTGCTCTTCTTTGCAATGCTGATCCCGCTCGCTCTTGGAGCCAGCGACCCGGTGATCATCCCCGCCGTCTTCGCGCTTGCCACCGGTTTGCCGGTGATCATTATCTCATATCTTCTCGTACAGGGTATGGGGAAGTGCAGCGGAGTTGTTCAGAAAATCGGTACTGCGGAGCGCTGGATCCGAAGAGCGGTTGCAGCAGTTTTTATTGTGATCGGGGTGTATTACATCGTCATTATCTACGGGACCGGGCCTTTCTGAATCTGATGACATTCATTAACAATCCACGCCAGTTAACATTTCTATTTTTTTAAAAAAAGAAGTGAGGAGTAAGGGTTGTCATGGCTGTCATGTACGTGTTCTGGAGGCGTACTGGTATGGTGACCTCTCCGAGATGAGAATCTGTGTTTTTGCCCACCCAACTTTTTCATCAGTGAACAAAGGAACGATCCTACCAAGGGAAGGTGTGAATGTCCCGTGCGCTGCCTGTCCCGTTGCATCCCTGCCCCCAACCGGCGGGTGTGCATCCGGCTGCAGTGCCCTCGATGGTGCGACGATCAAGGCAACTGACAAGAGGAGCAGCGCCGTTCCAATCAAAACCTTCCCTGCGTTCATGAGTATTTCCCTTGGGGTGACGTGTGGTTCCGGTGACACACCATATGGAAATGTGCCACCTTGTTATAACCTCACTTCAGTGCGTATTAAATTCCCAGAATACCCCGGGTTCAGGAGTCACACACGCGGGTTCGATGATTGAACCCGGTGGTTCAACGGTGACGTATGGGTTTAACAACCCGAATGCTCCCGCCCGTGCGTGGGCATAGGGTTAATGGTTGTTAAAAGATACTGTATTGAGCAGAGTCATATGAATGACGAAGACAAGTCCCATACCCTGATCGTTGATGACTCCTCTGACTCGCTGGACGAACTCTCCGAATACCTTGATGTGCTCTCGGGCAATGCCCGCCTCAAGATCCTGAAGTTTCTTGAAAAGAAGCCCCACGACGCACGGGCCATATCAAAAGAGATCGAGACAAGCTACGAGAACACGAAAAAGCACCTTGACAAACTGCTGGGTATCGGGGTTATCAAGAAAGAGGCAGGACTCAGCCTGCCGACCTCAAAGGGGATCCACCCGGTCTGGCAGTACTCGCTTGTCCCGGGCGGGCTCGAGGTGATCATCCGCACGCTGGGACTGTTCTCCAACAAAAAAGTCCAGATCCTGGAAAGCGGGATCAACAGCCGGCTTGCTTCGGTAAAAGGAACGCTTACAAAGGAGTTCATGGGGAACCTTCCGGCGGCAATCGTGCTCGGGGGGGCGATGGACGGACGGGTATTTTTGTTAAAAAAGAATGAACTGCGCATCGGCAGGACTGATGCAGAGAATACGGTGCACGACCAAACGTCTGACAACATCGTCGTCTCCGATGAATATTCTGCCGTGACCCGGGTATCGCGGCCGCATGGCAGACTAATCCAGGACAAGGGAGCATGGTTTGTCGAGGACTGCGGCAGCACCGGAGGCACGTCGCTCAACAACCGGCGGATAGAGAAACATACGCGTGTCCCGATCCATGACGGGGACCTCATCGAGCTCTCCAAAGGGGTCAATGGTGTGAAACTCTTATTGATCATCCCCCCGTCCCAATGAGAAAGGATTAGTAGCCCCAAAATCCAATTTTCCTCTACCAGTACATCGGGATTCCACACGGGCAGCCCCCCACCGTGATCCCCCCTTCGGGTGATACGCGTGACCACAACTATCCGTATTGCGGCGAGCGGCGCATTCACGTTCCTTCTTGTTGCCTTGGTCCTGCACTCGGCAGCGGCAGCCGAATATACGGTATCGCCATCGGGGGAGGAGTATTCGGTCATTCAGGCGGCGATCAACCGCGCAGCGGCAGGCGATACGGTTGTTGTCGGGAGCGGTACGTACCAGGAAAACCTGCGGATCGGCAAACCGCTGAAGATCTTCGGCGTAAATACCGGGAGCGGTGCACCGGTGATCGATGCCGGTAAAAAAGGGAATGCTGTGGAGATCACCGCGGACGGGTGCACATTCACCGGCTTTGTTGTCCAGAATGCCGGAACGGCAAGCGGGATCCGCGTCTCATCGGATCAAACCACACTCACGCAGAACACGGTGAAAAATTGTGCCCAGGGAGTCTTCCTTTCTTCAGCACATAATAATCTTGTCACCGGCAATAATATTACGGCGAATTCCCGGGCGGGGCTCGTTTTCGAAGGCTCGACCAACAACCGTGTAACGACCAATACGGTCACAAAAAATACCGTTGGTATCACCCTGGACGAATCTTCGAACTCCAACCGGATCTACCGGAACAATTTTGACAATACGGCCAATGTGGTCTCAAAGAGCGTGACCTCTGTCTGGAGCTCGGGTGCAGCCCTCTCATACCGGTATCTTGGAAAGGATTACCCGCGCCTCATGGGCAACTACTGGAGTGACTACCGGGGAAAGGACGCGAACGGGGACGGAATCGGGGATGATCCCTATGTTGTGCTTCTCGGGGCAAACAAGAATGCGGTGTTTGTCTCAAACCAGAACGTCGTCGATAAGTACCCGTTAATGGATCCGGACGAATATTATATCGGGGTACATGAGATCCCTGCAATGCTTGTGACTGCGTCCGTTCCGACCTTTTCAGCCACCTCCCCGGTATCTTTGTCAGGCCAGGCAAACAATTCCGCCCAACCGGTGCCTGCAGAACCCCCCCTCCTGTTCAACCCTGCGGGGGGTCTCCTCCTTCCGGTTGCAGCACTGCTCGCCTTTCTCGTGGTGTATGGCATATCAGGCAGTACGCTTGCGTTCCTGCGCAGGCGTGACCTTGCAGGACCCGCGACCCGGGTACAGGGTGCAGCAGTGCATCACCGCACTCTGATAGCAGCCATCCATGGGACCATAAGCGGGGGGCTTGCGCTGCTCGCTGTCAGACTGGTTATTGCTCTCTCTTTGGTTCCTTCTGGTAGTCCGGTTATCGCAGGTTCATGGATTATCTGTGCGTTCTGCCTCTATCTTTCCGCCTCTTCATTGGTCATTGCATACGGGACCCTGCGCTCTGAATCGTACCCTTCAATTATCAATGTGCACGGCATCGTTGCCGCACTTGCCATCCCCTGTGTTGCCCTCCTCTGGGTTTATGTTCCCGAGCGGAGCGAACCTGCCCTTCCCCTGCTCATTCTCGTCCTCTTTGCGGCAATCCCCTTCCGCCACTACAAACGATGGCTGAACGTCAAAAAAGTCCACCATGATGCAGAGGATGCGCCCGCTCCCCCCGCTTCAGCGGGCATGACACTGCCGGCACAGATTTTGGCTTCCGGCACCACGGTCGTTGCGGATCAGACCGATACCCGCCAGCACATGGCGGAACAAAGATCCTTCTTTCCAAAGGAACTGGAGACCAGATATGAGGATATCGACTATGTGGGCAGGGGAGGGATCGCATGGGTCTTTTGTGCAAAACGCAGGACTGACAAAAAAAAGGTCGCGGTCAAGATCCCCATCAGGTTTGACGAGGTGACCGGGACATCCTTTTTAAACGAGATCAAGGTCTGGGAGATGATGCGCCATCCCAATATCGTTGAGGTATCTGCGGTGAATATACTCCCCGTCCCGTATGTCGAGATGGAGTATGTGAGCGGGTCTCTGGAAATGATCGCAAAACCCGTTCCAATCTGGAAAGCGGTATACATTGTCCGCGGGATTGCCGATGCGCTGCGATATGCACACGGGCTCGGGATCATACACCGGGATATCAAACCGCACAACATTCTCGTAACTGACGACCTGACCCCGAAGATCACCGACTGGGGGATGAGCAAGGTGCTCGCTGCAGACCCAAGAAAGTCAAGCATTGCGGGGTTCTCGCTCTCCTATGCCGCGCCGGAGCAGGTATCCCCGAACCAGTACGGGAGGACGGATACACGCACCGATATCTACCAGATGGGCGTTGTCTTCTATGAGCTTGTGACCGGCTCGGTCCCGTTTATGGGCGAGAGCATTGTGGAAGTCGGAAATGCAATCCTCCGCGACCCCCCCATCCCGCCGTCCCAGTACAACCCCGAAGCAGCCGCGGTGGACAGGATAATTCTCCGGTGCATGGAAAAGGATCCGGCAAAACGCTACCAGTCTGCCGCTGAGATGCTCGATGCTCTCACGGGGTATCTTGATGAGGACGAGCAATGAGATCGCGCTCTTCTGCAGTGGGGTGCGCCCCTTCATGACGGGATCACAGGAGCGGTATGAAACGGCGCCCTGTGCACACTGCGGGGGAATCGGGTGCTGTTACTGCGATAAAACCGGGTGCGTGCTTGTTGCCACCCCGAAACGCACCTGCCCGCACTGTGAGGGTACCGGCTGCATCTACTGCGGGTTTACCGGCTGGGCCGGCGTGAAGGGGAAGTACGATTGAACCCTGCTTTTTTCCCGGTTATCTGAGCCAGCGCTTCCATGGGCACCGATCCCCTCTCCAGCGGCAGAAGATGAGGATGACCAGCAGCAGGATCCCGATTACGATTCCGCTGACCGCAACGAGTGTCGTTGCGCAGAAAAACGGTGTGCCGGGAAGCATGTGCCAGTCCGGGAAATCTGCATTGGTGGCGATCCTGAACGCCAGTGCGAAGGTCAGCAGGGATGGGATGACCCATTGGCAGACCCAAAGAACGAGGCCGGGAATTTTTTTTCCTTCCCCCATCTCATTGCGTATCCTGTCCCGCCCCGCACACCAGCTCAGGGCAAGAGAGGTGATAATCGCAGTCAAGAGCAGCCCCGTCGTCCCGAAGATTTCATCCATCAGGTCAAGCACGCGGGCACCTGCAACAGAGAGATCCAAAGCGCTGTAACTCAGGGCGGCGGGCATGCCGATCAGGATGGCAAGCAGCGTGAGAACCGCACAGATTTTGCCCCTCGATAACCGGGTAACGCCAAGGAAGGCAGCGATATTCACCTCAAGGATGGAAATTGCCGAGGTCAGGGCAGCCACAAAGAGCAGGGAGAAGAACGCGATTGCAACAAAATACCCGTACGGCATACCAAGAAATGCCTTTGGCAGGGTGACAAAAGCGAGCTCTGCACCGATTGACGGGGAGAGTCCTGAGGAAAAGACAACCGGGAAGATGACCAGACCAGCGAGCATGGAAGCGGAAATATCAGCGACCATAACGATGACTGCCGACTGGACAAGGTCGATCTTCTTTCCGGCATATGCCCCGTAGGTTATCAGGATTCCCTGCCCTACGGAGAGCGAGAAGAACGCCTGGCCGAGCGCCGCGCTCCAGATCGCAGGTCTGGCAAGCACGGAGAAATCCGCAGAAAGGAAATAGCGGATCCCTGCGTCAAACCCGGGCAGTGTTGTGGCAAAGATTGCCATACCGGCAAGGATCAGGAATATGAAAGGAACCAGGACCCATGATGCCCGTTCAATCCCCCGTTTGACCCCGAGTGAAACGGTCGCTCCGGTGACCAGTGCGCAGATTACGAAGAAGACGAGCGGCTGGTATGATGAGGTAAATGCAGAAAAGTTCTCCGGCATGCCGGCTGCTGAAAAGAAGACAAATGCCAGTGTCCAGCCGGTGATGACCAGGTAATAACAGAGGATGAAAAAGACAACCGCACAGATGAGCCAGCCCAGAATATTGCCATGCCTTACCGTTGACCGGAACACCGAGACCACGTCCCCCTGAAAGGCGCGGCCGGCTGCCATCTCAAGGATCATGAGCGGGAGGGCGCAGAGGACGCAGGCGAAAAGGTACGGGATCAGGTATGCTCCCCCGCCGTTTTGCCCGACTACCGCGGAGAAACGCCAGATGTTGCCGATTCCCACTGCAGACCCGATTGCAGCAAGCAGGAATCCACCACGGGATGACCACTGTTCCATCATGGTACGCAGGTACTGCTATGAAGGATCCCCGGCAGGAAAACCAACCTGGTTTTCCCTTCTGCCACAGGGCAACCCGGAAAACCCCTTAACAAAACTTCCCCTCAACCCGCCGGGGGATCACGATCTCTTCGAACCGTCTCGCGAAGTACCGGTCGGTCATGCCGGCGATATAATCCCGGACCAGCTCCGCGTCCGTTGCGGACTCCTTGTAACGAGGGTCGATCCAGTCCGTGTCAATAAAGTCAGAAAATATCACCGAAGACCTCCGTTGATCCTCGAGATCTTCAAGCAGCGTGGAATAGAGGATACCGTACATCGCCGTGATCTTGGTGCGCTCGGATGTGAGTTTCTCATTATTGTAGATGTATTCGCGGGAAAAGTCACGTAACCTGATGAGCGCCTTCTCCACGCGAGGACTGTAGGTGATAAAACCCCCCTCTTCACAATCGCTGTGGGTGAGCAGGTCATAGATCAGGGTGTTGATGATCTCACCGTTGGTGTCGCCCAGCACCTCGCGGCATTCGGCGGGGACCGTATCGGTGCTGGCCAGCAGTTCCACGTCCCGTGCATCCTGTATGTCCCTGCCGATATAGGCAATCGTATCAGCGAACTTGACGACGCAGCCCTCGAGTGTCATCGGCGGACGGTTGCGCCTGCCGTCCGCATTGTCCTGCACTTTTTTGTCAAATGCAGACCAGCTCGCGCACGGTTCCGGTGCGATCCGCACATCATCCGCCTCGCCATTGTGGCAGAGGATGCCATCCAGCACCTGCATCGTAAGGTCGCAGTTCTCGATACGGTCGAGAAACTGCACGCTCTGGACGTTGTGGAAGAATTTCCCGATCCCGTGCCTCTCGCAGAGCAAAGAGAGGCAGGTCTCCCCGAAATGCCCGTACGGGATGTGCCCGATATCATGCCCGAGCGCGATCGCTTCGATGAGGTCTTCGTTCAGGCGCAGGGAGCGCCCGATCGTCCGGGCAATCTTGGAGACGAGCTGGACATGGATGACACGGTGGGTGATGTGGTCGTTTTCGACAAGGTAGAAAACCTGCGTCTTGTCGATGTACCGGGTATAGGCCCGCGTATGGATAATCCGGTCCGCATCGCGGGAATAGGGGGTCCGGATATCGTCGGCTTTCCGGTTATACCGGCGCACTGCATCGGCACTGGTGGTGGCGAGCGGGGAGAGGAGCGATTCGCGCTTATCGATATAGGAGCGGATTGAGGACTCGAGTGCGGTATCGACCGGGTGCCGGTACCGGCGGGGGGAGCGATCCATCGTGATGGTGATTCTGCCCTCTGACATATTAAGGCTGGCGAACGGGGGACGGTGCAGGCGATCCATTATGCTTTTATCCCGCAAATCCGTTATTGTCATCAGGGACAGGAGGGCAATGGTGCGCATGGATCTCAGGCCTGTCGGGTTTGTCAGGTCACCGTACAAAACGATGTCACAGGCCCCCCACCAGGGGCGGGATTCAGAACAGGAATCGGAAATTGTCATCAGAAAAAAGTATGCCCCGGGCCTGCTGGACGTCGAACACCACCCGCACCTGATCGTGCTCTGCTGGTTTGACCGCGCTGACAGGTCGAAGCTCACCGCGACACCGCCGCACCTTTCAACCGAGCACGGCGTATTTGCGACGCGTTCACCCCACCGCCCCAACCCGATCGGGTTTTGTGTTGTCGATCTCGTTGAACGTGACGGGTGTACCCTGCGCGTCCGGGGACTGGATGCGATCGATGGTACTCCGGTACTTGATATCAAGCCGTATTCCCGCGGAATCGACTGCGTTCCGGGCAGAAATGCGAGGGACAGGGTGTAACAGACGCGGTGCACGACGATAGAATGCGATCAGGGGGAACCGGGATGGACGGGGTTCACAGGCTGAAGTAAGGCGTGGTGCCGGGTTTTCCTTTTGCATGCACTGATACATCTTTATGGTCTTTCAAACAGAAGTGATGAGAGTACATGAGGTAACATTTTCGGAGGCATACGATGGCAGACAACAAAACCAAAAATACCACGCCGGAGGAGGAGTGCGCCCACGAGTGCACCGGCTGTCCGAGTGCCAGCACCTGCGCAGAGGCAAAAAGCACCGGCGGGCTCCCGCCAAAGGCAGATATCGACGTCAAACATGTCGTACTCGTCCTGTCCGGCAAAGGCGGGGTGGGCAAGTCCACCGTATCCGTCAACCTCGCATACGCGCTAGCCAACCACGGTTACCACGTCGGCCTGCTCGACCTCGACATGCACGGCCCCAACATCCCCAAGATGCTGGGGATCGAGGACCAGAAGTTTGCCATGATGGGGAACAAAATTGAACCGGTGCATGTTACCGGCACGCTCTCGGTTGTCTCCATTGCGTTTGTGCTTCCTGAAACGAGCACGCCGCTCATATGGCGCGGACCGATGAAAATGGTTGCGATCCAGCAGTTCCTTGACGACGTAAACTGGGGATCCCTTGATTACATGGTCGTCGACCTCCCGCCAGGTACGGGGGACGAGGCGCTCACGATTGCCCAGCTCGCCCCCAACGTCAGGGGGGCCGTCGTTGTCACCACCCCGCAGGACGTGGCGACGCTTGATGCCAGAAAATCGGTAAAATTCGTCGAGAAACTCGGGCTTCCGGTCCTTGGGATCATCGAGAACATGAGCGGGATGCTCTGCCCGCACTGTGGCGGGGAGATTGACCTCTTCGGGAAAGGCGGAGGCAAAAAGATCGCCGAAGAGCTCGGCGTACCGTTTCTCGGGGCGATCCCCATCGATATCGAGATGCGCAAAGCGGGCGACGAGGGGCGGCCGTTCATCCTGCGGCGGAAGGGAGACAGCCCCAGCTGGGCGAGTGTCGATGCGGTCATGGAATCGCTGATCAAAGAGGTCGAGGGCTGAGATATGGACTTTATGCGGGTTCTTTCCGGCAGGGAGAAACCGCTTGCCATCTACAAAGGCGTGATCCTATGCCTCGAGAACCCGCAGGCATTTCCGGATATGGTTGAGCCGATCTACCGCGAGGCAATGAACCTTGATGATGACACGCTCGACCGGTTCCGGTTCGCCCTGCTGCGCCTCCAGCTCTATGCCGACATTCACCGCAACGAAGACCTTGAACAGGCAATGCAGATCAAGTATGTCTCGCAGGTACTCGAAAAAGTGGTGTTCGGCACGCTGGTTATGGAGCGCGAGGAGTTCGCTGCGGACTAGCCCCCCGTGATACGGTCGTCCACGGCTAAAGATTTTATCAGTTCGCGTGCACGGGTGATATGTATAAGTACAGATTCATCCAATAATTTCCTGCGATAATTTCCTGTTATCGCAACGGCTGGTAAAACAAAGATCCGATGTTTTTTAACCAATCACCAAGATCACAATAATGGAGCACCAATGACATCACGCATGCATGCCCCGCACACCACCTGCCCGGGATGCCACGAAGAAGTTTTTCTTGACGAGCTTGTGAGTGGCAAGTGCCCGCTCTGCGGCTGTTCACTGGAGGAATTTGAAGAGGCGTTCGGTGATTTTGAAGGGGTCATCGAACGATCCGACCTCTCGTGGCTCATATTCAACTACTTTGTCTTCAAGCAGTTCGTCGACCTCGGCGTCCCCCCCCAGCAGATCATGGCATTTGTCAACTCCTATGAAGAGAACGCCGACAAACCGGTCGAGGAATGGACAAAGACCGGCTTTGCTCTCGAGATCCCGATGGGCAGGTGGGACCGGATCAGGCCGAAACGGTGCGCAAAATGCGGGAAATGGTTTGTTTCCGGTGGCAGGAAGGTGATCGAGGGCGACATGCGCCGCCCGAAAGTTGCAGTCAGCTACACCTGCGGCCGGTGCTGAAACTACACCCGGCACCCATTACCGTTCTTTTTCACTGTCTTCTGTATTCTCTTCTTCCGAATCAGCGCTTCCAGGTTCTATGGCCTTTTTCCTCCTATACATGACAAACAGCGCACCACAAACAGCAAAAACACCAGCAAAAAGGATGATTATGGTGGCAGGACTGGTCGTCATCTGGATGTAGCGGGGACCGAACGTCATCGACCGCGGGCCGGGAAATATTGTCTGGTTCAGCTCAAACCGGAAGAGGGTGATCTCTTCCTGCTTCTCAAAAGATGAGAGCGGGGCGCCGGTGCCGTGGGCTGCAACCGTAGAAAGAGGAGTGTCATTGACGGGCATAGTCATGGCAGGGTCAGATCCCTGAATATCAGCAGCAGAGATGAGGGGTACGATCATGGAGAGCGTGATGAGGAAAAGGGCGGCGAGTAGTACGGTCTGATGAGCCCGCATAGTCTCTCTCCGTTCGTTGTACCAATGACCGGTTATTGGGGAAGGGGATACGGTTTGTGGTCGGATGATAAGAAGGAAAAAATCGTGGGGTGTAATGGTTTTGATCAATACGCCCGCCCGACCAGCGTCGCCTTCCCCGCCTTTTTGCAGATGATGCAGGCGCCTTCTGTTGCCGGGATGTATGCAGACCGGACATCCGTGCCAAGCACGCTTGCGTTTGTCGTCTCCTCGATCGTATCCCCGCATGCCCGCCCGTTGCACCAGTGCACGACCGCAACGTTGCCTTCGTTGAGTGTTGCGGTGAGTGCATCGATCGTGTTCACCATACAGAGCCGGCCCTTCGTGTGCTCCTGTGCCTTTTTTCGCATCGCATCCGCAATGTCGGCAAGTACGCGGCTGACCCCGTCCCTGATATCCGCACGGTCAAGCGATCCTTTTCCGCCCGTGCGCCTGACCGCCATCACCTTACCACCGTCGATGTCCCGGGGACCGAGCTCGAGCCTGAGCGGGACACCGCGGAGTTCCCACCAGTAGTATTTTGCGCCGGGGCGCATCTCGCGGGTGTCGAGCCGGACACGGAACCCTGCACCGCGGAGTTCCTGTTCAAGGGCTTGCGCCGAGGCGATCACGTCCTCGTGCCGCTTCCCGATGGTTATCGGGACGATCACCACCTGGACCGGTGCGACAGCGGGCGGGAGGATGAGCCCCTTGTCATCGCCATGGAGGCTGAGGAGCGCCGCGATGCACCGCTCCGAGATCCCGTAACAGGTCTGCTGGGCATACTGCTGGTTGCCGTTGACGTCCTCGTACTTGATCTCAAACGTTTTCGAGAAGTGGTCGCCGAGGTGGTGAATAGTACCGATCTGCAGCGTCTTGCCGTTTGGCATGATTGCATCCACGGCAATCGTATAGTCCGCGCCGGGGAACTTGTCCCAGTCGGGTCGGCGGGAGACAAGGACGGAGATGCAGAGCCCCTCGTAAAATTCCCTGTACCGGGCGATCGCCGCTTCCACCTGTGCCTGCGCCTCCTCCCACGTGGCGTGGACCGTATGGGCCTCCTTGAACGATGTGATCTCCCGGAGCCGGATCAGCGGGCGGGTCTGTTTTGTCTCGTACCGGAAGGTATTGACGATCTGGTAGATTTTGATCGGGAGGTCGGCGTGGGAACGCACCCAGAGGGCATACATCGGGTAGATCGCGGTCTCGCTGGTCGGGCGCAGGGCAAGTCTTACATCCAGCGGGGTTGCCCCGCCATGCGTCACCCAGTAGACCTCGTCTTCGAACCCCTTGATGTGCGCTGCTTCTTTCATGAACTCCTGCTCGGGGATGAGGAGCGGGAAGAGCGCTTCTTCATGGTCGCGGTCGAGGAGGTCGCGCAGGCGCTGGTACACATGTTTGCGGACCGCAAACCCGTACGGGTACCAGACATAGAGCCCTTTTACCGGGTAGCGGACGTCCATGATCTCCGCACGCCACAGAATGTCGTTGTACCATTCAGAAAACTGGTGTTTTGGCGGCAGTGCGCCCGCATCCTCGTCCATGAAGAACCCTTAAATCACCAATTGTATGACCTGAGGCGTTATAAAAGCCTCGACTATCGCCGCAATGGCGATCAGGGGGATGACAAGGAGCACGAAGGAGTGTGCGAGCTGCCGTGCTTCCGTGGCAGCATCACCCGTTCCGTAATATTCGTTCACCAGCGACTGGGAGAAGATGATCCCCAGCCCGCCGGCAATCACAAAACCCGGGATCTCGAAGACGCCATGCGGGAGGACCGCGGCAGCGACAAAAACGGCGCTGTGCTGTTCGTGGACGATCTCCAGGATGGAGCCGATCACGATCCCGTTCAGGCTCATGATGAATATCGTCAGGATGCCAAAGGAAGCCCCGCCCAAAAAGAGCAGGATGCAGGCTTCAAGGTTGTTGAGAAAGATCTTGCTGCCGATCTCTAGATCACTGCCCCCCATCACCTGCCCGGCAACATCTTTTTCAAACAACTTCATGAATTCCACTCCGATCGCGTGGTTCTGCGCCGTCCCCACCCAGCCGATCAGGATGGTCGTAAAAAAGAGCAGAAATATGATGATGACCGCATTTTTTAAGGGGGATTCAGACATAGAGCACCATCCGGGTCATGTCCCTTATCCCCGGGGCGAGCCCCACCACGATCATGGCAAGCACGACTAAGTGCCAGAAATCAGGATCCGCCTCTTTGCGGTACATCTCAAGCACATAGATTGCGGGAAAGAGCACCACCAGTTTTAACGGGAACATGACAAATGCGGTATGGGTCCACTCAATGAGGTTAGAGCCGATAACATGCTGCTCGACATACCGGAGTGCGGGGTGCAGGTCGATACCGTAACTGGTCGCACTTGCATCCAGCATATGCGAAAAGATCAGGGTAATGTAGAGCGGGTGGTCCACGTACTTCCATGAAAGCACATACCGCATGAACGCCCAGAGGAGGGCGGTCGCGATGACTGCCATGAGGGGGATGATAAAGAGGATAAAAAGATCGATCCGGGTCGTGGTGATCCCGTACGCGGCAAGGAAGAGCACGACCGTGAACACGCTCATGGTGCCGGCAAATGCGTACAAGGAAAGGAAATTCTTCACGACACCCTGCGCCTGGAGGTAGCGGGAGAAAAAAATCATGCCCAGCGTGAAGAAGAAGAGCACAAAATAGATCAGCGGCGTGACAAGCAGGAACTGGATATCCCCTTGTATGATGCCGGTGTCCTGCACCACCCGCAGGACCCCGCCCAGCACGACATAGGGCAGGGTGGCGAGGATGAACGCCGTATCGACCGTGAGCCTGACACGGTTCAGGTACCGGGAACTCATCAGCCAGCGGTAAAAAATATACACCCCAAGGACAAGGATGACCGCGTAGGTGAGGGTGTCAACAACGTTATACGGCTGGCCGTACCGAATAGGATCGATGTAATATTTGTAGATGAACTCACTAATCATTTCTGATCTCAATGAGCGCAGATCCCATAAAATTACTGAAACAGAAACCGTTCGACAAGTCGCGGTGGATGCAGCTGCCCCGCGATGTGGTGATCGGTCACGATGTGCTCCCCCAGATCCCTGCGGTCTGCCAGGACCTCAGGCTCGGAACCTCTGCGCTCATCATTTCAGGAAAAAGCACGATGGATCTCGCAGGCGAACGCGTGCGGAATCTCCTAAATGACCAGTACACCACCACCCTGTTCACCGCAGAAACGATCAGCCCCGCCGTCATCAGGGAAGGTGAGGCGGCTGCAAATAATGTTGATTTTGTCATCGGTGTTGGCGGTGGCAGGGTGATCGATACGGCAAAGATCGTCTCGTACAACACCGACCGGCAGTTCATCTCGGTGCCCACCGCCGCTTCGCATGATGGGATTGCATCCGCCCGCGCCTCCCTCCCCACCATGGAGGGGTACGCGTCCCTTGAGGCACAACCCCCTATTGCAATTGTTGCCGATACGGGGATCATCGCCGCCGCCCCGCACCGGCTCCTTGCCGCGGGCTGTGCCGACATCATCTCCAATTATACAGCAATCCTTGACTGGGAGCTCGCCCACCGTGTCAAGGGCGAACCGATGAGCGAGTACGCGATGGCCCTTTCGAAAATGACCGCAGAAATACTGGTCAAAAACGCCCATGTGATCAAACCGCACAACGAGCAGTCTGCATGGTTTGTGACAAAGGCGCTGGTCTCGAGCGGGGTTGCCATGAGCATCGCGGGATCCTCAAGACCGGGAAGCGGGGGTGAGCACAAGTTCTCCCACGCCCTCGAACGGCTTGCACCCGGCAAAGCGCTCCATGGCGAGAGCTGCGGGATCGGCACCATCATCTCGATGTACCTGCACGGCGGGGACTGGAAGGGCATCCGGGCATCCTTAAAGATGATCGGCGCACCGACCACCCCGGCAGAAGTCGGGATCGATGATGGTATAGCGGTAGAGGCACTCCTCATGGCAAAAACGATCCGCCCGGAGCGCTTCACCATTCTGGACATGGGGCTCACAAAAGAGTCGGCAGAAAAGCTCGTCCACATGCTCTATATGGAGTGAGTTGTATGGCAGAAGCAAAGACCAAGGTGACCCTGATCGGCACGGTGCATGCACGGCAGGGCGTCGAGTTCGTGTACGAAGGGGAGATTCCTGAGTGCGAGACCTGCAAGGTAAAAAAGGCATGCCATAACCTGCAGAAGGGGAGGAAGTACCGGGTCATCACCGTCCGCACCACCCACCATGACTGCGCAGTGCACCTGAACGGCGCAACTGCGGTTGAGGTGATGGAAGCGCCCGTCACCGCGCTGATCAGTGCCGACATGGCAATCGTCAATTCCAAGATCAAATTCGAAGCCTCCTGCAACAAGGCGGACTGCCGGAGCTATGATCTCTGCCACCCCGATGGCATTGTGGAAGGCGAAAAGTGCGTGGTGGCAGATATCCTCGGCAACGCCCCGGATATCTGCGAAAAAGGGCGGGCGCTCAAGCTGGTTGAGCTGCGGGGCGCGTAGCCAGCTGCCCCTCCCGTCCATTTTTTTTTAGATTTCTGCCATGCGGGCAAGTTCATCCGCAACAGAACTGATGCGGGGATACTCTTCAAGGTCCAAAATCCACCGTTCCGGGACCGCGTCCACCCCCCAGCATGCGCCGGCAAGTGCCCCGCAGCATGCGCCGACCGTGTCCGCGTCCCCTCCTAAATTGACCGCGGAGATCAGGGCGTCCTCGAATGTTATTGCATTCATGAAGCAGAAGAGCGCGGCGTGCGAACAGAGGAGTGCGTCGAGGGAGGGTTCCGGAGGGTATTTTTTATAGTTTCCCAGCATAGTAAAAACCTCCTCATTCCGGCAACGGGTACAGGCAACCCGGTACGCCTCCTCCCGCGGGCTGCCGCGGCACATGAGGCTTGTCATCAGGTTCAGCCACACGGAGCAATGGGCAGCGACCATATCATGATGGGTGAGGCGCGAACAGGCGATGCTGATCCCGGGCACCGATCGCGGGGCGTAAAAGACCCCGATGGGAAACCCCCGCATGACACTGCCGTTGCTCCGGCTCGCGCCCAGTTTCCCGTGTGCGACCGCGGCCGCTTCCGTTGCCGGGACGCCGTCCATGACAAGATCAAAGACGGTGGATGACGTGGGGCCGAACCACTGGGGGCTGGTGCGGTACGCGGCAACGAACCGGGCCATCATGTCATCAGGATCGAACCTGCGGCATGCGACAAGCGATGCGGCAACTGCCAGCGCCTGAAGGGTATCGTCAGTGACTTCGCCTTTCCCCCGCGGATGCCTGCCCCCCGGGAGCATATCCGTGACCCGCTCCCGGGGTGCCGGGGAGCCCTCAAGGGGCGCGCCAAAAGCGTCCCCGATTGCGAGCCCGATCAGAGTTGCACAGGTGCGTACGTAGTATGATATAAAGTTCACCAAAAAGCTATATCATCCGTTAAGGAAATGTAGCTTTTTGCGGAAGGTGATAGTGTGCAAAAAGAAGAGTTACTCCATCTCCACATGCTGATGATTCACATCAAAAAGTACTATGAAGGTATCACCAACGATGAAATCCCGACCAGCCGTTATAGTTCCCTTGCAATATCTCCCGTCCATATTCACAAGGATAAGAAAGCCCACAAGGAAGCCCTCCTTGTGCTGGGTGACGAGATCGTCTCCTACATCCACGGGCATCGCATGCCTGTGGTGACCTATTCTTCAACTGCTGCATCCCCGCGGGTCGCAGCCGGACATTAAACCTGTTATGGACGAGGCGGAGGTGTACCGGGAGATCATCTCCCGCATCATCTCCCTCCGGCCCGGTGACGAACGGATCGTTTCTGCAAAGATCGATGCGTGCAGGAGATACGGCCTTTCCGCAGTCCCCAAGAACTCCGCGCTCCTTGCCGCCGCACTCCCCAGAGAGAGGGAACAGTTGCGCCGCCTGCTCCTCGTCAAGCCCACCCGCACTCTGTCTGGTGTGGCGCCGATTGCCGTGATGACCTCACCGGCCCCCTGCCCGCACGGCAAGTGCCTGCCCTGCCCGGGCGGCCCCGACCACCCCTTCCAGTCCCCCCAGAGTTACACGGGAGAGGAGCCTGCCG